>Ga0209342_10003029_pt1 | contig 17802 bp, 27 predicted proteins | sample RifCSP16_2_FD_184023 | JGI IMG/M metagenome (GOLD analysis project Ga0209342, IMG submission 184023) | Soil microbial communities from Rifle, Colorado - Rifle CSP2_sed 16_2 (SPAdes) (version 2) | ecosystem: Environmental > Terrestrial > Deep subsurface > Rock core/Sediment | place: Rifle... | reverse complement strand
GCTCGATCCGCTCCCGGTACCGGAAGCTGGATGGCATCGACAACATCTTCCGGGACCGGGAGCGGATCGAGCGGTTGGCCGGCCACTCTAAGGCGTGGCGCACCGAGCAAGCGCCGCACCCGATGGCCCTCAAATACCTCGAAGGCGCCGATGTTCCTGCACATCAGTAGGAGTGTTCAGGCCCCGGCCTACGAGCGGATCGAGCAGCTCTGCCGCGGCTGCGGGAGGGTGTTCGAAGGCAATCACTGGACCAAACCGCCCTGTGCGAGTCAGCGGTTGGAGTGGATCTTCGAGGGGCGTATCTTGGGCTGGTGCGGTCCCTGTATCACGGCGGAAGAGGAGCGGAATGCCCGGATGGACGCGATGATGCGGCGGGAACGGACGCCCAAGGTTGGTCCGCTCAACCGGCCCCAGCGCACGGTGCGCGATGACGACCAGCCCCCCTTCTGATGACCGACGCGCACCGGCGGGCGGCCCCGTGAATGGCGACCTACTACAACGACAACGACCCGTTCGTCTGCGCGTGGCTCCGCAACCTGATTGCCGCGAAGGTGATTCCCGCGGGCGAAGTGGACGAGCGGCCCATTCAGGAGGTGCAGCCCGATGATGTCCGATGCTTCAGACAAGTTCACTTCTTCGCCGGTATCGGCGGCTGGGCCTACGCCCTCCAACTCGCCGGCTGGGGCGACCGATCTGTTTGGACAGGCTCTTGTCCCTGCCAGCCATTCTCTGCTGCGGGGAAACGGGGGAGCCACGCCGACGAACGGCACCTCTGGCCGGAGTGGTTCTGTCTCATCCGCGAGTGCCGACCTCAGTGCGTCTTTGGCGAACAAGTTAGCGGCGCGGCTGGACTCGGCTGGCTCGACGCTGTGGCGCTCGATCTGGAGTCGGAAGGCTACGCCGTTGGGGCGTGCGTACTGGGCGCACACAGCGTCGGCGCACCGCACCTCCGGCAACGGCTGTGGTTCGTGGCCGATGCCACGCGGTATGCACGGCTGCGGGCCGAGCGACGGAGTGACGCGGGGGATAACCCCAGAAGGGGCCGCACAACTAGCGAGTTGGCCGATGCCGGACGGGGGAGCGTGCAACAGCGGGACGGATTCGACGTGGGAGCGGCGCCGAGCGGAGCTCAAGGAGAAGCACGACAACGGCAACGGATTCGGTCTGACGCTGGGGATGGCGAGTCAGTTGGCGGCGTGGCCGACCCCTTGCCAGCAGGACGGCCCGAAGGGCGGGCCGGGACAGGGGACGGATCGGTTGCCTGCGGCCTGGATGACACCGCAGGCGAGCGACGACCGCAACACGAGCGGCGGGCGAGGTCGGGAGAAGAATCCGACACTCCGAGTACAAGCGAGTTGGGTGACACCAGCGGGGCGAGACCACAAGGGCAACGGGAGCAGGCGGGAGCGGGCGAAGGGCACACCACTGGACGAACAAGCGACCCTGGCGAGTTGGGCCACGCCCCGAGCGAACGATGCGGAAAAGCGGGGGATACCATTAGACAACCCGCGCAACGGGCTGGTGACACAGGCGCAGCAAACTTCTGGTCTGACTGTCTCTGGCTCCCCTGCCGCGACGGAAAAGCCCGGCCAGTTGAATCCGGCACATTCCCGCTGGCTCATGGGGTTCCCGCCCGCGTGGGACGCCTGCGTGCCTACGGTAACGCGATCAACCCGTGGACCGCGGCGGCGTTTGTGAGCGCCTACATGGAGACCCCGTGATTCCCCGTCGCAAAGCCCTAGTGAAATCCCGGAAGCGGATCGCCCGCCGGACGCGGCCCCGGAGCAAGGGCGGCCGGCGGTTCACGCACGCGACGCGCGATCCGGAGAAACTGACCTGGGTGCGCAAGGGTTGGTGTGCCTTGGCCGATGGACGGTTCCTGACCAAGCACGGTTGCTGGATGAACGGCTCGAATCCAGAATCGCACCACGAACCGCCGCTGAGTCGTGGGGGGAGCGATGAGCGCATAGTGCCGCTCTGCTTTTGGCATCACGACGAGCGTCATCGTCTCGGGAAGCGGGACTTCGAACGGCTCTACCGAGTGGACCTCGAGGCGCTGGCGGTGGACACCGAGGCCCGGTGGCGGGCCGCCCAGGCGGGGGCCGGTCGGTGATGCCCACTAAGGTTGTGCCCCGTGAGGCCGAGGTGAAGCGCCGGGTATATGCGCTGCTCCGTAGGCTGGGTTGTCACATCGCGGACCTCAGCCAGCGACGCCCCTCGCATGTCGCACCCGGGCTCCCTGATGCTTATATCTGGCCCCCCTACGGGAAGCCGGCGTTCTGGTACGAAGCGAAGTCTCCTGATGGCAAGCAGAGCTCCGAGCAGCGGGCCTTCCAGCAACGGTGCGAATGGGCCGGCGTAGGCTACGTCCTCGGGGGCTACACGGAGATTGAGGAGCACCTACGCCGGATCGGAGTGCTATGATGCCTGACGCTCCGTCCCTGCCGGACCTCGTGGAACGGCTACGGCTCATCGCCCGCCTCTATGGGCCAGTGGGCTACCTAGCTTTTTCCCCCGAGGACGTGGCACGAGGGCTGGAGGCGGCGATTCAGGCGGTCATGTGGTGCACAGCTTCGCATGGACACCTGCCGGATAGAGAGCGGGCTATCGAGGCCTTCCTGGCCGCGGCGGGAGCGAACCCGAAGGAGGGGGAATGAAGCGGCGCTACACTATCAAGAGGCTAGCTGCCGAGGATTTCAACAAGGTACAAGTCTATTGCGTGGGTAACGCCAACGTCTGGGTAAGTCCCGACCGCATGAACTGCACCCAATGTTTCGGACCGCTCCAAGCGATGCTTGCCGTTTGCCCACACACGAGAGCATTACGTCGATACCTAAAAGCGGGCTCGTCCCTGACGCCGGAGCAGGAGGCGTAAATGAACAAGACGGAATTGGCAGTGATGGAAAAACGCCTTGGCATAGTCCGGAAGAAACTCGCCAGGGACCGTGACGCGCTGCGGCAGCTCAAAGATGAGATTGAAAACTTAGAAGACCCGACCAGCCGAGCCATCGAGGCCCTTGATGAAGCAATTACGGCCCTCTCGGAGTTGTTGTAATGCCCGCTGACCCAGCCCGACGCGAGGGTGAGGAGCCCCCGATTGTGCGCGGTGAAAAAACGCCCCGACCTAGCGCCGCTTGCTACTGACGGATCGCGAATGGACGGACCTGGAACGGGTGCGCAATCAGTGGCAGCTTGCGAATCTCGAAGAGGAGCGATGACACAAGAACGAGACTTTAGCACCAAGGGTGGTCGGGAGCGTTGGTTTGCCGATGATTTGGTGCGTTCTTGGAAGTCTAATCTTGCGCACTTGGAGGCGGAGTTGGTCACCGTTAGGCACGAGTTGAGAGAGGCAGAAGCTCAGCGTGAGCGTATCTATCACGACTATCCACCCGACCTCGGGAGGTAACTGGTGACCGCTTCCGGGGAGCGCCCCGCTACGGAGACGGTGCGGTGGCTCGCGGCGGCACGGCAACATCGTCTACAGTATGAGTCTCCCGGCCTAGACAATGCGTGTTGCGGCTGGACCGATAAAGAGGTCGCCTGTACGCTGGAAGCGGCAGCGCAATGCGACCATACGATCCTCCTTGCCGCTCGGCCAGGCTACGACTCCTCGTGGTGCTTTGCTCCACCGGCTGACTGCCCGCGATGCAAGGGAAGTGGCGTAGACCCCGCCCGGCTGGCGGCGGCCTTCAAGGAGTTGGAGAAATGAGCGACATCGAAGGAGCGACTTGCGACGAGTGCGGGAGTGTGATCGGTCCCGCCGGTTGTTGTGCTGACGCTCGTAATCGTGCCGACAGGATTACGGCCTTAGAGGCCGCGCTGGCCCAGGAGCGGGCGGCTTGAGGCCCTGACCGTTGCCCGCGACGCGCCGAGCGATGTGGCACGCGATTTGGCGACCGCGCTTGCGGGATTGATGGATGCGGTTGGGGACATGCCCGCCGATCCAGCCGAGTGTTGGCCGGGGGAGTGGAACGCAGCGACGGTCGCGTTAGATGACTATAGGGCGTCCCGGCAGGCCGAGCCCAAGGAGGGAGCATGAGCAGCACAGGGAGACAGGAGCGGCCGGTATTCACCAGTGAGATCCAATGCCCGTGGTGTGGGGCGAAGCAAGGAGCCTGCCGCGCCCTCCGAAGCGGGGACGCGCATCGTGTGCCTCTGCGGTTCAACGCGCTTCAAGGACGCCTTCGACGACGCCAACTATCGGGAGACGATGGCTGGTAGAATTGTGCTCTCGGTTGGTTTCTTCATGCACGCCACGGGCAACCGGCACGGTGAGGGTGTCGGGGCGACGCCAGAGCAGAAGATCGCGCTTGACGCGCTGCATCTACGGAAGATTGAATTGGCTGACGAAGTCCTCGTGCTCAATGTGGGTGACTACATCGGCGACAGTACGGGGCGCGAGATCGCCTACGCGCACTCCCTCGGGAAACCCGTGCGCTACCTGGAACCTGTGGAGGCCGAGCGTGGCGCGCCCCCACCAGACACGGCATGAAGGAAACGGACGTGGCCGCGAAGGTCATCGCCTACCTCAAGGATCTGCGATATGAGGTGCACCAAGAGGTCGGCGCGGACATCGTGGCTTTGCTGGATGGTCGGGCCTGGATCATCGAGTGTAAACTGAGCCTGGGGTTGTCCGTCCTGGCTCAGGCGTATCGGTGGGTGCGGGACCGCTCGGCGGCCTACGTTAGCATCGCCACGCCCGTCTTTCGGCACAGCGATCGCAAAGCTGTGGCGGAGTGGTACTTGCGGTATCATGGCATCGGGTGGTTGACCGTGGTTGAAGGCGACCCCCTCACGAGTGGCTGGTCGGGCGAATATCCGGTGCGAGAACTGCTCCCGGCACGAGTGCAGCGGATGCGCAAGCAACCGCACTGGCGGGACGGTACCCCCTACTTTCCTCATGACATCCGCCGATGTCTCTCCGAGCACAGCAAAGACTACGAGATAGCCGGGACGCCAGCGCCGCGGGCTTGGACCCCATTCAAAGAGACCTGTGAGCGTGTGCGTGCTGCGCTGAAAGAGGGTCCCCCGCTCACCGTGCGGGAGATTGTGGATCGCGTCGAGCACCACTACGCGAGCCCCAGCGGTGCCCGCTCGCGACTCAGCCACTATCTCAGTCATGGTGTGATCGAAGGTGTCGAACCATTCGGAGACGGACGGCCCCAACGATGGCAATTGGGGCCGCCCCCACCGGAGGCGCCGTGACCGCGGTCTACTGCCCCTACTGCAAGAAACACCTCCCCGGCCTGGAGTTGGGGCCGCAGACGCATGTCGAGTTGCGTGCCGAGAGTGAGGGTCGGCCCATGGAAGCCGGTGAGCATCGGGTCAAGTGCCGGCAGTGCGGTCAGCCATGGCTGGTGCGGGTGCTGGCTCTTGGTGCTGGTACTGTAGCTGTGGAAAGGAAGGGCCCTTGCTCAACGTCTAGCGAAACCGTAAGTTAGCCAACGAGTCAGCGCCCCATCGCGGGCCATCCTCTGTGCGGCTCTCGCAGCCCGGGAACTCAGAACCCTGAGCCCTGGGCTTTCTCTTTGTCCCAACGCCCCAAGCACTACGATCCTGCTACCAAAGCCGCTGTCATGGCGGCGCTCCTCGCCGGCCAGGGGATTCAGGAAGTGGCTAAACAGTACAAGATCCCAGAAGGGACGATCAAAGCCTGGAAGTCGCGGCAGAAGGATGCCTCCCAGGTTGCGGCGGTTGCGGCAGGAAAAAAGGAAGAGATCGGCGAGCTGCTGTTGGAATACCTCCGAACGAATCTCAGGACCCTGAAAGCGCAGACCGTCGTATTCTCCGATCCTCTCTGGTTGGCGAAACAAGATGCTGGCGAGGTGGCCGTGCTTCATGGCGTCATGACCGACAAAGCCATCAGGTTGCTTGAGGCGTTGAGCCGTGCTGACGTTACGCAAAGCTAAGGGCCTTCAAGTATGGACCGGGCCGGTGGATACCGGCCGCTTCCAGTTCGGTGCTGGAGCACTCGCTGCCGTTCCCGCTGACTTCGGGGAATGGCTGACGGTGGCCCGCCCGGAATTTCGATGGGATGCGAATCACTTCCGCATGATGCAGGCAGCATTGAACCGAGTAACCCGCAGGGAAGTGACCCGCGTGTTCTTTCAGGTCGCCATCCGGCATGGCAAGACCGAGCACAACACCGTGAGTTATGGGGCCTATCGGCTCGAGCGCGATCCCCGGTGCCGCATCTTGGCCTGTTCCTACAATCAGCAGCAAGCCGATCTCATCAGTCGCCGCATTCGCCGACTTGCGCGTGAGCGCAGGGTGCAGATGAGCGGTGACCGGGACACCGCCCGGGAGTGGGAAACAATGGCTGGTGGTGGAGCGCGGGCAGTTGGTGCTGGGGCTGGTGTTGCTTCGGTCAATGCCGACCTCATCCTCATTGATGATCCAGTCGGTTCTCGGGAAGAAGCCGAAAGCCAGGCGCACCGCGATCGCATCTGGGACTGGATCACCAATGATATCCTGGCCCGGTGCGAACCACAGACGGCGGTGCTCTTTACGATGTCGCGCTGGCATCAAGATGATCCGGCCGGGCGCCTCTTGGACCGGCAACGCGGACGCTGGCATGTCATCGACCTCCCGGGACGAGCTGAACCGAATGATCCACTGAACCGCCCCGTAGGGACTCCGCTGTGGCCCGAACGGCTCGGAGAAGATTGGCTCAACGAGAAACGTGAGGAACTGGGCGAGTATGGGTTTGCGTCCCTAGTCCAAGGTCGTCCCCGGCCTCGCGAAGGCGGTATGTTCAAGTGGGCATGGTGGCAACTGCTCGAAGCGATTCCCCAGACGGGTCGGATGGTTCGCTATTGGGATCTGGCCGGCACTGAGCCCAAGGGTCGGGGGCACGACCCAGACTACACGGCGGGGGCGTTGCTGTGTCGCATGCCAGACCAACGGACGGCGGTGGTCGATGTCGCGCGCTTCCGGAAATCGATCGCTGCCCGGGATGCAGAACTTGAGCGGATCGCCCTAGCGGACCGAACGATCTATCCTGGTCGGGTACGGTGGTGGATCGAAGCTGAGGCGGGCATTGCCGGGGAAGAACGGACGGCCGCACTCGTGCGGCGATTACAAGCCATTGGCATGGCGGTGCACACCGAACATGCCACCGGCAAGAAAACCATCCGGGCTGAACCCCTGGCCTCAGCAACAGAAGCGGGGAATGTGCTGCTCTGCCCCGGTCCCTGGCGTGAGGCCTTTCGCAACGAACTCGCCGACTTCCCACACGGGCTTCACGATGACCAAACCGATGCTGCGAGTGGGGCCTTTACGAAGTTGTCTATCCCCACAGCTGTGCATGTAGGAGACTTCTCGATATGACCACGCCTACGCAACCTATTCCCGAGAAGGATCGCCCGGACTACGAGAGCGCGCCGGTCAAAGCCATGCTGCCCGACCTGATGCTGGTGCGGGATGTGGCGGCCGGCCAGCGGCGGATCACTGAACGTACTACTGTCTATCTTCCCCGGCATCCTAAGGAAGAGCAGGCGAATTACCGCATTCGCCTCGGGCGGCCAACCTTCTTCAACGCCTTCATGCGGACGCTCGACGGGTTGGTCGGCATGGTCTTCCGCACCAGTCCCGAATTGGGCGATGATGTACCGAAGGCGATTGAGGAGCACTGGGAGAACATCGATAAGGAGGGAAACCACGGCGAGGTCTTCTTGAAGACCGTGTTGGCAGATGCCCTAGAAGCCGGCCATTGCGCAATCTTCGTGGATTACCCCGCTATCCCGGATCCCGAGAAGGTGACGCGAGCGGAGGAGCGGGCACAAGACCTCCGGCCCTATTGGGTCCATGTGCGGAAAGATGAGGTGGTCAACTTCCGCAGCTCCCGCGGCCAGGGCGGGGGACGGGTGCTCGACCAGATTACCCTGCGGTTCCGCACCCACGAGCAGGATGGGACATTCGGAGATAAGCCCGTAGTCCGGTATCGGGTGTATCAGCGGATTGACGGAACGGTACGATGGGAAATCTGGCAGGAGGGTGAGGACAAGACGCCACGACCTACAGGGGAACAGGGCGTCATCCTCAAGCAGGATCGCATCCCTATCGTGTTCATCTACGGCCGCCAAACGGGCTTCGGGGAATCCACACCGCCACTCCTGGACCTAGCGAACCTGAACATCCTGCACTACCAGACCAACGCCGACTACTTCCACGCGATGCACATCGCCTGTGTCCCGGTCCCCGTCGCGATCGGGATGCAAGAAGGCGCGCTGGTGGTGGGCCCCAACGCTTCTCTTTCGCTTCCCCAAGGCGGCGATTTCAAGTATGTCGAGACCTCGGGCGCGGCCCTCGCTGCCGCACGACAGGCTCTCGAAGACTTGGAAGGTCAGATGGCGGTGATGGGCCTGTCCCTGTTGCAGGGCGAGAAACGGGCGGCCGAGACGGCAGAAGCCAAGCGGCTGGACAAGAGCGAGAAGGACAGCGCGCTCTCCACGGCGGCGCGGGCCTTGCAAGACGGGGTCGAGCAGGCGCTCATGTTCCATGCGAACTATCTGGGTGAACAGCAGGCTGGCTCTATCACAATCAATCAGGACTTCATGGCCGAGGCGATGACCCCCGATCAGGTCCGGGTGTTGAGTGAAGCCGTTGCTAAAGGCCAACTCTCCCTAGAAACGATGTGGACGAAACTCCAAGAGGGTGAGTGGTTGCCGGACGACTTCGACGCCGATCTGGAGAAGCAGCGGCTGACCGATAGTGGGGCATTGCTAGATCCTAATGCGCCTCCACCGCCCCCCGCGCCGGCCCGCATGATGGAGGTGCAGAATCCTGATGGTTCTACCCGCATGAGGTTGGTCGAGAACCGTTGAGAGAGGATAAACACCCTCTTCTGGAGAATGCCCAATGAGTGTCGATCTGAATATCCTCCTGGCCAATGCCTTATTGGATCGGTACGACAGCGAGTTCCCACAAGGCTCGCTGGTCCAGATTCGGACGGGAGCCCCGCCGGGGGCCGAGAACGCGGCCAGCGGCTCGCTCCTGGTGGAGATCACGAGCCCCGCCTCGCCCTGGAACCCGGCAGGCAGCGGCAGCAAGACCAAGAACGGGACCTGGAGTGCCGCAGCGACGGGAGGCGGCGTAGCGGGCCATTACCGAATGAAGAATGCCGCAGATACGCGCCGTGAAGAAGGTACGGTGACTCTCACGGCCGGCGGTGGTGACATGACGTTGGACAACACGAACATCGCCGTGGACCAGGTGGTCACGATCAACACGTTCACGAAGTCGCTCTAGCCCAAGGGAGATATCATGGCCGTCACTGATATAATCACCGTCAATCACATCATCGAAGACCCTGAGACGGGTGCGCTGGAAGTCGAGATTGACCTGAACGGTTCGATCTATCCGCAGGTCTTCGAGAGTCGGGAACGGATGGTGCTGTTGATGAGTGGCGGTATCTCGACGCCCGCGGAAGCGGTAGCTTTGCTCTTTCACTGGTGGTTGGCGCGCGACCCCGACGCCAGCAACGAGGCGCTCGTCGTTGGCAAGGCGTTCAAGGTGGACTGGGGCGATCCGAACCCGATTAAGGTGAACTGATGCGCTCGGTCCATTCCGGTCGGCTGGAACGCTGGTTCGGTGCCGAGCGCGTCGAGCAGTTGAGTCGGATCGGACGAGGGTGGTACGGGCCGCCGATCCATCTGCTCGACTGTCCGGGCAGTGTCCGGATCTGCGGCGACGGCGACTTCATCGGGCCGTTCGAGCGCGGCTACTTCATGAGTGCCCTGGACGCGCTCAAGGCGGCGCTGGATCGCGCCGGCAGGCTGCATCCGGGGACGCTCTACACAGGCTTTACCAGCATCTCCGACGCGCTGGCGCGCGCCTCGGGAGGATTCAGCCAGCGACCGGGCGGCATGTTCAACAAGGTCGGCCCGACTGGTGTGCTCGGCGTCACGTCCAGTCTTCATAAGCTGGGCCCGCAGCCAGCGGCGGGCGTGGCGGCCGCAGGAGCTCCGGGCGGCACGGCCTACGTGGACTCGGATACGGGCGGGATGCTGTTCCTGAACCCGGCAGTGGGCTCGTTGCGGCTGGTGGGGGCGGATGTCGCAGCGTCCGTGATCAGCAACACCCTGATGCTCTACGACCGCCTATTCGCCGTCGCCAAGACGATGAACTCAACGGGCACGGAAGCCGTCACGGGCGTACCGACCCGCTACCAGAACCAGACCGCTGGCGCCGAAGACTACATCGGCGGGAATTTCCTTTTTGTCGAGGTGGGCTTGACGGCGCTCGCGGCCACCGCGCATAACTGGACGACCTGTCTCTACAACGATCAGGGCGGTGCGGGGAGCACGTTGCCCTCGCTCACTGGCAACTCGGGCGCGATCATCCACCGGCTCGACCATCCGGTCCAGCAGTGGTTTGCGCCGCTCGCCTCGGGGGACAATGGCATCAAGGCGCTGACGCAGATGCAGTGTTCGGCGCTGGTGGCGACGGGCCTCATCAACTTCGTGATTGGCCACATGATCGGGGTGATGTCCTTCCCGGTCATCAACTCGATGATCCCGTTCGACTGGCTCACCAATCGCGATCAGGCGCCGCGCATCTTCAACGACGCCTACTTGGCGTTCCTGGAGATCAATAAGCCAGCGACCGGGGCTGCGACCTACACTGGCACCCTCTACGCTACCAGCACGGCCTCCTAAATGTCGCTCTGGCTCTCCCGGATAGACGCGCTTGGTCGCCTCGTCTGGACACACGAGGCAGGCTTCTGGACCCCCTCGTTGACGGCGGTTGATCCAGAGATCCCCTATCTGCCGGTCGAGGAACCGACCGGAGGCGGCGGTATAACGGCAGACTCTAGTGTGGCCCTGCCGTTTGCCGTCAGCGCGGATGCGGACGTGCTGGTTGCTGCAGCTGGCGCGGTTGGCCTTCCGCTTGCGGTAAGCGGGACGGCAGCGATCCCTGTCACGGCCATCTCTGCCATTATTCTGCCGTTCGGTGTGAGCGGTCTAGCTGTCGTTGCGGTGCAGGGAGAGGGGCTATTCATCCCATTCTCCTTCATCGTTGCTGGAGCGGGGATAGTTGCTATTCACGCCGAAAGTGACATTGCGTTGCCCTTCACTGGCACGGGTGATGTACTAGTCGCGATCGTTGGAGAGGCGTTGATCGGGCTTCCGTTTGCGGTTGATGGTCAGGTAGTACTTTCCGCTGTTGCCGAGGCGTCCTCGCCGCCATCATTTTGGGGCTCGCGGTTCCGATCCCGTCGTGCTGTTGGAGAGGTCCAGTTGATCGTCCGGAGCTGGGCCCATGCCGTCGTGAGACCACAGGCACCGCAATGGCCTCCGATCGTTGCCATATCCACTATCCGATTACGGGTACTCTCTGTTGCTCACGCGGTTGGGCTTCATCCGACTCGTGAGATCCCTAGCATCAGTTTCAGACCTACACGTATTGCGCCTATTCCTATTCCTCGGTCACGTCAGGCCGAGAGCGAGATGGTCCTGCCATGGCAAGTAGAGAGCTCTGCGTCTCTTGCATCGCCGGCAGTACCGTTGCCGTTCGCCCTTCCCGAGCCCTGGACTCCAGAGGCTCCAGACCCTGTATTTGAGGACGAGGACGATTTGGCTGTCGCCGTGGCCATCTGGAACTGGAAAGGCCGGCGCGCATGACCCGTGTCATCGCGGAGATTGGGATCAATCACAACGGCGATCTCGATCTCGCCCTCCAACTAATCGAGTTGGCGCACGACTGCGGGTGCGATGCGGTGAAGTTCCAGAAGCGCACTGTGGACATCGTGTACTCGCCCGAGGTCTTGGCGAGCCCGCGCTATAGCCCGTGGGGCGTGACCAACGGAGAGCAGAAGCGGCACCTGGAATTCGGCCGACGGGAGTACGATGCCATTAACGGGCACTGTCACATACTGGGGATTGCCTGGTTTGCCTCGGCCTGGGACCTCCCCAGTCTGGAGTTTCTGAGGCCCTACGCCCTGCCCTACAACAAAGTCGCCTCCGCGATGTTGACCCACCGAGTATTCCTCGAAGCCGTGGCCGCGCAAGGCAAGGAGACATTCATCTCGACGGGCATGGGCACGTTGGGCCAGATCGAGGATGCGGTCAGCCTCTTCACTGCGGCCCGCTGTCCCTTTGTCCTGATGCACACGGTGAGCACATATCCCACGCCGGATGACCAACTCAACCTGCGGATGCTCGATACCCTGCGGAAGATCCACCCCCATGTGGGCTACTCAGGCCATGAAGTCTCGCCGCTGCCTTCCATCATCGCCGCAGCCTTGGGTGCCGAGGTAGTCGAGCGGCATATCACCTTGGACCGCTCGATGTACGGGAGCGATCAAGCGGCATCGTTGGAACGCCGGGGATTGGAAATCCTACTGGACGGCATTCGGCGCCTGCCCGGTTACTTGGGCGACGGGGTCAAGAGGCTAATGCCGGGCGAGGCTGAAGTGTCCAAGAAACTGCGGTACTGGGAGGCGGCGTGAACTGCTTGCTGTGCGGTTCCGACTACTTGCTGACCGTCACCAGCAAACTCCGCAACGGGTCGGGCGAAGTCCTCCGGTGTGGGGCCTGTGATCTGGAGATGCTGAATGGCAAGCCGGTGGACTATGCCCAGGCGTACCGAGATAGCCATGGGCCGGTCCTCGGACGGCGGAGCACCCCGGTGGAACTCTTCGACGCCTATCGTTCCCACCAAGAGCACCGGGTCGCACTCCTCAAGCCGCTGTTCACCGAAACGACCAGGGTCCTGGATATCGGGTGTTCGGCCGGCCAGTTCCTCGACGCGGTGAAGCCACACGTCAAGGAAGCTGTAGGGATTGAGGTGGACCCCGAAGCCGCTGCCTATGCCCAAGAGCGCACCGGCTGCTCGGTGTACGGCAGCCTGAAGGAACTCCCCAAAGGAACGTTCGGACTACTCTGCTACTTCCAGGTGGTGGAGCATCTGACGAATCCCCTGGAGGAAATCCGCGCCGCGCTGCCGTACCTCGCCCCCGAGGGTGTCTTGTGCATCGAGGTGCCGAGTCTCCGGGACCCGCTCCTCACGGTCTATCAGAACGCGGCGTATCGGAAGTTCTACTATCACGAGGCGCACCGCTGGTACTTCAGCCCCAAGAGTCTCCGGGCGCTGTGCGAGCAATTGGGATTCACGGGTGATGTGTACGGTGTGCAGGATTACACCTTCCTGAATCATCTGCACTGGGCATTCACCGGGACACCGCAAGCATCCTGCGAGGACGGGCTGGTGGCGAAGTGGCCGGCGCATCCCCCGCAGTTACCGGAAGTGCTGGACGATTTCGCGGTCGCCGTGGATCAACGCTACAAGACGTATCTGGCGCAGATCGGGTGTACCGAGAACATTACGTTTCTCGGGAAACGGCCATGATCCTGGGCCTGATCCCGGCTCGCGGTGGCAGCCGCAGAGTGCCCCAGAAGAACCTCGCTATGCTGGCGGGGAAGCCGCTGCTTCAATGGACCTTCGAGGCGGCGAAGGGTAGTACCCGGCTGGACCGAATCGTGCTTTCCACGGAGGACGCGGAGATTGCCAAGTTCGCCCGCTTGCATGGCGTCGCAGTCCTCGACCGGCCCCCGGACCTGGCGAGTGACGGGGCCACGACCGCCGCCGTGCTGCAACACGCGGTTGAAGTGTTGAATCCCGATGTCGTGGTGCTCCTCCAGCCCACATCGCCGATTCGGTTCCGCGGCCTGATTGACCGCTGTATCAGGGCGTTTGAAGCTGCCGACTGCGACACCCTGGCCACGGGGTTCATTAGCTACCAGTACCCCTACGGCTCCATCGGCAACGTGCCCCAGCAGGAGATGCGGGGGTTCTTCTATGACGACGGCAACGTGTACGTCCACCGGGCGGCGCACTTGCGGGAGGGTAAGTGGTTCGGTGAGCGCCGGCACGAATTGGCGATCGAGCCGTGGTACAACATCGAACTCGACACGGTGGCCGACTTTTGGGCAGCCGAAGGGATTATTCACCGGATGCATCAATGAGCGAGCCCCGTGCAGCGATCGAAGACCAACTGCCCGTGACCTGGGACCGGGCGGTCAACGCGACGGTCTATTCGGGGGACCGGGCCTACATCGACTTCACGTCGGGCATCTTCGTGGCCAACATCGGCCATTCCCATCCTGGGGTGGTCGCGGCGCTGCGTGCCCAACTCGATCATCAACTCCTGCACACCTACACCTTTCCCTCGGCCTCGCGGATGCGTTTGGCCCGGAAGTTGTGTCAGGTGACGGGCTTCGAGCGGGCGTTCCTGCTGTCCACGGGCGCGGAGGCCGTGGAAGCGGCACTACGTATCGCCCGCCGGGCAACGGGTCGGCGGGATGTGGTGAGTTGGGACGATGCCATGCACGGCAAGACCTTGGGCGCCCAGCAGCTCATGCACGGAGGTCCCCACGTTGTCCGGTATCCCTTCCCGCGGGCCATGGAACGGTTCGAGGGTCCCGATGGACAATTCGCCGCAGCCGTCGTCGAGAGCTACCAGGGATGGAGCGCCACGTTCTTCCCTGCACCCTACATGCGGGACGTGGCCGAGTGGTGCGGGCGAACGGGAGCGTTGCTCATCCTGGACGAAGTGCAGGCGGGCTTCGGACGCACGGGCAAACTATTCGGCTACGAGCATTACGGCGTAACACCTGATCTCGTGTGTCTCGGCAAGGGCCTCGGTGGTGGGCTGCCTATCTCGGCCGTATTAGGCTCCGCTGTACTGCTGGACAATGACCCGAGTCTCACGAGTACGCATTCCGGCAATCCGCTGTGTTGCGCGGCGGCACTCGCTACGCTCCAGGTCTTGGAATCCGAGCATCTCATTGAGCGGGCTGAACGTCTCGGCCACTACATTGACGCGCGCTTGCGCTGCCAGTCGTACCCCTACGCGGGCACGGGCATGGTGTGGGCCATCAACATGGGGAACGTCGAGGACGCTGATCGGGTTGTTGAGCTTGCCGCAGAGTCGGGCGTACTCCTGCTTCGGACGAAGCGCGGCACGGTGAAGCTCGGCCCCCCCCTGACGATTCCCGAACGCGATCTGGGCAAGGGGCTGGACATCATCACGCGAGCATTGATCTCCTGCCGTCGTGCGGAACGGATTGCATGATCCTTGCCTACCGGCATACCGGCGTGAATGTGACCGACATCGCCAAGGCGGTGCACTTCTACACTGTGTTGTTGGGCCTGACTATCGTGGAGCGGCGGACGGAACACGGCAGCTACATTGACGCGCTCACCGGCCTCCCGGACGTGACATTGGATTGGGTGAAGGTCGGAAGCCCCAACGGGGTGCTCATTGAACTGGTGAAGTTCTGGTCCCAGGGCCACCGCAGAGTGCCCGGTCCTCATGATTACGCGACCATCGGGTGCAACCATCTCTGCCTCCAGGTGGATGATGTGGAAGCCATGCACCGGGAGTTGACTGCTGCGGGCGTGAGCTGCCATCCGGTCCAGACCGACCCGCCGGGGAAGGTGAAGAATATGGCCTGCTACGATCCGGATGGGACCATCATCGAGCTAGTGCAGGTCTTGTGAGTGATGCCGCGACGTTGCTCCGGGATAGCGCTGCCGTGCTCCAGGAGACGGCGCTCACACAGGCCGACCAGATGCGGACCATTGGCTTGGTCATCGCCGCGGCCTTGCTCAGAGGTCACAAGATTCTGTTCTGCGGCAACGGCGGCTCGGCGGCGGACGCTCAGCACCTTGCGGCGGAATTGCTGGTTCGCCTGCGGCCTGGGGTGAATCGCCGCCCGTTGCCGGCGATCGCCCTGGCGATGGACCCGTCCACGCTCACCGCCTGCGGCAATGACTACAGCTTCGGCGTTCATTTCGCCCGCATGGTCGAAGCTTTCGGTCGACAGGGTGATGTCTTGGTGGGCTTGTCCAGCTCGGGGCAATCTCCCAATGTGGTGGCGGCACTCATCGCTGGCCGTGCGCGAGGGCTGGTGACCGTCGGCTTACTTGGTGGGGACGGCGGGAACTGTGCTCGCTCCTGCGACTATGCGCTCATCGTGCCGTCCACCGTGACCGGACGGATTCAGGAGGCCCATATCGCCATCGGGCACGCGATCCTGGAAATCGCGGAAGATGCTATCGTGGAGGCCGATGCCGCCGCTTGACGGGAAGGTCATCATCGTGACCGGGGGCGAAGGACTCCTGGGTCAACAGCACATGGCTGCGATTCGGGACGCCGGAGGGGTCGCCATCTCTGCCGACGTGCATCATGAAGAATGCACCGATGTCACCGATCCAGACTCCATTCGGGCGCTCTTGAAGCTGACCCTAGAGTGGCATGGCCGTGTGGATGGCCTGGTGAACAATGCCAGCCACAATCCCAAGATGGAAGATGGCAAGGGATTCAGCCGCCTGGAAACCATGACGCTGGATGAGTGGTACGCCGCGCTCGATGTGGGGCTCACGGGGGCCTTCCTCTGCTCGCAGATCATCGGGAAACACATGGCCGCACATGAGGGCGGGGTGATCTTGAACATCGCCTCGGTGCTGTCCGTCATCGCCCCCGACCAGCGACTCTACCGGAAGCCGGGAATTCCAGAGGAGGCGCAACCCGTGAAGCCGGTGACGTACTCTGTGGAGAAGGCTGGGCTTCTCGGGCTGACCAAATACCTCGCTACCTACTGGCCCAACGTGCGCTGCAACGCGCTATCTCCCGGGGGCGTATTCAACGGCCAGCCGCAGGACTTCGTGGGCCAACTCACGGCCAAGATTCCCATGGGCCGCATGGCTCGCGTAGACGAGTATCGTGCGGCCGTTGTGTTCCTGCTCTCGGACCAGTCATCGTATATGACGGGGCACAATATGGTGCTCGATGGGGGCCTGAGCGTCTGGTAGATGGCTACTGACCCTACGGCCTCCGTCGTGCGCCACGCCATCGCACTCCGCCGTTACGAGAATGGCATCGCGCAGGAGATTCACGACTTGTTCCGTGCGGCCGGCGACGAGATGCGGGACCTCCTCATTCGGCTCGACCCGAACGAGGTACTGCCGGGCTGGCTTCAGGCCCGTATCCGCCGGCTCGGCGTTGAGGCGAGTGGGATCCTCCAGCAAGTCTACGCCGACTTACAACGCTTCGCTGCGGATCGCCTTGTGTCCTTGGGAGATGTCGAGTCCGAGTTCGCCGCCCGGCTCTTGGAGCGCACGGCATCCGGCGTCTCCGTGGATATCGAGGCCAAGAGTCTCACCATCCGTCAGTGGCGTTCGATGCTCCAGACCGACCCGATTCAAGGCGCTCCGCTCAAGGACTGGTGGGCCACCCAAGAGAAGGCCGCCGCCTTTGCCTTCCGCCGCCAAGTCCAGCTCGGGATGGCGAACAGTGAGACCACCGATCAGATCATCCGCCGGGTCCGGGGGCGCTTCGTGCGGCCGGGGGTCTATGAGGGTGGCGTGATCCAGGCTTCCACCCGACAGGCGGAAGCCATTACCCGGACCGCCATTAACCAGATCGCCACCCGGGCCCAGGTAGAGACATATCAGGCGAATGACGATCTCACGGAGGAATACATCTACACGGCGACGCTGGATGACCGGACCTCGGCGATCTGCCAGGCCTTGGATGGGCAGCGGTTCAAGTACGGCGAAGGGCCGATGCCCCCACAGCACGTCAACTGCCGCTCCGCCATTCGGCCGGTTGTGAACTGGGACAAGTTGGGTTTGCGTCCTCCCCCGTCAGGAGAACGGGCCGCGGTCGGTGGGCCGGTCTCCGCGAAGCTCGATTACGCCGACTGGCTCCGGCAACAATCCCATGCCGAACAAGACGGCATCCTCGGGCCGGCGCGCGCTGCATTGTTTCGGGCCGGGAAAATTACACTGGCCGAT
>Ga0209342_10003028_pt1 | contig 17804 bp, 16 predicted proteins | sample RifCSP16_2_FD_184023 | JGI IMG/M metagenome (GOLD analysis project Ga0209342, IMG submission 184023) | Soil microbial communities from Rifle, Colorado - Rifle CSP2_sed 16_2 (SPAdes) (version 2) | ecosystem: Environmental > Terrestrial > Deep subsurface > Rock core/Sediment | place: Rifle... | reverse complement strand
AGAACAATTCCTCGTCGGCCATTGTCTGCAAGCGGCGGATTTCGCCGAGCACGGAGCGGGCGTGGCGCACAGCCTCCACCACGTCGCCCGTCCCAGCTTCACCCTTGGTACGGATCATTGCCGCGCCCTCGGCAATGCGGCGCAGGGCCTCGCCCAGGTTGCGGCAGCCGCACACGAACGGCACCTTGAATTCATGCTTGTTGACGTGGTTCTGTTCGTCGGCAGGTGTCAGCACTTCGGACTCGTCAATGTAGTCAACCCCAATGGCTTCGAGCACCTGTGCTTCGACGAAATGGCCGATGCGGCACTTCGCCATCACGGGGATAGTGACGGTATCCATGATCTTGAGGATGATCTCCGGGTCGCTCATGCGGGCCACGCCGCCGTGAGCGCGGATGTCGGCAGGGACTCGTTCGAGCGCCATCACGGCGCAGGCCCCCGCGTCTTCGGCGATTTTCGCGTGCTCGGGGGTGACGACATCCATGATCACTCCCCCTTTGAGCATTTGGGCCAGGCCGCGCTTGACGGCCACTGTTCCGATCTGTGTTTCCATTGCAGCCTCCGATTTATTTCATTCTACCACGCAGAGGAAGTGGAGGCAAAACGACGATTTATAGGAACGCGAGCAGCATGGCGGCGATCAGGGCCATGGTCGAACCGAACAAAAACGGCGCTGACGGCCCGAATCCTGAAAACGCTCCGATGCCTTGCCACAGGACTCCGGCGATGAAGCTGGCCGGAAACGCGGTGAGGCCGACCGCGGCGTTGTACAGCCCGTACGCCGTCCCGCGCTGCTCTTTGGACACGAGATCGGCAACGAGCGCCTTGGCCGTTCCTTCAGTAAGCCCGTAGTACAGCCCGTACACGATGTACAGCCCGAACACTTGCCACCCGGCCCCGGCGAGCGCGAAGCCGAGATACACTATCCCGTACACGATCCATCCGGCGATGATAACCCGTTTGCGCCCGATGCGATCCGAGAGGCGGCCTGCCGGGCTTGAGATGACGGCGTAGACGATGTTGAACGTCAGGATCATTGCCATGATGGCCAGCACGGTCGCGCCAAGGTTCTGCGCGCGCAGGACAAGAAACGCATCGGATGAATTGCCGAGCGTGAACAGCACGATGATGAACAGGAGAAACCTGAAGCGGCGGTCGAACCCGGCTAGAGAGAGTTTTGGCAGTTTGCCGTCTGCTTTCCCCAGCACCTCTTTTGCGCCGACGGCCAGCACGATCACGGCGATGATGGCGGGAGTAATGCTGATGCCGACGAGAATGCGAAAGGTGTTTGCTGACAGCGTAAGACCTGCACGTTGAGTGATGGCAACAACAACGAGCGCAACCAACAAACCAATTGCCGCCCCGGCGGTGTCTCCTGCGCGGTGCAGGCCGAACGCCGCGCCGCGTTGCGACTCGTCAACCGAGTCGGCCACGAGCGCGTCACGCGGCGCGGTGCGGATGCCTTTGCCCATGCGGTCGGCCAGCCGGATCGCCAGCACCGCGCCCCACGTATTGGCGATGAGCAGAAATGGTTTGCTGATGGTGGACAGCGAATAGCCAGTGACGGTCAGCCACTTGCGGCTTCGCAGTTTGTCCGAGAGCCAGCCGGAGAATAGTTTCAGGATGCTCGCCGTCATCTCGGCCAGGCCGTCGATGAGGCCGATGACGCTCGTCTTTGCGCCCAACACGTTGGCGAGGTAGAGCGGAAACAGGCTGAAGATCATCTCGCTGGAGATGTCGGTGAGAAAACTGGTGGCGGTCACCACCCAGACGTTGCGGGGAAGTTTGCGCAAGTTCATGTATCTACTCCGAATATGGCGCACGCTCTGCCGATGTGTGCATGAGGCTGGATGATACTGTTTTTTCGCGAAGAACGGCCAGTGATTTCCCTCTTGACTTTTGCGTGACAAATGCATACAATTCAGTCAATTAGTACAATTAGTACAATATGGAAGAGTAAGCCCGATGATTCGACTTGACCCTCGCAGTAGCGATCCTATCTATCTGCAGGTTGTGGAGCAGATCAAACATCTGATCGCAGTGGGCCAACTCAAGCCAGCCGACCAGTTGCCCACAGTGCGGCAACTCGCCGTCGAATTGCGAGTCAATCCAAACACGGTGGCCCGCGCCTATACCCAGCTAGCGGAAGAGGGCGTGATCTCCACCCAACAAGGTCGTGGGACGTATGTATTGGAGATGCCACCCCCTGCGGATCAACGCCGGCTGCGGCGCGAGAAGTTGGTAACAGTGGTGGACGCGTTCTTGCGCGATGCTGAGCGGATGGGCTATGCTCCCGTTGAATTGGAAAAAGTGTTGAACGACCGTTTTGCCGTTTGGCAGCGAGTGCAAACCAAGAAATCTTGAGAGGACGATGAAACCATGAAAATCAATGTGAGTGCCGATCCGTTTCAAACCAGACAGATCAACAACGTTTCTCTATCGTTGTTCATAGCGTTCCTCATGGGTGGCATACTTGCGGCTGTGACGCTCGACAAACGGGTTTCCGATTTTGTCACGACCAGCGCTGCGGTGGCGATGTTCGCCATCGGTTTGTATTTGCTATTCGCGATCAAGATCGCCAACCAGTGGGAGAAAGTGGTGGTACTGCGCTTCGGCAGGCTGCGAGGAATGCGCGGCCCAGGTCTCTTCTGGATTGTGCCGCTGGTGGACAGCGTCTCATCGTGGATTGATCATCGCGTCACGGTAACGCCGTTCAGCGCAGAGAAGACGCTCACGAAAGATACGGTGCCGGTGGATGTGGACGCGGTGCTGTTCTGGGTCGTGTGGGACGCGGAGAAGGCCGCTCTGGAAGTGAAGGATTACCAGTCGGCCATCTCGTGGTCGGCCCAGACCGCGCTCCGCGACATCATTGGCAAGATGATGCTGGCCGACATCCTCGTTGGTCGCGAGGCGATTGATCAGGAACTGCAGAAGATCATCGATCAGCGCACGACGCCGTGGGGCGTCACTGTGCAGTCGGTCGAAATTCGCGACATCGTCATTCCGGCGGCGCTCGAAGACGCGATGAGCCGCCAAGCGCAGGCCGAGCGTGAACGGCAGGCCCGCATCATCCTGGGCGAATCCGAAAAGCAGATTGCCGAGAGTTTCGCCGAAGCGTCGAAAGCCTATGTCAACAACCCGACTGCGCTGCATCTGCGGGCGATGAACATGCTCTTTGAAGGATTGAAAGAGAAAGGCGCACTGGTCATCGTCCCCTCCTCGGCGGTGGATACGATGAACCTCGGTGGGCTGAGCGGCATGGTGTCACTGGCGCAGAGTCAGGGCGCGGCCAAAGGCTCGTAAGCCCCTGTCCTCTGCCGCTATAGCGCGACGTTTCACGTGAAACGCCGAGTTGTTCTTGAGAGACCCTCTATGCTCTACGTGACATATACTCTCAACTTCCTGTTGATGATCGCCATCCCGGTTGTCGTTGCCATCGTCCTGCGGCGGCGGCTTGGCGTGCGCTGGCCGCTGTTCGCCTGGGGCGCCGTCGCCTTCGTCGGCTCGCAGGCCGTGCGCCTCCCTCTGCTCTTCGGCCTCACTGCGCTCTTCAGGGCAGGCGCCCTGCCGCACGTTCCCGAAAGCATCGTGACGCCGTTCAACATCACCGTCCTGAGCCTCACCGCTGGCATCTTCGAGGAAGGCGCACGCTACATCATCTACCGCCGCTTCATCCCCGGAGCCAGATCGTGGAAAGAAGGCGTGTCATTCGGCGCAGGGCACGGCGGGATCGAGGCCATCCTCCTCGGGCTGTTCACCGGCTGGGGCGTGATGCAGTTGTTCGCTCTGCACGGTGTTGACCTGGCCACCCTGCCTCTTCAAGCCAATCAACTTGCGGCACTGCAAAAGCAGGTTGCCGATTTCTGGTCAGCCCCGTGGTATCTCACCCTGCTGGGCGCAGCCGAGCGTGTATTTGCCATCTGCCTGCACATCTCGCTGGCGATGCTCGTGTTGCAGGCCTTTATCCGCCGCAGCATCCTGTGGCTGTTCGCCGCGATGGGCTGGCACGCGCTGGTCAACGCAGTGGCGGTTTCCCTTTTGCCGGTGATCGGCCCGCTGGGGACGGAAGGCGTATTGGGAATTATGGCCCTCATTAGCATCGGGATCGTCGTCGCGCTCCGGCGGACCGGGATGGAGGCCGCCACCGCCGCCGAGGCGGCGTCCACCGGGGCGGCTGCTTCTGTCAAATAAAGGGACACATGATCCACATCGAATCACTTACCAAAGCATTTGGCGCCCTCACCGCTGTTGATTCGCTCTCATTGGATGTCTCCGAAGGGGAAGTCTTCGGTTTTCTCGGCCCGAACGGCGCGGGCAAGACGACCACCGTTCGGATGCTCACCAGCCTCATCGGCCCCACCGGCGGGCGCGCGGAGGTAAACGGACTTGAAATTGGCCGCGATGACGACGCCATCCGTGCCTGTGTGGGAATCCTGACTGAGACGCCGGGGATGTACGACCGGCTGAGCGCGGAGAAGAACCTGACCATCTTCGCCAAGCTGTACGGCGTGAAGGACGTCGTGGGGCAAGTGGGGAAATACTTGCGGATGTTGGGCCTGTGGGAGCGGCGCGGCGACGAGGCCGGTAGTTTCTCGAAGGGCATGCGGCAGAAACTGGCGATTGCCCGCGCCCTGCTCCACGAGCCGAAGATTCTGTTCTTCGACGAGCCGACCAGCGGCCTTGACCCCGAGGCGGCCAAACGCGTGCGCGACTTTATTGCTGAACTCAAGACCGAGGGGCGCACGATTTTCTTGTGCACCCACAACCTCGATGAGGCCGACCGGCTGTGCGACCGAATCGGAATCTTCAGAACGCGGCTGATTACGGTGGATACACCGGCGAACCTGCGGCGGCGGCTTTACGGGCGGAAGGTGGTGTTTCACATGAAACGCATTGACCCTGCCTGGGTCGAGGCCGTGCGCACCCTGCCGTTCGTCAAAGAGGTGCAGGCCGTGGACACAAAACTGGTGGTGGGGTTGGACGCGCCCGAGGAGCATAACCCCGTCATTGTACGGCGATTGGTGGAGGCCGGGGCCGAGGTGCAGTTCGTCGGTGAGGTGCGCCATTCGTTGGAAGATATCTATTTGAATTTCATCCGACAGGAGACGGAAGGGCCACAGCCTGTGGATAACTGACCGTAAACTGTGGATGACTGTGGAAGGAGGCCCGGTTGATGGACCGAATATTAACGATTATAGATAAAGAGTGGGCTGAGGTGTTCAAGAACCGCATTGTGCTGTTCACCATCGGCTTCATGCCTCTCATTTTTACCATCCTGCCGCTGGCGATTCTGTTCTTCAGCCGGGGCGAAAGCGTGGGCAACACCGACGTGGCCGACTTACCCCCATCGTTCCGCGCCGCCTGCGGCAGCATCGCGCCTGCCGACTGCCTGCAAATCTTCCTTATCAACCAATTCCTCATCCTGTTCATGATGATGCCGCTCATCATTCCGGTCGCCATTGCCGCGTACAGCATCGTAGGCGAAAAGACCACCCGCAGCCTTGAGCCGCTGCTGGCGACGCCGATCACTACCGTTGAACTGCTCGCCGCCAAAAGCCTCGCCGCCGCCATTCCAGCTATCGTAGCCACATGGGCCTGCTTTATCATCTTCGTCGTCGCTGCGCCGTTCGTGGGAGCCAAGCCGGTGGTGGTCGCCAGTATCTTCAGCCCTGTGTGGCTGGTGGCCGTGTTCGTAGCCGGACCGCTCATGGCGATTATGGCGGTCAACTTCGCCGTCATCATCTCCTCGCGCATCAATGACCCGCGCGTGGCCGAGCAAGTGGCTGCCGTCATCATCGTTCCGCTGCTGGGGATGTTGTTTGGGCAATTGGCCGGGGTGATCGTGCTCAACGTTCAGTTCATGCTCGCTGCCGTCAGTGTCATCTTGATCGTCGACGTTGGCCTCATCTACCTCGGTGCGCGCCTCTTCCAGCGCGAGACGATATTGACGAAGTGGAAGTGAGGTTGGTGTGTTGAAAGTGATTTCACCGCAGAGAGCGCGGAATACGCAAAGATTCATTTTTGTTTTTCTCTGCGCTCTCTGCGTGCTCTGCGGTTTGACTCTCCCTGTGTTCGCCCAAGACTCTGACGAACTCACGCTCTCCGTCAGGCGCGATTGGGGCTTCGGCGGCGGAAGTCAGATTCAAGGTCTGTTCACGATGGAAGCGACTGGGCCGAGTAATCTGGTCTCCGTCACGTTCAAGATTGACAGCACGGTGGTTGGCGAAGCCACCTCGTCGCCGTTTAAGATTCAATTCGACACCGACGACTACCTGACCGGCTGGCATAACCTCACCGCCGTCAGTAAAACTATCGACGGTCGCACGCTCACCTCGTCGGCGCGGCGCTTCGAGTTCGTGTCTGCCGACTACGCATGGAGTATCGTCAGACGGATTATTCTTGTTGTCGGAGGCAGTGTCGGTGCTCTAATGCTGTTCGGTAGCGCTGTGCAGTTTCTGCCATCGTTGCTTGGCAAGAAACCGACACCATTGCCACTCGGCGCGCCGCGGCGCTATGGCCTCAAGGGCGGCGCGATCTGCCTGAAATGTCATCGCCCGTACTCGATCCACTTGTGGAGCTTCGATTTCGTCACCCGCGTTTTGGATTACTGCAGCCACTGTGGCAAGTGGAGCCTCATGCGCCGCGCCACGCCCGGGGGACTCACCGCCGCCGTAGCCGACGAACTGGCAATGGCCCAGCCTGAGATGCCCGTGGCCGAGGCGACACCCGAAGAAAAACTCAGGCGTCAACTGGACGAGTCGCGCTATGTAGATGGGACGTAGAGTCGATTACACGTTACCGTGTAATACCTTTGAGCGCAGTACCACAGCGGCACAGCAAACATAGGGAAAAGCCCATTATGATCCCTGCGGACTCCGTGCCTCTGTGGTTAAAGACCTCACGCAAACCAGTTTTCATCGTATAATCTCTCCCACCGCCCGTCCAGAGGAGCCAACATGAGATTCTCTTGCCTGCAAGAGAATCTCGCCAAAGGCCTGAGCATCGTCGGTCGCGCCGTTGCCTCCCGCAGCACTCTGCCCGTCCTCAGCAACGTCCTTATCGCCACCGACCAATCGCGCCTGCGGCTCTCGGCCACCAACCTCGAATTGGCGATCACTTGTTGGATCGGCGCAAAGGTCGAAGAGGAAGGCTCCACCACCGTCCCGGCCAAAACGTTCATCGACATCGTCAATGCCCTGCCGCTGGGGCCAGTGGACATGGGCCTCAATGTCCGCACCCAGTCGCTCAACGTCAGCGGCGGCCATTTCGTCAACGACGTCAAATGCATTGATGCTCAGGAATTCCCCATCATTCCGCAGGCCGATCTTGCGAACGGCATCAATCTCAACGTCGCCGATCTGCGACAGATGATCGATCAGGTAGCCTTTGCCGCCGCCACCGACGACGCCCGACCGATCCTCACCGGCGTCCTCGTCAAAGTGGATGGCGGTTCCGTGACTTTCGCCGCCACCGACGGCTTCCGCCTCTCGGTCCGCTCCGCCCATCTCTCCGCACCCGTTGTCGAACCGGTCACGGCCATTGTCCCGGCCCGCGCGTTGGCCGAGTTAGGGCGCGTCGCCGGAGATCAAGAAGAAGCCGCCGTGATGACTCTCCCGCCCGGCCGCGGGCAGGCCATCTTCCATCTCAAAGATGTCGAACTCGTATCGCAACTCATCGAAGGCACGTTCCCCGATTACACCCACATCATCCCGCGCTCGTACACCACCCGCACGGTGATGACGACCGAAGCCTTCCGCAAAGCCTGCAAAGCCGCCGACATCTTCGCCCGCGAGAACGCGCACACCGCCCGCTTCAAGATCGTGCCGGGCGGCGAACTGCAGCCGGGCACACTCGAGATCACGGCGCAGGCCGCCGAAACCGGATCGAACGAAGCCAAGCTCGACGCAACCATTGAGGGCAATGGTTTGGAGATCGCCTTCAACGTCAAATATCTCGCGGACGTGCTCAACGTGATGCATACATCCAACGTTGCCCTTGAAACCACCGCCGCCACCAGTCCCGGCGTCGTCCGCCCGGTGGGCGAGGATGATTTCCTGTATGTGGTGATGCCGATGCGAATCGGAAAGTAAAAACCAGAAGTCAGAGGTCGGAAATCAGAAGAAGCGCAGAGGCGTACGGCCCCTGCGCTTCTTTGTTCGTTTATAATGACGAGACTAGATTCCGATCTCTGACATCCGGCCTCTGACCGCTATGCCTCTAACCCCTCTGCCCATCAACCAACTCCGCCGCGTCTGTGACTCGAACGCGTTCACCTTCAACACGACTGCCGAACTGCCCCCCGTTTCCGAAATCATCGGCCAACCGCGCGGCACGCGGGCCATCGAATTCGGCATCGACATCGACAGCCCCGGCTACAACATATTCGTCCTCGGCGAGGAGGGCACAGGCCGCACCACGGCCATCGGTCGCTTCCTCCGCGAACGCGCCGCACGGCGCCCCACCCCGCAGGACTGGCTGTACGTCAACAACTTCGCCGAGCCGCACAAGCCACGCGCCCTCAACTTGCCGGCCGGTATGGGTGCAGCCCTGCGCGGCGACATGGCCGTGCTGGTGAAGGACCTTCAACGCAGTTTGCCGCAGGCGTTCGAACAGGAGCCATACCTCGAGGCTCGCGCGCAGATTCGCGCCAAATATGAAGCGCAGCGCGACGCACTTTACGAGTCACTGCAGGCCAAAGCCGCCGCTCTTGGCCTTACTATTATGCGCGCCCCCAGTGGCTTTACTATCGTCCCCGTGCGCGACGGCAAACCCATCCCGCCCGAGGCCTTCGATACCCTGCCCGAAGCGGAGCGCGAGAAATTCGAGGCGGCCCGCCGCGAGATCGAGGGTGAACTTGAAGAAGCCCTCCGCGCCGGGCGCGCGTTGGAGAAGAGCACCAAAGAGTCGCAGCGCGCGCTAGATCAGAAAGTGGCGGCGTCGGTGGTGGATCACCGCATCGACGAATCGAAAGCGAAACACGCGGCTTATGAGGAAACGGTATTCTATCTTGACGAAGTGCGCCGGGACATCGTCGAACACGTCGAAGACTTCCTCCCCTCCGAGGGGGAGCCGTCTCCGACCGACTCTGATCCCGCGCTGAAGTTCCGCAAGTACGCGGTCAACCTTGTCGTCGACCACATCAGAACGCAGGGCGCGCCCGTCGTCGTCGAACTTAACCCGACCTACGGCAAACTGCTGGGCCGCATCGAACATGAATCGCGCTTCGGCAACCTCGTCACCGATTTCACGCTGATCAAAACCGGTGCGCTGCATGCGGCCAACGGCGGCTATTTGGTCCTCCGCGCGCACGACGTGTTCTTCGAGCCGTTGGCGTGGGATGCGCTCAAACGATCACTTCTCTCCGGCTACGTCCGCACCGAGGACATCACCACGCGCGCCGGGTACGCGACCACCAAATCGCTCGACCCGGAACCGATCCCGCTCGACCTCAAAGTAGTGCTGGTCGGCCCGCCGAACGCATATTACGACCTCTTCGAGTTTGACGACGGCTTCAGTTCGCTGTTCAAGGTGAAGGCTGACTTTGCCAGCGACATGCCGCGCACGTCGGATAACGAGCAGTTGTATGCCATGTTCGTCGCCGCTCGCTGCGCCGAAGAGAAACTGCACCCGTTCGAGCGGGATGCGGTGGCAAAGGTGATCGAGTTCGGGTCGCGCGCCGAGGAAGACCAGCAGAAACTCAGTGTCCGGTTTGGCGAAGTGACCGACCTGCTGCGCGAGGCAGACTACTGGGCCGGAAAGGCCGGTCGCGACGTGGTGACGGCCGATGATGTTCGCAAGGCGCTCGACGAAAAAATCTATCGCGCGAACAAGGCCGAGGAGACTTTGCGTGAACGCATCCTCGAGGGATCAGTATTCATTGACACTCAGGGAGAAGTGGCCGGACAGGTCAATGGACTGAGCGTGGCCAACCCCGGTGATTACGCCTTTGCTCTGCCCTCGCGCATCACCGCGCGCACGTTCGTGGGCCATGGCGGCATCAGCCATCTCGACCGCGATACGAGCATGGCCGGGCCGATCCACAACAAAGGCCTGCTCACCCTGAGCAGCTTCTTCAATGCGACCTATGCGGTGCACCGCTCGGTGTCGTTCTCGGCGCAGATCACGTTTGAGCAGAACTACGGCAACATCGAGGGCGACAGCGCGTCGGCGGCCGAGTTGTGCGCGCTGCTGTCGAGCCTGTCGAGCTACCCCATCAAACAGTCGCTGGCGATTACGGGGTCAATTAATCAGAAAGGCGACATCCAGCCGATCGGCGCGGTGAACGAGAAGATCGAAGGGTTCTTCGCGGTGTGCGAGGCGCGCGGCCTCACGGGCGAACAGGGTGTGATCATCCCGGCGCGCAACGTGCGCGATCTAATGTTGAACGAGAAGGTGATCGCTGCCGTGGAAGCAGGCCAGTTCGCCCTCTGGGCTGTGAGCACTGTGGACGAGGCGATTGAGCTTCTCACCGGAGTCGCGGCAGGCCAACGCAGGGATGGCCGCTTCCCGGAGAACACGGTGCACCATGCAGTGATGAAACGATTGCGTGAACTGGCGAAGGGACACGACCGCGATCGCGAAGACGAGGAGAAGAGGCCGGCGAAGAAGAAAAAGCGCGCGGCCAAGAAACGCCCCGCGCGCAAGCCGACGAAGAAGAGATCGCCACGCAAACCGTAGGGGCGCAGTCACCGCGCCCCATATCTACCAGGCATCGCTGCTTTTCCACCCCCACTCACCCACCAGTGGCACAAACCGTACGGGCGACAACCGCTCGATGTGCCACGTCCCTCCCCGCTTCTGCCAGCATTCCAAATCCTGATCGTAGCGTGACCCGACCGGGATCACGATCCGCCCCTCAGGCTCGAGCTGCTCAAGCAATGGCTCCGGTATCGCCGGTGAGGCCGCCGTGACGATGACCGCGTCGTAGGGCGCGTGCTCGGCCCAGCCGAGCGTCCCATCGCCCACCATAATCTCGGCATTATAAATACCCAAGTTCGCCAATACCTCTTGCGCGTGCGCGGCGAGCGACGCGTACTTTTCGACCGACCACACCCGCCGCGCCAACTTTGCCAGTATCGCGGTCTGGTATCCCGACCCCGTCCCGATCTCAAGCACGTTTTCTTCGCCGCTCAAATGAAGAGCTTGCGTCATCAGCGCGACGACGAACGGCTGCGAAATAGTCTGACCCTCGCCAATGGGTAGTGGGCCGTCGTCGTAGGCATACGTGCGGTGCTCAGGCGCGATGAACTGTTCGCGTGGCACCTGCCCCATCATCGCCAGCACTCGCCGGGAGGTGATGCCGCGGGCGATAAGTTGTTCGTGCACCATTCGCGCGCGCGCGTCGGCGAAGTTCATCAACTACAGTTTATAACGAAAACGGCGGGCTGAGGAAGCCCGCTGCACATTCCAAAAAAACCGGAAGACGACCCTGCAAGTCGTCTCTACTAATCGTACGCGAATCGCTGTTCTTTCCACACGTCCGCTTCGTTGTGGTAACCGGCCTGCTCCCAGAATCCCAGCTTGTCTCCGGGCATGAACTCCAGTGCGCGCAGCCACTTGCCGCCCTTCCAGAAATATGGCGTCTTCAAGTTGGCGTCGACGATGTTGCCGATCATGCCGCGCAGGGGATAGCCGTGATCGGGGTCGAGCGGTTGGCCGTCGTAATGTGTCGCCAGCAGAAAATTCGGCGCCAACGCAATTTCAATCGGGATGTTGACGGTGAAGCCGTACTCGCAGTGCTGAAGCAGATACCTGGCCGTAGGTTTCAGTTTGATGATGCCCTCGTCCACCACCGTCTTCAGCGATACGCCTTCCCACTCGGTGTCGAACTTGCTCCAGCGCGTCACGCAGTGAATGTCCATCTTCACCTTCGTACGCGGTAGTTTGCTGAACTCATCCCACGTCCAGCGTTTCTCTTCATCCACTTCGCCAAACACGCGAAAGTCCCACGTGGCGGGGTTGAACTTGGGAACCGGGCCGTAGTGAAGAACGGGGAAACGGTTGGTGAGCGATTGCCCCGGGGGAAGCCGCCCCGTCTGCCGGACTTCGTCCTCCTGCTCTTTGCGACCGAGAATTCTGTCGAACATCATGATCTCCTGATAGATTGCCAGAAATGATATCGCTGAGAGTGAGTCTGGTAGGTGGAGAATTTGCTACACCCGACATGCAACCGCCGATGGGCGCAGATAAACGCAGATGAAATAGACGCATCGGCGTGCATCTGCGTTCATCGGCGGCCCCGACTTATCCCGTAAACAGCGGCAGATGCCCCAGGGCGACAATGTGCTCCCACTGCGCCCGCTCGCCTTCGGTGAAGATTGCGCATTCTGCGACCACGTCGGCCTCGGCCTTGTTCACTACCAGCCGCATCCCTTGCAACGTGGAGCCGGTGCTGATCACGTCGTCCACCAGCACGACCTTTTTACCGTTGATCAAGTCACGATCCTTTTCGTCGAGATACAGCGTCTGCGGCGCGCCGGTCGTGATCGAGAGCGTCTCGGCATGAATGGCCTCGCCCATGTAGCCCTTGTACGCTTTCCGAAGGACCACGTACCCCTTGCCCGTCGCCACCGACAACGCATGAATGAGTGGGATGCTTTTGGCTTCGGCGGTGACAAGCAAGTCGTAATTGAATGTCTTGAGTTTTTCGCTCAACGCCCTCGCCGCGGCCTCCACCAATTCGGTGTCGCCCAGAATGTTGAGGATGGCGATGCGCAGACCGGGCTTCACTTCAAACAGCCGCAGGTTGCGCTTCACCCCGGCCACTTCAACAGGATAGACTTCACGAGTGTTTTTCATGGCTTCATTCCCGCCATCGTCGCGGATGCGATCCGCTCTTACGATAATTGTTCTTTGAAATCATACACCCCGTCTCTGATTCCCCAACGGTGATCTGATTCGCACAACAAGGTGTCGCCGTCACGTTGCAGCTCACCTTTGCACGCCGGGCAACGGAAGATGTCTGTGTTGCGTGTTATGTGTTCCGTGGCCGTGCCGCCAACCGCCAGACACTTCACGAATACACTCGGCGTCAACTGCCACCAATCGCCCGTGGGCTGCATCAGGCCGTCGGCGGCGGCCAACGCGCTGGCCGGCAACAACCGTTTGAGGAGTCCCAGCCGGTAGTGCGAGACGGTCCGCTGTCGCTCCACTTTGAATCCGGCATCATTCAACCACTGTCGCATCGTGCGCGGATGAAAATCAAAATTGAGTTTGACGAACTCGACCGGCTCGGGAGCGAACGGGCTCCAGTTTTGCTTGCGGAGCAAGTAACGCAGGATGGCTTTGAGATTTTGCTTGTTGGCGAACTCGACGACGAAGGTACTGCCCGGCGCGAGCGCCGAACGGATTTCTTTCAGCGCGGCGGGCGCATCGACGAGGTGATGCATCATGCGCACCATCATCGCGCCGTCGAACACAGCGGGCGCAAACGGGAGTTGATACACGTTGGCGGCGACGAAAGTGTAACGGCCCGGGTCGCCCAACCGCGCGCGCGCCTGCTGCAACTGCGTGCGCGAGTAGTCGAGCAGGACGACGTGATCGAACGCGGAGAGCAGCGGCGTCTGCCGCCCTGCGCCCGCGCCCAGTTCGAGAAACAACCGGCTCGACTTCGGCAGCAGCGCTCGGAGGGCGATCTGCTCGGCGCGGTCTTCGTATTCGCGTTCGCCTTTGCCCCAGAACTCAGCCTGATAATTCGAGCCTTCGTAATCGCAGACAGGACGAGAATCGATCACTTACCACCCGAGACGGCCTGCCCCCACGAGTTGGGCAAACCTTTGACCAGCAGGTAATAGGGCGCAAAGAGATCGCGCAGGTTGGTGAACGGCCTGTGCAGATCGGTCTGCTGCAGCGGGATGTCCACCGCGACCGGGATGCTGACCGGGATGTTGAGGATGACCGGGATGTCCTGCTTGACCGGCACACTGAGGTCGAGGATGATGGGCAGCACCGTGCCTTTGGGCAGGACAATGGTGGTGGGCGCGTTGGTGAGTTGCAGGATGCCGCCGTTGATGGTGACCGACGCGCCCGTGATCAAGGTGCTTTCTGCGAGCACGACGTTGGTGGTCTGCTGAAGCGGGAGAATGAAGTCCGCTGTCACTTTATCGTTGACCGCGATGGTAGTGTTGACCGGGATCGTGGTCGTGATGTGCGCCTCGTCCATCTGCACGAAGCCGTTGTACAGGCCGCCCAGCAGCGGCTCGGCCACGCCGCGCTTGATGTCGAAAATGTACACGAGCAGGCCGGCGAGGACGATGACCAGAATCAGGTTGACCACGAACGAGAAGACGATGGCGAAGTTCTTGAACGCTTCCCAGAAATTGAAGGACTTCCGGGGCGCAGGCTCGGCTCTGTCCGACACCGGCACAATGGCCTTTGATGCGGCTGGCGGCGACATCTCAGGCTTGACCGGCGGAGGGCTGACCGTCTCCGTCCTGACTTTCGGCGGGCTGCCTTCCTTCTCGTCAATCTTTTCGATGAGCTGCCGGAATCGCGCGCCGCTGGAATTCGAAGATTTCTCGGCCATCGTCGTTCTCCTTCACTTCGGAATCTGTGGGGATGATAGCATTCCGAGTCGCAAAAGGCAAACATCCCGAATTCGGGATGTTGTCGTCTTCAGATTGCCAGATCAAAAGGCAGGTCGGCAATGTCTCGCAACCTTCTGCCGTCAATCAGTATTTCAAGGGTTTCGGTGGCAGCCTCGCTGCCCACTTCTTTTACGGCTTCCACAAGCTCGTGCAACGCAAAGTGATATACACAGTCAATGTCGCCTGTGCCCATTGCCAGCGAAGCAATGCGGGTTGGCATAGGTTCGCCCGTAATGACGGCGATATGCGGCGTACGGCCTTTGCGATTGCGAATCAGATTCAGCCCCTCGGTGCGCGCATTTTGTGAGCGATCACTGCGGATCGTCCATTTGCATGAAATGCTGGCATGCAAAGTCGGGCCCGCCGCGTTCGCAGCACGCAAAGGCGTGAATCCTGGAAGATTGGGCTTGTCAACAATCGGTTGCTTGGCGTTTATCTCGTTGTCTGACACGGGCAGACGGGTCACAATGATGTCGGGCTGAATTACGTACTCGCCAAGTGTGGTTTTGAGTTCTTTATGAGTCTGAACGAGTTCAGAGAGGGCAGCCAAATGCTTATATTGATCAAAGTCCGCAATGTTGCCGTGAACGGAGAATTGCCAAGTGCCAGGACGCAGATGTTCTAGAAGCCCAAATGCTTTTTCCAAAAACTCCTTTGTGGTTTGTTCGAGACGTTGCCCTGCGGTTTGGCCGGCAATAGATTTGGCCGAAACCGGATAGCTGAGACGCTTGAGCAAGCCTCGTGACACTTTTACGCTCAAGTCGCTCGACACATCGGCCATACTTGGTTTGTTGCCGGCTTTGATGTATATGACCTGCTTGCATATCTGTTTGTGGTATTGTTTGCGCAAATCCTCGATTGCGGACATGGGGCACCCCCGATCATTTGTAAAAGGCAATCACATACTCTTCGTGCATCCGTTCTTCAATCTGTGTGCTGCGCTGGCCGCCAAATCGCGCCGGCATCATTCGCCGGTCACGATCTAATATTCGCGTGGCAATGCCCGCCAGCTTGAAGCCGACGCTTTCCCCGATTTCGCCTAAACAGTCCTGAGTCTGCGTATCAACCCCCTTCATAACCGAGGAGCCTACGACGATAATTGCTGCTTTTGCTGGTTTGAGAACACGAAGCGCTTCAGACAACATGCGAGTCATTTCCGAGTAATAGCGGTGAAGTGTGGCTCCCTTTTTCCTGTCCATCCGTGTTACCTTCGCTACGATACTGGACGACAGATCGGGCAGGGGCGCGAACTCAAATTTGGATGTGTTTTCTCCGCCGATGTACCGGCCACGCAACTCGGAAAGTTCGATTAGTGGATGCCCAAACCAAACCAGCGAAAACTTGTGCGCCCTCATGTAATCAATTGCGTTGGATGCATACGGCGGCGAGGTGACAATCAAATCGACCGAATCATCGGCGAGGGGCAAAGTTTCAGAATTGCCGAAATGAATGTTCGCAGTTCCAGCCGCTTCGACAGGATTCAACAGACTCTTCGTGTTCTTCTCCAGCCTTTTCCTGAATTCGGGAATTGCTGGCCGGGGAATCTTGTCGTCCACCCGATGAGGGCGAGTGTGGGCCAAATCGCGTGCGCGCGAAACACCGCCGGACTTCGTGATGATGATGGCCGAAAAAGTCAGTTCGAGAAACTGGCGTATCGCGTCATCTTCCACCTGCTCGATTTCTGCAAGCAGCGCCATTAATTCCAGCTTCGTGTGCGCGGAGAACCAGTAATCAATGAACTCCCGCGTCTTGTCGTCAAATCGACTGTTGAATTTCTTTTCAAGAGTGCTTTGATGCTTGTCGAGTGCGCGTTGGGCTTTTTCAACAATCTGCTGACCGGCAACACAGACATCACCAGAGTTCAATACGGTGATTTTTGCTTTGCAAATACGCAGGGCCAAAGGGTCAATATCAAAACCAATGCTCCGACGGCCGGCCAACACAGCCTCGATGATTGTCGTGCCGGATCCCACCATGGGATCGAGCACTACCTCGCCCGGCTCGGTCAATTCGCGAATAAACAGTTTGGGGAGTTGGGGAGGAAACTTGGCCGGGAACGCGTGGAAAGTATGCAACCCATGCGGCCTCGCCTCATTGTGAAACCCTAAATCTTGCGCCAGAAGATGCTTCAACTTCTGCTGCAATAGACTTCGAGAACGACCGTTTGATCTCACGAAGTAGCCTGCTTGAGTGAGTTCAGCTTCTCATCCAGCTTCTTCTGCACCACGGACGGGTTGGCTTTGCCGCCCATGGCTTTCATCACCTGCCCGAAGAACCATTTGGCTATTGTGTCTTTGCCGCCGAGGTAGGCGGTGAGTTGGCCAGGGTTGTCGGCGATGGCTTTTTCGATGGCCGTCGCAATTGCGCTCTCGTCGCTCACCTGCGCCAGCCCTTTGGCTTCGACGATCTTGTCGGCGGACTGGCCGGTGGCGAACATTTCATTCAGCACGCTCTTGCCGGTGTTGATGTTGATCGCGCCGTCGCCTACCATTTTGATCAGCCCGACCAATTTCTCCGGCGCTACCCGGCACTGCTCGATCTCCTGCCCGGACTCGTTCAACAGCCCGAACAACTGCGAGATGATCCAGTTCGCCACTGCCTTTGGTTCCACTTTCAGCGACTGGGCGAACTTCACGGCTTCGTCAAAATAATCCGCGACCGCGCGTTCGGCGACGAGTACGCCTGCGTCGTACGGTGTGAGACCGAAAGCGAGGAAGCGTTCGCGCTTGGCGTCGGGCAGTTCGGGCAGGCTGGCCCGAATCTCCTCCACCCACGCCGGATCAATTTCGAGCGGCGGGATGTCCGGTTCGGGGAAATAGCGATAGTCGTGCGCCTGCTCTTTGCTCCGTTGTGAAACGGTCTTGCCCGTCGCTTCGTTCCAGCCGAGGGTTTCCTGATCGACCGCGCCGCCCTGCTCGTACACTTTGCTCTGGCGCGCGATCTCGTACGCACTGCCGTTGACCAGCGCGCGGAACGAGTTCAGGTTTTTGATCTCGGTGCGGGTGTTGAGTTTGTCTGTGCCTTCTTCGCGCACGGAGACGTTTGCTTCAAAACGAATCACGCCCTTCTCCATGTCGCCGTTGTTCACGCCGAGGTAGCGCAGGATGGTGCGCAGTTTGGTGGCGTAGGCTTTCACGTCTTCGACCGAGTGCAGGTCGGGTTCGCTGACGATTTCGAGCAGCGGCACGCCGGAGCGGTTGAAGTCCACCAGCGAGTACG
>Ga0209342_10003026_pt1 | contig 17810 bp, 16 predicted proteins | sample RifCSP16_2_FD_184023 | JGI IMG/M metagenome (GOLD analysis project Ga0209342, IMG submission 184023) | Soil microbial communities from Rifle, Colorado - Rifle CSP2_sed 16_2 (SPAdes) (version 2) | ecosystem: Environmental > Terrestrial > Deep subsurface > Rock core/Sediment | place: Rifle... | reverse complement strand
GTCGAAGCGCCTCAGGCTCTAGGATTTCCAGAGCTTCCCGCGCCGCACCCTGTTCCGCGTCTTCCGGCGTCGCGCCGGTCTCGACCCGGCTGTCAACCATGATCTGAAACGTCTCCGGCGTAGCAATCCTCTTCGCGCGCTCGACAAGCCCCGGATGCAGCAGCTCTGCCGCCTGCCCGGCCATCGCCTCCGCTGCAACGTCCTCCATTGTCGGGGGAAGCGACTGCATGAACTGCATTGACTCGACGAAGGACGGGCCATCCGGCCTGGCCCGGGCGATCTGCACCAGGGGGTTGAACCCCTCATCCTGTGCGAGCCTCGATATGAACGTCGCCAGCGGGACCTCGATCAACCCGTCCGACTCGCGAGCACGCAGGTATTCAGTCCCGGCGTCGGCGAGAATCGAAACGGCCTCATCATGCCCCGACCTCTGGCGTCCAGCCCAAACCTGATCCCACTCGGAAACCCTGAAGTACAGCCTGCTCTTACCCGCCTCCCTCGATTGCATCAGATCTGCGACCTCGATGAAGCGCGCGACCTCCGCGGGAGAATCCTTGATGGACCTGCTCTCCCGGACCGCCTGCCCGATCTCGTCGAGCTGCTTCGCGTCCGCGATGGCGCGGACAGCCTCCTTCGTCTTCCCTGCCAGGCTGACCGCTGCACGCAGGGGCGAAGCGGGAAGTCTGCTTCGGATGCTGACGCCGACCGCAACCGTTCCGACCGTGTGCCCAAGAGACCCCAGCGCCTCCATGGCGGCCTCGCCGAAGTTTACATCCCTCAGGTTGCCGAGAGCCGCGAACTGCGCCGCCGCCTCGGAAGTGAACTCCACCCCGGCCTGTTCTACTGCCTCGCGCGCCCCGGCCCTCAAAAGAGCGCCGCGAGGAACCTTCGTGAGCCCCTGAGCCGCAGCCTTCACCTTCGCGGCCTGAACGGCATGCCCGGCGAACGTCAACGCAAGGGCCTCCACCGCCCCGTACGTGATCCCGTTCCGTAGAGCCTCGGCCCGGATTTCAGAAATCAACTTCGGGTCCCGGAACGCCTCCCTCATGCTCTCAGGGTCCGACAGGTTGTAACCCCTGCTGGAAAGCGCCTGCGAAATCCAGTCTCCGGCGTTCACGGCGGCTCCGGAGGTGAACGCCCCCGCCATGCCGGCCGCGAAACCTCCAATAACTGCCCCACCGGGTCCGACCAGCCCGCCAGCCATCGCGCCCAGTTTCGACATGACAGCAGACGTTGCGATCACCGGCGCAACGGTCGGAACCATCTGCGCCGAGAAGGACAGGAAGCCACGGGGGCGGGTAATCATCCCGTCCCAGATCATCCCCAGCGCATTCCCGCCCGTCAGCGCCCCGTCAACGAAGTACCCCCGGAGCGCACCGAGGATGTTGCCTTCCTTCAGGTCGTCCCACGATCCGAGGAACTTCTGGAACCTGTCGTTGAAGTCTTCCGCCCTGCCCTGAACAACCCTGTCCCATTCCTTTCGGTAGGACGGGTATCTGCGCCGGATGTCGTCGATCCTGCGGGATGCGTCCGCGTAGTTCTTCGCAGCGGCGTCCGGGTCTGCACCTCCGAACACCGCTTGCAACCCGTAATATGACTGCTCAAGCTGGAGCGTACCCGACAAGAAGGACTCGGGGATCTCCGTAACCGCCTTCCAATACGGCGTATCCTCCCCGTACCGCTCACGGATGTTCTCCATCGTCCGGGAAATACGGGAGAGCGGGTCAAAGTCGATCTGCGCGAGCGCTGCATTCTCCGGATTCGTGATCCACGCCTTCAGGGTTGGGTTCCGCTCAACCTGCCGCCGAAACTCTCGGATCTTCTCCCTCGCCTCCCTGCGCTCGAACTCCTCAAAATTCCGGGTGACGAAGGAAGGCGACTCCCCAAACTGGTTCGCCATGTCGATCGCCCGGATAGCCCGGTCTGGCTGAAGGTCTCGAGCCCGAGAAATCAGACCGGAAACCTCCCTGTCTTTTCCACGCCTCAGAATCTCTACGACTTCCGGGTCAAGACGGCTCGAGTCTATTGGCGGTCCCTGTGGGATCGGGACGCGACGGGACACGCTCGCCCGAAGCTGGGAAACGACCTCGGGATCAAGACCGCCCGCAGATGGGAGGAGGGATGCGTCGGGGATGATCTGAGGATCCGGCACCGATCACCCCCTACGGCCTGCGTGTCCCGACAATCGAACGCCTGCGCTCTTCGGCTTCGATGGCGCCTGTGGGGATCGGACCTATTGATGCCGGCGGCTCCAGGAACGGAATCCCCGGAGGGAATCTCTTCTCGACATCGGCAAGCGTCATCGACCGTCTGCCGCCACGCCCCTTCAGAATGCTTCCCACCTGCGAAAGCGTGAAGTTCACTTCTCCGATGCGGACCATCTGATCCGGCCCGTCACCCCCGGCGGATGGGGCGTATTCGTACAGGCCCTGCAGCTTCCGCCGGTCCGACGTGGTCGTGTTGTCCATGATGATCCGCCACAGATTCTTCTCGTCTGATTCGTCCGGGTTCCACGCCTTCACTTCGCCGCGATCGAATACGAGGCCCCTGAACCTTTCTTCCGCCCGGGAATCCGCCTTCGATTCCTTCACCTTGAGAATCCGGAAGGCCTCCATGATCGACTCGGGTTTTGTCTCTGGGTCATGTCCGGCATCGACGGCATGCGCGTATGCGATCCTGTACGCTGCTGGATTTTCCACGAACAGCCTACGCACGCGCTCGAACGGCATCTCCAGATCTTCTTCGACGGGCTCGAAGCTGCCGCGCTCGGCGAGGATGCCCGCGAGATTTCTGACGACGGTCTCCACTTCCTCGAAATCCAGCGGATGGCCCACTCGGACCTCTTCGTCCCTCACCCACTGGCGAGAACGCGAGGCCAGAAGTGCTTGCTTGCCCGGATCCGCATCCATGCCGTTGATCCGGGCCTTTTCCGTGACAAGCTGCTGGAATGTAATCTCGGTGTCGTACCGATCCATCGCGGGTGTTTTCCCGCCCTTCCCTCTCGTGGCCAGCTCTCCCCGCAGCTGATTCTTGTATTGCAGGATGTCCCGCATTCGATCCGGATTCGACCGCAACCGCGGATCCGCCAGAGGGTCAAATGCGAGGAACCTGTCCATGCCGCCTTCTTGCGCGAGGTCGGCCATGGCCTCTTCGTACACTTCAACGCCCCCCGCGTCTCGGCGACCGGCCTGCACGTTCCTATGCAGTTCCCGGAACAACTCCTGCTCCCTCGCGCCCATCGTGGACCACTGATCCGCGGGGATGAAATCTTCCGGAATTCTGCCGAAATTTTCGGGGTCGTACACCATGTCCGTCACGACTCTCTCGCGCTCCTGCTCTTCCTCGCGCCGGACCTGAAGCATTTCCGAGTACCGGTTCCGCACGCGGTCAACCAGCCTGTCTCTGAATTCAGCCGCGTCGGCTCCGGGAGGTGACGCAACTTCGCGCGCCATCTTCACGGCGTCCAACTGGCTGAGACCCTGGCTCATGATCTCGTCCGCCGCGCGCTGGGTTGCACCGCGCATGCTCCCCGACGAAACAAGCTGATTCGCCCGAACCCGGTCGTCGCCGATCAACGCATCTCCGTACCTCTCCACGTACGCCGCCGCCCACACGTCCTTACCCATCGAATCCAGCTTCCGGATCGCCTGTGCGTGGTACCGGCTGATCTCTTCCCGGATCCGCAGGTCTCGAGCTGCATCTGGAATCCCATTCCGTGCCGCCCACTGCATGAGCGGCGCAACGATGCCGCTTCCCACGGCCTCGTCAGCGCGGGCTGGGTCTTCCAGGCCGATGAGCGGCTCTGCATTCTCCCGGGCTGCGGCGACCATCGCCTCGGTCGTCATGCTGTCGTAGGCCGCCGTTTCCTCGCCCTCCCGACGCGAGAACTCGCGCCGAAGCGCGATGACGCTCCGGTCCGCGTGCTCGGTGAACGCCATCATCTGCTGTGAGTTGAGCCCCTTCGCCAACTCCGCTCGCAACTTCATCTCCCGCGCCGACGCCCGATCCGTGGATCCGATGGCGTCCCGCATCTTCTTCTGCGACTCGTCGTTCCGAATTGCAAGCAACCCGTCCTCGTAGGCGTTCCGGGCCTCATTGACCCGAATCTCGTCCGCGTGCTGCACCTGCTGAAGTGCGAATCGCTCGAGGTCATCCCTCAGGCCCCGAGCTGCCTGAGCTATGGGGCCGCCACCCATAGAAGAGGATGCGCCCGGGACGGATGGGGCCGCGAATCCGCGCGGCTGGACACGTCCGCCCTGCCCCATGGGTGCCATCGGCATCAGGCATACCTCCCAACCGCCCACTGCGTCCCAGCCCTGGCCAACTGGATCCCGCCGGCGACGACCGACTCCCTGCCCGCTGCGCGGGTATCAGACCGGACAATAGATGCGCTGGTCGCCAATCCTGCCGCCTCAGCCCGGAGTCCCCATGCCTCCCGGAAGATGTTCGCCCGGATCTGTGCAAGGTCTTCCGCTCCCAAGGCCCGGGTTTCCTCCTGGATGTCAAGCGCGGACCCGGTTGACACGTCGACACCCTGTGCGGCCATCGCGGCCCGCTGGGAGCCAACTGTGCGCGATACGGCCCGCTGATACTCCTCGATGGCCCTACGACCCCGGACCTCCACATCCCGCGCCTGCAATTCAGCCATCCTTCGAGAAAAATCCAACTGCTGCTGTTGGAACCTGCCGCGGGCGCGTGTCAGGACGGTCTGCGAGTACACGTCTCCGAGGATTCCGATTGCCTGGCTGCCGAGTATCGCGCCGAGGAGTGCTTCCCTCGACGGTCCGGACGGTCCCGCCCCCTTGCCGGCTCCCGCCCCCATGAGTGCCCCGACCGTGGAACCGTTCATTTTCAGCGCCCTCCGGGAATGCTGCCGGATGGTACGGCAGAGAGGATAGCCAGGGGAAGCGGATCAATCTGTCTCGCGAACACCCGCCCGCCGGACCGGAAGGCGCCAGCCACGTTCACTTCAACAAATTCGGTCTTCAGGTCTGGCGGGTCGTCGTACGACTCGGAATCCCGCAGCTTCATCTCTGTCAGGCCCTCGATCGGATCCGTCCCTGTCGGCTCCTCGATGCCGACATAAATCCCGCGGCTGGACTCGACGAACAACCCGACGTTTGTGATCCCGGACTTCCTGTCCGCGATCGTCTCCAGGGTGTTGAAGTCGATATCCAGCGTTTCAATGTCCGAAATGTACGGGATCCCGACGTGTACTACGGCGTGGGGAAGGTCGAGGGTGACAACACCGTCCGCAACGGTGTATGTCGTCAGGCCGGAGTCATTCGGACTCCCGATTACGCTGCCGTCACCCAGGATCGAAACGTCCTCCCCCTCGAGGTGCCACAGCCCGGTGACGGAAGCCTTCGCTCTCGACCACGAAGTCGTCGCGACCCCCTGAAGGCTCGCTGGAACGTCACGGTCTGGCCGGACGGTGAAGACCGTGCCCGTTGTCGTGACCGCGGGGGCCGTAAGAATCTCGCATCGAACGATAGCGCCGGACGTCGTGAACAGGTGAAACTCGTCCCCCACTCCTCCGCCGTACACCGCGGCGCTGTGCGTCAATGTCAGGATGTCCTGGTTGTCCCATGTCGTTCCGTCCGTCAGCGTGACGGTATGCGTCGCGTCGGTGTTCCTCCCGTCGTACGTCAGGGAGTAGTCCATGAAGATCATGTCATCCGCGTCGCCGATCGAGCGCGTCTGAAGTTCCTCGATGCTCCGCACCGTCGCGCCGTCAATCGTCCGCCGAACGATGAAGTACACCCGGTCCTCCGTGTCCACGGGGACAGTCTCGACGCTCTCAACTGCGGTCCCGATCTCGTGCCTGTGCCATGCAAGGATCTGGTGGTCATGCAGGTACGTCAGCCCCAGCACTACGCCATCAGACCGAACGGCCCACACGATGGAGTTGGGGATCTTCTGAAACGCCCAGTCCGTCAGGGTGTACCCGTCGAACAGGTGCGCCGCGAAGATCGTCAGGTCGTTCCCCGTGTACCCGTCCACCTCAAAGGCAAGCCTAAGGTCTCGGACGATAGACCCCCTGTCCTGCACGTAGAGCGCGTTCTTGTCTACGATGAGCGGAGCCACGGTTGAAGATCCGTTATACGTCTGCTGCCGAAGGTTGATCGAGCCCGGCGTCAGCGTCCCGGCGCTGTCCCCCTCGGCGCTCCACTCGCTTCCGGATGTCATCACGACCAGGCTGCCAAGGTCGATAACGCTTCGGATCCGGTTCACCTGCCGCCCCACGAGACTGAACCGGATCGAGTCGTCATCCCTCAAGGGGAAGCTGGTGGTGAAGTTCGCGTGGAACCCCGTCTTGCTGGCAAAGACAGTCTCAGGGAGATCGTCCGACCCGGCGAAAATCCGCCTTTGCTGGTAATATCCAACCGTCGCGGGAAACCCTCCGGCCAACTGGAACGGGTTCCTCTCCCTTGGCGGCGTCTCCGCCGTGTCAGGATCGGGAGTGCCGTCGTAGATGAACGACGCAGACCCGGCCGTCCCGATGAACCCGTATACGTCGTTCTGAGCCTTGTAGACGTAGTATTCCCGCACACCCGTAACCGCGGTCCACGTGATCGTGTGCGCGTTCGTCGCCGGCGCGGTGACGCTCGCAACGTAGATCTCCTCGCGCGCCGCCGTGCCGGCTGATCCGTACGCCGTGTAGTTCGTGGAGTTCTCGCCCTGAAGTTGGAACGTGTTTGCGGTCTGCCCCGCCACGACGAAACGGCGATTGTTTACCTCCGTCATCCCGACCACGCCCGCTATAAGCACCGTGTCCCCGTTCGCGTACCCGTGCCCGCCGCTGGTCACAACGGCAGGGTTCGCCTCCGTGATGTCGGTTATCACAACCGACGCCTGCACGCCCGGGAGGGATTCTTCCAGTGTCTCCGCATTCGCGGCCGTGACCTTGTACTTGTGCGTTTCGACGCCGACCGTACCAGTTCCGGCGCACGCCGTCGGGTGAGTCGTCGTCGGCCGGAACGCAATCTGCGTCAACGTCCACGCCGTATGTCCGGTCCGCCTGATCTCCCGGGGGGCATAAAGGCGGTGAACGATCGAAATAACGTCGGCTGACTGAACAAAGTGGAGGTCGAACAGGTCCGCCTCCGCGTACGGAGTTGCAATCTCGTACACCCGGCCGACCCGCATGTTGGCAGAAAACGCGGAGAACCCCGTCCCGTCGATCCCTGTCAACTCAAACGTGTTCGCCGCCTTGTTCGCCACGATGTAGTTCCGGCCGACGAGGCTGGTTGCGATCCCCGCAACAACTCCGTTCGCCAGGGCCTGGATGTTAACCTCTTCCCCATTCAGGTACCCGTGCCCCGCGCAGGTCACGACTACCGGATTCGCCGCCGTCGCGCCCGTAATGGTCTGCAACGTCTCAAGCTGCTGCGCTCCATCTCGGACGATCCGCATGTACAGATCGCCGAATTCAAGGATGTATGCCTGGTCCTCGTTGAAGATGAACGGGATCAGCCTCGACTGCTTCGTCGAGTCCTTCGTCTCGCAGATAAACCGCGTGCCGGGCCGGTTGTACGCGCCTCCGTGCCGGGCGATGAAGAAGTTCCTACAGGTACGAAGTCCGGACTGATACCTCGAGACGTCCACGCGAGCGTAGATGGCTGGGGTTATCTCGCCTCCCGAAAACGACCTGTGAACGACGTTGCTCATGTAACAATGTCGGACCCGGACTGATGCGCGGTCCAGTCCTCCCCTCGGCTGCTGATGTCGAGATCCTCGCGCGACCGCTCCAACTCGGATGACAACTCCTGGTCTGGCTGCTGCTCGTTCAGCGCGGCGGCGCGGGCGTTGCCGATCTCGATTGAATACGCCTGCCCCGCCTGCCGCCCAAGCCCGAACTGGTCCCCGGATGTGAGGCGCGGCGCGATCAGCCATGCGAGATAGTACGAGAACGCTAATACAAAGTCAGACGGCCACCGCGTCGTGTCGCTCTCGTTCTTCGTGTACTCGATCTGCGCATCTTCCATGTCGGTGTAGACCAAGATTCCCTGAGCATCCTGCCCGATGATGTAGGATACCAAGCTCTGCCTCGAATCGTTCCTCGACCCGGAAAGAACGCGCCGGATCAACAGGCAGTCGGACGGGTACCGGTAGGAGAAGTCCCACTCGTCCGTCGGGTCTTCCTCCACCAGGGCGAGGGCTGCAAACTTCGTAGTGAACGGCCAGCGGAAGTCGCGCAGAACCTTCTCTCGGGCGATGGCGAAAAACCGGTTGACCGCAGCAGCCTCCACGCTGCGCTCGGTCTCGAGATTTGCGATCTCCTTCCCGATCCGGAGATGAGAAATCGCCATGTTCGCAATCTCGACCTTCGAGAACGACACGGCCTATTTTCCCTTCGGGTAGAACGCTTCCCCGTCCGAAGGAGAATCCTTCAGGGATTTCGACGTCATACTCATGTGCTCGATCTGCACGGTGATATTCCCTACCTTCTTCCCACCCTGCATGGATTCGGACCGCGCAGACGTAACGCGCCCCATCGCGTGAATCTCCATCGTGCCTCCGACCACGGGCACGTCCTTCAAGCCAAGCTTCTCCATCAGATGGTCGTCCAGCCGCAGCTCTGTCCCGTACGGAAACTTCGGGCCGTCGTCGGACTTTTCCAACGACTCCGCCATGGACTTCATCTTCTTCTTGGACATAGCCATTGAGGCCATGCCTTCCATTCCCTTTCCGTGTTCCATCAGATCATGTCCTCATCGCTGTCCCTCAGGCGCGAATCGCGCTGTCTGTCGGACTCCTTTGCCATCTCCGAGAGCGTCGAAGGATGGTTCCGGGTCGACCCTGACTGCGACAGGCCCGGAGGGGCATCCTTTGCCCCACGGGCCTCCTCGATCGGGACTTCCGACGGGTCGACCGCGTCCTCGATCTCGACCTTGGGCTTCCTTCCTTTGGACGACTCCTTCACGTTCACCATCTCCATCCAGTTCAAGGAGAACTGCTGCTCAGGAGTCAGGACCATTTTCTTCTTCGTCTTCGGGTCCGTGTACTCCATCGGGATCAGGTGGAACGGCTTACCGCTGTCGGCGTGGCCGTGCCCGGCGGGGTATCGACGCCGGCCGTTGTAGAACCCAACACGAGTCGCCCTGACGATCATCGTTCCTCCGTTTTTTTGCGCGTCACCGTAAAAACAGGGTGGGGGCTCCGCGGCGCAACGCGGAGCCCCCTGGGGAGAAGTGATCTCGTTGCAGTTCAGGACACGTCGATGACGCTCGCGTTCGGGTAGTACTGGTCGTTCTGCACGAACCTGCGAGGCATCAGGTAGGACGTCACCGTCACGGTCGGCGTGGTTCCGCCGAGCGTGTAGTACACGCGGACGTACCGATCCATCTCCTTCGCGGCCGGGATCGGGATGAAGTACCGCGTCCCCGCGACATCCCCGGCGGCGATCGTCACCGTCCCACCGATCTGAACCGCGCTACCGAAGGCCGAGTCGTCGTCCGTCTGGAGCGCGGCCGTATACGTCTCGTTGCCGGTCGTGTCGTCCGCAGCCACGTCGAGCTGGATCACGATGTCCATGGGCTCGCCGATGCCGAATCCGACGTCGCCATCGACGCCGAGATCGACCACGTTGGTCGACGCGACCGTCGCCGTAAGGGCCTGCGCGTTCGAAAACTGTTCCTGTGCGTCAATGAGCATTGGCTTTTCCTTTCCTGTTGACCTGTCTTCGGGTCGAAGCCCCATCAGTATCAGACGACGCGGGCTTCGTTGTTCACCAGGGAATCGGTCACGCGGATTTCGACGTCCTGGAACGTCGGGATCATCTTCCCGTCCACGTCACGGTACGTCATGCCCGACGTGCGCAGGTTGTTCAGCCGCTGGATGTCCAGCATGTTCTTCACGGTCCTGTTCATGTAGAACAGGGTCCGCCCGGAACTCGTGCCCTGGATCGTGTTCAACGCGGCGATCATCCTCTTGGCGAGGTCCGCGCCGCTCGACTCGGCGACCAGGTTGGACACGTCGATGTTCGCGATCCGAACACCGTATCTCCAGTCCTTCACCACGACGCCGGACTTCATCTTCCACTGGTCCAGATAGGCGCTGTACCAGTTGTCATCCGCGTCCTGGATCTGCTGCAAGCCGAGGTCCTTGTGTTCGATCCCCGACGTCGACCCGCGCGGGAAGATACCGAAGATCGTCTCGTCCGGAGCGAGGTTGAGCAGCCAGACGGACGTGTTGTCCGAACCGGTGCCTGCCGCGTCGATGATGTTCTGCGCGTTTTCCGCGGACAGAGAGTTGTACCGCGGGGACAGACCCATGATCTCCTCCGGCGCCGTAGAGGTCGAGCCGTAGAAGAACGAGGAACTGAACTCCTGGCCGATGGATTCGATGTGAGGACGAGCCTCGGACAGCCGCAGGTCTGCGAGGCCGAGCCCAACTCCCGGATGGTCCTCGTCCACGGCCGAACGCTGTTCCTGGATTCCGATCGTCTCCGTCACCTGCGCCGTGCGGCTCTTGGTGAACGGAACGCCGCTGTTCAGCTTCTTCCACGCCGCAAGCGGAAGGCCGGTCCGAACCGTGGTGCGGTGACCGAGGATGTCGTTCGCCTCGATGAACGGCAGGTCCTCGAGAATCGGCGTTCGCTGGCTCAGAAGCTCCGCGATGCGCGCGATCTTGCCGTTGGCGTCGATGCGCTTCGCCCAGTCCGAAATTGTGAGAAGAGTTCCACCCAGAAGAGCCATTGTTCATTCCTTTCCTGTTTTGTCACTCCGGCGTCGGATAAAATGCTTCCGCGTCGGACTTCCTTCCGCCCGGCGCAGGAATACTCCCCGTCGCGAGCGTGTCCTCTGAAATCGCCCTTCCAATCCTCGCCAGAAGACGGACGAACTCGGGATAGTTCCCGAGGCCCGTACGCTTCACGTCCTCCGCGAGCTTGTCGGAACCAAACCTGCGCAGAACTTTTCCGGCAAGATCCCTTGTCGTCGAGAGCTTGTCTCCCCCGAGTTCCGGGTCTGCCTTGACGGAATCAACCCACGCTTGCTGTTCCCTCTCATGCTGCGTCTTCAAGGATTCGATCACCCTCAACGACGTCTCATGCTCCCGGCCAACGATCTCCTGCGCCTCCTCGTTGGTGTACCCCCGCTCTTTCGCCCACGCGGAAATCGAGTCGATATCCGCCTGCGCGAGAAGCGAGCCATCCGGGATCTTCAGCGCGTACGCCGCCGGGGTTCCCGGAGTAGCGCCCGGACTTGCGTCCGGAGCGGTCGACTTCGGATCCGGTGTCCCTGCGGGAGGTGCGTCTGCCGGCTTCGGCGCTGTGCCTGCTGCGGGCGATGTCTCCGGCTTTTGGACGGGATCCCCTGCGACTGCCGCGGGTGGCGCGTTCAGGGTTGCTGCTTCGGGGGGCATTCACTACTCCTTGATCTTCGATTCCTGCGTCATCTTCAGGTACGCTTCAGGCGATGCGGACAGGATGTCGTCCTGAAGCATCAGCCCGATGTTCCGTTCGCCCTCGTTGAAGGCTGTCTGCGTCGCACTCTCCCGGTCGAACGACGTCCTGAATATCCCACATCTCGACATCAACGACCACATCACGCGACGGCCTCCCTGAGTTTCCAGTATCGACCTCAGGTCCGCCTTCCGCGTCTTGTCGTCTCGCTCATCCTTTTTCGTCTGAGCCCGTACAGATCCCGGATCGTCGGTCGTCATTGCAGCTTCGTCGAGCTGGACCGCGCGATCATCCGCACGTCGATGTCCGAGCCCGCCCCTGACCCGCTGAGTGAAGGCCGGATGTACCGGACAAGCTCTGCGACCATCTTCATCCCCGCGGCCGTAAACGTAAGGTCCGCCCCCACCTGGTCTGTGAGGGTGAACCAGTTCGACGCATCCAGGGATCCCTGCATGGTCAACGTCTCTCCGTCGAACGTCCCCGTGACTGTCACAGTGCGGTCCGCGAACGCAGACATGCCGAGGTTGTCCCCGGTCCCAGCGTCCGTTCCGATCCCGACATCGCCCTTTGCCATGGTCTCCCACAGCACGTGACGGACGCCGGGCTCGTGATGGTCCATTGTCACAACAGCAGCAACGTTGGCCACGGATCCCCCTCAGGGTTAATCGTCGCCCATGAGCATACCGACCACGGTGATGGTGCCCGTGACGTAGATGTTCGCGCTCGCGTCGATCGTCGCCGCGGTGCCCGACCAGTTCAGGTTCAGGTCCCCCGCCGATCCGGTCCCGTCATGCGCGACGCTCGCGCCCGTGTGCGACGTGCCCGTGCCCGTCCCTCCGGACAGCGTGACATTGACCTCGGATCCGATGTCGTCGTTCGTGCCGGTCAGAGCGCCGTCCGCGGCGGAAGCGATCGCCACCGATCCAATGCCGATGTCGAAGCTCGCGTCTCCCGCGCCGCCCGTGAGAGCCGCACCCTCGGAGAACGCCGTGTAGTTCTGCCGGCAGCCAACATAGAGCAACGAACCCTGCGCGAAGTCGAACAGCTTCAGCGTCCCGTAGGATCCGCCAGACGTCGCATCCGTACACGGCACTGCCGCGCTTGTCAGGGTGAAATCCAGGCGGAAGAAGGATCCGAAACGCGCGATCGTAACCGCGGTCGTCCCGGAAACCGGGCTCGCAACCGTTCCGACCGTGGCGTCAGTTGCGTTCGGCGTGACCGAGAAGCCAGCCCCCGTCAAGGTCGGCGCGTTGATCGTCGCCGAGTTCACGGTCGGGCTCGTCAAGGTCGGCGAGGTCAGGGTCTTGTTCGTCAGCGTCTGCGTCGCGTCGGTCCCCACGAGCGTCGTGCTCGCATCCGGAACCGTCAGCGTCCGCGTGGTTCCCGTCGAGATCCCGGACGCCTGGAACCGGACGATCTTCGTCGGATCGAGGTCGTCCTTGATACCGAGCCCGAGGTCGATGAAGTCCTCGGATTCGATGGCGCCCTGATTGTCGAGCCCGTCGAGCGTGCAGGTCGCGGTGCCCGACGTGTAGGCCGTGCAGGTCCACCGATACCGCTGGCGCTTGTTGGTCGCGTTCTTGATGTCCGTGGCCGACTGCGTGGTCGTGTACGTCGCGACCGTATCCCACGCGATGTTCCCGCCTCCGACGCCGCGCTGGATCGCAACCGACCCGACGAATGTTCCGGTGACGGCATACCGCAGAGTCTCGCCGGGCTGAACGATCAGCTCTGAACTGGACCCCGTTGCGGTGAATGCTTTCGATACATCTGTCATTGCGTTCTCCTGTACTGTATTCCGGGTTTGTAGTCCACCCGGCCATGCAAGTCAAGTTTTCTGCGCGCTACTGCTCCCGGCCCATCGCGTCCATCACCCGGGAAAGTGCCGTGTCTCCACCCGTCGGAGATGACGCCAAATCCTTCACCGTCCCCGCCATCGCCCGAGCCTGCTCAGCGGCCACCTGCTGGTCGAGCTGCCGCTGGCGACCCTGGCGGATCGCCGCAACCTCTTCCGCATCACGCATCACCGTAGGCGGAGCGCTCACCCCATCCCCATACTCCTCGATCATCTTGTCGAAGTTCACCTTGTCCAGAAGTTCCGGCTGCTGTACCTGGTTCGCAAGATTCCCCACGAACGACACGAAGCGCTCCATGCCCGCAACGCTCACGAGCTTCTGCGCCTGCGCCATGATCGAGATGTAATCGACGCGCAGCGGTTGCCCCTCAAGTTCCTGTGGCGGATCCGGTATCTCCCCAGCCTCCAGCATGTAATTAAACACGAGGTCGATCAGTGGATCAAACACGTCTTGATTGCTCTGCTCAAGGACGGGAATCAGGTCGATCAACTTCTCCTCATGGATCTCCTGAACCTGTCGCGCCGTCATCGGCTGCTGCCGGCTGTCGTCCAGAATCGCCCTGAACGCATCTGCATGAAAGAATTTTTCGATACGACCCCGAACCTGATTCTGCTTTGACTCGTGATAGTCGAGCCTGTAGTCCACGCGCGCCAGCGTCTCGATCTTCTGCCCTCCGCGGCTCGCATAATACGTCACATCCCCCGGAAGCTGAGAAATCTTCTGGCCCCGGAGTTCCGGCGGAGCCGTCACCGCGGGAGATACCATCTTGTCGATCGCCTGCAACCCCCGGCGTTCCGCGCGCTGAAGCTGCTTGATGTCCGGGAGAGCATCCATGCCCGGGCACGACGTCCCGTAGGCATCTCCATCGTTCACTTCCCACCGAGCAGCCAGGATTGGAAATATGTCGAATCCCGACTCCCTTAGAAACCGGTCCTCGCCGTAGTCCGTGCCCTTTTCTCCAATCTCGTAGTGGCACGAATAGAATCTCTTGAATTTCGACTCCGCAGCATCCGGGCGGTGGTCTTCGTTCGGCGTGATCGCCTGAATGACCGTGACCCAGCCTTCCATCTCTCCGCGCTGATACGCCGTCTTCACTCTCTCGCTGACCCTCGACCAGTCCGGCTCTGCGCCTGGCGCCGATGTCGCGTACTCGTGCACGACCTGACGAACCGTCATCTGAAATTCTCGGACGAAAGTCCTGACGCGCCCGAGCTCATCGTTCGCTATCCAGTACGATCCAACCGGGAACATTGAGAACCGGACGACGTTATCTTCGTCCGGCTGTATCCCCATCGCCCCCGTACCGAACGTCCCCATGTCGCCATAGAGCAGTGGCATGATCTTGTAGAAATTGCTTCGCGCCATTGTGTCGCGCATCCGAAGCGTGACCTCATGCAGCCACATCCGGACAGGCATCATGCCCGCGAGTCCCCGGTCCAGGACCGCAAGTGAGAACCACGGCCTCGACGGGTTCGTCATGCCCGCCATCATCCCGTTCTTCAACGTCCGAAGTGAAAGCGTCGCCGTTCCGTCAAGGATCCCTCGACTCCTCCGGTCCCCCTTGTTTCTGTCGGTGACGGTGAACTTCGGCCGGCGCGGCAGGATCACATCCCCGAGCTGTCGCCAGTGCGAGATGAACGAAGCCCGCTCAACGTCGAGCTGGCCACGCAGCTTCTCAATCCTGGACCGCCTTGACTCCTTCTTCTCCACCTATCCTCCGAGGATTGTCGGGCCTTCCCCGACGATGCCGAGCGGGGACGTCAGGATTGTCCCTCCCCGAGGAAGACCCGCCGTCGCACGCGCCCGTGCGCGCTGCGCGTTCCTCTGCTTCGTCCGGGCCTCACCGCTCAGATCCGACGCAATCTTCTCCCGCGCCTCCCTCTCCAGCGCTTCCTGTCTCAGGTTCGCGTTCTCCATGTCCCGACCAACATCCTTCGCCTGCCTTCGGCTCTCGCGCGCCTGCGCGACCGTGGACCCGGCGGACAAAGCGAACAACAGCGGAACAACTGCCGCCCCCATGTCAGATCTCCTTCACGTAGCATCGGTCGCTGTGCTTGAATCCAATTTTCTCGAGCGATTCATCCCGGATCATCGTCCTCGGCCCAAGACAAAGCGTGATCCGCTGGCACCCCCGGTCCTCCGCGGTTACGACGAAATCCGAAAGCAGCAGCGACGCCGCGCGCGAATGCCTATGGACCGGGTCGACGTACCACCAGAAATGTGTTGCCACACGCACGGCCGGGTTGAACGGATGGCCCGAAACCCATCCCGCGATGAACCCGACTGCCTCCCCCGTCTCCGTTACGGCCGTCAGGAGAATGTGGTCCGCACGCAACAGTCGCAGCATGGATTCCGCGTGCTCATCCCCACCGTAGAGCGACAGGCTCGATCCCCCGTCGGTCATGTAGTCGATCGCCTGCTCACGCAGCTTGACCATGATCCACGGGAATTCCGACTCGGATGTCGGCGTCACCCGGATGGCTGCCGCTTTCTCTGTCTCGATGGGTTCTGACATCATCGGCTATCTATTGCCAGCGAACGGTCCGGCGTCAAGCATTTCGTCCCGTTGCTCATCCGTATAATCCACGTCAACCGGAGTTTCCAGCGGGTCATAGTCCCACGACGAGCCCCCGGCTGATCCGGTCCGCATAGGGGCGCGCGCCAGGGAGGACTTCACGTCCGCGTGGTAGAACGTCAGAGCCAGCGCGTCCGCGTAGTCAAGCGAGTGCCCAACCCTCCGCTTCACTCGGTCCTTCTCCTCCAGCAGGATCTTCCCCTTCTTGAATCCGTACGTCGGCGCGCACAACTCCTTCGCCAGCTCGGGAATCCTCGGCAGGCTCCCCCCGCTCTTCACCCACTCCGCCATCCTCCACCACATCTCAGCCCGCGCATTGTAAAACCTGTCGTCCTGCGTCTTCTGGCTCGAGAAGTTTACCGGCACCGGCGCATGCCCGGCCGTCACGAGCCCGTCTATCGCCCCCACCGCGTACCCCCCCGTGTCGTCGAAAAACTCCACCTCCGATCCCCACCGGTCCTTCGCCATCAGAACCCGAGCCACAACCTCGCTCGACCTCGGACTCCTCATCGTCACCGGCCGGAACGCCACCCGCCCCTGCCGCGGAAATATCACCCACGGGTCGTCCCCGAACCGCGCCGCGTCTATCCCCATCCGCTTCTGAAAATCCTGGTAGTCCCGCGTAGCAACGTGCCTGTCCATCGCCACTTCAACGTCCTCCGCGGACAGCAGCTTGTTGACCCCGCCTGGCGGAAACCTCCCCATGATGTAGGCCATCACCCATGGATCCTCCCTGCCGTGCTCGTCGATCTGATCCTGCGCCCACTTCGCGTCCACCCTCGGCGTCCGATCAGCGTCATCTGGGTCCGCCGAAATCTCCACGCACTTCCATCCCGGAGCCTTCTTCCCCACAGCCTCGTACAGCATCCCAGTCTCAACCGTCGGGTTCCCCCCCTGTAAAATCCTGCCCCACTTCACCGTCGACATCGCCTGGTCAGCCTTCCGGCTCACCGACGGACTGATCTCGCCGCTCTCGTCTATCAGGCACAGTACGTACGGCGCATGCAGGCCCGACAACGCCTGCGCCTGCTCCCCGCCTCCCGCGTCCTTCCTGAATGACCTCGCGGAAAGAAACCACGTCTTCGCGTGGTCCCTCGAATATACCGCCTTCGCGTTGATCCCCAACAGCTTCTGCAACAGCTCGCTTCGATTCCACCACGTGTGAATCTCGGCCCAAAGATTGTCCCGCAGATTGTCGCTCGTGATCGACAACGCCGCTCCCCTCAGGTTCCTCGTCTCGTCCCCCTGGCACAGCAGCGTGTTCAGCCCGCACCATGCCATCAGCGCCGTCTTCCCGGGACCCGCGCAGGCCGACATCGCTATCTTCACCACCCGAACATCCCGCGCGGCAAAATCCGCCAGTACCTTCTTCTGCCAGCTGTCCGGCTCAACTCCAAACTGCTCCCGCACCATCGACGCCGGATCGTCCCGGTATCGCCGTATCGCATCAGCAACAATCCCCATCCCCCCTTGAAGCGGAATCCCCATACCGGACCCCTCCGCACGGTGCTTCCCCTGCCCGGTCATACCAGACCCTCCAACTCCGATGTCGCTTCAACTGCCGGGGCTGTCTCTAACTCCGAACGCCTCACCGCCGACCGGCTCGCCATCACCAGGTCCGCCAACGTCTTCCCCGCCTCCAACTCCATCTTCTCCGCAGGCTTGCCGTACGCGTAGTACCACAGCAAGGCCTCTATCCCCGGCGCCTTACCCTGCGCTACCCTCAGCTTCACCCCGTCACGGTACTCCTCGCTCTCGAGAAATTCCCGCGCCCACTTCTGCATCCTCCCTTGATCTTCCATCCCATCAAGTATTACCACCGTTGCTATACGTGTCAATGCTTGCATAAATTGAACATGGCAAAAACTCGCCGCAGGGATGGAGAGGGGCCCCCCCCACTCTCCGGCCACGAAAAACCCCCCCCCCCCCCCCCCCCCCCCCCCCCCCCCCCCCCCCCCCCCCCCCCCCCCCC
>Ga0209342_10003023_pt1 | contig 17818 bp, 14 predicted proteins | sample RifCSP16_2_FD_184023 | JGI IMG/M metagenome (GOLD analysis project Ga0209342, IMG submission 184023) | Soil microbial communities from Rifle, Colorado - Rifle CSP2_sed 16_2 (SPAdes) (version 2) | ecosystem: Environmental > Terrestrial > Deep subsurface > Rock core/Sediment | place: Rifle... | reverse complement strand
GTCGTCGGCGCCCACAGCGAGGATCTCCACGCGCCGGAGACACACCCTGAGCTTCAATGCCTCTCCGCGAAGCTCGTCAATCTCGAGGCACTCGGGTCCGAGACGGTCTGCTACTTCCGGGTCGACGTGCCCACGATAGGTAGCGTCGAGAAGGTCGAGGAGCTGGAGACCGTTGACGCCGAGAGCTTCGTTGCCGAGCGGCCTAACTTCGTCGCCTCGTTCCCGCCGCGGGTCTCACCGCGGATCGATGAGGAGGTCCAGGTCGCGATCGACATGGCACGCCTCCACTTCTTCGACGAGGAGACAGGTGCGGCGCTTCGGTAGGGCAACGCCCGCTCTCGCGGCGATTGCACTCATAGCCGCCGCCGGACTGGTGACCGCGGCCGGTGGCTCGAGCGGCGCGGTACCCGCTCCTCCGGCCGGGGCGCAGCTCGCCGCGCTCTCACGGCCTCCGACCACGACGTCGATCGCGTCGCAGCGCATCTACTTCGTGATGCCCGACCGGTACGCGAACGGAGACCTCTCCAACGATCGAGGGGGCCAGAGCGGCTCTCGCGTCAGCACCGGCTTCGACCCTGCGGACGACGGGTGGTACCACGGCGGCGACCTGAAGGGGCTCACGGGAGGCTGCACCGACCCCAAGGTGGGGCTGCGGCGCGTGAAGGACCTTGGCTTCACCGCCGTCTGGATCGCGCCCGTCCTCAAGCAACGGTGGGTGCAGGCGACGAGCGCCGCATACCACGGGTACTGGGGCCTCGACTTCACCACCGTCGACCCGCACCTCGGCACCGATGCCGACTTCGCTTCGTTCGTCGACTGCGCGCACTCACTTGGGCTGAAGGTCTACCTCGACGTCGTCACCAACCACACAGCCGATGTCGTTGCGCTCTCTGGAGGAACCACCTACTCTGACCTCCCCTACAAGGACTGCCGCGGCCGGCGCTTCGACCCCGCCCGTTACGTCGGCGGAAAGACGTTCCCGTGCCTCTCACTGAAGAGCTTCCCCCGGATGCCGATCCTCCTTCCGGGTGACAAGGCCGCCAAGAAACCGGCCTGGCTGAACGACGTTCGCCGATACCACAACCGGGGCGACATCGATTGGAGCTCGTGCGACCGGCGCTGCTCCGAGCAGGGCGACTTCTTCGGGCTCGACGACCTCTTCACCGAGCAGCCCGTCGTCGCCCGAGGCTTGGCCGACATCTACGCAGGCTGGATTCGGCGCTTTAAGGTCGACGGGTTCCGCGTCGACACGGCCAGGCACGTCGACCATGCTTTCTTCAAGGTTTGGGTGCCGCGGATCCGAGCAGCCGCGCGGGCGGCGGGTGTGAAGGACTTCGAGATCTTCGGCGAGGCGTTCATCACCGACTCGCTCGAGCTCTCGACCCACATGCGGTACCGGGCGCTTCCGAACGTGATCGACTTCCCGCTCTGGGACGCCGCCGTTCGGTACGTGAGCGGTGCCGCTGGTGCTCGGGCGGTCTCGATCCGTTTGAAGGACGATGACTACTTCAACCTCCCGAACGGGGTCGCCTTCACGCCCACGACGTTCGTTGGGAATCACGATGTCGGTCGGCCGGCCCGTCTGATCCAGAATCAGTTCAACGCGACGGGCGACGAGCTCCTTCGCCGCACGCTCCTCGGGTACAGCCTGCTCTACCTCGTGCGCGGCGCGCCGGTGGTCATGTCCGGCGACGAGGTGGGGATGATCGGCGCCGGGGGAGACAAGCAGGCGAGGCAGGACATGTTCCCGACCCAGGTGCGCTACTGGCAGCAGGAGGAGAGACTCGCGACGCCGCCCATCGGGACGGGCTCGTCGTTCGACGTCACGGCGCATCCGGTCGGCGAGCACCTCCGCTTGCTCGGAAGTCTCCGCGACGCTCATCCGGCACTCTCCACGGGCGCGAGCGCCATTCGTCTCGCCCGGGAGGGCCTCCTCGTGCTGAGCCGGTTCGACGCCACCGCGCGCCGCGAGTACGTCGTTGCGTTCAACGCCACGCCCACCTCCACCCGTGTCACCGTGCCCACGGCCACACCGGGCAATTCTTCCTGGCTGCCGTTGCTCGGAACGGTGGAACCGCGAGCCTCGAACAGGGACGGCCGCCTCACGTTTGCGGTGCCCCCGCTCACCGCCGTCCTCCTCCGGGCCGCCGCAGACCTTCCCGTCCGCAGGCCGGGAACCACCACGGTGCGGGTCGTTCCGGACGATCTCAGCTCGCTCCACCGCGTTCAGGCGACCGTGGCGGGCGCCGACCCGGTGACGGTCACGCTCGCTATGCGGCGCGACGGAAGCGCCGCCTGGAAGCGGCTCGGCGTCGATGCATCGCCGCCCCACCGGGCCTTCGTCGACCTTCGTCGCGTCCGTGCGGGGACGCGCGTCCACTTCGTCGCCGTCGTCCGCTCAAGCTCAGGGGTCGTGACGACCTCGCCGGTGACGTCGATCACCATCAGCCGATGATCGCCACCGGCCCGCGAGCCGGCGCCGGCTGCCTGGTCGAGAATGCTCACGAGTGACCCCGACGCACACGCCCTTCAGTTCGGGCGACGGAGCGGCTCTTGAGATGACGGTCGCTCGAGAGATCGAGCGACTCGTCGCTCGCGATCACCACAACCCGCACGGCGTGCTCGGTGCTCATCCGACTCGCGGCGGCGTCGTCGTGCGGGCGTTCCGGCCCGGGGCCGAGCGGATCGTGGTCGTCCTCGACTCCCTCGAGCCGGTCCGGCTTCGCCGGCTCCACCGCGACGGAATATTCGCCGGCCGGGTGGCGGGTGCGTCTCTGCCGCTCGAGTACGTGCTCGAGGTCTCGTACCCCGATGGAAGCACCGTGACTGTTCGCGATCCCTACGCGTTCCGGCCGACGCTCGGCGAGCTCGACCTCCACCTCACCGCGGAAGGCCGGCACGAGGAGCTGTACGAGCGGCTGGGAGCGCACCCGCTGCGCACCGACGGCAGCGACGGCGTCGCGTTTGCAGTGTGGGCCCCGAACGCTCGCTCGGTCTCGGTGGTAGGCGACTTCAACGACTGGGACGGGCGCCTCCACGCCATGCGCTCGCTCGGCGGCTCGGGCATCTGGGAGATCTTCGTGCCCGGCGCCGAGCTCGGCGCGCGGTACAAGTTCGAGATCCGTGCCGCGGACGGCTCGACCCTCCTCAAAGCCGACCCGTACGCATTCGCTGCCGAATCGCCGCCCAAGACCGCGTCAGTCGTGTCTCGGTCCAAGCACGTCTGGCGGGACGCAGCGTGGCTCGAGCGACGGGCGGCAAGCAACCCGTGGCAGGAGCCGTTCAGCGCGTACGAGGTGCACCTCGGCTCGTGGCGGCTGAACCCCCTGGAGGGGAACCGTGCGCTCACGTACGCCGAGCTCGGGGAGGAGCTCGCCGAGTACCTGACCGGGCTCGGCTTCACGCACGTCGAGCTGATGCCCGTCATGGAGCACCCGTTCTCCGGCTCCTGGGGGTACCAGCCGACGGGGTTCTATGCTCCGACGGCGCGCTTTGGAGATCCCGACGACTTCCGGGCGTTCGTGGATCGGCTTCACAGGGCGGGACTCGGAGTGATCCTCGACTGGGTGCCCGCCCACTTCCCGAAGGACGACTGGGCTCTTGCTCGCTTCGACGGCACCCCGCTCTTCGAGCACTCGGATCCGCGCCGCGGAGAACACCCCGACTGGGGAACGCTCGTCTTCAACCACGGTCGGGCCGAGGTGCGCAACTTCCTCGTCGCCAACGCGCTCTTCTGGCTACGCGAGTACCACGCCGACGGCCTGCGTGTGGATGCTGTCGCCTCGATGCTGTACCTCGACTACTCGCGGGCGGAGGGGGAGTGGACGCCGAACGCCTTCGGAGGGCGCGAGGATCTCGATGCGGTGGCGTTCTTGCGCCAGCTCAACGAGGTTGTTCATGCCCGTGTGCCCGGCGTGCTGATGGTCGCCGAGGAGTCGACGGCCTGGCCCGGTGTCTCACGACCGGTCCACCTCGGCGGTCTCGGCTTCGGCTTCAAGTGGAACATGGGGTGGATGAACGACACGCTCTCGTACTTCGCCCGGGATCCGATCCACCGCCGCTACCACCACGACGAGCTCACGTTCAGCCTGATGTATGCCTTCAGCGAGAACTACGCACTCCCCCTCTCGCACGATGAGGTCGTGCACGGAAAGGGATCGCTCCTGGCGAAGATGCCGGGCGATCGCGCGCAGAAGCTCGCGAACGTTCGCGCCCTGTACGGCTACATGTGGGCACATCCGGGCAAGAAGCTCCTGTTCATGGGGGACGAGCTGGCACAGGAGCGCGAGTGGGACGCCGAGGGCAGCGTCGACTGGCATCTGCTCGACGACCCCGGCCATGCGGGGGTGCAGCGTCTTGTCGGCGACCTGAACCGCCTCTACCGGTCCGAGCTGGCGCTGCACGAGGTTGACAGCGATCCGGAGGGCTTCCGGTGGCTCGAGCTCCACGACGCCGATGCGAACGTGCTCGCCTTCGCACGCTTCTCGCGCACGGGGCGGCCGCTCGCCTGTGCCTGCAACCTCTCGTCGTCGCCCCGGCCCGGGTACAGGGTTGCTCTTCCCCGTCCGGGCATCTGGCGCGAGGTGTTGAACACCGATGCCGTCGAGTACGGCGGGTCGGGCACTGGCAACCTCGGACGGATCGTCGCCGACGAGACGCCGTGGCACGACCAGCCGTACTCCGGTGAGGTGACGCTGCCGGCGCTCGGGGTCGTGTGGCTCATCCCGGAGGGCGATGACTAGCCCCTGGCCCGGCAGGCCCTTCCCTCTCGGGCCGACGTGGGACGGGCGTGGCACGAACTTCTCGCTCTTCTCCGAGAATGCCGAGCGCGTCGAGCTCTGCCTGTTCGACGAGGATGGGCGCGAGACACGGCTCGAGCTGACGGAGCGCACGGCTTTCAACTGGCACGGCTACCTCCCCGATGTCGGGCCCGGCCAGCGGTACGGCTATCGCGTGCATGGGCCCTGGACGCCTGAGCGCGGGCATCGCTTCAACCCGGCCAAGCTCCTGATCGATCCGTACGCGAAGGCGATCGACGGGCAGGTCGATCCGCGAGCGGCGAACACGCTCCCCTACGTCCCGACGGGTGCCCCCGACGCCGACCTCGAGCCTGACGACCAGGACGACGCCGACGCCGTTCCGAAGTCTGTGGTCATCGACCAGTCGTTCGACTGGGAAGGCGACGAGCGCCTCGAGACGCCGTGGGCCGACACGATCATCTACGAGCTGCACGTGAAGGGCTTCACGATGACGTGTCCAGGAGTTCCCGAGCACCTGCGCGGAACGTTCGCTGGGCTCGCCTCGGACGTCGCCATCGCACACCTGACGTCACTCGGGGTGACGGCGGTCGAGCTGATGCCGATTCATCACATCGCTGACGAGCACTTCCTGCACGAACGCGGCCTCTCGAACTACTGGGGCTATTCCTCGATCGGGTACCTGGCACCGCACGCGCCCTACGCGGCGACCGGTACGCGCGGCGAGCAAGTACGGGAGTTCAAGGGGCTCGTGAAGGCGCTCCATCGGGCCGGCATCGAAGTGATCCTCGACGTCGTTTACAACCACACCGCAGAGGGGAACCACCAGGGCGCGATGCTCGCCTTCAAGGGCATCGACAACGCTTCCTACTACCGGCTCCAACCCGACGACCCGCGCTACTACGTGGACTTCACCGGGACGGGCAACTCGCTCAACCCCGTGCACCCGAGCGTCCTGCGCCTCATCACGGACTCGCTGCGGTACTGGGTGGGCGACTGTCACGTCGACGGCTTTCGATTCGACCTCGCGTCCGCGCTCGCGCGCGAGCTCTACGACGTGGATCGCCTCGCGACGTTCTTCGACGTCATCCACCAGGATCCGATCCTCTCGCAGGTGAAGCTCATCGCCGAGCCGTGGGACGTCGGTCCGGGCGGATACCAGGTCGGGAACTTCCCGGTGCTGTGGGCGGAGTGGAACGACCAGTACCGCGACACGATGCGCGACCTCTGGCGCGGCCACGGGAACGTGGCGTCGTTCGCGCGCCGCTTCACGGGGTCGAGCGACCTCTACCAGGCGGACGGGCGGCACCCATCCGCCTCTGTCAACTACGTCACCTGCCACGACGGCTTCACGCTCGCCGACCTCGTCTCCTACAACGAGAAGCACAACGAGCTGAACTTGGAGCACGGCCAGGACGGTACGAACGACAACCGCTCGTGGAACTGCGGCGAGGAGGGTCCAACCGACGACCCGGACGTCTGCGCACTGCGCGAGCGCCAGCAGCGCAATTTCCTCGCCACGCTGCTTCTCTCCCATGGCGTCCCGATGCTGCTCGGCGGCGACGAGATCGGCCGGACGCAGCTGGGGAACGACAACGCCTGGTGCCAGGACAACGAGCTCTCCTGGTTCGACTGGGAGCTCGACTCCTCGAGAGAACGACTACTTGCTTTCACCCGGCGGCTCGTCGGGCTCCGGCGGCGGCACCCGGTGTTCCGGCGCACCCGCTTCCTCGATGGCCACTCAGCCCGCTCGGCGCTTCCGGACGCATGGTGGTTCCGCCCCGACGGCCGGAGGATGATCGGGCGCGACTGGGAGAGCCGCGGCGTGCAGGTCGTCGGCCTTTTCCTGAACGGACAGGAGATCGGCTCCAGCACGCCTGAGGGCGAGCCCGTCGTGGACGACTCGTTTCTTCTCTTGCTGAACGCCCGTGCCGAGCCCGTGACGTTCACGCTTCCGCCACGGCGGTTCGGGGCCGTGTGGGACGTCGAGCTGCAGACGGCCGACCCCGACGCCCCTTCTTCGTCGTTTCCGGCACGTGGACAGGTGGTCGTCGAGGCACGCTCCATCGTCCTCATGCGCGCGGCGTGATGCGCGTCCTCTTCGCCACCGCTGAGCCGGCCCTGCTTTGTGGCCTTGGCTCGGGCGTAACCCTGAGTGCTCCGCGCGGGGCAACGTGGCGGGCCTGACGCCGGTCCCCCAATGGCATGCTCGATAGAGCAGGAAGGGCCGTCCGCGCTGCGGAGTCGATTGGACGAGTGATCTCTCGCGGCTGAGCGGATGAAGGCTGGGTGCGACGAGAGGGGACGACTCAGCGCCCGAGTCGTCGCCAGCGAAGGGTCGCGGCGCGCAAACGTGCCGCGTGTCCGGCGGTCAGCTGCCCGGGCTCCAGGCGCCACTGCCAGTTCTGCCCGATCGTCGAGGGCGTGTTCATCCGAGTCTCGCTTCCGAGCCCGAGGACGTCCTGTGCCTGGACGACAGCGAGTCGCGAGCGAGACGAGAGCGCGAGCTCGATCAGCACCCAGGACGGGTCGGTCTCGACGATGCCGGCCCTCGACCGGGCATCGTCCACCCGCTCGCGAACGCGACTCGGGGCCCAGTCCCACCAGCCGGCGGTCGTGTCGTTGTCGTGCGTTCCCGTGTATACGACGGCGTACTCCCGATGGTTCGGAAGGGCATCCGGACGGCGGCGGTCGTCGCCGAACGCCCACTGGAGGACGTGCATCCCGGGCACGCCGAGCTCGGCGCGCAGGCGGTGGACCGGTTGAGTGATGTGGCCAAGGTCCTCCGCGATCACGGGCAGCGCGCCGAGCTCGCGCGAGACGGCGTCGAAGAGCGCCCTTGAAGGGCCCCGCAACCAACGACCGTGCTTCGCCGTGCGATTGCCGTGACGGACCGCCCAGTACGCGACGAAGCCTCGAAAGTGGTCGAGCCGGGTCACGTCGAACAGCTGCAGCGAGCGCCTGAAGCGCTCGATCCACCAGCGGTAGCCGTCGTTTCTAAGGGCTCCCCAGCGGTAGGTCGGGTTGCCCCACAGTTGACCCGTCTTCGAGAACAGGTCCGGAGGGACACCGGCCGCGAGCGACAGGTCGAAGTAGGACGGGTGGGCCGCGACGTCGGCGCTGTCGCGTGCGACGTAGAGGGGGAGGTCCCCGATGATTCGGACACTGCGCTCGTTCGCGTACTTCCGCAGTGCGTCCCACTCTCGCTGGAACCGGACCTGGACAGCCAGCTCGTCGATGTCCCCCGAGTAGGCGACCCAGTCGTCGATCCAGTACGCGTGGCGGCGCCGGAAGACTCCGATCTCGCTGGCGCTGACGCGCTCGTCCGGCTCGGCGGCCAGCCCGCCCCACCCGGCGAAGGCCGACGAGCCGGCGTACGGCGATCCCAACGCGTCGGGAGGGCCGAGGGGCAAGACCTGCCAGAAGGACTGCCCTGCGTCCACGAGCCAGTCGACGAAGCGGTACGCATGGGACCCAAGACGGCCTCCCGGGAGCGAGGTCGGATGCAGGAGAACGCCACTCGAGCGCGTCAGGCGGAGGGACTCGTGATGCCTGGCACGCGCACCGCTCATCTCGAGGCGACTCTAGTCGAGGCCTGCGGGAGGACTTCGCCTCAGTCCGCGCGACTGCCGACCTCGAGCCTCGCGCCCGAGCGGTAGATCCGCTCGACGTACTCATCGAGCATCCGGGTGGAGGAGAACCGTGGGGCGCAGCTCACGAGCGCCGCCTTCATCATCTCGCACCACCCGTGCGGGATGCCGTCCGCGTCGCAGTCGTGGAAGAGCGGGATCACCTCGTGCTCGAGGAGATCGTAGAACGCCTTCGCATCATGAGCGTCGGCCGTCTCGGGGTCGCCCTCCTCGTCGGGTGTGATGGCCCAGCCGTTCGATCCGTCGAACGCCTCGGCCCACCAGCCGTCGAGCACGCTGAGTTGGAGAGAGCCGTTGAATGTCGCCTTCATCCCGCTCGTCCCGCTCGCCTCCATCGGCCGGCGCGGGAGGTTGACCCAGACGTCGCACCCTGCGACGAGCTCGCGGGCGACCGCCAGGTCGTAGTCCTCGAGGACGACGATGCGCTTGGCGAGCTCGCTCGACCGACGCTTGAGGGCGAACACGTCCCGAAGCGCGTTCTTGCCGTCCTCGTCCCTGGGATGTGCCTTGCCGGCGACGACGAGCTGCACGGGCGGGTCTCCGGAGAATAGGCGGGTAGCGCGCTCGGGGTCATGAGCGAGCAGGTAGACGCGCTTGTAGAGGGCAAGTCGACGCGCGAACCCGAGTGTGAGGACACCGGAGTCGAGGGTCGTGGCGGCGCCCCTCACATACTCGATCTGCTCGCCCCGCTGCAATCGGTCGAGCTCGCTCTTCTGCCTGACGTACGCGATCAGCTGCTCTCGGGCGGCGCACCGCGCCTGCCAGAGCTCGGCGTCGGGGATCGAGGATACGGGCTCCCACGTGCGCGGGTCGCCCACGCGCCGCGCCCAGCTCTCGCCGAGGTGCCGGTCGAAGAGCGCGCGGAACGGCTCGGAGAGGAAGGTCGGCAGGTGCGCCCCGTTCGTGACGTGCGTGAGCGGCACGTCGTCCTCGTCGACATCCGGGAACAGGGGGCGCCACATCCGGCGTGCGACCTGCCCGTGCAGTTCGCTGACTGCGTTGCGCGCGCGGCTGACCCGGATCGCGAGCTGGCTCATTCCGGGGTCCTCGGCGCTTGCGCCCGGCGTCGTCCGGAAGAGGTCGAGGAACGCTTCCTCGTCGATGCCGAGCCGCACCGGGAGCTCGGGGACGGCCGCGAGCAGCTCGTCGCGCCGGTACGTCTCGTTGCCCGCGGGGATTGGGGTGTGGGTCGTGAACACGACCCGCTCGCGCACCCGTGCCAGAGCGTCTTCCGCCGAGGCGCCGGCTGCGACCTCCGTCGCGGCGATCTCGAGCGCTGCAAGGGCGGGGTGGCCCTCGTTCAGATGGAAGGTGCCCGGCTCGATCCCGAGCGCGCGAAGGGCCCGAACGCCCCCGATCCCGAGGAGCGCGTACTGGGCGAGGCGAAGAGCGTGCTCACCCTCGTACAGCCGCGCCGTGTACCAGCGCTGTACTTGGTCGTTCTCGGGCACCTCGGAGTCGATGAGCAGGAGCGGCACCCGCCCGACGTCGACGCGCCAGACCTGGAACCACGTCGGTCGTCCGAAGATGTCGATCGAGAGCTTGAGCGGCGCTCCGTCGAGCGAGACGCGCGCCATCGGCAGGCTCTTCGGGTCGTTCGTGACCCAGTACTCGAGCTGACGGCCGGACGTATCGAGCCGCTGCCGGTGGTAGCCGCGGCGGTATAGCAGCCCGACCGCAACGACGGGAAGCCTCTGGTCGCTCGCCTCCTTGAGTGTGTCCCCCGCGAGGACGCCGAGCCCACCCGAGTAGATGGGCAGCGACGCGTGGATGCCGTACTCCGCGCACATGTACGCGACAGGGCCAGCCACCGAGGGACGGGGGCTCGACGGCTCGTCGAGATCGGACGACATCTGAGCGGCGAGCCGAAGCACGCGTCCCTTCAGCGCGGTGTCCCGCTCGGCGTTGGCGCGTGTCGACGGCCAGAGATCGGAGAGGAACTTCACGGGATTGCCTGCTGCGAGCTCCCAACGGTGCGGGTTGATCTCGCGGAAGACGGCCTCTCCGCCTGGAAACCAGCTCCAGCGGTAGTTGTACGCGACCGGAGCGAGCGGCTTGAGCCCGTCCGGCAGGTGCTCCGCGAGGTCGGCGGCCCGCCGGGCGACGTCGGCCGCGCCGGCGAAGGTCCTGAAGTCTGGTGCTGTGTCCTCCATCGGGGCTCCGCGAAGCGGCGGACGCGCAGCCTATCGGCGGCTGTCGACTCCGTGCGCGGGGTGCGATCGAGTGCTCGGTCCAGAAAGCGAATCCACGCTAGCGTGACGCGGCGATGCTCGTCCCGATTCCAGAGCCGTACGACTTCGCGCTCTCCACCACGCGCTTCAGAGACTTCGGCTCGGACCGCGCCACGGTCTGGCACGACGGAGGCCTCCATCGCGTGGTGGCCGGGCAGGAAGTGCGGATCACGGCCGCTCCGGGCGGCGTCTCGATCGAGCCCGGAAGCGAGGAGGCGGCTGCGGAGGTCGGCCATCTCCTCGGGGTCCCGCTCGATCTCGAGACGTTTCGTGAGTGGGCCGCGCGCGATGCCCGGCTCGGTCGGATCGTGGCGGCCCTTCGCGGCTTCCGTCCGACACTGAGCCCGGACCCGTTCGAGGCACTCGTGATCGCGATCACGACGCAGCAGATCTCGCTTCGCGCGGCCGCGGCGATTCGCGCCAACCTCGTCGAGCGGTTCGGCGTCCGCCACGACCAGGCGTGGGCGTTTCCGACCCGCGCACGCATGCGCGAGGCCCGTCCCTCACACTTCACGGTGCTCGGCTTCTCACGAGCGAAGGCGGAATACGTGCTCGAGCTCGCGCACTCCGATCTCGATCTCGAGCAGCTATCGACCTTGCCGGACGGCGAGGTGATCGAGTCCCTCACGTCGATCCGGGGCCTCGGGCGCTGGACCGCCGACTGGTTCCTCGCACGCCATCTCGCTCGACCGCGTGCGTGGCCCGCCGGTGACCTTGGCGTGCGGAAGGCCGTGGCGGCGTTTTACGCTGAGGGTCGTCAGCTGTCCATCGAGGAGGTCCGCCACATGGGCGAGCGCTTCGCACCGTTCGAGAACCTGTCGGCTCAGTTCCTGCTCGCGGGCGCGAGGATGGCCGGATGACGGTCCGCCGAGCAGGTCCCGCCGACTACGAGCCGATCGCTGCGCTCTGGCGGGAGCTCGACCACGAGATCCCACCACCGATCCACGAGGGTCCGTCCGATCCCGAGAAGGAGCTCGCGGAGGTCGCCGAGATCCTCGAGTCCGAGATCGCGTTCCTTGCCGCTGACGATGATGGGACTCCGGTCGGCTTCGCCCTCGCCAGACGGCGGACCTCGAAGCTCGGGACGCTCACGGACCTCTTCGTCGCTCGTGATGCGCGGCGCTCCGGGATCGGCACCGAGCTCATGCGGGAGGTTCTCACGGCGCTGGCGTCGGAGGGAGTCGAGCAGATCGATCTCGAAGTCGTGGCTTCGAATGCAGTCGCGCGCTCCCTGTACGGCCGGTGGGGCTTCCGCGACGACGTCGTCGTCATGACCGGATCGATTTCGGACCTCGACACCCGGATCGGTGGCCAGGAGGCGGCTTCATTCGGCTCGATCCATCTCCAGTCCGACGATCTCAGTGCCGTCGAGCAGGCTGTTCGCCAGTTCGTGCCGAGGCTGCCCGGGGGATCCCGCGGGTCGCTCGTCGTCCCTCCCCGAAACGGCTGGACGGCTGTCTACGACGACGTCTGTGACCGCAGCCCCGAGATGCTGCGTCGCCTTGCCCGTGAGCTCTGCGACCGCATAGGAGCGGTGACGCTTCTCCTCGGCATCGAGCGCGACGAGCTCGTGCGAATGATCCTCTTCGAGCGCGGTCGCATCGTTGACGAGTACCTGTCGGTCCCGGAGTTCTACGGTCCGCTTCCGCCCGGCGACGTGGTGGGGCTTGCCGCCAATCCGACGGTGGTGTCGCGTCTGACCGGGGCCGAGCCGGAGGCCGTCCGTAGGATTGCCCGCACGGCGTCGGCTCCGGCGGACCTTCCTCCGGCGCGTGAGCTTCTCGCCGACCTAGCCGCTGCCCTCGGGATCGAGGGCGCAGGCCATGGTTGGGCGGACGCGCCCGATCACGCGGGAGCCGTCCGCGTCGAGCGCGCATGAAGGTGATGCTCCTACACGGCTGGCCGCTCTCGGAGCGGATGTGGGTGCCGCAGGTCATTGCGCTTCGCAAGGCCGGCTTCGACCCGCTCGTGCCTCATCTCTACGGGCGAGGGCCGTCGATCGACGGGTGGGCGGCGCAGCTACTTCGCGACTACGACGGGCAATTCGTCGCGGTCGGTGCGTCGATGGGAGGCTACTGCGCGCTCGCGCTCGCGCGCCGCGCGCCCGAGCGCGTCGTCGGCATGGCTCTCGTCGCGTCACGCGCCGCGGCGGACACCTTCGAACGCCGGCGGCAGCGCGATGACCAGATTGCGGCTCTGCGTGCGCGAGGACTCCCTCCCGAGATCGAGACCGACGAAGCTGCCGAGGATCTCGCGGTCGCTCAGGAAGCGATGCGCGATCGGATGGATCTCTCCGGGATTGCGGCCTCGTTCGGCGGCCCGCTGCTCGTCTGCGTGGGAGACGAGGACGACATCGTCTCGGTTGACGAGTCGCGCGAGCTCGCAGCAGGCGCTCTTCGCGCGACGCTCGAGGTCTTCCCGGGGGCAGGGCATTTCATCAGTGCCGAACAGCCCGATCGGTTCAACGACGTTCTCCTCGAGTTCCTGAGCCAATGGCAGACGTGACGCTCGAGGAGCTTCGCCGGCGCCTCGGTGACCACGACTTCGTCCTTCTCGACGTACGGACGCGGCCGGAGTTCGATGGCGAGGCGGGAGCTCACTGCGACCCGCGGCAGGGCCACATCCTCGGCGCCGTGAGCCTCCCGCTCGACCGCTTGCTCGAGTGCCGGGGCGCGGACGACGTGCGTGCGCTCGTCGGCCTCGCGGAGGGGGTCGAGGTCATCGCCTACTGCCACTCCGGCAGTCGCTCAGGCTTCGCGGCTCAGGTTCTCCAGGGTGCCGGCTACGAGGCGCGGAACTACCCCGGCTCGTGGCACGAGTGGTCTCGAGCGGTTTCCGACTAGCCTGCCGCCGCCTCGCGGAGGAACGCCGCGCACAGCGCTCGGCCCTGGTCGTTCGACGAGACGATCTCCGCGTTCGCTCTCGCGACGAAAGCCTCCGGGGTCATGGGGAGGTCGTCCGGCAACTCGCCCGCCCAGTCGCTGATCATCGGAAGCGTGACCTCGGCGTGGAACTGGATGGCCCAGGCGCGCTGAGAGAGTCGGAAGGCCTGTGAGCACACGTCGCTCCGGGCGAGCTCGACTCCACCTTCGGGGACGGCAAACGTGTAGTGGTGCCACTGGAGGACCGTGGCCAGCCGAGCCAGCACTCCGAGGACGGGGTCGGATACCCCTGCAGCGGTGAGCTCGACATCGAGCCAGCCGACTTCGGGTGCGCTCGCAGGACCGACCTTCGCGCCGGCCGCGCGCGCGAGCATCTGCGCGCCGAGGCAGACGCCGAAGACAGGGACACGGTCGGCGAGGACATCCTTGAGGAACGACTCCTCACTGCCGAGCCAGGCGAAGTGGTCGTCCTGGTCGGGATGCATGGAGCCGCCGAAGACCATTACGGCGTCGTAGCTCTTGGCAGGGTCGGGCGTCCCGCCGTCCGGCACCGACCAGCGCTCGAGCGTGTGCCCCGACGTCTCGACGACCTCGTCGAAGACGCCGCCGGGGACGCTCGGCCCGTGGGTGACGGAGAGGACGCGCACGACCGCGACTCTAACGAGCAACCTGTGGACACGTTGTTGCCAAATCGGCGTCTTTCAGTGCCAGGCACTGAAAGGTGTCAAAAGAGCGTCGGCGCGAGCGGGGGCGGCTCGATTCCTCCAGCTGCAGGGAGTCCGGCGCTGTCGAGAAGGTTGCGGAGGACCATTGCGCTCCGCGGAGCGAAGTCGTCGCGGTTGTTGTTGAAGAGCGCGTAAACCTCGTCTGCCTGCTCGGCGAGCCCCGCCAGCTTCCCGACCCACTCGGCGAGCTCCTCGGCCGAGTACATCCAGTCGAAGCGCTGCCACGACTTCTCCGACCGGATGTTCCAGGTCTTCGCGTTGCGGCCGTGAAATCGAACGTAGGCAACGCGATGGGTCGCGGCCGCGACTGGAGGGACGACGTTCGAGGCGCGCGTCCGAGGCGCATCGACGGAGACGTAGGCGAGCCCACTTTGCTCGAGGAAGGCGAGCGTGTCGGAGCGCTCACCCTCCTCGAGCCACGAGCGATGCCGGAACTCGACGAGCGGGACGAGTGGGTCGAGTAAGGCGCGGACGCGAGACAACTCCGCCTTCGCCGCGTCCGACTTGACGAAACGCGGGTGATACTGGAGGAGGATGCCGCGGAGCTTTCCGGAGAGCTCGAGCGGCTCGAGCGACGCACGGAACTCGGCGAACGCCTGCTCCTGCTCCGCGGGCTCGTGCCCCGTCATGGAGGCGTGCGCCTTGACGTGGAACACGAACTCGGGCGGAGTTCGCTGTGCCCACCTGCCGGTGACGGCTGGATCGGGGAGGTGGTAGTACGGCGAGTCGACCTCGACCGTGTCGAAGCGTTCGGCGTAGTACGCAAGCCGCGCCTTCGATGTCGAGACCCCGCGCGGGTACCAGGTCTTGACGAGGCCCTCGTCGGCGAAGCTGCACGTGCCGAGGCGGACCGTTGCGGACATGTGTCGAGGATACGGCTCGAGCCGGGGTCAGACCCTGGGGTCTGACCCCGTAGTGGAGGGCCCTGACCCCGGGCGGGTCAGGGCCGTTCGTCCTACCTCTTCCTGACGACTTTGCTCTGGGCCGTGAACCCGTTCACCGTCGGATTCACGCACGGGATCGGAGCGAACACCGGCGCGAGCTGGGTGCACAGGGGTGCGGCCGAGCCCGATGCAGCAACCGCTCGAGCTTGGAAGCTGTCGCCCTTTTTGGCCCGGAACGTGAACGCCCCCGTAGCTGTCACTTTGGCCTTTCCGAGCGGCCTCAGCGCGGTCTTCCCCTTGGCGCCCCAGACCGTGACCACGGCGCCGCCGCGGGGCTGCCCCGCTTGCGTCACGACTCCGGTGACAAGTGCGCCGAGGCCGAGCTTCTTCGCCTTGGCAGATACGGCTCCGGGAGCGATCGCAGCTGGTGCGGCGACGGTCCCGACGGCGTTCACCTGGCCGACTCCCGGCGTGTACGGGGTCCAGAACGAGACCCACGCCCCGACCGGAACCGCACTGAAGACGCCGTTGATGGCAAGTTCAGCGCTGTAGAGCTTGGCGCCAAACGTCGCGCGTCCGGGTGTTCCCGGCGGGATGTCGGGCGGCGGTAGGCATACCTGGATGAACGCGGGGCCGAGGGCTGTCTGGGCAGCCGTCGTCGCGACGAGGTAGGTCGGGACCGGCAGCGTCTGGCCCGCAGCCGTGAGGATCATGATCCAGCTGGCAAGAGGCGCCGTGGGGCCAAGGCATGCGGCCTGCGTCGTCGGTGCGATCTGCCCGGGAGCAGCCACGATCAGCTGGCCCTCGAGCGGGAGATCCGCTCCTGCGAGGTCGAGTGCCTTGACCAGCGCCTTCACCGGCCCGAGCACTGTCCCCGGCGCCTGGCTCGTCGTGAGCTGTGTCCCTGCCGGAGCGAATATCCGCACGCTGGCGGTCGGATCGTCGTTCGGATCGAGCGACGCCTTGATCGTCGCGACCGAGCCGGCCTGTCTGACTTCGAGCTTCGCCGACGTGTAGGCCGCGAGCGCGGCTGGTACTGCGATGAGTGCCGCCACGGAGGCCATCCCGACGGCGACGGTCCAGATTCGTCTATTCATCTGCCCTCCTCTGAGAATGTGGAGTCTTTCACACGGGTGGCTCGCGGTCATCCCTTCGCATGCAGGAGACCGCTCGCCTTCACCCATTGCTTGTTGTCGTAGCGGTAGAGGTACACGTGCTCCATCGGCCGGTAGTCGGTGCGGGACGTCTTCAGCCGGATTCCCGGAAGCATGAAGGGGTTCGCGCCTGTATCGAGGCTCTGCGCGGCCTTCAGGAGCCCGGCTCGAGTGAGGTTCTTCCCCGCCTTGCGCAGCGTCTCCACCATCGTCCAGGCGGTCGTCATGCCGTACCAGTTGTAGACGTCTGTCGGCCGCCCGGTCGGGTTGTACTTCTTCATGATCGTGCGATAGAGCGCGACGATCGGGTCCTTCGCCCACACGGGATCGTTCGGGTTCTTCAGGAACGCGATGGAGAGTGCACCCTTGGTGAGCTCGGGTGCGTTGAAGCGCGCTATCCCCATGATCGTCGGCTCGATCGAGATCGAGGCGATGTAGACCTGCGGCTTCCAGCCGAGGTTGTGCGTTGCTCTGATCGCGTTGAGGAAGAACTTGGGCGTTGCGAAGAGCATCAGCGTGTCGGCGCCGGATGCTTTCAGCAAGCCCACCTGTGACGAGACGTCGGCCCCGGTGAACTCGTACGACTGCTTGGCCACGATCTTCGGGCCCTCCCCGGCGACAGCGCGAGTGAGCCCGGTGAGCATGTCGAGGCCGAGCTCGGTGTTCTCGTAGAGGACTGCGATCCGAGCGCGAGGGCGCGTCTCGACGAGGGTCTTCCCGTACACGTCACCCTCGCCTCGGTAGCTCATGAGGAAGCCCATCGTCCACGGGTAGCGGGCGAAGCTTCGCCCGATCGACTGAGAGCCGTCACCGACCCAGAGTTGCGGGACGCTCTGCGCGTTCAGGTAGTCGCGGATAGCGAGGTTGTTCGCCGTCCCGATGCTGTTGAAGACCGCGAAGACCTTGTCCTGCTCGACCAACCGCCGCGTGAGCTGGACGGTCTGGGCGGGGTTGTACGCGTCGTCGTAGTAGCGGTACTCGATCGTGCGGCCGTTGACGCCACCCCTCCCGTTCACATAGTCGAAGTACGCCTTCGCGCCGGGGCCGACGGCGCCGAACGCCGCCGCCTCGCCGGTCAGCGGCACGGTCCCACCGACGAGGACGCTCGTCGCGGTGACGCCCGGGTCTGCGACAGGAGACGCTCCGACGCCCGCAGCCGCCACGAGTGCGACGAGCGCTGCGGCCGCGACCCGCGCCGTCACTTGGTTACCGGTGTTCGCAAGCCTGGGAGCTTGAGAACGGCCGTGCCGACCCGGAGCCTCGCACTCGCCGCCATCGGCAGATCGAGATAGAGCAGGTTGGACGTCGACTGTGCGGTCGAGGACGACGCGAGCGTGAGCGTCAGGCGTGAGCCCTTCGGGATGTACGTCGCCTGGTTGATGAGGCGAATCGTGACCTTGCGCGCGCCGTTCTTCGTGGGGACACCACCGGCGCTGACGGTGATCTCGTCGCCCTTCGGAGTCCGAGCCGTGAGCACTGCAACGAGCCGCGACCAGCCGTCGCTCGCCGCGATGGAGGCCTCGACGGTTGGCGAG
>Ga0209342_10003021_pt1 | contig 17826 bp, 15 predicted proteins | sample RifCSP16_2_FD_184023 | JGI IMG/M metagenome (GOLD analysis project Ga0209342, IMG submission 184023) | Soil microbial communities from Rifle, Colorado - Rifle CSP2_sed 16_2 (SPAdes) (version 2) | ecosystem: Environmental > Terrestrial > Deep subsurface > Rock core/Sediment | place: Rifle... | reverse complement strand
CCTTGCCGTCTCACAGAAGAAAGTCCTTGAAGCGCTCCTCAGTCACGGCGTCACATCCGTGGCGTATGAGTTGATCGAGAACGATCGAAAGGATCTCGCGGTCCTGCAGGTCATGAGCGAGATCGCGGGTCAGTTGTCCATTCAGGTTGCGGGTCATTTTCTCCAGTCAAAGCAAGGGGGGCACGGTATCCTTCTCGGCAATATCCCCGGTGTAGCACCGGCCTCGCTCGTCATCCTCGGTGCCGGCACGGTCGGAAAAACCGCGGCGCGGGTCGCGCTTGGGCTTGGCGCGGAAGTCACCGTCCTCGACAACGATCTCTCCCGCCTTCGCGACATTCACAATGCCTTTCCCGTGAAGATCAACACGGCAACGGCGACCGCCTACAATGTCGAACATGCGATCCGATACGCCGATGTCGTCATCGGAGCGGTCTTGCTCAAGGGTGAGCGCACACCACACATTGTCAGCGAGGCAATGGTGAAAAGGATGAAAATGGGTTCAATCATCATCGACATTTCAATCGACCAGGGAGGGTGTGTTGAAACCAGCCGGCCGACTACACTTGATGACCCTGTGTTTACACGTCACGGTGTTGTCCATTATTGCGTACCCAACATGACAGCAGCGGTGCCCCGGACAGCGTCTGTCAGTCTTACCAATGCTCTTGTGCCGTACCTGCTCGAGGCGGCCTCACTCGGAATGCCCCAGGCGCTCCAGCAGAGCCGCGGATTGGCGGTGGGTGTCTGCACATTTCAAGGTGCCTGCACCAACGCCGCCGTGGCAAAAATCTTCGATCTGAAATCGAAGAAACTTTCCATGCTCCTCAGTTCACCCCTTGAAACAATGAGAAACTGACATGAATTGGCTCTCAACATATAAACAGAAAGTTGTATCCCGCGAAGAAGCGGTCAGCGTTGTCCGTTCGGGCGATCGGATCTACATTAGTGGAAATGCGGCCACTCCTCTGCTCCTCATGAACGCCCTCGCCGCCCGCAAAGAAGAGCTCTATGACGTTGAAGTCAACCATGTGCTCCTCCTGGGCGACGATCCGCTTGCAAAACCTGGGATGGAAAGACATTTTCGTCACAATTCCCTTTTCGTCGGCCCTGCAGACCGGGAAGCCATTGTGAACGGCCGTTCGGAATATGTTCCCATCCATCTTTCGGAAATTCCTTCGCTGTTCATCGACAAGATCATCCCTCTCGATGTCGCTTTTATTCAGGTCTCGCCTCCGGACGAGCATGGATTCATGAGTTATGGCGTTGAGTGCGTAGCATCAAAGGCGGCGGCGGAACATGCGGCAATCGTGATCGCGCAGGTGAATGAGAAAATGCCGCGCACGCTCGGAGATGTCTTCATCCATGTCAACCAGGTTCACAGAATTGTCGAATGCTCCCAACCGTTGCTGACTCTGGATGCCGGTGAACCGACTGAAATTGAAAGGAAGATTGCCAGCCACATCGCAAATCTGATTCAGGACGGCGATACGATTCAACTCGGCATTGGGGGAATTCCAGACGCAGTCATTGCCCAAGTCGAAAACAGACGAAATCTTGGTATTCACACGGAGATGGTCTCGGACGGGATCATGAAGGCCCTTGAAAAAGGGATCGTCACAAACAAGCTTAAGACGCTCCATGCGGGGAAAGTGATCGCCACGTTCGTACTCGGCACCGAAAACCTCTACAATTATGTTGATAACAATCCCCTCTTCGAGCTTCATCCGTGCAACTACACGAACAATCCGTTCATCGTCGCACAGAATGACCGGATGGTCGCCATCAACTCCGCAATCGAGCTCGATATAACGGGGCAGATTTGTTCAGACTCCATAGGATCAAAGATCTACAGCGGTTTCGGAGGACAGGTTGATTTTATCCGCGGTGCTGCCTATTCAAAAGGAGGGAAACCGATCATTGCCCTTCCTTCCACGACAAAAAACAACACAGTTTCCCGCATCGTCCCCCGTTTGAAGCCGGGAGCCGGCGTGGTAACGACGCGTGCCGACGTACATTATGTCGTAACGGAATTCGGCGTGGCTTCCCTCCACGGCAAGAATCTCGCGCAGCGGGCGGAAGCACTGATCGCCATTGCACATCCGAATTTCAGAACTGAATTGGAAGAATATGTCCGGACTACGAAGAAAAGCGTCAGCCATTCAAACGTCCCAGCGTAAGGAGGCCCCCATGAATCCGTTTTGGGAATCCGTTCGCATGACCGTATGCCGCAAATGCATCGACGGCGACAACAACGGCAATTGCCGTCTTCCCGGTAACGAGCATTGCATTCTAGAGACCCATTTCTCCCCGCTCCTGGAGATACTCTCGGAAATCAAGAGTCACTCCATGGAGCCGTATGTCAATGCCTTGCGCACCAACATCTGCAGCCGGTGCGAATACAGATCTCCAGATGGATCGTGTCAAAGACGCGAGAAACTCGAATGCGCCCTTGACCGTTACTATCCGCTGGTGATCGAAAAGGTGCAATCGATGAAGATGTTCGTTGAATAGATGAAAGACAGCAATGGAACCGAAACAAAAAATGAACAAGACGATCCGGCATTTACTGCACGACATTGAGCGGATCAGCGCGGTTGTCCGTGAGGTGGAAGAGGAGTTGGTGACGGCCCGCCCCTCATCTTTGACCACAAGAAAGATAGTAATGATCAAAGAGAAACTGGGGGAAGTGCATGCCCGGCTGGACGGAGTTCGAGAATTCGTACTCGACTGTCAGCACCAGGCTACCGAGCAGCCGGCTGTGCAGGAAATGGACGTCTGGTTGTAGAGTCGTATGCTGTTGCGAACTTGAGGTGACAAGACGCAGTATGGAGTCTCTCCGTTACATTTTCGGTCCCCTTCCCTCCCGGCGTCTCGGCCGATCTCTCGGTGTGGATGTTATTCCCAGGAAGACCTGCACATTGGATTGCGTTTATTGCGAGCTGGGACCGACAGACAAACGCGCATTGCGGCGAAAAGAATACGTTCCTTTGGCTGCGGTGATTGAGGAGGTTCGCACCGCCTTGTCCGCCCCGGAACGGATCGATACGATCACATTTTCCGGATCGGGGGAACCGACCCTCAACTCCTCTCTCGGGACCATGATTCACAGGATCAAAGGATTGACCAGGATTCCTGTGGCTGTGCTTACAAATGGAACGCTGCTGTATCTTCCGGAAGTACGAAAAGATCTCATGGAGGCGGATATCGTTCTCCCGTCACTCGATGCTGCAACCGCAAAGGTGTTCGAGCGCATCAATCGCCCGCACCGCCAGCTTCATCTGGACGCGATTGTGGAGGGGATCAAGATCTTCCGGAAGGAGTATCGCGGTCAACTCTGGCTGGAGATCCTGTTCGTCAAAGATGTCAACGACGTCGATGAGGAGGTTTCGGCCCTGAAGCGGCTCGTCGATGAAATAAGCCCGGACAAGATCCAGCTCAATACGGTCGTGAGACCTCCGGCAATGACCGACGCCCTTCCGGTTTCAAGATCTGCTCTGGCAAGAATCTGTGCATTCCTTGGCCCAAAGTGCGAAATTATTGGAGCCGCGGAAGAAGATGAGTCCGTCTCGTTGGAGCCGCCTGACCTGAACAGAGTATTGACACTGCTTCGCCACCGGCCCATGACATTGACCGAGCTTGGCACGAGTTTCGACGCTCCCCTTGGAACCGTGAAACGCATGCTTGAGGATCTCGAGCGCCAGGAGTTGATCCATTCATATGAGTTTGACGGAAAACATTTCTTCGAAGCGACACAAATCCCGGCTTGATTCTTCCCACCGACAAGAGAAGAGTTTATCATGAGAGTTCCCCGCAGAATCGTAGTGCCGACAGACCTGTCAGACTTTTCCCTTGAAGCCCTTCAGTATGCCGATGAAGTTGCCAGACTTTTCAACGCAGAGATCATTGTCCTGCATGTTATCGATCCCAAGGACGCAGCCGGATCGATTCGGCATGGTCGATTTGAGGAGGCCGAATTCGAAGCCAGGAAATCCATTATCCATCTCTTGATGGAGCACACCATTGTCCCGCAAAATCTCAAACTCGAAATCTGCCGGGGATCGGCGATTGAGGAAATTATCAGGGCCGTCAGGCAGTTTCATGCCGATCTTGTCGTCATGTCGACCCATGGAAGGACAGGCCTTGGCCACGTACTCATCGGAAGCGTCGCGGAACACGTCGTAAGGCTCTCCCCTGTCCCGGTCTTGACAGTGAAGTCGGACGGCCCGGACGAGATTGTGGAACTGCGGGAAGAAGATATCAAGTTGAACCTGCATTTGAATTGACCCCATAGAGGGAACCTCTCCGGCTCGGAGACGTCCGCGCCAGAGCAAAGCCCGAGGCAGTTCCTCGGGCTTTTTTGTTACAGCAACCCAACGATTTTCATCGTCGTCCATTTGAAAACGGACGGCCAGCAACCGTACCGCGTTCACAAAGAGCAGTTGTAGGTCGGAATGCAATTCCGACTGGGAAGGCCTCAAGCCGGAATAGCATTCCGGCCAACGGTGGAGCCCAATCCTGCAAAGCGGAATACCACCTTCAAGGAAAGCTGTTGTAGGTCGGAATGACCTGCCCCCCAACCTGTCCGCTGTGTGGCGGAAGTGTCTCACATACGCAGACGGGTATTCCGACTGGAAAAGCCCCAATCCGGTGGATTTTCACGATTTCTCTTCCCATTTTTTCAGTTGATGATATTTCGAAAGGAATTCTATGGCTCTGAAAACAGCGCAATTGCGGCAGGTGAAAGGAATCACGTTTGCGGCAAAAGGAGGCTCGGGGCATTGGGTGACGATGGATGGATCCCCTGAATTCGGCGGGAGTAATGCGGCATCGACCCCCAAAGAACTTCTCCTCATGGCCCTGGCCGGCTGCACGGCGAGCGACGTAGTTCCTATCCTCAAAAAGAAACGCGCTCCTCTCGCCCATCTTGAAATCAATGTCACGGCCCACGATCGCGAAGAACATCCCCGCGTTTTCACCGATATCCATGTCGAGTTCGTTTTCTACGGCGATGACATCAAGCCGGCCGACGTAGAACGTGCGATCGAGCTTTCGACGACCAAATACTGCTCAGTGACAGGAATCCTCAAATCGAGCGTACCCATTACACATTCTTATCGGATCGAACCTTCTTCGAAGATGAGTGAATAGACAATGGTCAGTAATAATCCAATAACGCAGAGGCGCGCCCGCCCGACCGAACGGTGAGAGACCTCATCACGGTCGTTCGGGCGGGGAGAACGCGGAGGCACCCAGAGAGTGTCACCCACGTCTTTCTCTGCGTGTGCTCCGCGACCTCTGCGCCCGCCTGCCTCTTTCGGTACACCGAGGCGGGCAGGTCTCTGCGATTAGCTTTCCCTCAAGATCCGAGATGAGAAAAACAACATCGACACCCGCCTTCACTTCTCCTCCCTTTCGCGTGGCGTTCAATCACCAGGTGTGGGAGATCGTGGAAGGAATTCCTAAGGGAAAGGTCACGACGTACGGCAGAATTGCCGCAATGATTCCGAAACCCCGCGGGGTGGGAGTCCGGCATTTTCGTGCTGCCAAAGCACGCTGGGTTGGGCAGGCGATGGCTCATTGCCCCGGCGACCTCGCCTGGCACCGTGTGATTAACTCCCAGGGCACAATCAGCGTCCGATCGGGCAACGATCACCATATTCTCCAGCGACAGCGCCTGGAGTCAGAAGGTCTTGTGTTCGATGGGCGCGGAAGAATCGACCTCGATCAATTCCTGTGGAAGCCTGGACAGAGGCCACGGGGAACACAGAGAAAACTGAAACGCAAAGAAAAAACATGAGCCGTTGGAATTCTTTCAAGCCTTCCGTATCTTTCATCCACCTTCATTTCTGCTTCCCTAACATTGACATTCCAATCCTGCCGTTTAGTCAGGAAATTGCGAGGAGACCACGTGGCGCCATCTCAAGTCGATCAACTCTGCATTAACACCATTCGTACTCTTTCCATGGACGCCGTCCAGAAGGCAAAGTCGGGACACCCCGGCATGCCCATGGGCGCTGCATCAATGGCCTATGTCCTCTGGACCCGGCATCTGAAACACAATCCTGCCAATCCCTTCTGGCACAACCGCGACCGCTTCATTCTCTCGGCGGGGCACGGCTGTATGCTGCTCTACAGCCTCTTGCATCTCACCGGATACGATCTCTCTCTCGACGATATCAAAAACTTCCGCCAATGGGAGAGCAAAACCCCCGGCCATCCTGAGTCCCACATTCCCGGAATCGAAACGACGACGGGCCCCCTGGGCCAGGGTTTCGCCAACGGCGTGGGAATGGCGATTGCGCAAAAATATCTTGCCGCACGCTACAATAAGCCGGAATTCCCGATTATCGACTACCGCATGTATGCAATCGTCAGCGACGGCGACCTCATGGAGGGAGTGGCATCGGAGGCCGCATCGCTGGCAGGACACCTGAAGCTCGATAACCTCGTCTATCTCTATGACGACAACCATATCAGCATCGACGGGACCACGGACCTTGCGTTTACAGAAGATCGAAGGAAGAGATTCGAGGCATACGGATGGCACGTTCAGGTTGTGGAAAACGGGAATGATCTCGATGCCCTTGAGAAGGCACTGCACAAGACGCAGCAGGTGAACAGTCAGCCCCACATTATCATGGTGCGGACTCACATCGGATTCGGAAGCCCTCACAAGCAGGATACGGCCGAAGCCCACGGATCGCCGCTTGGTGAGGAAGAGGTGAAACTGACGAAGAAAAACCTTGGCTGGGATCCGGAAAAGACGTTCTATGTGCCGGATGAGGCGTTGAAAACATTTCGCATGGCGCTTGATACGGGAAAGAAAGAAGAAGAACAATGGAGATCACTCTGGGAAAAATATGGGAAGAAGTATCCGGAACTTGCTGCCGAACTTGAAAAAGCCCGCAGAGGAGAATATGGGGAAGAATGGAAGAAAGCCCTTCCGGCGTTCTCGGATGCCATGGCGACACGGGAAGCGTCGGGCAAGGTCCTGAGCGCTATCGCACCTCACATCCCCACACTCATCGGAGGATCGGCAGACTTAACCCCTTCAAACAATACGTTCGTAAAGGGATTCGAGGATTTCCAACCGGGAAAGTATGGAGGACGCTACATCCGGTTTGGAGTAAGAGAACATGCGATGAGCTCCATTCTGAACGGAATGGCCCTCACTGACGGAATTATCCCGTACGGAGGCACATTTCTGATTTTTTCGGAATACATGCGCCCTCCCATGAGACTCGCGGGAATCATGAAGACGCGTCCGATTTATGTTTTCACGCACGACAGCATTGGACTTGGCGAGGATGGCCCGACCCATCAACCCATTGAACAACTTGCTTCCATCAGGGCGATTCCCAACGTGACGCTTATCAGGCCCGCGGACGCGAATGAAACGGCGGCGGCCTGGCGTGTGGCAATCGAGCACCGAACCGGACCCGTGGCCCTTGCATTGACGCGTCAGAAGCTACCCATCATCGACCGCACAAAATATGCGTCAGCCGAAAACCTGGAGCGGGGAGCATATGTACTGGCTGAGAATGCGCCGAAACCACAGTTGGTTCTGATTGGTACCGGTTCAGAAGTTCAGCACGTCATCGGCGCCTACGAACAGCTTGCTGCGGAGGGGATCAAGGTCCGGGTCGTCAGCATGCCCTCGTGGGAATTGTTCGAAAAACAATCTCCCGAGTACCGCGAGAGCGTTTTTCCCTCGAATGTCAAGAAAAGACTGGCAGTCGAGGCGGGTGTTCCGATGGGTTGGTCGGCATATGTGGGAGACGAAGGTGCAGTCATTGGAATCACGACTTTTGGCGCATCAGCTCCTGCCGACGTGCTGATGAAGGAATACGGATTCACCGTACCGAATGTCGTCGCACGGGCGCGGAAGCTGCTGGAAGCGTAACGAACGCGGAAAAATCGGACACGGGTCTTTTCCTCGCGACCCTCGCCATCGGATAGAATCCGACGGCTATCAAACGCGCACGGAGTCTCAATCCCGCTTTGCGGGATTATGCAGTACTGAGAGCCCTCCAGGCGTCCGTTTTTAACGGATGCAGGTAAATCGCGGCTTTTAGAGGGCCACTGGAAGCCAGAATGTCGGCGTAAACGCCGACCTACCATTGTGGCATGCTCGCTTGCACTTCACTCCAAACTTTCTCAATTTCGATTGACGAACCTTTCTCTGAAAGGAATCTCCCATGGCTTCGATCAAACTCGTGATTAACGGCAAAGAGCGGACGATCAATGTCCCGCCTGAGATGCCTCTTCTGTGGGTTCTCCGCGACGTGGTTGGGCTTACAGGAACGAAATACGGATGCGGGAGCGGTGTGTGCGGGTCCTGCACGGTTCATCTCGACGGAGAAGCAACGCGATCGTGTGTGACTGCAGTGGAATTTGCGGAAGGAAAGAAGATCACGACGATTGAAGGGTTTGCCGCAAACAAGAAGCATCCGCTGCTGGAAGCCTGGATCCTCGAGGATGTGCCACAATGCGGCTACTGCCAACCCGGCCAGATCATGGCGGCTGCGGCTCTTCTGAAATCGAAACCAACACCGAAAGATTCGGATATCGACGCGGCCATGGCGTCCACGCTTTGCCGATGTGGAACATATCCGCGGATTCGAAAAGCAATCAAACGAGCCAGCGCGGCCAGCCAAAAAGACGGGCAGGCCCGCCAGAAGTCGGTCGGGCAGGGAGGTGCACAATGAGAACGACGACGCTGTCCCGACGAACCTTCATCAAAACCGCAGCCGCTGCAGGGGGCGGCCTCATGCTGAGCTTCTATCCCCCCGCCCGGGGAGAAGAACTTCTTGAATCAAATGACGAGGCATTCGCTCCCAACGTCTGGATCAAAATTGGAACCGACGGATCGGTGACTATTACCGTGGCCCGCTCTGAAATGGGCCAGGGTGTCTGGACCTCTATGTCGATGATCGTTGCGGAAGAACTTGATGCCGACTGGGCCAAAGTCTCTGTCGTGCAGGCCGACGCACATCCAAAAAAGTATGGCAGCCAATCGACCGGAGGAAGCTGGAGTGTACGGGGATCATGGCAGAACCTCAGAACCGCCGGAGCAACCGGACGTGAAATGCTGAAGACAGCCGCTGCCCGCACATGGAACGTGGATCCTGCAACGTGTAGAACGGGCAACGGATACGTGACTCATTCATCGGGGAAGAAGCTCTCGTACGGGGAGCTTGCCACCACTGCCGCTTCGGTCCCGGCGCCATCCCCTATTAATCTCAAAGATCCAAAGGATTTCGTTCTCCTCGGAAAGAGGATTCCGAAGCTCGACACTCCTTCAAAAACCCACGGAGAAGCGATATTTGGCATTGATGTGCGGGTCCCGGGAATGGTTTTCTCCTCTCTTGAGAAATGCCCGGTGTTCGGAGGAACTCTCGCCGGCTTCGACGCCACAGCCGCGAAAAAAGTAGCCGGTGTCCTGGACGTTGTTCAAATCGAAGACAGCGTTGCAGTGGTTGCCGATTCCACATGGGCCGCGTTCAAAGGGCGCGAGGCACTTTCTGTCAGGTGGAATGATGGTCAGTGGGCAAACCAGACAAGCGAACAGATTCGCAAGACATTCTCCGATGCGGCGACAAAAAAGGGGGACGTCATTGAAACTCAGGGTGATATCGAATCGGCCCTCGCAAGCGCGGCAACAAGAGTCGAAGGAATCTATGAAGTCCCCTTTGTTGCTCATGCGACAATGGAGCCGATGAATTGCGTGGCCGACGTCAGATCCGATCGATGCGAGATCTGGGCTCCATCGCAATCGCCTCAGGGGGCGCAGCGGGAGGCGGCAAGGATTCTCAACCTGCCCGTCGAGAGCGTTGTTGTTCATGTAACGCTGATGGGAGGCGGATTCGGCCGACGACTCAGTGCGGATTATGCAGCCGATGCCGTCCGCGTGTCGAAGGCGATCGGAAAGCCCGTGATGAATGTGTGGACTCGTGAAGATGATATGCAGCACGACCTGTATCGCCCGATGACGTACAACGTCCTTCGCGGCGGACTTGATAAGAACGGCAACCCTATCGCCTGGCATCATCGCATTGCAGGGCCAAACTCGCGCGGCCTTGTGGTCGGCGGCAGCAAGCCCTCGTATTCGTTTCCCAACTATCTGGTCGATGCTCATTTGATCGATGTCGGAGTCCCGGTTGGCGCGTGGAGATCGGTGGGACCCTCTCAAAATGGATGGGTCATGGAGAGCTTCGTTGACGAGCTCGCACATGCAGCCAAAGCGGATCCCTTTGAGTTTCGGCGCAAGCTCCTCGGAAACTCACCGCGATTGAAGCGAACACTCGAATATGTCGCGGAGAAGGCCGGATGGGGCAAGAAGCTGTCTCAAGGAGTCGGCCGGGGCATCTCGTGCGTGGAGAGCTTTGGAAGCACAGCTGCCCAGGTTGCCGAGGTGTCCGTGGACAAGAATGGCACGTTGACCATCCACAGAATCGTCATCGCGGTGGACTGCGGACCTGTGGTCAATCCAGACACCATCGAAGCGCAATTGGAGAGTGCCGTCGTCTACGCTCTCAGTGCGGCACTGAAGGATGAGATCACGGTCGAACGCGGGCGTGTCCAGCAAAGCAACTTCGACGACTATCGGATTCTCCAAATCGATGAAATGCCGAAAGTGGAGGTGCACATTGTACCAAGCACGGAACCCGTTGGCGGCATCGGTGAACCGGGACTCCCTCCCGTCTCGCCTGCGGTTTGTAACGCAATCTTTGCAGCTACGGGCAAGAGGATTCGTAAGCTTCCAATCCGTCCGGCTGATCTCAAGACGTAATTTCAATCACACTGACAGGGGGTTCGCCCTTTCCCGAACCCTCTGCCTTTCCGCAGGGTCTCACCATGAAATATCCGATCATTGCTCTTCTCTCTATTCTCGTTTTTTCTTGCGCACCGACGAACCTGAAAGAAGCCCCATCGGGCGGCGTCAATGCGATTTCATCCGAGCTTGTCAGAGAACACGCCTTCTTTCTTGCTTCAGATTCTCTCAAAGGGCGTAATTCGCCAAGTCCGGAGTTGGAGATTGCTGCCGGTTACATTGCCCGTGTTTTCGAGTCAAACGGCTTCCAACCTGTTCAGGGAAGCTACCTCAATCGAGTTCCTCTGAATATTGTGAGTCTTGGCGAAAAGAATTCTCTGTCAATACGGAAGGATGGCGCAGAGCGCTCATATGAGATCAAGTCGGAATTCACACCGTTTGACATGACCGCCAACAGAAGCGCTTCCGGTCCTATTGTCTTCGCGGGGTACGGAATCACGGCACCTGAATTCAACTACGACGACTACGGCGGGATCGATGTCCGAGGCAAGATTGTGTTTGTTCTCCGGCATGAGCCGGGCGAAGAGGACACCGCTTCGGTTTTCCAGGGAGCCAAAGCCACGAAGTATTCAAATGTGTCGGAAAAAGTGGAAATTGCGCTGAAACATGGCGCCACTGCCGTCATGGTGGCAACCGATCCGCTGAATCACACGCTGCTGACTCCCCGCGGCTTTCCCTGGCCCTCACTTTCCAGGTTTCTCCCGAAGGATGCACTCCCCATTTCTCTTGGGACGGACGAAGAAAAGAAGGTTCCGGTCGTCCATGTTGGAGAAGAGGTCATTGCCCAGCTTTTCGGCAGCGTTGATTCCCTGAGGAACATTCAGCGCGCCATCGACGCAGCTTTGAAGCCGCATTCGTTTGAAATCGCTTCGGCAGCCGCGGTCGTACAGACTTCGACATCCATTAAGGATATGTCGGCAAGTAATGTCGTAGGGTTCCTGGAAGGAATCGACCCGATCCTCAAAAAAGAGATCGTGGTCATTGGTGCTCATTACGACCATGTAGGAACCCAAAAAACGGGCCAGCCGGGGGAGGATCTGATCTTCAACGGGGCCGACGATAATGCCTCGGGCACAACGGCCCTTCTTGCCGTTGCGGCCGCGTTCGGCCATTCGCCGGTGAAGCCGAAGCGGAGTGTTTTGCTAATGGCATTTGCCGCAGAGGAACGAGGCCTTCTCGGGTCCAAGTCATATGTCGAGAATCCGCTTCTGCCGCTTGAACAGACTGTTGCAATGCTGAATCTCGATATGGTGGGCCGGAACAGCATCGATTCCCTTCTGGTCATTGGGGGATCGAAAAGTCCCGACCTTGCGCACATAGCCCAGGAAGAGAACGCCAAGGTTGGTTTTACTCTTGTCGCCGATAATCTCAGTTCAGGCGGCAGCGACCATATGAGTTTTCAACGGAAGAACGTCCCCTTCCTTTTCTTCTTCTCGGGCTTTCATCCGGACTATCACAAAGTGACCGACCACGCGGATCTTCTCAACATACCCAAGATTGCCAGGGTCGCAACGCTGACGTTCCGGACTGCGTGGCGCGTGGCCAACGAAGACCGAAAATACAAACTGATCCCTTAATCGCTGCCACTAATAACAGGAGTCTTTCATGAAAACCATTAAGTTTCTTCAGGCGATCTTGCTCGGTGCGATACTCTTGAGCCTGCAATCCTTCGCACAGGATACTCAGACGCTTGAATACAAGTTCACAAAAGGAAATACATATTTGTACTCAACAGTCTCCTCAAACCAAGGAACCCAGGAAATGGGCGGTCAGGAGATGAAATTCAGCGGAAGTAGCTGGTTCACACTAAGGGCTCTTGTCGACGATGTGAAGAATGGCACGACGGTGCTCATCGTTTCCGCCGACTCTGCAGTAACGAGTTCAAAATCCCCCATGCGGGATACAACCATGGTCATGACGAATCTGATTGGAAAGCGAATGAAGGTCACCTTGTCGAAATCAGGTGACATTCTGAGTCGAGAAGTATTGGACAGCGTACAATCTCCCGGCCAGATGAGGGGCGGTGCACAGCGCGAACTTCTGACGTTCCTTACACTCCCAACAAAACCGGTGAAAACAGGGGACAAATGGAATACCGCCAAAATGGATACCGTGGAGCAGATGGGAGGGAAGATCTTCACTTCGACTCAGTTTGAGTTCAACCTTACGGGGAAAGAACAGAAGCTTGGACACGATTGCCTGAAGATTCTTTTCACGGGAAAGACCTCGACGAACGGGAACATGAAGATGCAGGGGATGGAGCTCTTTGTTGAAGGAGGCGGGAAAATCTCCGGAACGTTCTACTTTGACGCCGGCAAGGGAATTCCCGTCTTCGTCGAATCTTCAACGGACCAGGAAACCACGATGGCTGCCACAGGTCAGCAGCAAATGACCGTCCCGATTTCGTCTTCCTCAAAGTCAACGACGACACTGATACAGGAGTAGTAACATGAGAACCCTTGGATCTTCTGGGAACGCCTCTGTCCGAAGAAAAACACTGCTCTTCGTTGCGATCGCCTTCCTCTTTCTGCCCTCTTCCCTTCCGGGACAGAAAAGCGCAAAGCAGGTTGAAGGGATCGGGCAGCAGGAATATAGAGATCGAAGAGAGCGAATTGTATCAATGCTTGATTCAGGTTCTGCGCTTGTGATGAAGGCAATCGATGCGCGCACACGATCCAATGATGTGAGCTATCGCTACCGGCAGGAAAGCAATTTCCTGTATCTGACCGGATTCAACGAACCAAACTGTTATGTGTTGATTGTTCCCCGCGGTGTCACCATTGAAGGCGCGACCTCAACGATTGTCCTGTTTGTCCCACCCGGACATGACCTGCTTTCACAACCCGCCCAGGCCGCCCGGGAGATTGTTCTTCCTAACAGCCGGTTTAAAGATATGTTCGATATGGCGCTCACCGGCCTCACGATGCTATACTACTCGGCTCCTGATCTCGGATTCAGACACGATTGGATCAACGCAAAAGCGCTTTTCATTGAGCGGGAGTCAAGAAAGCAATTCGAAGAGACACACCCAGGAATCAAGGTGAAGCCGGCAGGGAGCCTCATCGCCGCCGCGCGATCGATCAAATCAGCTGCCGAAGTCGATCTCATCCAAGCGGCAATCGATATGACCGGTTCAGGTTTGCAGAGAGCCATGAAGATCTGCAAGCCGGGGACGTGGGAATACGAGCTTCAGGCAGAGATCGAATATGAAATGACACGCCACGGAGCGGACTATGAGAGCTTCCCTTCCATCATCGGTTCCGGCGGGAATTCATTGATCCTCCATTACGATGTAAACAAGAGGCAAACGAAGAGCGGCGACCTGATCGTCATGGATGTGGGAGCCGAATACAAGGCCTATGCTGCGGATATCACCCGGACAATCCCTGTGTCAGGCAAATTCACAAAGGCGCAGCGCGAGGTCTACGAGGTTGTCCTTCGTGCCCAGAAAGAGGTCATCCAAATGATCAAACCCGGCATATCCATGGGTGACCTTGACGCTCGTACTCGGTCGATCATCACTGAAGCCGGGTACGGAGCGTTCATCCGTCACGGGGTTTCTCATCCTCTTGGTATCGACGTGCACGATGTCGCAGCAGGCTTTGAGCTGAAGCCCGGCATGGTCATCACAGTCGAGCCGGGAATCTACATTCCGGCAGATGCTCAAACCGTAAAGCCGGAATTCCGCGGCTTTGGAATAAGAATCGAAGACGATGTTCTCGTGACGGAGACAGGATACAGACTGCTTTCGGGAAACATCCCCAAAGAAATCCGGGAAATTGAAGCAATCATGAAGCGTTGAAGGACCTGACCGACATACTGAACGCATATCAGAAAATTGACGGCCGTGCGGCCCTTGCGACGGTGGTGAAAATCGTCGGGACCGCATACCGCAAGCCCGGCGCTCGGCTGCTCATTCGCAGCGACGGATCAACGGTCGGAACGATCAGCGGCGGCTGTCTCGAAGGAGATGTCGTAGAAAAAGCAAAGAAGCTCATGGCCGGTGACAATCCTCAGCTTGCGGTCTTCGACATGACCGGAGCGGAGGATGATTTGTGGGGATACGGCCAGGGATGCAACGGTGTCATTCATGTATTCATCGAGCCGTTGGATCCTGTCAAAATCTCGCGCCAACTGCAGTTTATTCGGCGATGCCATGAGGAGAGAACCCAAGGCGTCATTGCCACGGTCATTCGCGTGGAAGGTGAACTGAAAGTGGGCGTGGGATCCCGGATGTACCTCACAGCCAAAGGCATCGAAGAAACGATCCGGCATCCTGTCGTCAGTGCGGCCATCGCGGAAGAAGCACAGGTGGTTTACTCCGGGGGAAATTCCCGACCCAGGGAATTCAGATTCACAGATGGAGTTGCGGAGGTTTTCTTTGAAGCAGTCCACGCACCTCTTGTGCTCATTCTGGCAGGCGCTGGATCCAATGCAATGCCTGTCGTGCGAATGGCATCACAACTTGGCTGGCAGGTTACGGTGTCCGATCACCGTCCGGCATTGGCGACCCGGGAACGATTCCCAGACGCCCGCTCTGTCGTTGTTTGCCGGCCTGAAGAGCTTGAGAGGCATGTCTCCATCGACGATCGGACAGCGGCCGTGATTATGACCCACCAGTTTCAACATGACCTCACTTTGCTGCGTTTCTTCCTTTCGAAGGAAGTGCCCTGGTATGTCGGGCTGCTCGGCAACAAGAATCGCCGCGAGCTGTTATTTCAGAAACTTGAAGAAAGCGGGCTTGCGATGTCCTCCGATCTACGCTCACGTGTTTACGGTCCCGTCGGCCTTGATGTCGGAGCTGAAAATCCCGAGGAAATCGCGCTGGCGATCATCGCCGAAATTCAGTCAGTGTTTTCCGGCCGCTCCGGTGGATTCATGAGGGACCGCACCTCCACGATTCATTAATTCTCTCTGAAGTTTTCAACGCAAAGGCCTGCCTGCCTCCTTCGGCACTCAGAGGCGGGCTCGTCTTTGCGTTTGAACGATGAGGAGCGATATCTCCTTGCCTGTCGAAGCTTCATCCGTTACATTAGTATTTGATTTCTCACCAATTCAACACCGGAACTATGATCGCTTATATACGTGGTACACGATTCCCGCATCACCTTGATTTTCTGACCACAACTGAATCCGCAGCCGAACCGAGACGGGACAGAGGCGCAATTCCTGACCAGGACAAATGGGATCTCACGCCGCTGTACGCCTCGGATGAAAAATGGAATCAGGAAAAAGCCCGCCTGATTGGTCAAATCCCCGCAATCCGTTCCTTCAAAGGCACAATGGCAAAATCTTCGGGGCAGCTCCGGACATGCCTTGACACGGTAACCGGCCTCACGAAGGAGCTTACAAGGCTCCATTCCTACGCCAGCATGAAATCCGACCAGGATACACGCGCATCCGGATACCTTGCCATGGTTCAGGAGATGAGTCAGGTATATTCGGATTTCAGCGCGGCGGCCTCGTTTATCGAACCCGAGATCCTCCGGATGGAGCGCAGCGCAATCGATGAGTTCCTTCAAAAGGATGAAGGATTGAGGATCTATCGACATTATCTGTTCGATCTTGTTCGAAGACAGGCCCACACCGGAACAGAGGGAGAAGAGAAGATTATTGCGGATGCAGGTTTGATGGCTGATGGACCACAGAATATTTACGGGATTTTCTCCAACGCCGATTTTCCCGATCCCGACGTAACACTGAGCGACGGTACGACTGTAAAAATGGACAAAGCGGCATTCTCACTCCACCGTACGACTGCGAATCGTGAGGATAGAAAGAAGATTTTCGGTGTGTTTTTCGGGCGCATTCGTGATTTCCGCCGTACGTTCGGTACCCAGTTGAACGCGGAAATCAAGAAGAACATGTTTTACACGCGCGCCCGGAAGTACGATTCATGCCTTGCCTCAGCTCTCGACGGTAACAACATCCCGAAAGAAGTCTATGAGAGCCTGGTTGACAACGTCAACAAGAACCTGTCGACCTTTCACCGATATCTCAGGTTGCGAAAGGCCATGCTGGGCGTTGATGAACTCCATTATTACGATCTCTATGCTCCCCTCGTTCACGGCGTTGATCTTCGCTATTCCGTCGAGGAGGCACAACAGAATATTCTTGCATCCCTCAAGCCACTGGGTGAGGAATACCTGACGGTCAGCGCCAGGTCGTTTCAGGAACGATGGATCGATATGTATCCCAACGTTGGAAAGCGTTCCGGCGCCTATTCCAACGGCTCCGCTTACGACGTGCATCCTTATATGCTCATGAACTACAACGGCAAATATGACGACATGAGCACTCTGACGCATGAACTCGGCCATACGATGCATAGCTATTTCTCGAACAAACATCAGCCCTATGCAACGGCCGGCTATTCTATCTTCGTTGCCGAGGTGGCCTCAACCCTGAACGAAGCGCTCCTCATCGACTACATGTTGAAGCGTATCAAAGATAATGACGTGCGGCTCTCGCTCCTTGGCAACTACCTCGAAGGGATCAAAGGCACCGTGTTTCGTCAGACCCAGTTTTCGGAGTTCGAACTGAAGATCCACGAGATGGCCGAGCGCGGAGAAGCCTTGACGGGAGATACACTTGACGAGCTCTACGACTCGTTGACAAAAAAATACTACGGACACGACCAGAAAGTCTGTGTTATTGAAGACGAAATCCGATCTGAATGGGCGTACATCCCTCACTTCTTCTATAATTTCTATGTCTATCAGTATGCAACGTCGTTCACGGCATCCTCTGCCCTTTCGGAAAAGATCCTCGCCGGCGACACGAATGCCATCGGCACATATCTGAAGTTCCTTTCTTCCGGTGGTTCAGATTATCCCATCAATCTTCTGAAGAATGCCGGTGTGGATATGACGACCGCGGATCCTTTTAATCTGACGATGAAGAAAATGAATCGAGTGATGGACGAAATGGAGCAGATCCTCGGTTAATGCGGATTCCGCTGATTGACGCGGATTACACGGATAAGTACCAAT
>Ga0209342_10003020_pt1 | contig 17827 bp, 17 predicted proteins | sample RifCSP16_2_FD_184023 | JGI IMG/M metagenome (GOLD analysis project Ga0209342, IMG submission 184023) | Soil microbial communities from Rifle, Colorado - Rifle CSP2_sed 16_2 (SPAdes) (version 2) | ecosystem: Environmental > Terrestrial > Deep subsurface > Rock core/Sediment | place: Rifle... | reverse complement strand
CCTCTCCCCCCGAGGGGGAGAGGGGTCCCCCCAGGTGCGAGCGGAGAGCATGGAAGGACTTTGAGCTGGCCGGAGCGCACCGCCACCCCAACCCCCGGTGCGCAACAGCGCGGTTCGTGCCCTGCCGCGCGACCCCAGCAACTCTGTCGGTTGTGGTGTCCGTCCGTAGCTGACCGCCGACTGCCGATCGCTGACTGCTTCTCACAACCCTCAATGCCGGAAGTGCCGCACGTTGCTCACCACCATGGCCAGGTTGTGCTCGTTGGCGGCGCGAATGACCTCCTCGTCGCGGACCGAGCCGCCGGGCTGGATGATGGCGGTGGCCCCGGCCTTGGCGATCTCGTCTACCCCATCGCGAAAGGGAAAGAACGCGTCCGAGGCCGCCACCGTCCCCTTGAGGGGGAGCTGGGCCTTCAGCACCGCGAAGCGCGCCGCGTCGACCCGGCTCATTTGACCGGCCCCCACGCCCACCGTCTGCTGGGCGTTCGCGAAGACGATGGCGTTGGACTTCACGTGCTTCACCACCGTCCAGGCCAGGGTCAGGGCCTTCCATTCCTCCGGCGAGGGGGTGCGTTTGGTGACGAGGTCGCACTTGGCTACGTCCAGCCGATGCAGATCCCACTCCTGGGCCAGGACACCCCCCATCACTCGCCGCAGGTCGAAGCCGGTGACTCGATGGATGGAGGTGGTGTCCATGTCCATCAGGCGCAGGTTCTTCTTGGGGGCCAGCACCCGCTTGGCTTCGCCGGTGTAGCCGGGGGCGATCACCGCCTCCACGAACACCTCGGCGATTTTCCTGGCCACCGCCTCGTCCACCCGCCGGTTCAAGGCCAGGATGCCGCCGAAGGCGGAGACCGGATCGCCGGCCCAGGCGCGGTCGAACGCCTCTTCCAGGCTTGCGCCTAACCCAGTGCCGCAGGGGTTGGTGTGCTTGACGATGACGCAGGCCGCCTCTTCCAGCTCGGTGACCAGCCGCCAGGCGGCGTCCAGGTCCAGGATGTTGTTGAAGGACAGCTCCTTGCCCTGCAGCTTGCGAGCGGCCGCCACCGAGTACAGGGTAGAGCCCAGGTCGCTGTAGAAGGCCGCCCGCTGGTGAGGATTCTCGCCGTAGCGCAGATCCCGCACCTTCTCGAAGGACAACGAGAGGTTGTAGGGGAACACCTCCTCCGACTCGGCAACCGCGTAGCCGCCGTCCCTCACCTCCACCTGGGCGAAGTAGCCGGCGATGGCCGCCTCGTAGCGGGCGGTGTGGCGGAAGGCCTTCTGCGCGAAGTAGAGCCGGGTGGGCAGGTCGATGCCGCCATCGAGGTCGAGCTGCTCCAGGAGCAGCGGGTAGTCGGCGGCATCCACCACCGCCGCCACCTCCCGGAAGTTCTTGGCCGCCGCCCGCAGCATGGCCGGGCCGCCGATATCCACGTTCTCCAGCGCTTCGTCGAAAGCCGCGCCCTTGGCCACCTTGTCCTCGAAGGGATAGAGGTTCACCACCACCACCTCGATCGCGCGGATACCGTGCGCTTCTAACGCTTCCCGGTGAGCGGCCATGCCGCCCCGAGCCAGGATGCCGCCGTGGATCTTCGGATGCAGCGTCTTCACGCGGCCGTCCAGGATCTCGGGAAAACCGGTGACCTCGGACACGCTGGTCACCGACAGGCCCGCCTTGGAAAGCTCCGAAGCCGTGCCACCGGTCGACACCAGCTCGAAGCCGCGCTCGATCAGGCCCCGGGCCAGGTCCACGATGCCGTCCTTGCGATAGACGGAGAGGAGGGCTCTTCGGGTGGTCATGGTGTCTCCTTGGGTTGGGCCTCAGCGGGCTCGACTTCCTTGGGAACCGGCATGCGGGTGAGGTCGCCGCGCACCTCGCGCCACACCGCGAGCCAACTGGCGGCGATCACGTTGACCGCCCGCGAGTAGGACAGCGAGGCCACGCTGAAGACGGGCGAGCGGTAGTCGATGGTCTGGTGGGCGACCGGCCTGCCGCCCCGGAACAACTCGCTGCGGACCACCGGGGACTGCTGGCGGCTTCGATCCAGCACCGCCTGCCAGTAGGCGGGCAGGCCCTTGCGGTCCAGGCGCAGGACCTTGGCGTCCTCCAGCACCACCGGGATCTTGTCCAGGTTCGACTCGACGAACGCGTAGTACTCGCGCGTCACCCCGGAGGGATAGCCGTCCGGTCCCACCGAGAGCACGGGATCGGCGAGGTCGGCGGGGAGACGGATCAGCGCCCCCAGCTTGATCAGGCCCTGGCTCAGCCTGCGCTGGCGGATCAGGCCGACCACCTCGTCGGCACGGGCGTTGAAGATGTCGACGCTCTCGGACGCCAGTTGGCCATCCACCAGGTCCAGGGCCCAGGCCTGCGCCTGTTCCGGGGGAAGCCGCTGAGCCTCGGCCAGGATCTCCTTTTCGCGGTCGATCAGCAGGTCCCGGAGCGACACCGGCAGCAAGCGCCGGGCGTCGCGGTTCAGGCGCTCCACCAGGCTCACCGGCCAGGCGCCGGCCGGAGCGGCGCTGAGGATGGAAGCCAACAGCAGAGCCAGCCAGCGGCGCATCGGCTACTTCACCACCCGAGCCTTGAGGCTGACCTTGCCGTCCTTGGTCTCCAGCCGGAAGTCGACCGCCTTGGCTCCCTTGTCGGCCAGGATCCGACTGGTTTGCTGGGACACCAGCTTCTGGAAGGCATCGAACTTCACGGCGCCGGTCTCCCCCGTCTCCTTGCGTTTGGCGAGGAACTGATCGAAGAGGGTGCGCATGGCCTCCTGCTCGCGCTCGGGCTGCGCTATCCTGACCTCACCGCTGGGATTCGCCGCCCGAGTCGGAGGGGGTGGAGCCGGTTCCGCCGGGGTGGCCGCCGAAGCCAGCGCCCGTGGGACGTGGAGCCCCACCACCCGGCCTTCCTCGCGGGCACGAAGCCGCTTGTTCCAGAGCTCGTTAAAGGTGTTGTAGCGCGAGACCAGGGACTGGTAGCGAAAGCGCTCGGCGTTGTTGCGGATCTCCGTGTAGGCGTAGCGTCGGATCACCGCCTCCAGTCGATCCCTCGCCTCGTTAGGTGGCTTGCGCTCGATGCCGCTGAAGAACTTCTCCCACTCGATCTGGAGCTGGCGGATGCCCTGAGCCAGCCACTCCAGGTCCTCGCCCAGGCCCAAGCTAGCTTCCCTCGCCCACGAAGAGCCAGAAGAGCGGCAGCCACAGCTCGCGCGCGTAGGGAACCGGCTTGCCGTCCACCAGGACCTCGGTGCCGGGGCGATCTCCCACCAAACGGAACAGCTCGCGCAGGGTACCCGCCGCCTGGGTGTCGAAGAGAGCGCGGTGGGTGCACGCGCTGCCGATCGCTTCCTCCCGGTACTCCGGCGAACGGCGGGCCAGGGCCAGCGCCGGCTGGTACTCCGCCGCCTCGAAGGCGTCGAAGACGACGCCCATCCGGAAGGGGCGGCTGCGGCGGCCCGGGTAGAGGATCTCGGCCATCTCGTCCGAGAGATGGGAGATGTCCGCCTCCTCCTTGGGCACCACCGGCGGCAGCCGATCCGCGTAGGACTTGGCGCGCTCCCGGCTCATGGCCGGTGAGGATATCACGCCAGCAACGGAGGGAACCACAAAGCGCGACTCCAGAGGCCCGAGCCGTCGACGACTGACAACGGTCGGGCCTCTGAGCGCGTGAGCCACCGGTGGCGCCCGAGAGAGCGATCAGGGTCCAGCGAAGCTGGTTCGCACCACGGCCTCGTTCAGCGCCGGTCAGCCGTTGAGCGCGGCCATCGAGGCCTCGGGGTACCGCATGCCGGCCGCGGGCGGCAGGCTCTCGGTCAGCTCGGCCAGCTGGTCTTGGCGCAATGTGAGGTCCACCGCCCCGGCGTTCTCCTCCAGGCGCTTGCGGTGGCGGGTGCCTGGGATCGGCACCACGTCAGGGCCCTGTGCCAGCAGCCAGGCAATCGCCAGCTGCGCCGGCGTGCAGCCACTCGCCGCCGCGGCCTCGCGGATTCGCTCCGCCAGTTCCAGGTTGGCGCGGAAGTTCTCCCCCTGAAAACGGGGGTTGGCACGGCGCCAATCTCCCGCGGAGAGATCGTCGAGGGTCTGGATGCTGCCGGTCAGGAATCCCCGGCCCAGGGGGCTGTACGCCACCACGGCGACTCCCAGCTCCCGGCACGCCGGCAGGATCTCGGCCTCGATGTCTCGGGTCCAGAGCGAGTACTCGGTTTGCAGCGCGGCGATTGGGTGCACGGCGCAGGCGCGCCGCACGGTTTGGGCCGACGCCTCCGAAAGACCAAGCAGGCCGACCTTCCCGGCCTTCACCAGCTCAGCCATGGCACCCACCGTATCCTCGATCGGCACCTGGGGGTCGACCCGGTGCTGGTAGTAGACGTCGATCCGATCGGTGCCCAGTCGTTGCAGGCTCGCATCGCAGGCGGCCTTGACGTACTCCGGGTGCCCATCGATCCCGAGGAAGGAGCCGTCAGGACCTCTCCGCACCCCGAACTTGGTGGCCAGCGTGACCTCGCTGCGACGCTCCTTCAGGACCTTCGCCAACAGCGTCTCGTTGGCGCCGCTGCCGTAGATGTCCGCCGTGTCCCAGAAGGACACGCCGATCTCGAGGGCGCGATTCAAGGTGTCGATCGACTCCCGCTCGTTCGTCTCACCGTAGAACTCCGACATACCCATGCACCCCAGGCCCACCGCGGACACCGGGATGCCGCTCCCGCCCAGCCGTCGCTGCTGCATCAAGCCTCCTTGTCGACGTCTCTCCATGGCGAATAATCTAGCGATCAAGGACGGCCACGGGTAGCGCGATCCTGCCGGAGTCTTGCCTAATCCTGCAAGGACACTTGCGGCCGCCGCCAAACCCTGGCAACCTGCTCTTGATGACACGAGCGAGTCTCCTGGCTGGAAGCGACCGTCGAATGGCCAGCGCCGCAACCGGGCCCAGCGGCCGCGAACGGTTCGTGGCCTTGCTCGGGCAGCTCGCCGCCAGGCCGGGCCGGAACACGACCCCCTGGCCGGGGCTGCGGTGCTTCCGCTCGCCGAAACCCACGGTCCCCGATCCTGCGGTCTACACGCCGTCGATCTGCATCGTGGCCCAGGGCGCGAAGGAGTTTCGGCTGGGGGAACATCGCTTCCGGTACGACGCGTTCCAGTACCTGGCGATCGGGGCGGCCATGCCGGTCTCGGCCCGAGTTGTGGAGGCCAGCGCGGAGAGGCCCTTCCTGTCGATGATCCTGGACATAGGAACCTCCGAAGTGCGTGACCTGCTGCTCGACATGGAACCTGATCCGCGAAGCGCCCGCTGGGAAGGCGCGCCGCCGCTGCGCGTATCCCCCCTGGACGCTCGCCTGCTCGATGCGGTCATTCGCTTTCTGGAGGCGGTCCGGGATCCGCTGGACCGGCGCATTCTGGGCCCCGCCGCCTACCGCGAGATCGTCTATCTGGCCCTGCGCGGAGACCAGGGGGACCAGCTGCGCCAGGCCCTGCGCCACGACCGTCGCTCTCCGGGTGTGGCCCGGGCCCTGCACCACATCCATCGCCATCTCGACCAGCGTCTCGACGTGGCCACCCTGGCCCGGGCCGCGGGGATGAGCGTGTCGTCCCTTCACCATGGCTTCAAGTCGGTCACCGCGCTGTCCCCGATCCAGTACGTCAAGCGCATCCGGCTGGACCGGGCCCGCCAGATGATGGTGGACGAGGGCTTCCAGGCCGCCGAGGTGGCTCTCCGCGTGGGCTACGAGAGCCCTTCCCAGTTCAGCCGGGAGTTCAAGCGCCTCTTCGGGATGCCGCCGCGACGCTATCGCGAGAGTCGGCCTTCCGGAGCGGCTTAGTCGAGGTTGCTGCGCGACCGGCAGCGGCCACCAAGGAACCGGGAACACTGGAGACAGCCCGCGTCGGGGGTCGACGGCCCTCCGACATCGCCAGTGTATAGTGAAGGTGATGAGTTCTTCGCCCGCTCGGGACACCGACCTGCGGAGAAGCCTGCCTTCGGTCGACGAGGTCCTGCGCGATCCCGAGGTCCAAGATCTCGAGCGCCGCTTCGGCCGCGACCAGGTGCTGGAGGCGGTGCGAGAAGCCATCGCCGGGGCCCGGAGCCGGACCGGTCAGGGAGACCCCGCGGCGCTCGGCCGGGCGCTGGCGGAGCTGCCCAGCGGAATCCGCGTTCGGCTGGAACGGGCGGCCCTTCCTTCACTGGTTCCCGTCATCAACGCCACCGGAGTTGTGGTCCACACCAACCTGGGCCGGGCGCCCCTGTCGCCCGGAGCCGCCGAGCGAGTAGCCCGCATTGCCCGGTCCTACTGCAACCTCGAGTTCGACCTCGCGACGGGCCAGCGCGGCCAGCGCGAGGTCCACGCGGAGGCACGACTGCGGAGCCTGCTGGGGGCGGAGGCCACGGTGGTGGTCAACAACAACGCGGCGGCGGTCCTTCTGGCCGTCAACTCACTGGCTGAGGGCCGCGAGGTTCTGGTGAGCCGCGGCGAGCTGGTGGAGATCGGCGGTTCCTTCCGCATCCCGGACGTGCTGCGCAAGGGCGGCGCCCGCCTGGTCGAGGTGGGCACCACCAACCGGACACGGGTCGGCGACTACCGGGCCGCGCTGGGGCCCGACACCGCCATGATCCTCAAGGTCCACCCCAGCAACTTCGAGATCGTGGGCTTCACCGAGTCCCCGAGCCTTGCCGATCTGGTGGCGCTGGCGCGTGAGGCGCGGCTTCCCCTGGTCGAGGACCAGGGCAGCGGCTTTCTGGGCCAGGGTCCCCCGGCGCTGGGCGGCGAGCCCTCGCCGGGCGCCAGCCTGGCGGCCGGCGTCTCACTGGTGACGGTGAGCGGAGACAAGCTCCTGGGCGGCCCCCAGGCGGGGCTGGTGGCGGGGCGGAAGGACCTGATCGAGGCTCTCCGCCGCAACCCCCTCTATCGCGCCTTACGCGTCGACAAGATGACGCTGGCGGCGCTCGACGCCGTCCTCACCGAGCACCAGGCCGGGCGAGCCGCGCTCGGCGTGCCGGTGATCGAGATGCTGGCGGCCCCTGTCGAGGTCGTCAGGCGACGGGCCCGGGCCCTGGCGGATGCCCTCTCGGCCGCCTGCCCCCAGGCCCGCATCGCGCTGGCCGACGGCGCCTCGGCGGTGGGCGGGGGCGCCGCCCCTGGGGTCGAGGTGGCCACGGTCCTGGTCGCCGTCAGCCAGGCGAACCACAGCCCGGACGCCCTGGCCGCCGCCCTGCGCGCCGAACGCCCGCCGGTGGTGGCCCGGGTGACCGACGACCGGCTGGTTCTGGACCTGCGCACGGTCCCCCCCGACGACGAGCCCTCCCTCCGCGACGCCTTGATCCGCGTCTTGAACCGCCCCTGATCGCAGGCTCCGATTCCGGAATACCACCATGCCCCTATCCAAGCTCCGCCTGACCCTGCTGGCCGCGCTCGCCCTGCTGCCTGACGCCGCGCACTCCCAGATCGTGCAGAAACGCGCCGGTCGCCTCTCCATCGCCGCCGAACAGACGCTCGCCTATCCGGGTGGCGTCATCGTGGTCCAGCTCGCCTCCACGCGGGGGATCCGCGGCTACGCCACCGCCAACTTCGACGGCCACCGCTCCGTCTTCTTCGCGGGTCCCGGCGGCGTCCGAGCCCTGGTCCCGATTCCTGCCACCACGCCCCCCGGTCCGCACACGCTTGGCATCGAGGTCCGGGGACGCGGCAGGATCCGGGTCCCCCTGACGGTCGAGGTGGCGGTCCGAGACTACCCCCCGCGCACCATCACCGTGCCCGAGGCCAAGCGGCCGCTGGCGATCGATCCCCGCGCGGTGCGCGAGAGCCGTGAGCTGCTGCGGCGTCTGCGCACGCTCACCCTCGTCCGACTGTGGCGGGGACCGTTTGCCTCGCCGGTGGCGGCCGAGCCCACCTACAGCTACGGCGCGCCGACCACCTACCTCGGCGGCTCGCCGGTCGAATCCCGCACCGATGGCGTCTTCGGCGAGTACCACCGGGGAATGGACTACCAGGTGCCCGAGGGGACGCCGGTACTCGCCCCCGCCTCCGGCATCGTCTTCTTCGTGGGGGACCTGCCGCTGAGCGGCAAGACGCTACTGGTCGATCACGGCCAGGGCGTGGTCTCCGCCTTCTTCCACTTGAGCCGGGTCGAGGTCGCCGAGGGCCAGGTCGTTGAGCCGGCAAGTGCCCTCGGCCGCTCGGGGTCCAGCGGGATCGCCGCCACCCCTCATCTCCATTGGGGCGTCTACCTCCACGGCGTTGCCGTCGACCCGCGGGTGTTTCAGAGCCTGACGGAGTGAGCGGCGCTCAGCAATCAGCCGTCAGCTATCAGCACTCAGCAACGGACGCGGGGCGCGGGAGTCAGCGGGAAGAACGGAAGCGGGGCCAGCGGGAACAAACGCCAGATGCCCAAGAGGCCATGCATCGCCTGCTCCTGGCTACCGTCCTTGTGACATTCCTCGTCCCGCTGCCGTAGCTGATCGCTGAATGCTGAGTGCTGCCGTTCGAGCGGCTATCTCAGCGCTTGCGCGGCCAGGCGGGCGGCTTCCAGAACCGGGCCGGGGTACACGCCCAGTCCCAGGATCGCGGCCACCGCGACCACCAGACCGGCACCGGCCCACAGGCTCACCGGGGCCCAGGCGGGAGCGTCCTCCGCCTCGCGCATGTACATGAAGACCACCACCCGAAGGTAGTAGTAGGCGGAGACCACGCTCATCAGCACGCCGGCCAAGGCGAGGCTCAGGTAGCCGGCGTCCACGGCAGCCCGGAACAGGTAGAACTTGCCCACGAAGCCGGCGGAGACCGGCACCCCGGTGAGCGAGATCAGGAACACGGTGAGCGCCGCCGCGACGGCTGGCCGCCGCGCGCCCAAGCCGGCAACGTCGCCGAGCGAGAGCGGCTCACGGTTGTCTCGCGCCAGCGAGGAGAGGATGCCGAAGGCGCCCAGGTTCACCGCCCCGTAGGCCACCAGGTAGAAGAGGATCGCCTCCACCCCCGGCCCGGGCGAGGCCGTGAGCGCCGTCATCAGGTAGCCGGCGTGTGCCACCGAGGAGTAGGCCAGCATGCGCTTCAGGTTCGACTGGGCCAGCGCCCCCAGGTTGCCCACGATCATGGTCAGCAGGGCGAGGGCCGCCAGCGCCGGCTGCCAGTGGGAGGCCAGGCTGGGCAGCCCGCTGAGCAGCACGCGCAGGAACGCACCAAACGCAGCCGCCTTGACCCCGGCAGCCATGAAGGCGGTCACGGTGGTGGGCGCGCCCTGGTACACGTCGGGAGCCCACATGTGGAAGGGAACGCTCGCCACCTTGAAGCCGAAACCGACCAGGAGCAGCGCGGTGCCCACCAGAGCGAGAGCCTGTGCCGAGTCGCTGGCGCCAGGCAGGCGCAAGGCGATCTGGCCGAGCGAGGTGCTGCCGCTCACGCCGTACAGCAGGGCCACCCCGTAGAGGAAGAAGCCCGACGAGAAGGCTCCGGTGATGAAGTACTTGAGCGCCGACTCCTGGCTCTCCTGGCGTTCGCGGTCGAGGCCGGCCATGGCGTAGAGGGAGACCGACATGATCTCGAGGGCCACGAACAGCGAGATCAGCTCGCGGCACGACACCAGGCCCAGCATGCCCACGATCGAGAAGAGCAGGAGCGCGTAGTACTCGCCGCGGTCGGCGCGGGTCGCTCGGAGGTACGAGGGCGACAACAACACCAGCACCGCACCAAGGCCGAGAATGACCAGGTGGAGGAAGAGCGCGAAGTCGTCGGCGGCGTACGAGCCACCGACACTGGCCCCGCGGCCGTTCCCCTGCATGATCAGCAGCGTAGCGCCGGATGCCGCCAGCAAGCCGGTGAGGGAGAGTCCCGCCGAGGGTGCCCGCCGATCCTTGGGCGTGAACGCGTGGGCCAAGAGCACCACCAGGCCGGTGATGGCAACCATCAGGGCCGGCAGCAGCGGACGGAGGTCGAGGCTCGTCACTTCCCCTCCTCGACCGGCTGGCTGGGGGCTGCGGCGGCGGGTTTGGCCTCGGCCGCCCGCGCGGCGGCGGCGGCCGTCGCTCTCTGCTGGCTCTCGACCTTGAGGACCAGGGCGTTGACGCTGGGCTCGATGCTGCGGGTGAAGAGGGGGCTGGCCACGCCCATGAACAGGGCGAGCGCGAGCAACGGTCCCAGCACCACCCACTCCCGGAGCGAGAGGTCGGGGAGCGAGCGGTTCTTCTCGTTCGTGACCTCGCCGTAGAGCACCCGTTGCACCATCCACAGCAGGTAGGCGGCGGCCAGGATCACGCCCAGGGACGCCAGCGCCACCAAACGCCAACTGAAGGACCAGGAGCCCACCAGGATCAGGAACTCGCCCACGAAACCGTTGAAGCCGGGCACCGCCATCGAGGAGAGGCAGATGCCCAGGAACAACGCCGAGAACCAGGGCATCACGATCTTGAGCCCGCCAAACTCGGAGATCAGACGGGTGTGGCGGCGGTCGTAGAGCATGCCCACGCAGAGGAACAGCGCGCCGGTGGAGATCCCGTGGTTCAGCATCTGGTAGACGGCGCCCACCACGCCGGTGGTGGTGAAGGAGGCGATGCCCAGCATCACGAAGCCCAGGTGGGAGACCGAAGAGTAGGCCACCAGCTTCTTCATGTCCGGCTGGACCAGGGACACCAGCGCACCGTAGATGATGCCGATCACCGCCAGCACCCCGATCCAGGGGGCGAAGCGAAGGGCGGCGTCAGGGAACAACGGAATCGCCAAACGCAGGAAGCCGTAGCCCCCCATCTTGAGCAGCACCCCGGCCAGGATCACCGAGCCCGCCGTGGGCGCCTCCACGTGAGCGTCGGGCAGCCAGGTGTGGAACGGGAACATCGGCACCTTGATGGCGAAGGCGATGGCGAAGGCGGCGAACAGCCACATCTGAAGCGCCGGGGGCACCGGCGAGCGAGCCAGCGCCGCCAGGTCGAAGGTCGTGGACCCGGTGGCCTTGTAGAGGACCAGGAAGGCCACCAGCATCAAGACGCTGCCGGCCATGGTATAGAGGAAGAACTTGACGGCGGCGTAGATGCGCCGCTCGTGGCCCCAGATCCCGATCAAGAAGTACATCGGGATCAGCATCGCCTCCCAGAAGATGTAGAAGAGGAAGAGGCCAGGGAAACGAAGACACCGATCATGCCGGCTTCCAGGAGCAGCATGAAGACGTTGAACTCGCGCACCCGCTGGTCGATGCTGTTCCAGGAGGCGAGCAGCGAGATGGGGGTCAGGAAGGTCGAGAGGATGATCAGCCACAGCGAGAGGCCATCGACGCCGATGTGATACGAGATGCCGTACTGCGGCAGCCAGGAGCGGTTGACCTCGAACTGCATGCCGGAGATGGGCTGGAACTCGGAGAGCATCCACAGGGAGAGCCCAAAGACCACCAGCGACATGCCCATGGCCAGGAGCTTCTGAGTGCGCACGTTCTCCCGCGGCGTCACCGCCACGAAGATCGCGCCGAGCACGGGCAGCAACACCAGCGCGCTGAGGATGGACTGGCTCATCGCATCCACAGCAGGTAGCCGACCAGAGCCACCGCCCCTCCCAGCATCACCAGCGCATAGCCGCGAACGAAGCCCGTCTGCAGGAGCCGAGCCCAGCGGGAGACCGCGTTCACCATGGTTCCGGTCCCGTTCACGGCGCCGTCGATCGCCGCCACGTCGACCGCCTTCCACAGCACCAGGCTGCTGCCTCCCACCACGAAGCGGCTGGCGAACCAGTTGTAGGCCAGGTCGAAGCCGTACTTCTCTTCCAGCACGCGGTAGGCGGTCCGGCTGGCGGCCGCGATCTTGTCGGGCAGATCGCGCCGGCGCACATAGAAGAGGTAGGCGAAGGCGATGCCCAGAAGCGCCGTCAAGGTGGCCACGTAGGGCAGCCAGGCGGCATGGGCCCCGTGCGCCGCCGCCTGTGCCGCCGGGGACTGAAGGTGGCCGAGCACGCCGGCCGCGGCGGTGACCTTGGCCGGCTCTTCCAGCCGGAAGACCGGCTTCACGAACTCGGGGACATGAAGGAAGCCCACGCTGGCGGAGCCGACAGCCAGCAGCACCAGCGGACCCAGCATGGTCCAGGGCGATTCGTGGACGTGATGCTCGGCCTCATGGTCACCGCGGAAGGAGCCCCAGAAGGTCATGAACAGCAGGCGCGCCATGTAGAAGGCGGTGAGCGCCGCGGTCAGAAGGCCCAGCCCGAAGAGCAGCGGCTTATGAGCGGCCAAGGTCCCGGCCAGGATCTCGTCCTTGCTGAAGAAGCCGGCCAGCGGGGGGATTCCCGCGATGGCCGCGGTGCCGATGGCGAAGGTCCAGAAGGTCCAGGGGATCTTCCGGCGCAGCCCGCCCATCTTCCGCATGTCCTGCTCGCCGGAGAGGGCGTGGATCACCGAGCCCGAGCCGAGGAAGAGCAGGGCCTTGAAGAAGGCGTGGGTGAAGAGGTGGAAGATGCCCACGCCAAACGCGCCCACCCCGCAGGCCAGGAACATGTAGCCCAACTGGCTCACCGTGGAGTAGGCCAGGACCTTCTTGATGTCGGTCTGCACCAGCGCAATGGTGGCCGCCACCAGAGCGGTGGCCGCGCCCACCCCCGCCACCACCGCCATGGCGGTGGCGGACTTGGCGTAGAGCGGACCCAGGCGCGCCACCATGTAGACGCCGGCGGTCACCATGGTGGCGGCGTGGATCAGGGCGCTGACCGGGGTTGGACCCTCCATGGCGTCGGGAAGCCAGACGTGAAGGGGGATCTGGGCGCTCTTGCCGCAGGCGCCCACGAAGAGCAAGAGAGCGATGGTGGTGATGACGGCCAGCCCGGCCGGCCGGGCCGCCACCGCATCGGTGATCTCGACCAGGTTGAAGGTGCCGAACGTATGGAAGGCCAGGATGGTCCCCAGGATCAGTCCCGCGTCGCCGATGCGGTTGACGATGAAGGCCTTGTTGCCGGCATCCGAAGCGCTCTTCTTCTTGAACCAGAACCCGATCAAGAGGTACGAGCACAGACCCACGCCCTCCCAGCCCACGAACAGCAGGGGCAGGTTTCCCCCCATCACCAGCAGGAGCATGAAGAAGGTGAAGAGGTTGAGGTACGAGAAGTAGCGCACGCGCTCCGGGTCGTGGGCCATGTAGCCCAGGGAGTAGATGTGGATCAGCGAACCGACGCCGCTGACCACCAGCATCATCACCAGGGTGAGCGGATCCAGGAGCAGGCCGAAGGGGATGCGAAGTCCCGCCACGCTGATCCAGTCGATGTCCGGGCGTCCGAGCAGGTACGGCTGGTAGGGCTGGTAGGGGCCGGCGATCGCCTTGAGGCCGCTGGCGTCGGCTCCTTGCTGCTCCAGACTCCGCACCAGGGTCTGCCGCTCGCCCTCCCGCTCGGCCTCGGCCTTGTGCATGTTGAGGCCGGTCCAGACCGCGCAGTCGAAGGCCAGGATCACCGTCAGGCAAGCCAGCAGCCCAGCTCCTCGATCTTCCCTGTCGCGCTTTATGGCATCGCCCCACAGCCACAGGACCGCGAAGCCGCCGAGCGGCAGCATCAGCGCCAGCCAAGGGATGACGTTGAGGCGGAACAGGCCCTCGGCCACCGGGGGGGCCAGCTTGCTCAGGAGCCATTCAACGAGTGTGAGCAGCATCCGTTACCACTTCAAGAGGTTGAAGGCGTCCAGGTCCAGGGTGTCCTGGTGGCGGTGGATCGCGATGATGATGGCGAGCCCCACGGCAGCTTCGGCGGCGGCCACGGTCATGACGAAGAACACCAGCACCTGCCCGTCCAGGGTGCCCATCTGCCGGCTGAAGGCCACGAAGGCCAGGTTCACCGCGTTGAGCATCAGCTCCACGCACATGAACACGGTGATCACGTTCCGCCGCAAGAACACCCCGACCACGCCCAACGTGAAGAGGAGAAGGCTCAAGATCAGGGCCGGCTGGGCCAGAGCGCCGCTCATCGTTCCCTCCTGGCCAGGACCACCGCCCCCACCAGCGCCGCCAGGATCAGGATCGAGGTGGCCTCGAAGACGTAGAGGAAGCGGGCGGAGAACAGCTCACGGGCCACCTGGACCGTGGAGGCATCGAAACCGGCGGGAGCCGTCACCCGATAGCCCCACAGCACCACGCCCACCTGGAAGGCGAGCGCCCCTCCCAACAGGATCGCCGCACCGCGCAGACCCGGGCTCTGGGTGGCATCGCTGTCTTCTCGCTTCACGTTGAGCAGCATGAGGACGAACAGGAACAACACCATGATGGCGCCGGCGTAGACGACCACTTGCAGGGCGGCGATGAAGGGCGAGCCCAAGAGGCCAAAGATCGCCGACAGCGAGCCTAACGTCACGATCAAGGCGAAAGCGCTGTACATGGCGTTGCGCTGTCCCACCACCACCAGGGCGGAGCCCACGGCGAGGGCGGCGAACAGGTAGAAGACGACGGTGTCGATCATCGGCCGCCCCCCAGGTAAGCCAGGACTCCCGCGGTCACCAGAATGTTGACGACCGCCAGCGGGACCAGCACCTTCCAGCCGAAGCTCATCAGCTGATCGTAGCGGAGGCGCGGCAGGGTTCCCCGCAGCCAGATGAAGCCGAAGAGCAGGATGACGAGCTTGGCCAGGAACCAGAGCGTCGAGTCGGGGATCAGGCTGGGGAACGGCGAGAGCCAGCCGCCGAGGAACAGGTTGGTGCCGAGCGCCGCCACCGTGATCATGTTGACGTACTCCGCCATCTGCATGAGGGCGAAGCGCATCGAGGAGTACTCGGTGTGGAAGCCCGCCACCAGCTCGGTCTCGCCCTCGGGCAGGTCGAAGGGGGTGCGGCTCACCTCTGCGGTGGCGGCCGTCATATAAATGATGAAGGCCAGGAGCTGCTGCACCGCGTTCCAGTGGTGAAGCCCGCCGGCCTGGGCGGCGACGATCTCCTGGATGCGAAAGGAGCCGGCGAGCATGATCACGCCCACCCAGGACAGGCCCAGGGCCAGCTCGTAGGAGAACATCTGGGCCGAAGCGCGCAGCCCGCCCAAGAGCGTGTACTTGTTGTTGGCCGCCCAGCCCGCCATCACCACGCCGTAGACGCCTAGCGAGGAGACGGCGAAGATGTAGAGCAGGCCCACGTCCAGGTCGGCGATCTGGAGCGTGATCTCGCGTCCGAAGGCTCGGAAGGGCTTGCCGTAAGGCACCACGGCGATGGAGAGGAAGGCGGTGATGACCGCCACCGCCGGCGCCGCCAGGAAGATCCACTTGACGGCCCCGGCCGGCATGACCTCTTCCTTGAAGAAGAGCTTGATGCCGTCGGCCATGGGCTGCAGCAGGCCGAAGGGACCGGTGCGGTTGGGGCCCAGGCGGAACTGCATGAAGGCCAGGGCTCGGCGCTCCACCCAGGTCATCACCGCGAAGAGCGTGAGCAGGACGCCGAAGATCGCCACCACCTTCACCGCCGCGATCGCTAGATCCTGCTGCAGGGGGCTCATCGCGCCACCCCGGCGGCCGAGAGAGCTCTTGCCTCTTCGAAGGTCCGAGCCACCCGGCGCCAGCAGCCCTTCTCCCGCACGTGGTACTCGTACTCCTCACGGAACTTCTTGAGCGTGGATTGGGGCACGCCGATGGCGGCGTCACCGAACGGGCATAGCGTCTTGCCGGAGATGCCCTCGGTCACCTTCCACAGCACGTCCAGGTCCTTCATGGTGGCCTGGCCGCTCTCGATCCGTGAGATCAGCCGCGACATCCAGCCCGTGCCCTCGCGACAGGGAGAGCACTTGCCGCAGGACTCGTGCTTGTAGAAGGAGGCCAGCCGCTCCGCCATCCACACCATGCAGGTGCTGTCGTCCATCACGATGGTGGCCGCCGACCCCAGCATGGAGCCGGCCTTGGCCACGCTGTCGAAGTCCATGGGGATGTCGATCTCGTCGGGGGTCAGAACCGGCGTCGACGACCCACCCGGCACCACCGCCCTGAGCTTCCGCCCCTCGGCCAGGCCGCCGCCAAACGCAGGGTCGAAGATGAGCTGGCGCAGCGTGATCCGGCCCAGCGGGGCCTCGAAAACGCCCGGGCGCACCACCTGGCCGCTCACGCAGTAGAGCTTGGGGCCGCTGTTCTTCTCGGTGCCGTAGGCGGCGTACCACTCGGCTCCCCGCTCCAGGATCAGCGGCACCGAGCACAGCGTCTCCACGTTGTTGACGATGGTGGGACAGCCGTAGAGGCCGTGGGTGGCCGGGAAAGGCGGCTTCAGCCGCGGCTGGCCGCGCTTGCCCTCCAGGCTCTCGATGAGCGCGGTCTCCTCGCCGCACTCGTAAGACCCGGCACCGCTGTGGACCACGATCTCCACGTCGACACCGGTGCCCAGGATGTTCTTCCCCGCATAACCCGCCGCGTAGGCCTCCGCCACCGCCTTCTCCAGGGTCCGAATGCCCTCGTGGAACTCGCCTCGGATGTAGATGAAGCAGTGCTTGGAGCGGATGGCGTGGGCGGAGACGATGCACGACTCGAGGAGCTGGTGGGGATCCTTCTCCATGATGAGACGATCCTTGTAGGTCCCCGGCTCGCCCTCGTCCGCGTTCACGCACAGGTAGCGCGGCTTGTCGTTCTTGGGCAGGAAGCCCCACTTCATGCCGGTCGGGAAGCCCGCTCCCCCGCGCCCGCGCAGGTTGGACTTCTTCACGATGTCCACGATCTCGTCGGGGCTCATGGAGAGGTACTTCCTGAGGTTCTGGTAGCCGCCGCCGGCCCGGTAGGTCTCGATCGAGGTCGAGTTCGGCTTCCAGGCGTTCCTGAGGATGATCACCTCGCCCGCGCTCTTCGGCCAGTCGAAGGGGCGATAGCGGAGGTCCCCGGCGAGCAGCGCGTCCAGGTCGGCCGGCTGCACCTTCTCCACCCACTCCCCGTTCACCTGCACCGCCGGCGCCCCGCCGCAAGCGGCCAGGCACTCAACGCGTTCGACGGTGACCCTTCCGTCGGGCGTGGTCTCCCCCTCCTTGATCCCCAGCTTCTTGCAGGCGTGCTCGATCAGGCCGTCGGCGCCGTTCAGGGCGCAGGAGAGGTTGCCGCAGAACTCCAGGTGCAGCTTCCCCTTGGGCTCGAAGCGGAACATGGTGTAGAAGCTGGCGGTGTCGTGGACCTGTGCCGGCGTGAGGTCGAGGAGCGCGGCCACGTACTCGAGGGCCTCGGACGAGAGCTGCCCCTCCTGCTCCTGGATCAGGTGAAGCGCCGGGATGAGGGCCGAGCGCTTGACCGGATAGCGCTTGACCATCGCCTCGAAGGTGGCCCGGTTCTCGGGGTTGAACTCCATCGTAGCCGCTACCAGTCCAGGGCGCCGGTCTTCCAGGCGTAGACGAAACCGCCGCCCAGAAGGGCAATGAAGACCGCCATCTCGACGAAGCCAAACACGCCAAGCTCCTTGAAGATGAGGGCCCAGGGATAGAGGAATGCGGCGTCCACGTCGAGCAGGATGAAGATCATGCAGACCAGGTAGAACTTGATTGGAAAGCGCTCGCGGGCGTTGCCCACGGCCGGCATGCCGCACTCGTAGGTGGCGGACTTGGCGGCGTTGGGGCGCGGGCGGCCCAGGAGGTGGGAGACCACCAGGGTGAAGACGGCGAACCCGACCGCGACGGCCGCCAAGATCAGGATGGGGACGTAGGATGGCATGGTGTGGATCCCGCTCCCGGGCCGTTGGAGCGTGACTCAAAAAGGCGGCCCACGTCGGCCCGCAAAGCCGGGTGAATATAGCTTTCCCCTCGTCAGGGTGTCAAGGAAACGCTCGCGAGGACCCGAGACCCCGCTCGCCCGCGAGCCGAGAGACGGGCTGTCGGGCCTGCTTGAGGAGAACCCTGCGGCCCAGCCGACCCGCTTGAGCCATCGGTGAACGGAGTTCATGCTTGTCGGCTGGGTTGGTCGCCGGGCGCGCT
>Ga0209342_10003018_pt1 | contig 17831 bp, 13 predicted proteins | sample RifCSP16_2_FD_184023 | JGI IMG/M metagenome (GOLD analysis project Ga0209342, IMG submission 184023) | Soil microbial communities from Rifle, Colorado - Rifle CSP2_sed 16_2 (SPAdes) (version 2) | ecosystem: Environmental > Terrestrial > Deep subsurface > Rock core/Sediment | place: Rifle... | reverse complement strand
CAGCAGCTTTTCGAACGTCTTCATCATGTTTTGCTGGGCGAACGCGGAATTGGCAATCGAGTTATCCGGGTCTTCGACACCCGACCGGATCAACAACATTTCGGCGGTAGCGCCATAGTAGCGGGGCGCGGTGACGAAGTACGCCGCGCCCATCAAGGCGGCGACCACCAAGGCGGCGATGACGACGTTCTTGCGATAGCGGACCGCGAGCAGGAACTGGAGCAACATGTGGATGACCAGCCGGCTCGATTGCGTCTCGGGTGAAGCGACGGTCGTCGTGGGTTCATGTGTCATGATTGATTTCGTCCCGCAACAGGCGGCCCGGCGGCGGCTTCGTGCATTCTCGCGGTTAAATCCATTTAGAACGGGGTAAACGTGCTCCCAATGCCGACGTGAAAGAACGTTCTGACGGCGTCGACCACCACGGTGGCCGGTGTCTGACGCACCATGACGGTGTCGCCCGGCGCCAGCAGAACGTTGTCCTTTCCATCAATGGCCTGGCGGAGACTCGCGACGATGGTGACGGGCTCGGCCTGGCCGGGCACATGGCGACGGATCATCACGCGATCGGCGACCGGGTTGGCCACTCCGCCCGCCTGCGCCACGGCGTCAAGGAGATAGAGGTCGCGATTAGCCGCCGTTTTGACTTTGCCCGGCTTTGTCACGAGGCCCAAGACGTGAACCGGGGGCGTCTCCCTCGCCACGACGTTGACGACGTCGCCGTCCTGAAGTTCTTGCTTTCCGGCCGTGTTTTTTTCGGCGGCGTCCAGCAGATTCAGACGCACAACACCGTCGGCCGAGGGCCCGGGAATTTCGTGCGCGACCGGGCGAGCGCCGTCGGTCTGGTTGGCCGAAGCGTCCGCGCCAAGAAACATCGGCGACGTCAACCGGGGATCGGTATGGCGGATTTCCACTTCACCGCCGGCCTGATCCGACAATCCGTCGGCGCGCACCAAGGCGGACATGAGGGAACTCGAACCTCGCGGGAGCCCATAACGACCCTGCTTCTCGACGGCGCCCACCACCGTCACGTAGTTCTTGCGCGGAGTCTCCATTCGAACGGAGACAAATGGGTTGAGATAGACGCCTCGCGACTGGGAGGCCGCGATAATGGCCGCTTCGGCCTGCTCGACGTCCATGCCGGCCACCTGAACGGGCCCGACCAACGGAATTCGCGCCGTGCCGTCTTTCGCCACCTGTACGCTCGAAACACGAGGTTCGATCTCAGGCAGACCGGCGTCGATTTCGACCGAGAGCAGATCGCCCCAGGCGATGACATCCTGGGCAACCGTGGAACCGGCGAGGCCCGAAAGATTCAACGTATCGAGATCGGCCGCCGGAGTGGCCGTGAACTCGGCGGGCAGTTGCGATGATCGATACGTGCGCGACGCGCAACCAGGCGCAAGACTCATCACCACCAACGCGGCCAACAGGGCCGGCGTGGAGCCTCGCGAAAGAAGCCTCGACCGAGGATACTTCATGAGTCTGACCAACATTCACGTATGGTGGTACGGCGGCCGGTCGTCCTGGGCCTGGCCACCCAACGAAATGGTGGGCAGTTAATACAAAGAATTCCATCTCGGCGTCAATGGCAGTCCACCGCTGATGAAGGTCATTCTCAAAAAAATCCGTCGGATTATAGGCAAAAAATAGGTCAGGCCGTGCCTGACAGGGACTCTGTGTTGGATTAAGAACCATGCGCGGGCCAAAACCATCGGGCACAGCCTGATCTACAGAATGCGGAAACAGGGCAAGATGCAAAGCAGACGCAATATGACTATGCCGAAACGTCTGCGAGGCATGCGCGAGATAGTCGCCACAAGAAACGCAAAACGGCCTCGTGGACTGAAGCCACGAGACCGTTAGGGCGGCTCATTCTCTGTCAGAGTCTTATCCGGCTGGTTTGGATCAAGGACTGGCGGGGCTGTCGTGGTCGGCGTTGTGGATTGCCACGGGAATGGCCACGGCACAGGCCACGATGCCCGCCACAATCCAGGGGTTGGCCAGCATGTTTCGCAAGCCCCGCGCGGCTTGGCCACGAACCACGCCGTTGCCTTGGACCAGCAGCGCTCCTTGCTGGGCGGCCGGCGGAGCGGTTTTTGGGGCCCAAAGGCGGTAGACACCCTGCGTGTCGTTGCTTGCCAGGCGGTAGACGCCCGGTGGCACGTCCTTGGCCGCAAAGACGCCCTGTTTGTCGGTTTTCAGAGCGACCACGGTCTTGTCATTTTGCTGCACGAGAACCGAGGCATTGGCCACGCCCGTTCCGTTCTCGTTGACAAGCTGACCGACCAAGACGTTGCCGTTGAGCAAGGCGACGTCAGCCGCCACCTTGAGCTGGGCGGCTGGAGCCGCGGAAAACGCAACGGACGGGATGCATAACCCGACTGCGGCGAGCGAAACCATTACCCTCGCCAAAACATTTATTTTTCTCATTCTCCATTTCCCCTATTGAGTTAGAACAATCCATTTAGGACTCAATGGCCCACCCATTCTGGAGGACCCAGGGGGCACCTGTTGTCTACATCGACGAAGCATTCTCATACAAATATCACCCCACGGAAACTGAATATCGGCGAAGTCGGACGAGGCATCCAATCAAATTTGCCGTCTTCCCCGGAATTCCGTGGATTACAGAACAATGAAACCCCCCACAAATCGCCTATGTCTCCGCGACATTGCTGAATGAGAAGAGTGGTGAACGTGCGTCGAATGAGAATTATCGGCAACTTGCGAAACAAAGACGTCAGTTTTTACTGAAGTCAGACGGGAAGCCGAGCGCCGCGGATCCGCTGTAACCGATCACTTCGCCCGTGGCGGCGAGGCACCCCAGCAGCAGTTCGGCCCGGCGGTGGACTTGGACCTCGGAAAGGAGCGTCTGGCGGTCAGTCAGCGGCAGGTCGAGCGTGTAGCTCAACACATCGGTCAAGACGCCCAGCGAAACGCTCGAACTGAGCAATTGATCCAATGGCTCGCGCACCCGGGACAACCGCGGCAAAAGCTGCACGAGTCTGTCGCACAATCTCTGTCTGAGTTCACGACGCTGCTCAATCTGGTTGGGGGAATAGAGGTCCTCGCAGATGACGACCGTCGCTTCACGATAAGAGGTTCTCGGCGGCAACTCCTTCAACAGACGAACGCGTCGAAGCCCCATTAAGAGCAAACCGTACGTACCGTCGTCCAACACGCGTGATACGGCGATTCGGCCCAGACAAGCGTAAGGACGCAAGGGGGGCCGTGCGTGGTAGTCGGGCTCCCAACCGGGCTCCGGCGTCGCCAGTGCAATGAATCGGTCGCTATGCAATGCGTCTTCGAGCAGATCGCGGTAGCGCGGTTCCGTGACGCGCAGCGGCTGCATCATGTGAGGGAACAGGACGAGATTGGGGATCGGCAACAGTCGCACGATTCCCGAGAATTCGGCCGGCGTCAATCGGTAATCTTCGAAGGTGGACATGCGAAAATGGGGCGGACCGCGGAAACCTTCATGACCGACGCCCCGACGACTGGGACCAACCCCACCGGCTCGTCGCGGCAATTGCATTATAAACTGGGGGGTTCTCGTTTTTTCCGTCTTTTCTTGAGGCTTGGGGCAAGGCGGGCATCGTTTTGGGAAAAAACTCGCCTTCCGCCGGGCAACCCTTGACAGATGGGGCAATCAGTTGCGAGAATGCTCCCCCCGGCGGGGAGTCGCGGGAATCAAGTCGTCGGGAGCTTATCCAAGGATCTTTCCAACGAATTTTGGATCGTGGTGAGCCATGAGCACGTCGGCGACGGCCAAAGCCAAGCGTTATGCCGCCGAGGTTGTCCGGCGGCTCGAACAGGCCTATCCCGATGCGCGGTGCTCGCTGGAGCATGCTTCGCCTTTGGAGTTGCTCGTGGCGACGATTCTTTCGGCCCAATGCACGGATCGGCGGGTGAATCAGGTCACGCCCGGGCTGTTCCGCAAGTATCCCACGGCGGCCGATTACGCAACGGCGCCGATCGGCGAGTTGGAAAAGGGTATTCAGAGCACGGGTTTTTTTCGCAACAAAGCGAAGAACATTCAGGAATGCTGCCGGTTGTTGGTCGAGCGATTCGACGGCCAGGTGCCCCGGGATCTGGAAAGTCTAGTCGCCCTGCCGGGCGTGGGACGAAAAACGGCCAACGTGATTTTGGGCACGGCGTTTGGAATCGCCTCGGGCGTGGTGGTTGACACGCACGTGGCCCGGGTCAGCCGCCGGTTGGGGCTCACCGAGCACAAGGATCCGGTGAAGATCGAGCGGGACCTGACGGCGGTGTTGCCCGAGGAGCAGTGGATTGCGTTTAGCCACGAGTTGATTTTACACGGCCGCGGGACGTGCATGGCAAGGAAACCTCGGTGCGAGGAGTGCGTCTTGGGCGACATTTGCCCGCGGATCGGCGTTGAGGTTTGACAACAAGTCCGCGAAGAAGTCCGGTTAGCCGCCGCGCCTGCGCGGCATTGACGTGAAAGACCTTGGAGAACGTCGAGCAGGCTCGACGGCTAACCATCGATCCAAGTAGGCAAACGAGGTTGTCATGGTATTATCCGGTCATGAGATACGTGCCCGATTGGGCAAGGACATCGTCATCGAACCGTTTGACGAGGCAAAGCTCAATCCCAACAGCTACAACCTGTGCCTTCACAACGAGCTGATGGTCTACGAGGAAGTGCTGCTGGACATGCGGAAACCGCATCGTATCCGCCGGGTTCCGATTCCCGAGACGGGGTTGGTGCTACACCCGAACCAGCTCTACCTGGGTCGAACGGCCGAGCGGACCGAGACGCACCGCCTGGTACCGATGATCGAGGGGCGTTCGTCGGTGGGGCGGCTGGGGTTGTTCGTCCACGTGACGGCCGGCTTCGGCGACGTGGGGTTTTGCGGCTACTGGACGTTGGAGATGTTTGCCATCCAGCCAATCCGTATTTACCCGGGCGTGCCGATTTGCCAGATTTTCTATCACGAAATTCAAGGCGACGTCACGGAATATTGCAGCAAGAAGTATCAAAACAACCGCGACATTCAGCCGAGTCTGTTGTTCACCGAGCTGAACCCGGATTTTGAGGCGGACCCGCAGTTGCGGTTTCCGTTTGGGTTCGAGCGGCCGGGAGGGTGAGATGTAACATCACGCGGAGCGTGATGAGTACGGGGGGCTACATGACGGCGAAGTAGTTGTCGACGGCGTGGTCGAAATGCTCTTCGGTGATTTCGAGCGGACGCTTGTAGTAGGTGCAGAAGTTACGGATTTGCAGCAGCAGGTCGCGGGGCTGGCAGAAGCGAAACGGACGGCCGACTCGCTTGTAGTGCGACTGGATCAGATATTCAATCGCAGCGCGGCGGATCTCGAAGCCCATCTTCGGCGCGAGCACTTCAAAGAGACGGATGAACTCCTCTTCGGTCGGATCGACGATTTCGATCTTGTAGGGAATTCGCCGCAGGAAGGCTTCGTCGACCAGGTCGCGCGGCTCGAGATTGGTCGAGAAGATGATCAACTGGTCGAAGGGAACACTGATCTTCTTGCCGTTTTGCAGGGCGAGGAAGTCCAGGCGTTTCTCCAACGGGACAATCCACCGGTTGAGCAGTTCGTCGATGCTCATCCGCTGGCGGCCGAAATCGTCGATCACCAGGACGCCGCAGTTGCTTTTCATTTGGAGCGGGGCTTCGCTGATGCCGGTGGCGCGGTTCAGCGTGACTTCGAGCGAGGCCATTGTCAGTTCGCCGCCGGCGATGATCGTCGGCCGGCGGATCCGCACCCAACGGCGGTCGATTTTTTTCTGTTTCAAGAGCCCATTGGCGGCCGGCAGCGGTTCCTCGTCGTGGTTGACAGGGTCGAACAGGCGGATGATCTCGCCATCGACGGTGATCGCGCGGGGAACCCAAATGTGCTTGCCGAAAGCGGCCGTGACGCGTTCGGCGATGCTGCTTTTGCCGTTGCCCGGCGGGCCGAAGAGAAACAGACCGCGGCTCGAATTGATGGCCGGGCCGAGCCGGTCGAGCATGGTCTTGTTGAGCACGAGATCGGCGAAAGCGCGATGGAGATCCTCGGCCGCGGGATGCTGACGGATGAGCGACTGGGCATGGACGCTGGCGACGTATTCGTCCAAGGCGACGGGAGCCGAGCCGAAGTAGGTGCAATGAACGGCGTGGCGGCGGGCCTTCTCGCGGCCGATGTCGGTCAACTGGTAATCGTAGTCGTTCATCGGCGCCGAGGCCCGGTGGACGAGCAATTGGTCGCCCTTCATTCGCCACAACAGGGCTTCGACCAAGGGAAACGGCAGTTTCACCTGATCGGCGATATCGCGGCCGATCGCATTGCCCCGGGCGAGCAGGTGCTTGAGAATGAGGGCCTCGACCTCGCTGTCGGTCAGGCCGGCCGCTTCGAGCGAATCGGGCTCGATCGGCAGGAAATCGTTTTTCAGGTGTTCGGCCTCGGGCGACGGCGCCGCGTCAGTCTCGTCCGTCCGCCGCGCATCAGCCAACTCGTGAAGCCGCTCGATCATCGAGGCGAACTTCGCGTCCGGGTCGGTCGGCTGCTCTTGCGGCTGGTCCTCGGCGGGGGCCGTCGCCGCCAGCGAGCTAAAAGGATCAGTCCCGTCGGGAGTCGTCTCCCCGAGGGCCACGCGCGACAGGAGGTCTCGATTCGTTGGGTCCGGCATGGTGTTGTTCAGCGTTGGTGAGTCGATTCGATCAGCGTCGCGCAATGGAACGGCGCGATAACAACTTAGTGACAACAACTACGTGAGACCGCGAACGTCGAGCAGGATCGACGGCTAACGGCTGGATATACTGGATATATAAGGCGCCACAAGAAAACCCTACGTTTTGGGTCGGGACGGGTCAAACTTCGGCGGGGAGAACGGGAGGCGACTGGACGGAGTTCTTTTGGCCGTTCGGGGGTTCCCGGCTTGGAGGGTGCTCGACGTGAGGAAGACGCCGGTTCTAACGCGCGTTGGGGTGGTGGCAGGACCGAGAGGTTCACTTCGTCGTTGCACGGTTGGGACGGTTAACAGCCTGTTGGAAAGGGGGACAGGCACCTCACGGCAATCATTTTTCGTGGTGTTCGCACGGCCAGTTCGGAGCCAGTCCCCCTTTCCAACAGGCTGTTAACCCTTTTCGTCGCCGGGCGGCTGGTCTATATTGCCTGAATGGGACGTGTTAGGAACAGTCCGTTTCGCTCCCCCCAGGATTTCATCGTGTCGGACGAATCGTCTTTCGCGGTCCCGTCGCGTTGTCGCATCGGGGCCGTGTCCTATTTGAATTCCAAGCCGTTGATCGTGGAGTTGCCCCGGCTGGCGCCGGAGGCGACCGTGATCGTGGATTTGCCTAGCCGGTTGGCCGACGCTTTGGCCGCCGGACGGCTGGACGTGGCGCTGGTGCCGTCGATCGAGTTGCTCCACCACCCGGACTACAAGGTGGTTTCCGACGCTTGCGTGTCATGCGAGGGTCCGGTTCGCAGCGTGAAGTTGTTCAGCCGCGTACCGCCGGCGGAGATTCGCACGTTGAGCCTCGACGAAGGTTCCAGGACCAGCGCGGCACTAGTGAAGATTTTGCTTCGGGAACAATACGGTTTGACGCCTGAGTTCGAGATGCTGCCGATCGGCGCGTCGCACGAATCGCGCAAAACGGACGCCGTTTTGTTGATCGGGGATCGCGCGATGCGGGCGGTTGACGGGCCGTTCGAGACGGTTTGGGATCTAGGGGAACAATGGGCCGCGTGGACGGGGTTGCCGTTTGTGTTCGCCATGTGGATCGCGCGGCCTGGGGCGGATCGGCCGTGGCTCGATGAAACGTTCGCCGCCGCGCGCGACGCGGGCGTGGAATGTTTTGAGCAGATCGCCCGGCGCGAATCGCCCGTGGTGGGCATCTCGGAAGATTTTTGTTTGAGTTATTTGCGGGATAATTTGACGTTTCGGCTGGGTCCGCGGCAGCGGCAGGGGTTGGCCCGATTTTTCGAGTTGGCGCGGGGGCTTGGATTGACGACAAGCGGAACCATACAACAAATCGACAATCCGTAGGTCAGGCTGTGCCTGACATAAGCGGATGACAAATCGACAAAGCTGTCAGGCACAGCCTGACCTACGGCTACGGCGGAAACAAATCACTGTGACTTCATCTTTGTCCGATATCCTTGAACGAACGGTTGCCGGCGAGCGGCTTGCGCCGGAGGACGCGGTGCGGTTGTTGGAGAGCCACGACCTGGCGGCAATTGCCGGGGCGGCGGACGCGGTTACGCGGCGGATGCATCCCGAGTCGTATCGCACGTACAATATCGACCGCAACATCAATTACACAAATATCTGCACGAGCGGGTGCCGGTTTTGCGCGTTTTCGTGCCGGCCAGGCGATGCCCAGGGGTACGTGCTCAGCCGCGAAGAACTGTTCGAGAAAATCGAGCAGACGATCGCCCTGGGCGGCAACCAGATTTTGCTGCAGGGCGGAATGAATCCCGAGCTTTCGCTCGATTGGTTCGAGCGGTTGTTCCGCGACGTGCGCGAGGCGTTTCCCCAGGTCAATATCCACGGGCTGAGTCCGCCGGAGATTGACTTCTTGGCCCAGCAGTCGGGGTTGTCAATCCGCGAGGTGCTCGAACGGCTTCGGGCGGCGGGACTCGGAAGTTTGCCGGGCGGGGGCGCGGAAATTCTGGTGGATCGCGTGCGGCAGCAAATCAGCCCCAAGAAGACGTCTGCCGACCGATGGCTGGAAGTCTGCCGCGAGTGGCACAAGCTGGGCGGACGGGGATCGGCCACCATGATGTTTGGGCACGTCGAAACCTTGGCCGATCGCGTCGAGCATTTAGCCCGAATCCGCGACTTGCAAGACGAAACGGGCGGATTTACGGCCTTTATCGCCTGGACGTTTCAAAGCGGTCATACCGCGATGGACGACGCAGGCAAAGTGGGGGCCTTTGAATACCTCAAAACGCTCGCCGTGGCCCGACTGTTTCTTGACAACGTGGCCAATCTTCAAGCAAGCTGGGTTACACAGGGGATGCGGATCGGCCAGTTGGCGCTACGCTTCGGGGCGAACGACCTGGGCAGCCTGATGATCGAAGAGAACGTCGTGGCCCAGGCGGGGACGGTCCATTACCTCACGCTGGGAACGCGGTTTCGGGCCAGTCTGGCCGAGATACAACGGGCGATCCACTTGGCCGGTTACGAGCCGCGTCGAAGAGATGTTTTTTACCAAATCATCGAAGGGCCCCCGGATGAGGAAGCCAAGGATAAGGTAGGCTTGTGAGATGGAAATAACCCCATGATTCAGGTCGACGGGCTGACGAAACACTACAAGGATCTCCGGCGCGGACAGCTTGTCGCGCTGGACGGGATCGGGTTTCGCGCGCTGCCGGGACAAATCTATGGGCTTTTAGGGCCCAACGGGGCGGGCAAAACGACGACACTACGGATACTCAGCACCCTGTTGCAGCCGACCAGCGGACGGGCGACGATCAACGGCTACGACGTGGTCACGCAGTCGGCCCAGGTGCGGCGGCAGATCGGCTTCATGTCGGCCAACACAGCGGTGTACGACCGGATGACGGCCTGGGAAATGGTCGAGTATTTCGGCCGGTTGCACGGGCTGGAGGGCGACCCGTTGCGTCAGCGGATGGAAGCCATTTTCAGCCGGCTGAAGATGAACGATTTCCGCGACCGGTTGGGCGCGAAGATGTCGACCGGCATGAAGCAGAAGGTTTCGGTCGCGCGGTCGATCGTCCACGACCCTCCGGTCTTGATTTTCGACGAAGCCACGTCGGGTCTGGACGTGCTGGTGGCTCGGGCGTTGTTGAACACGGTGGCCGAGCTGCGCGACCAGGGCAAGTGCATTCTTTACTCGACGCACATCATGCGCGAGGCGGAGAAGCTGTGCGACCGCGTGGCGATCATTCACCGGGGCAAGTTGCTGGCCGAGGGCGAGCTGGACGCGCTGCGCGAGCGTCACAAGCAGTCGGACCTTGAAGAGCTGTTCTTTCGGCTGATTCTTGATCACGACGCGATGATGGAAGCCACCGCATGAAATGGTCGAACGTCAGGTTGATTCTCTCCCGAGAAATCCGCGATCAACTGCGCGACCGGCGGACGCTGTTCATGATTGTGGTGCTGCCGCTGTTGCTGTATCCGCTGTTGGCGATGTGCGTGGTGCAGGTTTCGCAGTTCAGAAAAGAACACGCGACGAAGGTGTTCGTGATCGGGGCCCATCCTCGATTGCTCGAAGAACCGGCGTTGTTCGAGAACAACCGTTTCGCGGCCCGGCTGTTCAGCTCGCCCGAAGGAGTGGCACTGCTTGAATTGAAGTTCGCGCCCGAGACGCCGCCTCCGGGCAAGACGCTCGCGGACATGGCCGACCAGGCCCGGCAACAAGTGGCCAAGAGCGGCGGGCCGTATGACGCGGCCGTTTACTTCCCGTCGGATTTCGCCGAGCAGCTCGAACGGTTTCGACAGGGGGTCGCGGCCCGGACTTCGGGCCGGGACGTTGTCGGCGAGGCGGACGGCGCGACGAAGAAAAAGCGTGCGTTCAAGGAATTGCCGCCGGTTCCTCGGCCCGACATCATTTTTACGTCGGCCAATGAGAAATCACAAATGGCCGGCAGCCGCGTGCTCGATGTGCTGCAGCGGTGGGGCGAAGAGGTGGGCAGGGCCAATCTGTCGGCCTTGGGGCTCTCGCCCAGCGCCGCGAAACCCATTGAAGTGGCCGCGTCCGATTTGGCCGAGGAATCGGGCAGGTCGGGGAGCGTGTTCTGGGCGAAATTGCTGCCGTTGATTCTTCTGTTGTGGGCGCTGACCGGGGCTTTTTATCCGGCGGTGGACCTGTGCGCGGGCGAGAAGGAACGAGGGACGCTGGAAACCCTGCTGAGCAGTCCGGCCCAGCGTTCGGAGATCGTCGTCGGCAAGCTGGTCACGATCATGATTTTCAGCATGATCACGGCCATTTTGAATATGGGCACGATGAGTCTGACCGGCGGGCTGCTGATGTCGCACATGCCGATCCAGGGCGCTCCGTCGTTGATGAGTTTCGTGTGGCTGTTCGTGGCGCTGGTGCCGATGTCAGCTTTGTTCAGCGCGTTGTGCCTGGCGTTGGCGTCGCTGGCGCGAAGCACGAAAGAGGGCCAGTACTACTTGATGCCGCTGGTAATGATCTGCATGCCGCTGGCACTGGTGCCGCTGGCGCCCGGCGTGGAATTGACCTTGGGCAACAGTCTGATTCCGGTGACAAACGTGGTCCTGCTGCTACGGACCTTGTTGGAAGGCGACTACGCCACCGCCTTGCGGTTCGCTCTGCCGGTAATCGGAATGACGCTCCTATGCTGTCTTCTGGCCATTCGCTGGGCGGTGGAGCAGTTCAACAAGGAATCGGTCCTTTTCCGCGAGAGCGAACGGCTCGACGTAGGGCTTTGGTTGCAGCATCTGTTTCACGACCGGCGGCCGACGCCCACCGTGGCCATGGCCGTGTTGTGTGGATTGGCGATCCTCGTGTTCAAGTTCTTCCTGAGCCTGACAACGACGTTTCCCGAGAGTTTTGGCGATCTCGTGAAGATCGCGCTGGTCACGCAGGTCGTGGTCGTCGCGCCGGCGCTGGTCATGACGTTTGCGTTGACGAGCCATCCTCTTCAGACGCTGTCGCTGGGCCGCGGGTCATGGCGAAACGCCTTGGTTGCCGTTTTCGCGGCCATTGCGTTGGCGGTGGCCATTCATCCGGTGGCGATTGTTTTCGAGACGGCCGCCTCGAAGTTGTATCCGACGCCCGAGGGCGCGGAAGCCCTGGCACGGCTATTCGGCAAGGCCCCGAATTTTCTTTCCTTACTGCTTTTGATTGCCGTGGTTCCGCCCATCTGCGAAGAGTTGGCGTTCCGCGGGTTCATCCTGTCTGGACTTCGCCACACAGGCCGAAAATGGCGGGCGATCGTCGTCGCGGCCGTCTTCTTTGGAATGACCCATGCGTTTCTCCAACAGCAGCTTGCCGCCGTCCTGATCGGCGTGGTCATCGGCTATCTGGCGGTGCAAAGCGGCAACCTTTTGCCGTGCATTGCGTACCACATGGTCCACAACGGTCTGATGCTGAGCCTGTCGGCGATCACACCCAAGACTCTCCGCGAGTGGCCGTTTCTCAATTGGATGGTCGAGCGATCCGAGGGCGGGTTTGCCTACCATTGGGTCGTGGTGGTCGCCGGCGGCATGGCGGCGGCGTTGATTCTGACGTGGTTCTCGCTGCTGACCTATCAAAAAACCGACGAAGAGCGGTTGCAGGACGCGATTCGGCGAGGGATCAAGGCGGACGATGAGCCGCTGGCGTCGAGCGCGATGTGAAAAAAAGGGATTAGGGATTGGAGCGAACGAGGTCAACGCGATTTTCGCTTCGGGCACGGTGGGTGCTGCCGGTGGGCAGGCCGCCGATCGAGGGCGGTTGGGTCACGGTCGAGGGAGAGCGGATCGTTTGCGTCCAGCGGCAACGGCCGGACGGTGAGCGGCATGACCTGGGCGACGTTGCCTTGCTGCCGGGGCTGGTGAATGCCCATACGCATCTCAATTTTAGCGATCTGGCCGCGCCGTTGGGACGGCCGGGCATGGGGCTGGTCGATTGGTTGGCGGAAGTCACCAAGTACAAGCTGCTAACGCCTTCGATCAAGTCGGCCGTCGAGAAGGGGCTTCATGAAAGCGCGAGGTTGGGCACAACGACATTAGCCGACATTTCCCAAAATGCGCCGCCGACGGAGTCGCTTGATTTATCGGATGTTGGGTTGGTCAGCTTCTTGGAGTTGATCGCGCCGACGAACGATCGGGTCAACAAGCAACTGCGACGGGCCGAAGCGTATTTGGCGGCGGCCGACGGTGCGACGGCATGGCAGGCAGGGCTCAGTCCTCATGCGCCGTACAGCGTCCAGAGCGGTTTACTTGCTCGGGCAGTGGCATTGTCGGCCGAGCGGCGCGTGCCGCTGGCGATGCACCTGGCCGAATCGCGCGAAGAAATTGAATTGATCCGCCACCGCCGTGGACCGTTTCGCGAATTCTTGGAGCAGCTTGGGGTGTGGGAACCGGACCATTTTCCCGACGGGCTTTCGGTGCTCGACTATCTTCGGACGCTGGCCGGGGCGCATCGAGCATTGATTGTTCACGGCAACTACCTGGGCGACGAGGAGATCGCGTTCCTGGCGGCCCACGCGGATCGGATGGCCGTGGTCTATTGCCCGCGGACCCATGCGTTCTTCGGGCACGAGACGTATCCGCTCGCGGCGATGCTGGCGGCGGGGGTTGTGGTGGCCTTGGGGACGGATTCGCGGGCCTCGTCGCCCGATCTGAGCGTTCTGGCCGAGATGCGCGAGGTCCACCGGCGTCACCCGGGTGTTTCGCCGGAGGCAATCGTTCGTCTGGCCACGCTCGGCGGAGCGACCGCCTTGGGGATGTCGCACCGATTGGGTACGATAGTGCCGGGACGGGAGGCCGATTTGACGGCCGTTGCGTTGCCGGGGGGAGGCGGCGGGAAATATAGTGATCCGTATCGGTGGCTGCTTGAAAGCAACGGGGCGGTCACGGCCGCATGGTGCCGGGGACAACAAAACTCGTAGGCCGGGTCATGACCCGTCGCCGTTCGCAATGTTCGCAATGTTCGCAATGTTCGCAATGTTCGCAATGTTCGCAATGTTCGCAATGTTCGCAATGTTCGCAATGTTCGCAATGTTCGCAATGTTCGCAATTGCCGGGTCACGACCCGGCCTACGGGAAGATGTTCATACACGATTTTCATGACTGCTGGTTTCTGACGGGGCCGACGGCGTCGGGCAAGACGACCGTGGGGTTGGAGCTTGCGCGGCGGATTGGGGCTGAGATCATTTCGATGGACTCGATGGCCCTGTATCGCGGGATGGACATTGGCACGGCCAAGCCGTCGGCGGCTGAGCGGCGCGAGGTGGTCCATCATTTGGTGGACGTTCTGGAGTCGGGCGAGGAATTCAGCCTGGCCCAGTATGTCGAGGCGGCGGGCCGGGCGGCTGAAGAAATCCGCGGTCGCGGCCGGGCCGTGCTTTTTGTCGGGGGAACGCCGCTGTATCTGAAAGCGTTGTTGCGGGGGATTTTCGAGGGACCGCCGGCCGATTGGACGCTTCGGCGGCAGTTGCGCGACGAGGCGGCCCAAAACGGTCCGGAGACCCTGCACCGGCGGCTGGCGGAGGTCGATTCGGAGGCGGCCGCGCGGCTCCACGCGAACGACCTTCGGCGGGTGATCCGTGCCCTGGAGGTGTTCGAGAAGACAGGCGAGCCCATCAGCCGGCTTCAACGGCAGTTTGATCGGGCACGGCCAGCGGAGGAATGTCGTGTGTTCGTGCTCGACTGGCCGCGAGAGGCGCTTTATGAGCGTATCGACGAGCGGGTCCGGTGGATGTTCGACGAAGGGCTCGTCGAGGAGGTGCACCGGCTGTTGGCGTTGCCCGGATTGAGCCGAACGGCCGGGCAGGCGCTCGGCTACCGCGAGGTGATTGAGTTGATCCGGCAAGAGGGCGACCCTGCCCAAACGATCGGTCTTGTCCAGACCCACACGCGGCAGTTTGCGAAGCGACAGGGGACGTGGTTTCGGGGGCTGTCGGAGTGTCGATTTGTTGAGGTCCGAGAACCCCTCGATGTGGTGGGTCTAGTGGGCGAGATTGTGCGGTTGGGGGCGAGGGTTTCCAGGTGTTGAAACGCTTCGTGGGCAAATATCAAGCTTTCTCTAGCCCAGGCGTTTACGCCTGGGGATGGAAGGTGGCTCTCCATTTGTTGTTTTTTGGCCCCTTTAGGGGCGTACGAGGTCTATTCGCGCCCCTACTAAAGGGGCTTAAAAAGAAAAACGAACCTGTTTTGTTGGTCTTGTTTCCAGGCATAAATGCCTGGGCTAGAGAAAGTTGTTGGGTGAGGACCACAAAGCTCAGTGCTGGTGGGCGGTGCCCACCCTACTTGCTACTTGCTAGTGGAATTGGTGCGTGCAAGCACGCACCCTACGGCGCTTCGGGTTGGTGTGCCATGGAAAATGGTATGTTGAGGAAGGCGTTTGTCGTGGCGCGGGTTGATCCTTTGCGCCCTTGTCGGGCGGCGATAGAATGTAGCGTTCCGTATTGTGACACGAGATTGTAGACGAGTGACAAGATGAGCCATCGAACGGCCTTTCGGTCCCATACTTGCGGTGAATTGAACGACGCCCACATCGGCGACGAAGTGACGTTGTGCGGCTGGGTCGATACGGCTCGCGATCATAGCGGCGTGCTGTTTGTCGATCTACGCGATCGATATGGACGGACCCAGCTTGTGTTTGGGCCCGAGAGCGGCACGAACGTGCTCGCGGCGGCCAAGTCGCTTCGGAGCGAGTACGTGGTGCAGGCAGTGGGCAAGGTCGCGCCGCGGCCCGAGGGAACGGTCAACCCCAAGCTGGCCACCGGCCAGATCGAGGTTCGAGTGCATCGGCTAACGGTGCTCAATCCGAGCCTTACTCCGCCGTTTCAGCCGAGCCAGAAGGAACTGCCGGGCGAAGACTTGCGGCTGAAGTATCGTTATCTCGATCTTCGCCGGGCCGACATGCAGCAGGCGCTGTTGCTGCGCCACCGGATGAGCCAGATCATGCGGGAATACGTCGATCAATTGGGATTCATCGACGTCGAGACGCCCATGCTGGGCCGCAGCACGCCGGAAGGGGCCCGGGATTATTTGGTGCCCAGCCGGGTGCAGCCGGGGACGTTTTACGCGCTGCCGCAGTCGCCGCAGCTTTACAAGCAGATCATGATGATCGCCGGCTACGATCGCTACGTACAGATCGCGCGGTGTTTTCGGGACGAGGATCTTCGGGCCGACCGCCAGCCGGAGTTCACGCAGTTGGACCTTGAAATGTCGTTCGTCGACGTGGACGACGTGATTGGGGTGATCGACGGGCTCGTGGCGCGGCTGGCCAAGGATCTGCTCGGCCGCGAGTTGACGCTGCCGCTGCCGCGGATGACCTACGACGAGGCGATGGAGCGTTTTGGACACGACGCACCTGACTTGCGGTTCGGCATGGAGCTGATCGACCTGGGCGATTTGGCCGCCGAGTGCGAGTTCCGCGTGTTTCGTTCGGCGGTGGACGCGGGCGGCCGGGTGCGGGGAATCAACGCCAAGGGCGCGGCGGGCCGATACTCGCGCAAAGGCATCGACGAGTTGACCGCTTATGTGCAGCAGGATTTCAAGGCGAAGGGGCTCGTCTGGTTCAAGGTCGAGGAGGACGGCACGCTCGCCTCGCCCTCGGCCAAGAATTTCGACGCCGGGCTGTTGGAGCAGATCGGCCGGCGGATGGACGCCGCGCCGGGCGACCTGCTGTTGATCGTGGCCGATCAGTTCGACGTGACGTGCAAGTCGCTTTATGGGCTGCGAAAGCGGCTCGGGGCCGAGTTGAAGCTTTACGACCCGCGCGAGATGCATTTTTCGTGGATTGTCGAGTTTCCGATGTTCGCGGTGGACGAGGAGACAGGCGGCTGGACGGCGATGCATCATCCGTTCACGGCGCCGCGGGCGGAGGACGTCGAGCGGCTCGAAACCGCGCCGGGCGAATGCCGTGCCCGGGCGTACGATCTGGTGATCAACGGCTGCGAGGCGGGCGGCGGGACGATCCGAATCCACGACCAGAAGCTCCAGCAACGGGCGTTTCGCTTGTTGGGCATCGACGACGAGACGGCCCGCGAGCGGTTTGGGTTCCTGTTGGACGCGTTGCAATACGGCGCGCCGCCGCACGGCGGGATCGCGCTGGGACTGGACCGGATGGTGATGCTCTTCTCGGGAATGACGAGCATTCGCGATTGCATCGCGTTTCCAAAAACCCAACGGGCGACCGACCTGATGACCGGCGCGCCGGGGCTGGTCGATCCGAAGCAGCTTCGGGAGTTAGGAATCGAGCCGAAGAAGAACGAGGCGGAATAGGCCCGTGGGATTACTTTTTCGCTGAACAAGAAACCGTGTGCCACTGCTTGCCGGAGAAAGAGGTTTCAAGTCGTCGCCACGTCATACTGCTTGCGGCTTTTCGGTATGCGACCGGCTTCCGGCAAGCAGTGTCGTCGCGCACGTGCAGACTGGTTTGAGGATTCCGCAAGCAGTGGCACACGTTAAATCGCCGAACGGCATCCGCTTCTCAACGAGACCTGCCGTCCAACGTCAGAAAGGAGTTGGCTGATGTTCAGGAAGAAACACGGAATGATGGTGGCGGCGACGGCCCTGCTTCTGTGCATTGCCGCGTGTCAACGCACGCCAGGGGAGAAGTCGCCGAAAGCCCCGACGCAAAGGCCGGTTGCCGGTGATTCCGCGGCAAAACCGCCCGTGCCGCCGTCGCAGCCGTTGACGGCGCCGTCTGAATCGGCGAGTACGGCCGAGGAGCCGTTGTCCAAGCCGATCATGCCACGGGTGACGCTGACCGACACGCTGGCGGCGACGTGCCTGGTGAAGGTGGGCGATCGGATGCCCGAGGGGCGGCTGGCGGATAGCAATGGTCGCGTGGTCGAACTTCGCTCGACGTTCGGCCCACGGCTCACGGTCGTCTGCTTCTGGAAGGCGGGCGGCGTCTATTCGATGGAGGAGTTGCAGCAACTCGAAAAGCACGTGGCCGCGCCGTATGCCGCAAGGGGCGTGCGGGTGGTCGGCGTCAATGAGAAAGACGCGCCTCGGGTCGTGGCCGAGAACGCTCGGGAGATCGGAGCGACGTTTCCCTGCCTGCTCGATCCGGACGGCAGTTTCTTCGCCAAAGTGGCCACCGAAGGACTGCCGCGGACGTATCTGGTCGACCAGGAGGGCCGGATTCTTTGGTTCGACATCGAGTATTCGCGCGGGACGTTGCGCGATCTGGTGCAGGCGATTGATTACGTGC
>Ga0209342_10003013_pt1 | contig 17848 bp, 12 predicted proteins | sample RifCSP16_2_FD_184023 | JGI IMG/M metagenome (GOLD analysis project Ga0209342, IMG submission 184023) | Soil microbial communities from Rifle, Colorado - Rifle CSP2_sed 16_2 (SPAdes) (version 2) | ecosystem: Environmental > Terrestrial > Deep subsurface > Rock core/Sediment | place: Rifle... | reverse complement strand
TCTCGTCTCGTCCCGGTGCGGCCCGCAGGAACCAGAAATAGCCGGCGCTATACTGAACGGAGGGGTCGTTGGGGGAAAGTGAGGCTGCGTTATTCATGGCTCGTGCAGCATCTTCTGTTCGAGACCAATTCGGTAATGTAGATCCGTTCTCCAGAACCCACGCCAGAGCCATGTGAGCATAAGCATCCGTCGGGCTCCTTCGAATGGCCTCCTCATAGCAGGCAACCGCCTTCACTCCAAACAGCTCCGCATCCATACGGCTACTGAGAAAAGGAGACCAGCCGGGCATCAGGGCTTGGCGCATGAGGACCTCGTAGCGTTTCCCCAATTCCATGAAGTAAAAAGAGGGAGGATAGGGATGGATGCGGATGGCCCGCTCCAGGCGCTTGATTTGCTCCCGGGGGTCAAGGGTAGGTGGGAGGAGACGCTTCTCGAAGTAAGGAATCGTCGGATAGATTCGGTCCGCCCAGAAGAGCCGAATGCTGTCCGCTGCCAGCCAGAGAGAAGCGATCAGGATCAGAATCGGAAGGATGCGGGATCGCCATTTCTTTTGCTGCTTGAACAGACCTTCCATCCAGCCTGTTTCCCTCTGTCACCAGGATGCTGAAAAACCCTGGTTCACCCTTCGACTCCGCTCAGGACGGGCTTGTCGAACCACGAAAAGGACTTTTCAAAGGGAATATTTTAGCACACCAGGACGGGTAAAACTCTTCTTCCGTTTCGTTCTTATTTATTCTCGGCCTGAATCGGAACTGCCGTGAAGGAGGAGCCGTTGCGGCTCATTTTCCTGCGGGTCAAGGTGCGGGGGTGAACTCCCAGAATATGGGCCGCCTTGGTTTTGTTCCCCCCGGTCTCCTCAAGGACCCGGGCGATGTAGGCATCTTGGAGCTTTTCCAGAGTCAGGTGCTCGGCGGCAGCCACTCTCACGAGACGCTCGGGAGAATGTTTTGAGATTCGCTCCGGCAGGTCAAGAGGAGTGATGACTTCCCCTTCTCCAAGCGCCACGGCCCGTTCGATGGCATTTTCCAGCTCTCTGACGTTTCCAGGCCAGTTGTAATTCAACAGGAAATTCATGGCCTCCCGTTCCACTCGAGGAATTGTCTTCCCCGCAACGCGGCTGTAGATTTTGAGAAAATGGTCGACCAGCAGTGGAATATCCTCGCGCCGTTCTCGCAACGGGGGCAGAACGATGGGAATCACGTGCAGGCGGTAGAATAGATCCTCGCGGAACTCGCCGCGCTTTACTTTTTCCGTGAGGTCCTCATTGGTAGCCGTGATCAAGTGCACATCCACTTTGATTGTGTCCGTGCCGCCCACCCGCTTGATCTCCCTCTCCTGGATCGCTCTTAGAAGCTTGGCTTGCATCGAGAGAGGTATGGACCCGATCTCATCCATGAACAAGGTCCCGCTGCGGGCCTCCTCAAACAACCCGGGCTTGTTGCAGTAAGCCCCGGTAAATGCCCCCTTCACGTGGCCAAAGAGCTCGCTCTCCATCAAGGTCTCCGGAATGGCGCTGCAGTTGATGGCCACGAAGGGCCGGTCCTTGTGAGGGCTGTTGTGGTGGATCGCTCGTGCCACGAGCTCCTTACCGGTGCCGCTGGCACCGTAAATGAGGACCGTGCTGCGACTCTGCGACACACGGCTGATGAGGGTGAAGACTTCCTGCATGTTTTTGCTGCGGCTTAAAATATTGCTGAACCGGTAGCGCCCCTCGATTTCCTGGCGAAGTTGGCGGTTTTCTTCCCTCAGGGCCTTACCCTCCAGTTCCTTTTCCAGGACGAGCAGGAGCTCTTCGAGATTGAACGGCTTGGTTACGTAGTTGTTGGCACCCCGCTTCATGGCTTCCACAGCCGTAGCAATGGAGCCAAAACCGGTCATGATGATGACGACGATCTCGGGGTTTACCTCCCGCATGGCGGCCAGTACCTCAAACCCGTTCATCGCGGGCATCTTCAGATCCGTCAGCACGACGTTCACAGGATCACTCTTCACAACCTGCAGAGCCTCCGGCCCGCCGGCGGCCGAGCGCACGGAATATCCTTTAGACTCCAGCACGTCCGTCAGGAGTTTGCAAGTCGCCTGATCGTCGTCAATGACGAGAACGTTAACTTGGGACACTGCTCTTCTCCTGCAAGTAAACGGGAAATTTCACGGTAAACGTGCTCCCACAACCCGGTTCACTCGACACTTCAATGAGTCCTCCATGCTCTTCCACGATCCTCTGGCAGACCGCCAGTCCAAGGCCTGTACCCTTGCCGCTCGGTTTCGTCGTGAAGAACGGCGTGAAAATCTTTTTCAGATCCTCGGGTCCCATCCCATTTCCCGTGTCGGAAATCGAGATTTCCAGGAAGTCCAGGGAAGAACCGTGGTCTCCCGGAGCGCTCCGCCCCGGGAGGGGATGCAAGCGCGTGGCAACATGGAGAATTCCGCCATTCTCCATGGCCTCCACCGCATTGGCCAAAAGATTCAAGAAAAGCTGCTGGAGCTGCCCCGGATCGCCTCCGAAGCAGGGAAGGTCCGGAGCCAGATCCTTCTGGACGGTATATTTGGGCTCCGGAATCTTGTGACGCAATAGGACGAAGACGTGATCGAGAATCTCATTCACGGATACCCGTTTTTTCTCGCCGGGCGCCGGACGGCATAGATCGAGGAACTGGTAGACGAGGCGGGAAATGCGGTCCGATTCTTCAACAATGAGTTCCAGATCCTGCCGAAAGGAGACATCCGAGGGGAGCCGCATGAGCAAGAACTGGGCCCGGCCCCGGATTACGTTGAGAGGAGTGCCGATTTCATGGGCGATTCCGGCCGCAAATTGACCAGCCAGTGAAAGCTTTTCCGCGGCGGCAAATTTCTTCCCGATAACCTCCACCTGCCCGGAGAGTCGTGAATTCTTAATGGCAAGAGCTGCCTGGTAGGCCACGATTTGCAGGATCTTCAGATCCTCCTGCGTGAAAGTCCCCTGGCCCTTCTTGTTCGTGACATTAATGACGCCCAGCGGTTCCTCGTGAACGTTGATCGGTACCGAGATGAGCGAGCGGGTTGTGTAGCGCTTCTGGTCGTTTACCTTGCGGAAAACAGAGCGATCGATGTCCTCGATCAGAAGGGGTTCGCCTTTGTCCAAGACGTAGCGCGAGATTCCTCCTCCGGCGTTCTTCTCCTCTCTCTTTCCCACGTACTCCTCAAGACCCACAGCAGCAGCGATCCGCAGTTGGCCGGTCTCGGGGTCCAGAAGCATAATGGAACCAGTCTCCGCCTGAAGCTCCGCCAGAGCGGTCGACAGAACCAGAGGGAGCACCACATTCAGATCATAAATGGAGACAACCGCCTGGCCGATTTCTTCCAGTGCCATCAACTCAAGCAACCGGCGGGAAATGCTTTCAATCTGAGTGCCGGGTTTGGCAAGGCTGGAAAGGTTATCTACAGTGTGCAATTGATTCCCCACTGCTTCCATCATCTGTATCCTTGGGTCAGAGCAGGCAGATTCCGTCCGTTTCCTGAATTCCTCTACGGCTTTGGAGCTTTCAGGCTTTAGCGGGGCCTCGTGGGTCCGGGCGTACCATCTTGAGACCTTTCAAGAGTCTCAAGTCCCTTTCCCTTGTGGGAGAGAAGAAGGGCGAACGTAATCCGGCGACTTGTGAGTCAGAAGTGATAAGAGTTTCCGGAAGAGAAGAGTTACCCGGAAGTTTTTGGCTTCACGTAAACTTCCCGGGGCTTGCCCGATTCAGCGGGTCCCACCAGTCCTTCCTGCTCCATAATCTCGATGAGCCGTGCCGCCCGGTTGAAGCCGATGCGCAGCCGGCGCTGGACCATGGAGATGGAAGCCTGGCCGGTTTGGGCCACCAGGGCGACGGCCTCATCATATTTGTCGTCCCGCTCTCCATCCTCGGGCGGGGCATCCTCGAAGACCTGCGGGCGCGTCACGGAATCGTCATACGTAGGCCTGCCGGACTTCTTCAGAAACGAGACGAGGCGTCGAATTTCCACATCGGACACGAAGGCACCGTGAATCCGCTGCATCTTGGAAGTTCCCGGCGGCAGAAACAGCATGTCCCCTTTCCCGAGCAGTCGCTCGCCGCCGCTGGAATCCAGGATCGTGCGGGAGTCCGTTTTGGAGGAGACCTGAAAGGAAATGCGAGCCGGGAAGTTCGCCTTGATGATTCCCGTGAGGACATCGACCGAGGGTCTCTGAGTCGCCAGCAGGAGGTGAATCCCAGAGGCGCGCGCCATCTGCGCCAGACGGGTCAGGCAGTCTTCCACCTCCCGGGAAGAGACCATCATGAGATCGGCCAGCTCATCAATCACGATCAATAGAAGCGGGAGCTCGGAAGGCTGCGGAGAATCATCGCCGGCAGGCACCTCGCGCCTTCTTTCTCCTTTTCCCTCTTTGGAATCTCGGATCAGCTCATTAAAGGAGGCCAAGTTCCGAGCACCCCACTCGGCCATGACCTGGTAGCGTCTCTCCATTTCCATCACCGCCCATTTCAAGGCAGCCGCAGCCTTCTTGGGGTGAGTGACGACGGGAGAGATCAGATGAGGAATTCCATCGTACAGGGAAAGCTCGAGCATCTTGGGATCGATCATGATGAACTTCACTTCGTCCGGAGTGCTGTTGAACAGGATGCTGCAGATCATGCTGTTAATCCCCACGCTCTTCCCCGATCCCGTGGCTCCGGCAATCAGCAGGTGGGGAATCTGAGCCAGGTCCGTGACCACCGGACGCCCGAGAATATCCTTACCAAGACCGAAGGTCAGCTTCGAGGGGGACTTCTGAAATTCGGGAGAGGACAGAATTTCCCGCAGCAGGACCGGCTCCCGCTGTGCATTGGGAATCTCGATGCCCACTACGGCTTTGCCCGGAATCGGCGCGACAATCCGAACACTGGTGGCTCTCATGCCGAGAGCCAGGTCGTCGGCCAGGTTCACAATGCGGGCCACCTTCACACCCGAGGCAGGTTCAAACTCGTACATGGTGACCACCGGACCGGGAAGGACCTGGACTACCTTGCCCTCGATGCCGAAGTCCAGCAGCTTTCGCTCCAGAAGCGCACCGTTTGCCTGCAGATCGTCGCGGCTCCTCTTGCGATCCGCTGCAGGCGGGAGATCAAGCAGAGAGAGAGGCGGCAGATGAAAGTCCATAATCCCTTTGACAAATCCGAACTGAGTCTGGCGCTCCTCCGCCGGCACAGCCGGCTTTGCAGGCTCCCATTCCACGGCCGGCTCCACCACGGAAATCTTCGTCTCTTTTACTGCGGGAAGAGGCCTCTCTTCCTCTAACAGATCCTCGGCAGGAACGGAGGGAGGAGCAGTCTGCGGAAAGGGCTCACGTACTTTCTTCTTTTTTCTCCTCTCCTTCATCACACGAAACAGTTTGCGAAGGACGGACGCGACCCATAGAAACCCAAGTCCCAGGGTCCGGAAGGAGAGACCCGTAATTCCCATGAAGCTCAAAAAGCCGACGGCAAACACCAATAGATAGGAGCCCGGATGACCAAAGAAGGGAAGGGCTGGCTGCCCCAGGACGGAACCAACGATCCCTCCCGGCTCGAAGCCGCCGCGAAAAATGGGGTCTCCGATGAAGCGTAAGTAGAAGAAGGTATCGATGGATAGAATCAAACCCAGACCGCTTGCCACGCAAAGTATGACACCCTCGCGGGGCCGTCTCCATAAACGTATGCCGGCATATAGGGAAAATACCGGAAGAAGAACAGCGGTTCCGCCCAGCAGGCTCACCAGAAAATCCGCCAGGTAGGCACCAACACTGCCCCCGTAATTGTGCACAGTCATGGTGGAGGAGCTGAAATACCCTCCAATGGAAGGATCCCCGGCATCAAAGGAAATGAGAATCATGAAGAGAAAAATACTGAGAATGAAACAGAGGAAGCCCAGGAGTTCCCGGCGCCTCCTCCAACTACGGCGCCGGCCCGCATCCATGTTCTCATAGGACTTAACCCGAATTTCTTTGGACACCTTCCCTCCCGCTCCGTGCGCGAGCAAAAGAGGCTTAGCCCTCAGGCCCACCTGCTTCGTCTTCAACCCACTTTAGATATGCGGGCAGGCCGTCCACCACCGGTACAGCGATCACCTCGGGAACCTGATAGCTGTGAAGCTCACGGATGGTACGGATCACATCGGGAATGCGGTGGCGCAGAGTTTTTATCAGAAGCAGAACTTCTCCCGCCCGGCAGAGTTTCCCTTCCCATCTGTAAATGGAGGTGAGCCCCGGGACCAGGTTCACGCAAGCCGCCTCTTTCCGCTCGATGAGCGCCGTACCGATTTTCTCCCCTTCTTCCTGAGAACTTACGGTACTTAAAATAAGGACGGCTTCAGTCGGCTCAGTCAAAGTTCCCGCTTCCTTCCTCTATGTCTAACTCATGACGGTGCCACCGCACACGTTAATCCCTTGACCGTTGATCCCACGGGCGTCCTCTGTAGACAGGTAGACCGCCAAGGAAGCCACCTCTTCCGGCTCAATCGCGCGCTTCTGGGGGCTCTCAGCAATCAAGGCCTCCTTGGCCTGCTCGGGTGTCATTCCGGTCTTGCCCACAATATTCTCGACGCTCCCACTGAGCATACCGGCTTCCGTCCATCCCGGGCAGATGGCGTTCACGGTGATGTTGTAGCGGGTCACCTCCAGAGCCAGAGAGCGCACCAACCCAAGCACGCCGTGCTTGGAAGCGCTGTAGGCTCCGCTGTACGCATGGCCGCTCTTGGCTAATGTCGAAGCGATGTTGATAATACGGCCGTGCCGTTGAGCCATGAGGTGAGGAAGTACGGCCTTAATGCAATAATAGGAGCCGGTGAGGTTCGTCTGGATGATACGCTCCCAGAGTTCGTCCTCCATCTTGGCAATGAGAACTCCCGCCGTGATCCCGGCATTGTTGACCAGAATGTGGACGCCGCCCAATTTCTCTACGGTTTGCTTCACCAGATTGTCTACTGAGCTGCGCTTCGCTACGTCCGTAGCCACTGCAATGGCTTGCCCCCCCGCAGATCTGATTTGTGCGGCTACCTCCTCGATCTCGCCCGCACTGCGAGCCGCCAATGCCACCTTGGCTCCCGCCTCTGCAAAAGCCACGGCAATGGCCCGTCCGATCCCCCGGCCTGCACCGGTAATGATTGCTACCTTACCATCCAGTTTCCCCGTTGAGCCCACAATCGACCTCCCTTTTGAATGCCGGCCGGGCTCGCCTCTCTTTCAATCAGGGAGCCCACATCGTCTCCACGAAACAATCCACGTTCTCGGATCTCGCCACGGCGCTAGCAAATCCCTTTTGCAAATCGTCGTTACTATAGTGGAATCCGCTGAGAAATCAAGGATCTCTTGGTTGAGTGCTGAGAGCTAAGTGCTAAGTGCCTAGAGCCAAGCGCTCTTAAAGAAGGAGAGGCGCCGGAGCTCCAGCCGGAACCCGGCACCTCCATGGTGGGAGTCAAGGGTTTTCACCCTGACTTCAGGAAGGCGAAAAACCGGATAATCCCGGATAATTGAGGAATTAGGAATTAAGAGCTACTCGTGAAACAAAGGAGGCTGCAGCCTAGTGAATGTCAGGCTGGAGAGAAATGGCAAATTGATCCTGGGCACAGTCAGAGCAGAACACAACCTCTTCGGGAGTGTAAGCACATGCCGGGCAGCATGAGGCTCCACACTCAAAGCAACCGAGATCCTCTAGGGGTGAATGCAATTCCTGCCCACACTTGCATTTTCGCTGCATGGCGCTTTCCTTTCTGAATAGACCCACGGTTCCCTCCTGTTACCTGCAAGGGGTGCGTCCCCTCGTGCTCTGTAGGTAAAGCAAAAGGTGTTCCTTTTTTTATTCTTGATACAGGATTAGTAACAGTCGATATTACAAACGATTACAGGACAAAGGAGAGAAGAGGCAGAATAGGCCTCGATTTGATCCGGAAAAAATGAGACATCTGTGGCCCAGTTAAAAGCCCCACAGATCCAGTTGTTGCTTCAGACCCTTGAGAGAACAGTGAAAATAAGCAACAGGAATGCGAGCTAACACTGTCTCACAGACTGAGCCACAGATGGCTCATTTTTCCAATCGAAAGTGTTGGGAGGAAATCGCGTGCTTGGATAATAGACGGTGAAATGTCCTGCGCGGAATCCCTGCCTTCTGGGCCGCTCGAGACACATTCCCCTTGGCTTCCATCAGATACCGTATTAGTTTCTCGCGTTCAAACCGGGCAAGGTTCTTATCCCTTGCATCCTTGAAGCCTTCCACTTCTCCCGTATCCACCATGGACTGCTGGAGGTGGTGGGGGAGATGTTCAACCTCGATTTGTCTGGATGGAGTCAGCACGACCGCTCTCTCGATGATGTTTTCCAGCTCCCGGAGATTTCCCTGCCAGTGGTACTCCTGCATGAGTTCCATAGCGCGCTCCGAGATGGTTTCCACCTTCTTATTCACCTTAGCCTCGGCTTTGCGCAGAAAGTGGTAGGCCAGGATCGGAATATCCTCGATCCTCTCCCGTAGCGGGGGAAGCGTGATGGTGAACGTGTTGAAGCGGTAGAACAGATCCTCCCGAAATTCCCCCTGGCCTATGGCTCGTTCCAGATCCCGGTTCGTGGCGGCGATCACTCTGATTTCCACTTTTTTCGTGGTCACGTCACCCACCGAGCGGATCTCGCCCGTCTGCAGAACACGCAGAAGCTTGGACTGCATCTCCGGACTGATGTCCCCGATCTCGTCCAAAAAAATCGTGCCGCCGCTGGCTTTTTCAAACAGCCCCATCTTGTCCTGAATGGCTCCCGTAAACGACCCCCTTTTGTGGCCAAACAGCTCGCTTTCCATAAGAGTAGCGGTCAGTGCCGTGCAGTTCACGGTCACCAGCGGTCTGTCCTTCAGGCGGCTGTAGCGGTGAATGGCGCGGGCAATGACTTCCTTGCCGGTGCCGCTTTCTCCGCGGATCAGCACCGTAGTGGGAGTCGGCGCCACTTTCAGAAGAAGGCGGGCGATTTCCTTCATCTTGGCATTCTTTCCCACGATGAACTCGCTGTCGGAGCGTGACTCGATCTCTTGCCGGATTTGACGGTAGCGATCCTCCATGTCTTCCTTCTTTTTTTTCTCTTCGATCAGGTCCCACAGGAACCTTGCCCCTGCCCCCCCGAGAATTTCCGAATCTTGAGGCTTCAGGTTCTGCAACTCCTCCCCGATCTGGAGGTCTCCAGTAACGTTGATGATGAGGTCGGCATGAGACTTACGGAGCAGACGCCGGTAATCGGAGGCTACGGGGATTCCGAGACGGCGGGCCAGCTCAACACCGGGTGCCTGAGGATTCACGTCGCAGACGGCAACCACCGTCACAGCGGGATCCCGGTGCAACAAGTCCAAGAGGGCGGTTCCTCCTCTGCCCGCTCCCAGAATAATGACGCTCGACATCGAAATCCCTCAACTCCAACCGGAAAGAAAAAGGGCAGCTGAGGATTTTTGCGCCCCCTCGGCTGCCCGCGAAACCGCAACCTGCATTTCAATGCCGTCTTCGGAAGTCCTCAATGGCAGCTCGTACAGCACGGCAGGCCATCTCAGGATAACACCATTTCTCGGCGGGCAGACCCTCCAGAGCCCTCACCACATCTTCCGGCTTTAGAGCCTCGGCCTCCTCCGGAGTTTTGCTGGTGAGAAGCTCCGTCGTAACGCTGCTGGCGGCAATGGCCGTGCTGCAGCCCATGGTCTTGAAACGAGCCTGCCGGATGACTCCGTGCTCCACCTGAATCGAGAAGCGCATAAACGCGCCCAGGGACAAATCCCTGGCCTCACCGATCCCGCTTGCATCGACGATTTGCCCCACGTTGCGTGGGTTCAAAAAGTGATCCCGAACCGTGGGATTGATCGGTGAGTCAACGGCAGCAGACAAGACACCTCTCCCCGCAGCTAGACCTTGAATGTGTCGAGCACCGCACTGATATCGAGGGTGTCGCTCCCTTTGTTGGCCCTCTTCAGGCCTTCCAGGCGCTCTCCCAGCGTGGGTGTCTTCACCTCGTAGTAGACGCCGATCGGCACTTTCCCATCCGTACTAGTGGACATGGCCAGTTCCAGAGCCTTGCCCTTATTGGTCGGGTCATGGGAATCGTCGATCTTTTTCACCAGCGGCTTGTAATAATCGAACGTGTCATCCTTGTTGAAAATCGGGCAGGGGGACACCACGTCGATAATCGAAAACCCTTTGTGTTGGACTCCCCGGACAATCAGATCCGCCAGGTGATTGCGTTCCGCAGAAAAGCCGCGGGCGACGAAGGTAGCCCCGTAGACGATCGAGAACGTCACGGGATCCACGGGTTCATCTAGGGATCCATACGGAGTCGTGGTCGCGACGAAGCCCAGATGGCTGGTGGGCGAGACCTGACCTTTGGTGAGACCGTAGATGCGGTTATCCATGACCACGTAAGTGACATCCACATTTTTGCGGGCGATGTGGGGTACGTGCCCGGCACCGATACTGAACCCGTCTCCGTCCCCTCCGGTCACGATCACGTTCAGGTCCGGGCGCGCGACTTTGATTCCAAGCGCCGTCGGTAAGGCCCTGCCGTGGCAGCCATGGAAGCCGTAGGTCTTTACGAAAAAGGGGAGCCGACTCGAACAGCCGATCCCGGACACCACAACCGTTTTGTCCAATTCCAGCCCCAACTGGGCCATCGCCTGATAGAGGGCACTCAAAACTCCGAAATCCCCGCAGCCCGGGCACCACGTGGGATGAGCAGCGCTCTTGTAATCTTTCGGCTTCAATGCTGGTGAGGCCACCGCCTGTGCGTTCATTTCTTGAGGACCTCCTTTACCTTGTTGACAATCATCTCCGGGTTGAAGGGCAAGCCGCCGTAAATCGGATACTTGATCGGCTTCACCGTCGTATGGGCGCTGATCAGGTCGGCAAATTGTCCCTGAAAATTGACCTCGGGGACCAGAATCTTCCCGCTCGGGATCCTTGCCGCGAATCGCTCGATGGCGATCGCCGGCACAGGAAACAGCAGGTGGGGATAGAGAGCCGCGACCTTATAGCCGGCAGAGCGCAGGCGCACTAGCGCCTCTTGAACCGAGCCGTGAGTCGAACCCCAGCTGATGATCCCCAAGTCTGCAGGATCATCCCCTTCCCACGAGATGGCGGAAAAATCCTCCTCCTCCAGGTGGGCCAGCTTCCGGAACCTCTTTTCCGTCATCTTCGAATGGCCGGCCTGCGTGTAAATCGGGTCCGATTTTTCATCATGCTCCAGGCCGGTGGCAATATAGGCCCCGCCGGCCTGACCTGGGATCGCCATCGGCGAGATTCCACTCTCGGTCATCTCATAGCGCTTGTAGTGCGTGCTGCCGTTGCCGTGGCCGTTTCCGTTGAAAGTCAGGCGGTTGGTCAACTGGATATTGTTCAGATTCGGTTTCTTGATTCCCTGGGTGCGGATTCCAAGGGAGGTGTCACTCAACAAGAGAACCGGAACTTGGTATTTCTCGGCAAGGTTAAACGCCTTGATGGTCAGGTAAAAGCAATCCTCCACACTTCCCGCACCCAAGACGATCCGGGGAATATCCCCGTGTCCCCCATGGGCTGCAAGGAAGAGATCGGATTGTTCATGTTTTGTGGGCATCCCCGTGCTGGGACCCGCCCGCTGCACGTCCACGACGACGAGCGGAGTCTCTATCATCCCCGCCAGACCCAAAAGTTCCGACATGAGGGAGAGGCCTGGGCCGGAAGTCGCGGTCATCACCTTTGCACCTGCATAGGAGGCACCAATGGCACTGGCAATCGCGGCGATCTCGTCCTCCTCCTGAAGCAAGACGCCGTTTGCCTTCGGGAGATACCGGGCAAGCCAGTTGGCAATCTCGGTCGCCGGAGTAATGGGATAGGCCGCATAATAGCGGCAGCCCGCTGCCAGCGCACCCACGGCAACCGCCTCATTTCCCGACAGGATCAACACATCTTCCGAATTTACCCCTTTGGCCTGAAGAGCGTAAGGATCGGTCTTTTTGATTTCGCTCCGGACGTAGGATGCCCCCATGTCCAGCGCTTTCAGGTTCATCTCGACAACGTCGACGCCCAGCTTCTGAAACTTGCGCTGGATGGTCTCGCGCAGACGCTCCATGGGAATCGAAAAGAGCTGCGCCACTGCGCCAAGCGCCACCATGTTCTTAGACCGTATGGAGCCCAGGTCCCCCTTGCTGATTTTGGTCATCGGAACGGGATACATATAGACTCCGGGAAGGTTCTCCGGCTCGAAATCTCCGCCGGGTCCGTCGTAAACAAACGCCGTCCCTTCTCGGAGAAGAGACTTGTTCATTTCATAGGCCTCTCCGTTGAAGGCGACCATGACGTCGAAGCCGTCCCCCTGGGAGGTCAGGGGATCATTCGAGGCCCGCAACTGATACATGGCATAGCCGCCTCGAATCTCGGCCGGGAAGGTTTTAAAAGTGAGCACATGCAATCCCGCGCGAGCCGCAGCCTGGGTAATAAACTCACCGGCGCTGATAACTCCCTCTCCCCCTTCACCTCCGATCCTGATGATTAGCTCTTTGCTTTCATTCACGATCATTTCGCTCCGTAGTGTCAGATCCTTACGCTGCTTTTTTCGAGCGTCCGGACACACAGGTTGTTGGAACCACCCCTTTGAATTCCTGGGCATCCTTGAGAAGTCCCTGGGAGGACCCGATAATCCAGACCACCCACCCCTCCTCATCTATGACTTCTGGCCTAAATCCTCGAGTCATTTAGTAGACTATAGTATTTTAGCATCAGATGATGATAGTGCAAGCGGAAAATGTCCTTTACAGATCGGTAAAGGCCCATTAAAATGGGACCTTATCGTAATCTCAGGGTTCCATTTGCCGCACTCCCAACACCCTTTGGAGGTAGAAGGATATGGTGGGCGCAGTCGCTGTAACGAAGCAGTTGGTCATCCACCCGGAACGTTGTACAGCATGCCGCATGTGCGAGTTGGCATGTTCATTCGAACATGAAGGGGTCTTCAACCCAAACCGTTCCCGGATCAAGGTCGAGATTTTTGCCGAGGAAGCCTTTTACCTCCCGATGGCCTGCTACCACTGCGACGACTACCCTTGCGGCCAGGTATGCCCCACGGAAGCCATCATCAAGGACCCCAACAACCGTTGGATCACCGTCGTCGACAACAAATGCATCGGCTGCAAGATGTGCATGCAGGCTTGTCCATTCGGAGTCATGGGGTTTTCCGCCGAAGTGGGAGTGGCGCAAAACTGCGACTTGTGCGGTGGGAATCCGCAGTGTGTCAAATTTTGCTCCCCCAACGCCTTGGAGTTCCTCGATGTGGAGGAGACCCGCCATCACAAGAGGAGCATGTTCGCTGCGAAAGTCAGAGAGGCCATGAAAGGGGAAGCCGCTGTCCTCTAAGGAGGCAGGATACCCAAGATGACCTCTCCAATACCCCAGCAGGCCCATTACGTCATCATCGGAAACAGCGCGGCCGGTTTGAACGCAGTCGACGCCACTCGGGCCAGAGATCTATCTTCCTCTCTCCTGCTCATCGCGGATGAAGACACCCACGCTTACTCCCGCGTGGCAACCCCCTATTACATCAGCCGGGAGATCGACGACTCGACCCTGTTTTACAAATCCCCGGAATACTATCAGCAGCGCCGGGTCACGACCCTTTTTGGGCATCGGGTCGTCGCCCTCGACGCGGATAACCATCAGGTGAAACTGGCAGAGGGTACGAGGATCTCTTACGGAAAGCTTCTCCTGGCCACCGGATCAACCCCTTCCCGGCCTCCGATTCAAGGCCTGGAGAAGGTCAAGGTGTTCCCCCATTGGACTCTGGCCCAAGCAAAAGACATTCTGGAACGTACTTGCCTCTCGGAAAGTGCAGCCGTCCTTGGCGGAGGGTTCATCAGCCTTTTAACCCTCAATGCCATGAAGTCGCTCAAGCCCTCCATCCAATTCACCGTCATCGAGCGCCTCCCTCAAGTGATGCCGAACCTGCTGGACGAACAAGCCGCCCGCATGCTGGAACAGAGAATGACCACTCAAGGCATCCAGGTCAAAACCGGAGTTGAGGCCATCGAGTTAGCTGAACTCCCTGACGGAAAGACGAAAGTAACTCTGAGCGATGGTACTGAACAGAGAGTAGATATGGTCGTACTGGGAACCGGGGTCCGCCCGAATGTGGACTTCCTGGCAGGCTCAGGACTGCAGATCCAGAGGGGAATCCTGGTCAACGAACGCATGGAAACGAACCTCCCCGATGTGTATGCCGCAGGGGATTGCGCCGAATCATTCGACCTGCTGAGCGGCGAGCGAGTCGTCCACGCCATTTGGCCCACCGCAGTCGAACAAGGGCGCGTGGCTGGCGCCAACATGGCGGGCGGCGCGAGTGCCTATCCAGGCAGTCTCAGCATGAACGTGCTGGACATCTTCGGTCTCACTTCCGCCTCCATCGGCATTTTTCAGGATCAGGCCGGGTTGGAGATGCTTCGCTTTTTCGATTTCAAGCGGGGAATTTACCGGAAGCTCGCCCTCAGGGAAGGGAAAAGAATTGTGGGACTCATTGCAGTGGGAAGTCCAGAAGAAGTGCACTACATGGGAACGATCCAATCGGTGATCCGCCGCCAGATCGACGTGAGTCCGTGGAAAGACAAACTCCTTCAGAACCCCAACCTCTACGGTCGTATCGTCCTCGAAGCCAGCAAGGGGAAAAGCTCCTCTCCCCTTCCCACTGTCTAGCGAGCTGCTGAAAAGCGCCTGTCGCGTTAGCTCTCTAGAAGACTTCTGAGCTTGCGCAGATTCTTGCGATGGTTTTCCTCCGGGCCGGGTGTCTCCAGAATCATGGGAATGTCCCGAAGCTCGGGGCAGTTGAGTAGGAATCGGAAGGCAGTCAATCCTAATTCCCCCTCTCCAATGTGGTTGTGCCGGTCCACACGGCTGCCAAATTTTCCCTTGGAATCATTGAGGTGAATGGCGACAAGCCGCTCGATCCCAATAATCCGGTCAAATTCCTCCAGAACACGCCGGCAGCCTTCTTCGGTGCGTAAGTCGTATCCCGCCGCCAGCACATGACAGGTATCGAGACAGACCCCCACCCGTTCCCTAGCCTCATCCTCGATCCCTTCAATCATGGAACTGAGATGCTCAAAGCGGTAACCCAGAGAAGTCCCTTGGCCGGCCGTGGTCTCCAGAAGAATTTTCAGGCGTCCCCGTTGCGTCCGCAGCAAACGATTCATACATTGTACGAATACCTCGATTCCACGTTCTTCCCCCGCGCCTCGGTGCGCCCCCGGGTGCGTCACGAGGGCAAAGACCCCCAAGGCCTCACAGCGCTCCATCTCCGCCTGGAAAGCCGCCATGGACTTACGGCGTAGTTCAGGATCCGGAGAGGCTAGATTGATCAGATAGGAATCGTGAACCAGTACGGGAGAAATACCGGTCTCCTGCAACGCGTTCCGGAAAGGTGCGATCTCCTCCGTTTTCACGGGTTCAGCGTGCCACTGGCTCGCGTTGCGGGTGAAGATCTGCATGGACTGGCAGCCGATCTCCCGCGCCAGACTCGGGGCTTTGTAAATTCCTCCCGCGATGGAAACGTGCGCGCCGAGAAGCGGCATCAGGGCAGTTTTTCAGTGATGGCCGGGGTCATTTCTTGGGTTCCGGCTCGAGGCGCACGGCGCACACCTTGTACTCGGGAATCCGTGAAGAGGGATCGTGGGCGGAGTTCGTCAGAAAATTAGCCGCCGACTCTTCGATTCGGACAAAGGGAACGAAGACTTCCCCCTCGCGAACCGCCGCAGTGACTTTCGCCATCCCTGTTAATTCTCCCCGCCGCGATGAGAGACGGACCGGGGCTCCCGACTGGAGCCCGTAGCGCGAAGCGTCGTTCGGGTGAATTTCCACTTCGAGCTGTGGGGCCAGGGCAAGAAGGCCCTCGACCCTGCGGGTGAGCGTGCCGCCGTGCCAGTGATAGAGGATCCTGCCCGTGTTGAGAATCAAGGGATATTCCTCGTCCGGTAACTCGTCCGCCGGAGTTCCCTGGTGCACGGCGACGAATTTCCCGCGCCCGCGGGGAAATCCGTCGCTGTACAGATAGCGCGTCCCCGGGTGATCAGGCGTTGGACAGGGCCACTGGATCCCTCCTTTCTCGAGCCGCTGATAATTGATGCCCGCCAGGAAGGGGACCAGAGAGGCCATCTCCGAGAAGGCCTGATCAGGACCGGTAAAGTCGAACCCCGCGACAGCGCGGCCCCGTTTTCGAAGAACCCGCCGCGCCACCTCGCAAATAATGTCCATATCGGGGCGCGTCTCACCGATCGGAGCGATCGCCCGCCGGACCCTTTGAACCCTGCGCTCGCTGTTGGTGAACGTGCCCTCTTTCTCCGCGAAGGAACAGGCCGGCAGCACGACGTGAGCGATCTCCGCCGTCTCGTGTAGGAAAATATCCTGCACCACCAGAAACTCCAGTTTGGAGAGAGCTTCGCGGGCATGGTGCAGGTCCGCCTCGCTGAGCAGCGGATTTTCACCGACGATGTACATCGCCTTGAGTGTTCCGTCCATGGCGGCTTCCACCATTTCGGTAACCCGTAGCCCTTCATTCTCCAGAATCGGAACCTCCCATTTTGCGGCAAACTTGGCACGGGCCTCCGCGTTTCTGACCAACTGGTAGCCCGGCAAAGAATCCGGGATGCAACCTGCGTCTCCGCACCCCTGCACGTTGTTCTGGCCCCTCAAGGGAGAAATACCGCCGGCGGGTTTCCCCATCTGGCCTGTCACTAAAGCCAGGTTCAGGAGTGCATGGGCATTGGCGGTGCCGTTGATGTGCTGCGTGATTCCCATTCCCCAAATCAGGCACGACCCCCCGTGCGCCGGCCTGGCATAGTAACGAGCCGCCGCCCGCAAATCTTCCTCGGGAACTCCGGTGATCTGCGCGACCCTGCGGGGAGTACATTCTTCCAGAGAGGCTTTCCACTCTTCAAAATTCTCGGTGCGGTTCTCGATAAATTCCCGGTCTTCCAAACCCTCGTCCAACACGATCTTGGCCAGGCCGCTGAACAGCGCCGCGTCGGTTCCGGGATTCTCGCGAAGCCAGAGATCGGCATAGGAGCAGAGGTCGATCCACTTGGGGTTCACCACGATCAGCTTGGCCCCGTGCTTTTGAACCGCTTTGCGGAAGCGCACCGCAATCACGGGGTGGTTGGAGGAGCTATCGGAGCCCACCACCATCAGGCAGCCGGCTTCCTCATAATCAATGTAGGAGTTACTCGTCGCACCGCTGCCCAGTGAAGTGAGCATGGCCTCCACGGAAGGAGAGTGGCAAAGCCGGGTGCAGTGATCGATGCTGTTTGTCCCCATGACCATCCGCACAAACTTCTGCATGACGTAACCGTCTTCGTTGGTGGCTTTGGCGGAAGCCAGGGCCGCAAACTCCTCCCCCCGATAGCCGGCCAGCCTCTCGGCGACCACGTCGAGGGCTTCTTCCCAGCTTGACTCCACCAGAGAGCCCCCTTTATGGATCAGGGGCTTTTGCAGACGGGACGGATGGTGAACAAACCCGGTACCAAAGCGTCCCTTGACGCACAGCATTCCCCGGCTGGAGGAATTTTCGGGAACGTCCTCCACCATCTCCAGCAGTTGCTCCTGAGGATTCACATGGAGAACGATGCCGCAGCCTACCCCGCAGTACGGGCAGGTGGTCTCCACCCGGCGCGCTACGGGCGCAGGTTCCCGCTTCGGGCGCAGGGCCTGAGTGGGGCAGGTTGCCACACACTGGCCGCAGGAGGTACAGATGGAACTCTCCATGAGGTGGTCCCCGAATACTCCCACACGGGTCTCATGTCCTTTTCCGATCAGGGCAATGGCGCCGATGTGTTGCACTTGCTGGCAGGCATCCGCGCAGCGCCCGCAGAGA
>Ga0209342_10003011_pt1 | contig 17850 bp, 18 predicted proteins | sample RifCSP16_2_FD_184023 | JGI IMG/M metagenome (GOLD analysis project Ga0209342, IMG submission 184023) | Soil microbial communities from Rifle, Colorado - Rifle CSP2_sed 16_2 (SPAdes) (version 2) | ecosystem: Environmental > Terrestrial > Deep subsurface > Rock core/Sediment | place: Rifle... | reverse complement strand
CGCGAGCGGGGCCGGCGACGCGATCAGCGTCGCGGTGAGCGGGGCATTCACCAGTGCGTTCACCGCACAGGGCGCCGAGCTGTCGGTGGAGACGGTGAACCCGCTGCCCGCCGGCGATGCTCACGGCATCGTCCTGTTCTTCCTCGTCCTGGCGGCTGCGATCGGCTCGATCGTGGCGGGCGCAGCGACGACGCTCGGCCGGCCCGGCCGGGGCTGGGGCGAGCACGCGCTGGTGCTCGTGACCTACGCGGTCCTGGCCGGGATCGTCGGGGTGGCCACCGCCGCCTGGCTGGCGGACGGGTACGGTGACGGCGTCGGGAGCGCGATGGCGATCACGATCCTGCTGGCCCTGGCCGTGAGCCTCGTCGTCGGCGCTGCGGCGCGGTGGCTCGGGGCCGGCGGCGTCGCCCTGGCCGCGGCGGTCGTGGTCCTCCTCGGGCTCGTCTCGTCGGGCGGTCCGCTGGGCAGCGCATTCCTGCCGGATGCCTATCGGGCGATCGCGCCGTGGCTGCCGGTCGGACCGGCGGTCGAGGCGATGCGCGGCGCCCTGGCGTTCGGCGGCGCGGGCCTCCTCGCGCCGGTCGCGGTCCTCGTCGGCTGGGCGGCGATCGGCCTCGCCGGCCTCGCCGCGGCGGACGTCGCGCCGCGGCCGTTTGTTGAGCGTCCGCGCGTCGCGGTCACGTAGTCTGGCCGGCGTGGTACGGAGCGGACGTCGACCCGGGGTCAGCGGCAGCCGCGAGCGGATCATCACGGCTGCCCGCGGCGAGTTCGCCTCCCGGGGCTATGACGCCGCGACGGTCCGCGGCATCGCCGCGGCCGCCGGCGTCGACCCGGCGCTCGTTCGCCACTATTTCGGCTCGAAGGAGCACCTCTTCGTGGTCGCCCTCGAGTTCCCGGTGGATCCGGCCGAGTTCGTGCCGCGGCTCCTGGAACCCGGGATCGAGGGGCTCGGGGAGCGGATCACGGCGTTCTTCCTCCAGGCCTGGGATACGCCCGGCGGGCGGCCGTTCCTGGGCCTCCTCCGCTCGGTGGCCTCCAACGAGTCGGCCGCCGAGGCGCTCCGCCAGTTCGTGACTCGCGAGGTCCTACAGCGGGTGGCGGCGATCCTCGTCCTCGACCGCCCCCAGCTCCGGGCGGCGCTTGCCGGCAGCCACCTCATTGGCCTGGCGATGGCCCGCTACGTGATCCGGGTCGAGCCGATCGCATCGGCCAGTCCGGCCGAGCTTGCCCGCGCCGTCGGTCCGGCCATCCAGGCGTACTTCGACCGTCCGCTGCCGACCTGAGCCGGCCCATCGGCCGGCCAGCAAGTCGCGAAGCCGATGCGCGAGGCCGGCGCGGGGGCGGAGGCCGGGCGCTATCGTTGCGACGATGCATCCGAGCGGCTCCGGCGCGGCCGTCGAGGCCGTCGACCTCCACAAGGTGTTCGGCCCGATCCATGCCGTCGACGGGATCGACCTGGCCCTCCGGCCCGGGCGGATCTACGGCCTCCTCGGGCCGAACGGATCGGGCAAGACGACGCTCATCCGGCTTCTCGCGGGGCTTGCCCGGCCGACGGCCGGCGAGGCCAGGGTCCTGGGTACCCGGATGCCGTCCCGTCCGATGCTCGCCCGGATCGGCTACATGCCCCAGGCCGAGGCCCTCTACCCAGAGCTGTCGGTGGCCGAGAACCTCGGCTTCTTCGCCCGCCTCGAGGGGACCGTCTCGAGGGCCGCGATGGACCGGGCCCTCGAGCTCGTCGAGCTCGGCGAGCGACGAGCGACGCCGGCGATGCACCTGTCCGGCGGCATGCGCCGCCGCCTCTCGCTCGCCTGCACCCTCGTCCATGAGCCGCCGGTCCTCTTCCTCGACGAGCCGACCGTGGGCGTCGATCCGGCGCTCCGGGTCCAGTTCTGGTCCCACTTCCGCCGGCTCGCCGGGGCCGGCACGACGATCCTCGTGGCAAGCCACGTCATGGACGAGGCAGACCGCTGCGACGAGCTCGTCTTCGTCCGGTCCGGGAAGGTCATCGCCCAGGGCACGTCCGCCGAGCTCCGTTCCGGCGCCGGCACGACCGACCTCGAGGCCGCCTTCCTCCACTACGCCGGCCTCGATGCCGAGGGCCGGCCGCTCGAGACGGCCCCGTGAGCGCGTCTCGGATCCTCGCCGTCGCCCGCCGGATCGCCCAGGGCTTCCGGCGCGACGAGCGCACGCTCGGGCTCGTCTTCGTGGTCCCGATCGTGATCACCCTGCTCCTCGGCTGGGTGATCCGGGACTCGGAGGCCGGGGATGTCCGGATCGCGGTCGTCGCCGCCGAGGGCTCGCCGATCGCCGATGCCCTCCGGACGGCGGCCGAGGACGCGGACCTTGCCTTCGAGGTCACGGTCGACGACGTCGCCGACGAGGCCGAGGCCCGCGATCGCGTCCGCGACGGCGAGGCCGAGGTCGCGATCATCGTCGCCGGCCTGCGGGGCGGTCCGATCACCGTGGTGACCGAGGGCACGGACCCCTCGGGCGACGCGGCGCGCATCGGGGCCCTCCAGGCCCTGATGGTCCGGGCGGTCACGACCCTCCTGCCGCCCGAGCTGGGGATCGCCGTGCCCGAGTTCGAGCACGAGACGGTCTTCCTCAGCGCCGACGCGGATTCGCTCGACGTCCTCGCACCCGTCTTCCTCGGCTACTTTGCCTACTTCTTCGTCTTCATCCTGACCGGCATCTCGTTCCTCCGCGAGCGCGTTGGCGGGACGCTCGAGCGCCTCCTCGCGACGCCGGTGACGCGCGGCGAGATCGTCCTGGGCTACGGCCTGGGATTCGGCTTCTTCGCTACCCTCCAGGTCCTCGTCCTCATCGGCTTCACGCTCATGGCCCTCGAGGTCCCGGCGATCGGCCCGATCCCGGCGTTCACGATCGGCCTGGGGGTGAGCTCGATCGGCAGCCCGGCGCTGCTGTTCCTGCTGGCAGTGCTGCTCGCCCTCGGGGCGGTCAACCTCGGGATCTTCCTGTCGACGTTCGCCCGGACCGAGCTCCAGGTCATCCAGTTCATCCCGGTCGTCATCGTCCCGCAGGGCCTCCTCGGCGGCATCTTCTGGCCCATCGACCGCCTGCCGGACATCCTCCAGCCCGTCGCCCAGGTGCTGCCCGTGACGTACGCGGTCGACGGCCTTCGCGAGGTCATGCTCCGCGGCGCGGACCTCTCGTCGCCGTCCGTGCAGCTGGACCTGGCCGTCCTGGCGGGGATCGCCCTCTTCTTCGTCGCGCTCGCCTCGCGCACGATCAAGCGGGAGGTTGCCTGAGGCCTCGCGCGGCCCGCGGCCCGGAATGCGGCGCTTCGCGGGGCCGCTACCATCCTCGCGATGCCTGACGACCCGGAGGTCCAGCCCCGTCGCGGGCTCGTCGTTGCCCTCGACGGGCCGGCGTCGTCGGGCAAGAGCAGCGTCGGGGCGGCGGCAGCGGCCCGGCTCGGCTACCGCTTCTGCGACACCGGCCTGCTGTACCGGGCGGTGACCTGGCTGGCGCTGCGGCGTGGTATCGGGGAGGGAGATCCGGCCGCGCTCGTCCGCCTCGTCGAGGAGGTTGAGCTCCTGCCCGACGAGGTCGGGCGGCTCGCCCACGTCGCCATCGACGGCGAGGACGCCACGGCCGCGGTTCGCGGCCCCGAGGTCGACGGGGCCGTCTCGGCGATCTCGCGGGTGCCGGAGCTCCGGGCCGCGCTCCTCGAGCGGCAGCGCCGGCTCGTCGACGGCGGACGGATCATCATGGCCGGCCGGGACATCGGGACCGTCGTCCTGCCCGACGCCGACCTCAAGCTCTTCCTCGACGCCTCAGCGGAGGAGCGCGCCCGGCGGCGGGCCGAGGAGCGCGGGCTGGCGCCGGACGGACCGGAAGCCGCGGCGATCCTCGGCGAGCTGCGGCGGCGGGACACCCTCGACTCGACGCGGCCGGTCGCACCGCTTCGAGCGGCACCGGACGCGGTCCACCTCCAGACCGACGGCAACGCCTTCGCGACCACCGTCGACCTCGTCGTCGAGGCCATCCGCGAGCGGGAGCGCTCGGCGGTCGCGGCGCCGCGGCCGGCCGCTGCGGCGCCGTCCGAGACCGGGACGCGTCCAGCGGCCCCGGCCCGAGGCGGGCGCCGCCCCATCGAGCCCACCCCGATCGCCACCCGCCTCAATCCGGTGATCTGGATCGGTTCGCTGGTCATGCGCGTCCTGGCGCGGCTCTTCACCCAGGTCCACATCGAGGGCGACCTCGAGGCGATCCCGCGCTCCGGGGCCATCCTCATCGCCGCGAACCACGCCTCGAACGCCGACCCGGTGCTCATCGGGGCGTTCCTGAACCAGCGCTTCGGGCGGCCCCTCAACTGGCTCGGCAAGCGCGAGGTCTTCGAGTGGCCGATCCTGTCCTGGCTCGCCCGTCACGGCGGCGTCCACCCGGTGGACCGTGGGGCGGCCGACGTCGAGGCCTTCCGCTCGGCGATGCGGATCCTCGAGGCCGGCCATGTCCTGGCCGTCTTCCCGGAGGGCACGCGCAGCCCCGATGGGCGCCTCCAGGGGGCGAAGGACGGCGTCGCCGTGCTCGCCCTGCGTTCGGGAGCGCTCGTCGTGCCGATCGGCGTGGGAGACAGCGATCGGCTCTGGCCGAAGGGTGGGCGCATGCCGCGGTTCACCCGGTCCGTCAGTGTCCGGATCGGGGCGCCATTCCGGCTCGGCGAGGCCCTGGCTACCACGAATGCCTTCGCGACCGCGGGCCATCTTCGGGCCAAGGAGGCCGGAACGAACCTGATCATGCGGCGGATCGCGGCCCTCCTGCCCGAGCGCCAACGCGGCGCGTATGCGGGCGAGGCCCCCGAGGCCTGAGCCCGGGCGGGCCGGAACGGCACCCCATGCGATACTCGGACGAGCATGGGAACCGTCACCGACATTCGAATCGCGAAGCGGACCGGCTTCTGCTATGGCGTTCGCGAGGCCATTGACAAGGCCAAGGAGGCGAGCGCCGCCGGCAAGGCGACGCACACCCTGGGCCAGGTCGTCCACAACGAGGGCGTCGTCAACGACCTCCAGGCGCTCGGCATTCAGACCGTCGAAACGCTTGACGACGTCGATCACGGCGCGGCGGTGGTCATCCGCGCCCACGGCGTCCGCCCCGAGGTCATGGACCGCGCGACGAGCCGCGGCCTCGAGGTCATCGACGGCACATGCACCTGGGTGATCCAGGAGCAGCGCGAGCTCGTGAAACTCGTCGAGGAGGGCTACACGATCGTTCTCCTCGGCACGCCCCGGCATCCCGAAGTCGTCGGCCTCCTCGGCTTCGCGCCCGACGCGATCGTCGTCGATGACGAGGACGACTGGGAGCGCATCCCGCACAAGAAGAAGATGGCGCTCATCTCCCAGAGCACCCAACCACCCTGGAAGTTCGAGAAGCTCGCGGCCTACATGGTCGCCCGGAGCCACGAGCTCAAGATCGTCAACACGGTCTGCCCGGTCACGATTCGGCGCCAGCAGGACACCCTGGACGCGGCCCGCGAGGTCGACCTCATGGTCGTCGTCGGCGGGCGATCGTCGGCCAACACCAAGGAGCTGACCCGGCTCTGCGGGATCGCGGGCACGCCGGCGATCCAGATCGAATCCGTGCGGGACCTCGCGGATCCGGCGGTCTTCGAGGGCCGGCGGGTCGTCGGCGTGACGGGCGGCACGTCGACCCCCATCGAGGACCTCCATGCCGTGGCCCAGCGGATCCTCGAGATCGGAGGGACGCCGGCGGCCAGGCGCCGGGCGAGCGAGCTCGCCGATGCGGCGTTCTCGGTCGCCGCCACGCCCGCCGGCCGGACGACCTCGCTCCCGACCGCCTCGGCGGCCGGCTAGGTCCGGCCGGATTCCGTGGCCGGCAGTCGGCGCGGGCGTCCTCGGACCGGTGACTCGCGGGGCGTCGCCTCGGTCCTCGGAGGGTCACGTCCCGCTCGGACGGGGAGCTCGCTTCCTGTCGTCGCGATCGTCGGGAGGCCGAACGTCGGGAAGTCGACGCTGTTCAACCGGATCATGGGCGAGCGGACGGCGATCGTCGAGGATCGGGCCCGGACGACGCGCGATCGTCTCTACGGCGACACCGCCTGGAACGACCGGCGGTTCGTCGTCGTCGACACCGGCGGCCTCGAGATCTCGCCGGACGACCCGATCGAGGCGAAGGTCCAGGTCCAGGCCCGTCTCGCGATCGCCGAGGCCGACGTCATCGTCCTCGTCGTCGACGCGATCACCGGGCTGACCCCGGCCGACCGCGAGGCGGCCGACCTCCTCAGGGTCGCCACGGCGCCCGTCTTCGTGGCCGTCAACAAGGCCGACAACGCTGCCCGCGAGCTCGATGCCGCGGAGTTCTGGGAGCTCGGCTGGGAACGGACGTTCGCGATCGCCGCCTCACACGGGCGGGGCGTCGCCGACCTCCTCGACGAGCTCGTCCGGGCCCTCCCGCCCGAGAGCGAGGCCGAGCTCGCCCGGAAGGCCCGCGAGCGGGAGGCGGACACCTTCGCGGCGGACGTGGCGGCCGGCCGTCTCGAGCCCTTCGTCGTCGAGGGCGACGAGAGCGACCAGGATGCCGACGGCGGCGACGGCGCGAGCCCCGAGGTCGCCGGGGCCGACGAGGTCGAGGCCGCGCGCTGGGACGCGATGCTCGCCGCCGCGAGCGACGACGAGCCACCGGCGATCGCGTTCGTGGGGCGGCCCAACGTCGGCAAGTCGAGCCTCCTGAACGCGCTCCTCGGCGAGGAGCGGACGATCGTCAGCGAGGTTCCCGGAACGACGCGGGACGCGATCGACAGCCGGATCGCCTGGGGCCGGACCGAGGTCGTCCTCATCGACACCGCGGGGATCAGGAAGCGCGGCAAGGTCGCCTCGGGGACCACCGCCGAGCGTTACTCGACCCTCCGGAGCCTCAAGGCGATCTCGCGGGCCGACGTCGCCGTCCTGCTCGTCGATGCCGTCGACGGGCTGACGGCACAGGACGCCCACATCGCGGGCTACGTCGTGGAGGAGGGCAAGGGGCTCGTTGTCGCCGTCAACAAGTGGGACGCGGTCGAGGACAAGAAGGGAAGCACGTTCGACCAGTACGTCGAGTGGATCCGGCACGAGGCGCCGTTCCTCGACTTCGCCCCGATCGTGAGCATCTCGGCGAAGACTGGCCAGCGGATCGGGCGGGTCCTGGAGCTGGCGGTCGACGTCTGGGCCGAGCGGCGCAAGCGCGTCCCGACCGGCGAACTCAACCGGATCGTCGCGACCGCCTCGGACCGCCAGCAGCCGCCGCTCGTGAAGGGTCGACGCCCGAAGCTCTTCTACGCGACCCAGGCCTCGGTGGCGCCGCCGACGTTCGTGTTCTTCGCCCGCGATGCCGGCTCGGTCCACTTCAGCTACCAGCGCTACCTCGAGAACCGGCTGCGCGACGAGTTCGGCTTCCTCGGCACCCCGATCCGCCTCGTCTTCCGCGAGCGGGCCGGGATCCGGGCCGAGCGGCGGGCGACGAAGCGCCGGGGCGGCGGTGGCGGCGGCGGTGGCCGGGCCGCTGCGGCGGGCGCCAGGCGGGGCCGATGACGGACGCCGTGTCGCGAGTCGCGGTCATCGGGAGCGGGGCCTGGGGCACGACCCTCGCGCTCCTCGTGGTGCGCGCCGAGCCGGTGACCCTGTGGTGCCACTCGGCCGAGACCGCGGCCCACCTGCGCCAGACGCGCCGGAACGGTCGCCGGCTGCCCGGGATCGAGCTGCCGGAGGCCGTGGTACCGACCGCGGATGCGGCGGCGCTCGCCGGCGCGGAGCTCGTCATCGTCGCCGTCCCCTCGGCGTACGTGCGGGTGACGGTCGCGCGCCTGGCGCCGGCGATCCCGCGTGGGGCGGACGTCCTCTCGGTCGTGAAGGGCCTCGAGCGGGGGACGCTCCTCCGGATGACCGAGGTCATCGCCCACGCCGCCGGGATCGACCCGTCCCGGGTCGCGGCCCTGTCGGGCCCGAACCTGGCCCTCGAGATCGCCCGCGGCCTCCCCGCCTCGGCCGTCGTCGCGGCCGAGGACCCGGCCCTCGCCGAGCGGATCGTCGCGCGGCTCGGGCGCCGCGAGTTCCGGCTCTACACCAACACCGACGTCCTCGGCGTGGAGCTCTGCGGGGCCCTCAAGAACGTCATCGCCATCGCCGCCGGGGCGGCCGACGGCCTCGGCTTCGGCGACAACGGCAAGGCCGGGCTCATGACCCGGGGCCTGGCCGAGATGATGCGGGTGGGCATCGCGGCGGGAGCCAACCCCTTGACGTTCGCCGGCCTTGCCGGGCTCGGTGACGTCATCGCGACCTGTGGCTCGAAGCTGTCGCGCAACCACCGCCTCGGCGAGGAGCTCGCCAACGGCCGGCCGTGGTCGGAGATCGAGGCCGGGCTGCCGGGCGTCGCCGAGGGCGCCTACACGGTGGATGCGGCGCTCGCCCTGGCCGACCGGCTCGGTGTCGAGATGCCGATCGCCCGGGAGGTCCACAACGCCCTGTTCGAGGGCAAGAGCGTCCGCCGCTGCCTCATCGACCTCCTGGCCCGCGAATCGAAGGACGAGCTGGCCGATTTCCAGGCCTGGGTCGAGCGCCTCGGGGTCGCGACCGAGTGACGAGCCGTGGGTCGAACGCCTGTGGCTGCTAGACTCGCCCTTCTGTCGGGGCGTGGCGCAGCCTGGTAGCGCACCTGAATGGGGTTCAGGAGGTCGAGCGTTCGAATCGCTCCGCCCCGACCACTCGATCCGAAGGTGAAACGAGGCCCTCGGGACGTCCCGAGGGCCTCGGCGATTCTCGAGGTCAGGCCTCGATGGTCAGACCGGTCGCGGTCCGTGGGTCGCGCGTCCGGTCATGAGCCGGGCGACCACCACGGCGGCGATCCCGACGATCAGGCCACCGAGGAGCGACTCGTCGAGAGCCAGGCCGTCGATGATCGGCTGGAGCTCGCCCTCCGTCATCTTGCCCCAGATGAGCTCGCTCGCGACGAGGCCGCCGACGAACCAGCCCACGGCGGCGACGATCCACATCCAGCGGTTACCGCCGCTCACCACAAGCTGCGCGGCGACGCCGAACGCGAGCGAGATCGCGACCAGGATGCCGAAGCCCGTGAATCCCAGGTCGAACTGCATCTTCCCACCTCCATCTGGACGCCCTCGACCGGTAATCGTCGGCGCCGGCGGGCGTCACCGCCAGTGCCGCTCGTCCCGAACGGGACGTCGGAACGGACGGGACGGCGGGCGACGCGCGTTCCGCCATGCGGGAGCGTCTTGGCTGGTGGCCGCGTCGGTGATGGCGGTGGTGGCGGCCGTGATGGCTCCGACCGCCCGCTTCTTCGGGGCCATGGCATTCGCCTGGGCTCTCGTGTTCGGGGCGCTCGCCTATGGCGTGGGCTCGTGCGAGAGCAGGTCGGCGGCCGGGATCGCGGGATCCCTCTTGCTCATGGCGGCCGGCGACGCGATCCTGACCGAGCGTTCGTGGCAGTATCGATCCGCTGCTTCGGTCGCCGTCGTGATCGCGCTCGCGATCGGCTCGCTCCCGATCATGGCCCTCAACTCCGGGCAGCATCCTGGCGGGAACGTGAGGCCGCCCGAGGGATCAGTGTCTTCCGAGTCGTCCAACCACCCACCTGGCGTACAGCTATCGGGCAGTCCCCGATAACGAGCACCGTCGGAGCTCGAGAGAGGAGCAGCGGATGGACACCGCCTCGCCCGTCATCATCCCCGACCTTCTCGCCGAAGCCACGGTCCCGCAGCGCGGCATCCTCAGCCAGACGCTTTCGAATACCGGCGGCATCGAGCTCGTGATCTTCGCCTTCGCCGCCGGCGAGGCGCTCGCGGAGCACACCTCCGCGCGGCCCGCGATCATGCACGTGCTTTCAGGCGAGGGCGAGCTCAGCGTCGCCGGCCAGGCCCTGGCGGCCGGACCGGGCACATGGGTTCGCATGCCGCGCGATTGCCGGCACAGCGTGACGGCGACGACGCCGCTCGTGATGGCCCTCTACCTGCTGCCGATCGGCGACTGACGAGCGGGGTCGAGCCTCACCGGGCCCGCGCCACGGCCTCCCGTCCCGCGGCACGCAAACGTCCGAACGGCACGAGCCAGGCCAATCGAGGGCCGGTTGCTCCTGTCAGCGCTTCAGGAGGTCCTTCGGGAAGAACAGCCAGAGGTTGAAGGCGCCGATCGAGACGACGAGCGCCAGCCGGACGATGAGCGGCCAACCCGATTCCCAGATCCAGAGCCCGATGGCCAACGGCAGGACGAGGAGCCAGATAATGCCCTGGACGACGATGTGCTGGCTTCGCGACCATGCCCAGACGCTGTCGAGGCTGCCCTGGCTGGCGACGAGGGCATAGGCAAAGAGCGCCCACAGGACGAAGAAGAGGGCGAAGATCGCGACGTTGAACAGCTGCTCCATCAGGGTGGGCTCCTTCCTGGTCGCCTCGCCCTCGCGAGCGGCAGCGATTCCGGTTCCTTGGGTCATGACCATCGACCTCCATCCGCCCTCGGACGACGATCGCGACCTCGGGCCCCCTGTTCATAGGAGCTCACGCGCCTTCCAAGTAGGGCCGAATCGACCGACACGACAGGTCGGAGGGATCGACGGAGCCCGCGACTCGAGGCTCCAGCGGCGACCGTTTCCGCACGGCGGGCCGAGGTGCCTGCCAGGAATGTGCCGTTCGGCACGGTTCGGCACCCGCGGTGACCAGATAGCGTCCGGGGTACAGGAGACCCGCCGGCGCGCCGCACCGATCCCCCCTCGGTGGCAGGCCCCGCGGGTCTCTGTGTATCCCCGAGACTCGAGACGACCGGCGGCCCCGGGTCTCGGCCCGCGATTCAGCCGCGGCCCAATATCCAGCGTCCCGATCCCGGCGGCTTCAGTCCTCGCCGATGTCCTCGTTCCAGACGTCGGGATGCTCAGAAACGAAGCCCTGCAGCAGCTCGTAGCACGCCGGCGAATCCATGTTGATCACCTCGACGCCGCGGGTCCGGAGGAGGTCCTCGCCGCCGACGAACGTCCGGTTCTCGCCGATGACGACGCGCGGGATGCCGTAGAGCAGGATCGCCCCGGTGCACATGTCGCACGGCGACAGCGTCGTGACCATCGTCGCCCGGTGGTAGGCCGACGCCGGCAGGCGCCCGGCGTTCTCGAGGGCATCGGTCTCGCCATGCCGGATGGCGCTCCCGAGCTGGACGCGGCGGTTGTGGCCGGCCCCCACGACCCGCCCGTCGATGACGAGCACCGCGCCGATCGGGATGCCGCCCTCGGCCCGCCCGATCCTCGCCTGCTCGAGCGCGACGTCCAGGGCCTCACGATCGTCCATGTGTCGAGGATAAGCGGCCCGTCCCAGTGTCGAGGCCCCGGCATTGCGGGCTAGACTCCGAGGGTGACCGACCTGGACCCGCAGCAGGTTGACGGCCTGACCGACCTCGGTCCGGAGACGTTCCGCGCCGCCCTCCATGCGGTTGCCGATGTCATGGCCGACTACGCAGCCCGGGTGGAGTCCTATCCGGTCTTCCCACCGGTCGAGCCGGGAAGCCTGGCGGCACTCTTCCCGGCCGAGCCACCTGACGGGCCCGCCCCGCTCGGCCGGATCCTCGACGACTACCGGGCCCTGATCGAGCCCAACGCGACCCACTGGGGCCACCCCGGGTTCATGGCCTACTTCGCCACGCCGGCGTCGGCGGCCGGGATCCTCGGCGAGATGTTGATCGCCTCGCTCGGCCAGAACACGATGCTGTGGCGGACGTCGCCGATCGGGACGGAGCTCGAGGCCGTCGTCGTGAGCTGGCTCCGCCAGGGCCTTGGCCTGCCGCCCGAGTTCGATGGATTCGTGACGGACACGGCATCGACGTCCACGCTGATCGCCCTGGCCGGGGCTCGCGACGCCGCCGGGTTCGCCTCGGCCGGCGACGGCGTGGCGGGCGCGGGGGCGGCGGGGCTCGGATCGCCCCGGGTGTACGCCTCGGCCGAGGCCCATTCCTCGATCGAAAGGGCCTGCATGACCCTGGGCCTCGGCCGGGCGGGCCTCGTGAAGATCCCGACCGACGACGCCTACGCCATGCGCGCCGATGCGCTCGCCTCGGCGATCCGGGACGACGTCGCCGCCGGCCGGCGGCCGATCGCCGTCGTGGCCACGATCGGCACGACGTCGTCGACATCGATCGATCCCGTCGCCGCGATCGCCGACGTCGCCGCGCCCCACGGCCTGTGGCTCCACGTCGACGCCGCCTATGGCGGCGCAGTCGCCCTGCTGCCGGAGCGGCGCGGCCCCTTCGAAGGCTGGGAGCGCGCCGATTCGATCGTCGTGAACCCCCACAAGTGGCTCTTCGCGCCGCTCGACGCGTCGCTCCTCCTGACGCGCCGGATGGGTGTCCTGCGCGACGCGTTCTCGCTCAGCCCGGAGTACCTCCGGACCCTGGATCGCTCGACGCCGGTCCGCGACGTCAACGAGTACACGCCCGTGCTCGGGCGGCGGTTCCGGGCCCTGAAGCTGTGGCTGATGCTCCGCTGGTTCGGCCTCGACGGGCTGCGGCGCCGCATCGGCCACCACCTCGAGCTGGCTCAGATGCTCGCCGGCTGGGTGGACGCCGATCCCGACTTCGAGCGCCTGGCGCCGGTCCCGTTCTCGACGGTCTGCCTCCGCTACCGCCCACGTGCCGTCGTCGGCCGCGAGGCGGAGCCCGAGGTCGCGGCCCGCCTCGACGATCTCAACGCGCGCCTGATGGACGCGGTCAACCGGACGGGCGAGGTCTTCCTGTCCCACACCCGCCTCGCGGGTCGGTTCACGATCCGGGTCGCGCTGGGCCACCTCCGGGGCGAGGAGCGCCACGTGGCCCGGGCCTGGGAGCTGCTCCGCCGGGAGGCGGCCGCGCTCGGGTGACGAGGCGCCGAGGCACGCCTTCCATCCTGGCGCGTCGACCTCGACCGCCCGCCGCGTGGCATCATCTCAACGCCGACCGCCACGAACGAGGACCGGACCAGGACCGTGCCACCGATCGACGAGCTTTCCCGCATCGAGCCCGTGCACCTCGAGCGCCTCGAGCGCCAGGGCGTCTTCACGACGGGCCTGCTCCTCGAGGTCAGCGAGACCCCGACGCGACGCCAGACCCTCGCCGACCAGGTCGACGCATCCACGAACGACGTCCTGGCCTGGCGCGACGAGGCCCTGATGCTCAACCTCGCAGGGTTCGGGGCCCCCGAGCACCGTCTCCTCAGCCAGTCCGGCTTCGAGGGTCTCCGCGACATCCTGGCCGTCGACCTCGATGGCTTTCGGGCAGCCGTCGCCCGCGGGGCGCGGGAGCTGAACCTCGAGCCACCGCCCGAACTCGCGCTCGAGGGCTGGTGGGAGCAGGCGCGCACGCTCGAGGACGAGTAGCGCCGCCTGGTCCGGGCGGGCGTCCGCGATGCCCGGGATACCATGGCCCTCGTGAACGCCTCTTCCATGGGTACCCGGCTCGGGATCGTCGCCGTCGCGATGTCCACGGCGCTGGTCGTCGTGGCCCTCGCTGTGGCGCCGTTCCTGAGCCCGGCCTGGGTGGCCTTCGAGCAGGGTCGCACCGGGGCTGCGGAGCTGACCGGGTTCTCCGAATCGCAGCTCCGGACGGCCACGGATGCGATCCTTACGGACCTAGTCCTTGGGCCCCCGGACTTCGACGTCACCGTTGATCGCTTCCAGGTGCTGACCGAGGCCGAGCGATCCCACATGCGCGACGTCCGCGACACGTTCGCAGGCTTCTTCACGGTGGCCGCCGCCGCGCTGGTCGTGCTCCTCACGGCGTTCTGGCTGGCCGGCCGGAACGGTTCGCGCTGGACTCGCCGGGGGGCATGGCGCGGCGTCCGGCTCGGGGCGCTCGGGCTGACGATCGGCACCATTGCCGCCGGCGTCATCGCCCTCGTTGCCTTCGACGTCGCCTTCGAGGTCTTCCACCGGCTCTTCTTCGCGAGCGGGACCTACCGCTTCGATCCGGCGACCTCCCGGCTGGTCCAGCTCTTCCCGGACGCCTTCTGGTCGGAGACGTCGATCGCCGTGGGTGGCGTGATCCTCGCCCTCGCCGCGGGCACGGCCTGGTTCGCAGGGCGCCGCGCCACGGCCAGCGCGGGCGCGGCGGTCGCGTCCGCCGGAGGGGCGCCCGAGCGGCTCGATTCGCCGGGGCAACCGGCCGGCGAGCGGGGACCGGCCCGATGATCGGCGTCCCGGTCGCCCGGCTCCTCGGCATCGAGATCCGCCTCCAGCTCGGCTGGGTCCTCGTCGTCGCCCTCGTCGCGGCGATCGCGGCCGTCCAGGTCTCCGTCGCCGATCCGGCCGTGAGCCCCGTGCTGCAGTGGGTCCTCGGCGGCGTCGTGGCGGCCGGCTTCTTCGCGAGCGCCCTCATCCATGACCTGAGCCACGCCATCCTCGCCAGGCGGCGGGGCGTGGAGGTCGGGTCGATCCTCATCTCGTTCTTCGGCGGCACGACCCCGCTCGACCCGGCCTCGCCGGATCCTCGCGACGACCTCGTCATCGCGGTCGCCGGACCCGTCGTGAGCTTCGCCCTCGGGGCGGCCCTGGCCCTGGCGGCCGTGGCGGTCGCGGCCGCGGGCGGGCAGGCGGCGGATGTCGCGGCCCAGGTCCTCGTCGTCCTCGCGGTCCTCAACCTCATCCTCGGGGCCGTGAACGTCATCCCGGCCTACCCCCTCGACGGCGGGCGGATCGTGCGGGCGATCGCGTGGCGCCGAACCGGCCGCGAGAAGGACGGCTGGCGCGCGGCCGGGGCCGCCGGCCGGATCGTCGGTCTGGTCGTCCTGGGCATCGGGCTCGCCGTCGTCGTCCTGGCCCGCGATGTCACGAACGGCGCGATGATCGCGTTGAGCGGCTGGTTCCTCGTCCTGTCGGCCCGCGCGATCCGGGAGCGAGTCAAGGTTGACGAGCTCATCGGCGATCTTCACGTCGGGGATGTCATGGAGGTCGACACGCCGACCGTCCATCCCGGCCTGACGGTCGACACGTTCGCCGGACAGCTCCTCGATCGCGACGTGCCCACGACGGCGATCGCGGTCGTTCGCGGCGACGAGGTCGTCGGGATCCTGGGGGTCCGCCAGGTCCAGCGCCTGCGACCGGCCGAGCTGGCCGCGAAACGGGTCGAGGACGTCATGGCCCGACCGCCGCGGCTGCCCGTCGTGCAACCGTCCGACGGCCTGGTCAGCGCCGTCCAGCAGCTCCAGCGGGCAGGCCTCGATGGCCTCCCCGTCGTCGAGCATGGCCGGCTCGTCGGAGTCCTCACGAGGCGCTCGATCGGTCTGGCGGTCCAGGCGAGGACCGGCGGCCCTGGCGGGACGGGCGATGCCGGGAGCGACGCCGCTGAGGACGCCGGCGGGGGAGCGGACAGCGGCCCGGACAACGGCACGGACGGCCCGGACGCGGAGGCCGGACCGGACTCGGGGGCCGGCCCTTCCGGCCCGACGCCGGGCGCTCCTGCCTGACGGCGCCGCGATGAGCTCGCACTCCGCGTCACCTGCCGGCCAGGCGACCAACGGCCTCCGCTCGGTCGAGGCCACCCTCGAGATCGTCCTGGCGGCGATTCCCGGGCCGACCGAGCCCGAGATGGCGTGGATCCACGATGCGCTCGGCCGGGTCAGCTCGGATGACGCGCTGGCGGACACGGACCTGCCGCCGTGGGACAACGCGGCGATGGACGGCTACGCGATCCGGGCCTCGGACATCGCCGCCGCGACGGAGGCGTCACCCGTCTCCCTCGAGGTCATCGGCGACGTCGCCGCGGGCGCCGATCCCGACGTCGAGGTCCGGCCCGGCACGGCGGTCCGGATCGCGACCGGCGCCCGCGTCCCGCCGGGCGCGGATGCCGTCGTCCAGGTCGAGTTGACCACGCCGGCGGATCGTGACGGCCGGTCCACGGGTCCCCGGGGCCGCCACGGCGCGGAGCCCGCGCCGGATCGCTGCCTGGTCCACCAGCCCGTCCAATGCGGCGCCTCAATCCGGGCGGTCGGCAGCGACCTGCGACGCGGAACCGTCGTGGTTCCTTCCGGGACCAGGGTCGGCCCGGCGGCGGTCGCCGTGGCCGCCGGCGCTGGCCTTGCCCATCTCGCCGTCCGCCGCCGCCCGATCGTCGGCGTCCTCGCCACCGGCAACGAGCTTCGCGACCCTGGCTCGGTGCTCGGTCCCTCGGGCATTCCCGACGCGAACGGCCCGGCGCTGATGGCCCTCCTGACCGAGGCCGGCGCCGAGGCCCGGAACCTGGGGATCGCCCGGGACACGCTCGAGGACGTCCGGGCGCGGATCTGCGCCGGGCTCGCCGAGGCCGACGCGCTGATCGTCTCGGGAGGCGTCTCGGTCGGGCCGTACGACCACGTCCGGGCGGCTTTCGAGGCCTACGGCACGATCGACCTGTGGCGGGTCGCCGTCCAGCCCGGCAAGCCGTTTGCCTTCGGCACGGCCCCCCGACCGGGCGGTGCGAGCGGCCCGCCGGTCCTCCTCTTCGGGCTGCCGGGCAACCCGGTCTCGACGTTCGTCACCTTCGAGCTCTTCGTCCGGCCTGCGCTGCGGCGCCTCCTGGGCCTGGCGCACCTCAAGCGACCGCGCGACCGCGCCGTCCTCCTCGACCGGACCCCAAAGAGCCCCGGACGGCGCGCCTTCGTCCGCGTCGTCGTCGAGCGGGACGCCGGCGGCTCGCCCGCCCGGGATGCCGAGGGTCGTGTCCAGGCGCGGCTCGCTGGCGGTGCGGCAGGGCAGGGGAGCCACGTCCTCTCGGCCCTCGCCGTCGCGGACGCCCTGGCGGTGATCCCCGAGGCCATCGATGTCCACCCCGAGGGCGGCGAGGTCGAGCTGTGGTGGCTCGACCGGGACTGACGACCGCGTCGGCCCACGGCCATCGCCGGGTCGTGCATCATCGCGTGAGACAGGAGGACCGATGGACCGAGGCCCCGCCCCGCGCGCCGAGCGGCGCCGCCTGACCCACGTCGACCGGACCGGGCGGCCCCGGATGGTCGACGTGAGCGCCAAGCCGGCGACCGCTCGACGAGCCGTCGCCGAGGCCTTCGTCGCGCTCTCACCCGAGACGCTCTCCCTCGTCATCGATGGTGGGGCCGAGAAGGGCGACGTCCTCGGCGTGGCCGAGCTGGCCGGGGTGATGGGCGGCAAGCGGACCGCCGAGCTGATCCCGCTCTGCCACCCGATCGCCCTCACCGATCTCGTTGTCTCGGTCACCCCCGACCGGGCGGCCGGAGGCCTGCGGATCCGGGCCGAGGCGGCCACGACCGGGCCGACCGGCGTCGAGATGGAAGCGCTGACCGCCGCCTCGGTCGCCGCCCTCACCGTCTACGACATGGTCAAGGGTGTCGAACGGGGCGTCGAGATCCGGGGCCTCCGCCTCGTCTCGAAGTCCGGTGGCCGGAGCGGCGAGTGGCGCCGGGACACGGATTCGGCCGTGGCCGGAGGCACGCCGGCGACGCGTCCCTCGCGGAGGCCCGGGGATCGGACCGCCGGCCGGATCCGCCGCAAGGGCTGACGTGGCCGGCGACGCGGTGCAGCGGCTCGATCCGGGAACGCGCGCCCTCGTCCTGACCGTGAGCGACGGCGTCGCGAGCGGCGTCCGGACGGACGAATCGGGAGCCGCGCTGGCGGAGCGCCTCGCCTCGCTCGGGGCCACGGTCGAGCGGGATGTCATCGGCGACGACCGTACCGAGATCGCCGACCGGATCAGGACGGCGGCGGCGGCGGTGCGGCTCATCGTGACGACCGGTGGAACGGGCCTGACGCCCCGCGACGTCACGCCGCAGGCGGTACGGGCCGTCCTCGACTACGAGATCCCGGGCCTCGGCGAGGCGATGCGGGCCGCCGGTCGGGCGGCCACGCCCCTGGCCGACCTGTCGCGG
>Ga0209342_10003009_pt1 | contig 17853 bp, 12 predicted proteins | sample RifCSP16_2_FD_184023 | JGI IMG/M metagenome (GOLD analysis project Ga0209342, IMG submission 184023) | Soil microbial communities from Rifle, Colorado - Rifle CSP2_sed 16_2 (SPAdes) (version 2) | ecosystem: Environmental > Terrestrial > Deep subsurface > Rock core/Sediment | place: Rifle... | reverse complement strand
CCATCTTCACGCAGGATCTAAGTTATTATAATCAGCAAAAGAACTGCATATTTAATTGTTTTCATATCGTTCCCAGTTTGTGACTTAGAAGGTGGGTTGACATTTGTTTTGTCGGTTATGTTCATAGTTCAATGCGCCAGTTCCCGTCTTCACGTTCAAGGCGGAAGGTATTATGCTCACTATTTCCATCTTTGTAATACCAACGCAAAGTAACCGAAGCCGACTCACCCTCGATCTTTTCGGATTCGATTTCAAAGCGTGAGACCCCCCCATTTTGCGAAAAAGCTGTAGACATCATACCATAGAGGATGCCCGTCTCCGATATGTCCTTAATTAGGACATAATCGTCAAGTTGCTTTGGTTTGCCATCCTGGATCAACTCCATTGCTTCAAGGACTCGCTTGCTAGGTGGTTTTTCTGTCACACTGCTGCATGCCGACGTAATCAAAACGACCGCGAGGATGAGGTTCGCACGTGTGAGTAGCATTACACAGTTCCTTTCAATTGTTAGTAAAGGGAGTTGTCTAATCTGTGAAACCAACGGCGCCAGAAGCCATTGCTGCCCTTTAATAATGTATTAAACTATTCTAATAATAAACAACTGAATGGCCGGTGGAACTACATATAGCAGAATGCCCGCAACCGTCTGACTATTTCCTCAAGTCGATTGTGCGAATATGTGGGGCTGTTCGCTTTCCCCCATATTCAAGAGAAATCGACCCAATGGGATCTGGCGTTGTACCCAGCGCCTTAATCTCATCCAGGGTTTGAGAATAAAGAAATCCAGTTGCAAATGAATGCCTAGCCCAAGTTCGACAGTCGTAGAGCACGAAAAAATATTTTCTGACGAATGCGGTTAGCATTCGTCAGTTGTGTGGTGAAAAGTCGATGTAGTGAAAACTTTGCCTCTTGCGCACCCCCTTCTCGATGTCGTATATTGGAACATGTTTCTGCGAAAGATTTCGGTTAATAAAGGGGGCCAGCGACACGACTACTGGGCACTCATCGAGTCGGTACGGACTGAGCGCGGTCCTCGCCACCGGGTCGTCTCCTACCTCGGTAACATGGACGAAGCCGGGCGTCTCGGAGTCGAGCAGGCCGCCGAAGGACATCCACCGCTTCAAGAGACTCTCTTCGATGAATCGACAAGCCCTGAATGGATCGAAGTAAACACCCGGAAAGTTCGCACAGAACGGGTCCGGCGTTTCGGTGATGTCTGGCTTGCCCTAGAACTGATTAAAAGACTCGGTCTGGACGAGTTGATGGAACAATCGATGCCGGAGACACAACCGAAAATCTCCTGGGCTCTTTTGGTCAACGTCCTTGTCATTTCCCGCTTCTGTGAACCATCGAGTGAGTTGCACATTGCCGAAGAGTTCTACCGCAAGAGCGCCCTCTCAGACCTTCTCGGTATTCCCAACGAAGACATCTATGATAACCGGCTCTACCGGTCGCTCGATAAACTCGTCGTGCACAAAGACGAGATTCAGAAACACCTCAAAGAACGCCTGGGTGAGCTATTCGATATCACCTACGACATTCTGCTGTATGATGTCACCTCCACCTATTTTGAGGGGGAAGTTGCCAGCAATCCACAGGCCCAACGAGGCTATTCGCGGGACAGTCGCCCCGACTGCAAACAGGTCTGTATCGGACTTGTGGTAAGCAAAGAAGGAATACCATTTGGTTATGAAGTTTTTGAAGGGAACCGGCACGATTCCCAGACAGTCGAAACGATTATCGAAAAAATGGAGTCTCTCTATGGTAAATCCGATCGAGTCTGGATCATGGATCGAGGGATGGCCAACCCCGATAATCTCGAACTGCTTCAAGAAGAAGGCCGGCGCTACATCATCGGCACGCCGAAGAAGCTGTTGAAGAGGTTCGAGCGTGAACTTCTCACACAAGATTGGGAGAAGGTGCATGAAGGCCTCGAAGTGAAGATGTGTCCATCACCGCCTGAGTACGGGAGTGAACATGAGACCTTCATCCTCTGCCGAAGTGCAGCCCGACAGGAAAAGGAAAAAGCGATCCACGACCGGTTCATCGAACGACTGGAGAAGGGTCTTGGCAAGGTGAAGAAGAGCTGTGATTCCGGCCGTCCGAAAGAAGTCGCTGTCATAGAGCGTCGCGTTGGCCGTCTTCTCGAACGCTACAACCGGGCGTCTCATCTGTTCCAGATCAATGTCAAAGAACGAAACGGCAGGGCTTCCCTCAGCTGGAAGATGGACAAGACCTATGCCGAGTGGGCACGCCTCAGTGAGGGCTGTTATCTCCTGAGGACCAACATCCGTAACTGGTCAGCGGAAGAGTTGTGGAAAGCCTACATCCAGTTGACCGAAGCCGAATCAGCGTTCCGCATCCAGAAACAAGACCTGGGGCTTCGCCCCATTTGGCACCAAAGAGAAGACCGGGTGCAGGCCCATATCCTGGTCTGCTTCCTCGCTTATGTGCTCTGGAGACTATTGGCGCAAATGTGCAAGCAAGCAGGTCTCGGAAACGAACCGAGAAAAGTCATCGAAGAGATCCGTAATCTCACTCTCGTTGACGTCGTCTTACCAACGCGCAAAGGGATCGAAATCCGCCTCCGATGCGTCTCCAGACCTGAACATCATCTGGCTCTGCTACTCCAGAAACTTGCGCTACGTCCACCTGACAGACTGAAGATGAAACTCAAATTGTAGTGAAAACTTTTGACATTTTTTGCCCTAAATCCCTCGGAATCAATGTTTTGTGCCGCCAACTGTCGAACTTGGGCTAATTTACAATCCTCTCCAGATACAATTACAGTAGAGGGCAGAAATCTCACGATGTCAACCTGGCTAAACTGGGTTTTTCAACCCGCATATCCCCCGGACGGTCCACCATTAAAGGCAGTTATTACCATAACGGCAGTAGAACCAGGGTTCGCTCCGCAACATCATGGTCCGCATTGGTATATTAAAATGAATGCGTTTCCCAAAGTATGTCTTCCTGTGTTTGGATTCATGCTGATTATATCACCGGTTGTGAGTCATGCACAATGGGTTCAAACATCTGGTCCTTATTCATTAAATCCCATCGCTCTGCTCTCAGTAGCTGTTTCGGGGGATACGATTTTCACCGGTGGTTATCAGGGCGATGGTATTTACCGTTCATTTGATGGCGGTGATCATTGGATCGAAATCGCTGCAGGTGACACATACTCTTATGTCAATACCCTTTTAATCCGGAATAACGTTGTGTATGCAGGTAATTATTCTGGAGTATATCACTCGACCGACTATGGGGAGAGTTGGCTCAAGAACCAGACAGGATTACCCGAGCGTGCAGATATTAATTCGCTTGCATTTTTAAACGATTACTTGTTCGCTGCCTCCGAGCTTGGGGTATTTAAATCAAGTGATGGAGGTGAAAACTGGGTATCGGTCAATGTGGGATTGCCGGGTGGTTCATGTGGTAGTATATTATCAGTGACAGCCGCGAACACGACAATCTTTGCCGGAACCTATGGTGGTGTTTATCGGTCGACCAATTATGGATTGTCCTGGATTTCATCAAGTTCAGGATTGACGATGGGCTTTTACGGATGCCCTGCCCGCGTCAATACAATGATGGTAATGGGAAATATTTTATTTGCAGGGACGGATGGTTACGGTATGTACCGGTCTGATAATAATGGACAGAGCTGGGATTCAGTCAATACGGGATTACCGCCAGGATATAATCCGGGATTCTATATGTCAGTCCGGTCTCTTGAATTTTTTCATGATACAATTTTTGCCGGGTTAGATGGGGGGAGCATCTCTATTTCGGCGGATTCTGGCGCACATTGGGAAACACTCGTAAGCGGATTGCCATCATTTGCCTATGTCTTTGATTTTGCTGTCGGAGAAAATAATATTTATGCTGCGACATTCGACGGCCTCTATCAATCAAATGGAATTGATACTATCTGGAATCTCATATTCTCCCGATACCCGGAGCCTCTCGTTGCCCGAAGAATGGGGGTCAGCAACAATAATCTCATCATATCGGGATGGAGTCATTCCTGGAATGGATCAATTCCGAATACATACTATACATCAGACCGAGGAGATGTGTGGTATGAGATTGACTCCCTCTCGCCGGTCCGTGAGTTCAATTGTTTTGCCTCAGGTGATAGTTTTCTACTGGCAGGTTCGGACCGTATCTATCGATCGACAGATGATGGAAATCATTGGACGGAGGTTGATTCAAGTCCGGGTTCCTCACCCATCAATTCTATTTTCATCAAGGAAGATACAATTTATACTGCCACAGGAGGTTATTGGTGGCAATTTGGTGAATGGGGGGGAGTTTATAAATCGACTGATGGCGCCCGGAATTGGAGTCTCATCGGCCTCAGGGGTACAATGGTAACATCTCTCACGATTGTGGGTGATATAATAATCGCAGGGGGTAGTAGTTCGATATATCGATCTGACGACAACGGAAACTCATGGAATCGAAGCGATTCGGGTTTTGCTTACTCTTGGGGACTTCATTCTTTGCTGACAGTCCAAAATCATGTGATAGCATGGGTATCGGATGGTATTTATCTTTCCATTGATTCAGGACGGCATTGGTCGGCGCGAAATAATGGATTACCGTTCGATACCACGAATACTACTCGCATTTACCATGCTGAGGAGAACAGGAAAAAGAAAATCGTGGCCGGGGTATTAACCAGTTTGCTGAGGAGGTTGAAACCCAAATCGTGACTCACCGAACCGGCACCGAATTTTGACTGGACCCCTGGACGCGGGTAGCCGGAGAGGGATAAGAAGAAAGAGGACGTTGCCCGGGTTCTCACAAAATCACTTTGGCGATTCAAGGTAAGATCGAAAGAATTATGAGAAGTCTGATCAATCATTCAAAAACCCTAAAATATCCTGGAGGAAGTTGAGAGACCACGGTTATCGAAAATATATTTGTTGAGACGGACGGCTTATTTTGTCGCTGATCACCAAATAATATTCTTGAATGGCAGGTCAATTTAACTCTGATGTAAACCCAGGACATTTAAATGTATTATCAAATCCTCATTTCGAACCAGCTCAAGACTCTTCCGTTTTCGGTACTAAGAATATGTCCATTCCTGGCCAGTTGGATGGCTGTTCACCGTTCAGTATGTTTGGACTACTCCACCGAGGTTGTTGATAATGAATCACTTACCATCCCGTATAAAATATTATTTATATTCGTAATATATCCTTGACTATTGTATGTGGAGTTTTTAACTTCGGCGTATAAAGGGATAAATAGTAAACATAGTTTAAAACGAAATAACCATCGTTGCATGGCGATATTCAAATGTGGTTTATATCGATTATTCAGAAAATAAAACCCCTCGATCTCGCTCACTCAATCCTCACTATCATTTTAATAATTATCACCTTCATCCTAAGTCGTCAGAATCAATCGCTCAAGGAAAAGATAAGTAACATCATCAGCCATCAAACCATCTCGAAACTGGAAGAAGGTGAGCTTGTACCCCCATTAACCTTCGAAACACTAGAGGGTATTACAAGCAAGTTGTCATTTCCTGGATCCAAGGATTCCTATCTATTGTTTTTTCTAAAAGTTGATTGCCCACATTGTAATAATACTCTCGGTAAATGGTTGATGCTCACAGATGTACTAAATCATGAAAAATGTTCAATTCTCGGACTGTCGTTAAGCGATCGGGTAGAAACCCAAAAATACGTTCGTGACAATAACATTCCTTTTACCCTCGGCGTAATTAGTGATTCACAGATTGTCGATAATTATAAGATATCGGGAGTTCCCATGACACTCATTGTCAATCCCGAAGGTAAGGTCAAGACCTGCATCCTTGGTGAGCTAACGGATAAAAATGTTGATGATATCATTTCCGAAATTCGGGGGCAGGGCAGTATCTAATCAACCGCTTCCATTCATTAATCTAAGGTGTTGCGATGAAATATTTTAAATTGATGCTTTGCATCTTGACAAGCATCGTAATTATTACCTCTGTAATCGCTCTAAATACGGAGACCGCCTACGCTGGTGATGCAACATGTCAAACGCGCTGTGCCCAAATCTGTTCATCCGGCGATCCTTGTGCTCAGATTATTGCCTGCCAAGGGTTGGGTGGCGTATGGACGACGTGTTGTGCGTGGTGCGCACACTAATTATTTTCATTTCTGAAATTACTTGATGAGGCCTCCCTCCATTAACTTTGGGAGGCCTCTTAGTGTCTTATCACTGATACCTATTGGTGCCGCTACGACTACCGATGTATGACCATAAACCTTCTCAAGGATTATTAATTACCCTACCCCCACCGCAAAAGGGTAATGTTGTCATTTGCTGTTCGATTGACAGATCACTAGCGTTCGCATACAATTCAACCCAGTAAATCCTTGACATACGACGGTGGTTGAAGTGAAAAAGAAAATACTCGTATTCACAGCACTTCTGTTGAATGGTTGTTATTATCTTGGTCATAATAAGTTTAAAGACATTATTCCACACCCTTCACGTGATTGGTCGGCACCGGAATGCCTCACCGTCATTATGGAAGCCGGGGAGGATAACCTGCTCGACAAACGAACAAATATCAAAGCAATCGTCACACCATATTATCCCTCTGTGGTGAAAGCGCTGAATCGCGAAGCACAAAAGCAATCTCATTGGAGCGAGAAAGTATATCAACAAACAACCGATAGACTTATCTACGAAAGTTGTGGCATGTTTGTCGATTGGGAGGATGAGAATGAACCTGTGTATGATTACAAGCTGAAACCTTTGAATAATCCTCTCCAGTTTGACTCGGTTATGTTTCTCCTTACCCTTCGTAATGTTGGCTGGCCATGTGGCAAAAAGCTTAGATTATCGGTGCCAACAAGTTATGGATATCGAGAAATTATCATCCCACTAGAAGAGCCGGATTGTGTACCTCCTGACATTAAGAACATCCAAAACATGATCTCTCTGATGAACCAACGAACCGATATTCTGCACCCAAAGACTGTTTCAGGAAGAAAAATGTCATATTTGACAAACATCGAAGAGACTATCTTTATCAAATTCATATTTAACGACGGTGAAAAACATTTCCTTGATTCATCTGACGCTTATTACTTATTCATCCTGAACGGTTTTGAAAGCGAGATCCGTTTCAAATTCCCAATTGATTATATGCGTTAATATTGAGCCTCGGTCATATTGCCGAGGCTCAAATTATATAGGTGGTTTCAGTGAGTAAAAATGTGAAACGATCAATACCAATCGTAAAAACGGCGATCTATTTGTGGTTTCGGAAATAGGGAGGGATTGTCCCGCTTTTAGTGGAGATTCCTATGGCGGTCCGAGTTGATCAGAAGCTCAAGAACTATGACCACCATAGAGCATATCGCGACCTCATTTGTCCTACCACTCATTTTAGCAGTTTCTTTCCCCTCCATTCTCTCTGGAAGACAATTTCAAGTCGGAGGTAATATATCGTCTTCGACAACACCGATTAAATACGCCTTAATCACATTCGCTGACGCACTTGATACGATGAAACGTTTCACCATCCTCTCGGATTCACTTGGCAATTACCAACTCAGCATCATCACGGCGGTCAGTAACGGTGAGACCGAAATACCTTCGGCGATGAATTTGTATCAGAATTACCCAAATCCCTTTGACCAGGGGACCATAATTCGATATGAACTTCCAGATGATGAGAGTGTGAGTCTGAAGATATTTAATATCCTCGGACAGCAAGTTAAGCGAGTGAATCATATCGCCATATATCCCGGTCGCCATGAAATAGCTTGGGATGGGAAGGATGATCTCGGTAAAGATGTGAGTCCGGGGATTTATTTTTATCAACTATTATCGACAAACAAGACTCAAGTCAAGAAAATGGTTCATATATCTCCGATATCGGCTCCAGGGAGAATCCAATATCCATATAAAGGAGATGCGGGTGTCACCTCAACGGCGAGTGTTGTGCGACGTGATGGAATCTTTCATGTATCGATCGAAAGTGTCGATAGTACTCAACCTTACGTTGTCGCGCAAAGGATTTCAGATTTCTTGATATCAGGAGATACCATTCTTAATTTCATCGCGGAGGAAGCGAGAATAATACTCGGGCGAAGTATTGATGGGGTTAAAATTGGAGATGATTCAATGACAGTGATTAACAAGATTGGGCAGCCCGATACAATCGTCGGCGATGATTTTGTAGGAGTCATATTTAAATACTATCGAGTTGATAACCCACATTCATTTATGATGATATCGATTTTTCAAGATTCATTACTAACGAACGGCACGGCGGTATTTTTTTTGGAAGTGGATAGTCCGTACGTAGGAAAGACAAAAGAAGGAGTCGGGATTGGCACACCGCGAGAGATAACATGGCAACTTCTCGGAATACCGACGAATACCGATAGTTCTGGATCTGTAATCGAAGATTATTACTTAGTACCACCACCGGCAGGTAATCCTCCTACTGGCATCTACTTCGTATATCCCTTCGACGATCGAAGAATTATTCGAATCAAGATGAGCGGTTAGTCGAGGATCAAAATTAAATAATTACGGGAGTGTGATCTTGCTCAGAGTGAAATCGAGATTCTGAAAACTTCGGGAGGAGGTGAACACGTATGCGTTAACCTCGTTGAATACCTTTGCGGGAAGTCATCCGGTAGTAGAGACGACTTAGAGATGCACACTCCAAACACCTCTTCGTTTATCGATACAATTACAACCATTACATTCAATTCAAACTTGACCCCAACAGAGGCCCACAATGAAAATGAAAAAATCCATAGGGACGACCATCCCATTGATTGTGCTGCTGCTCGCATTTCTGGGCACAACGCTGGAAGCGAATATCACCCGAGATCAACGGGTTAGGATGATACGAAATTCCGATCTTATCGTTCAAGGGCGGGTATCGGCAATGGTTGAGGAGCGGGATGCTCACAATGTGTCGATCGACGTGGTTACAGTGAAGATAACCGACCTCGTTATCGGTAAATTAAATAAGATGATAGTCACGTTGCGATACCAACGCACGGTGATACCCGATAAAGAGTGGACCATTCCACGATTTCATGTCGATGAGGACGTTATTCTCTTGCTCATCAAGGAGGAATCCGCTGCGTGGTCTTTAGTTGGAGGTGGTAGAGGAAAATTTAGAATCACAGGGAATACCATAGAAGGTGGTTCCATACCACTGTCCCAGTTCAAGGATCAAATTCGGGAAGTCCATGGTAGAAAAAGTGAGAACATTGACCTCCCAGCAGAGGAAGACTATCAGGGAGACAATGAGGGCAGTGTCAGCAAGCTTGGGGGGGAATTCGTCATTCTCAATCCTCCACTATACGGTCCATTGCAACCCACAACGATCCAATTCCAGTTAAATCCTAACGGCGCCTTGGATAAAGACGGGAATCAACTATCTTTTAACGCGGTCAAGGCAGCAGTTCAACGAGCCTTGGATTCGTGGAACAATGCCCCACATTCCTATGTCACTTTTTCAATATCAAGTACACAATATGGGGGCTCCAGAGTCCACAACAACGGAGTCTCGACAATCACATTCGAAGATCTTCCCTACAATGGGGCTACCGACGTGACCGATCCGGCGACAATCATCGATGAGATCGATATGTGGTTTAGCAAAGGGTACAATGATGGAGGTTATCGCTCTCTCCGTTGGAATACAGAGGTCACCTACCCTTCTGGTTATCCGACATACAACTGCCCGTATCCCGCTTCTGTATCGAACTGTGCGCATGGTCCGATCGGACCGGTAGATTTAGAGGATGTTGCTGCTCATGAGCTGGGTCATGGGGTCGGGCTCGGGCATGTAAGTTCAACTTTTTCCACGTACACACTGCGACCAACCGATTATACTGCAACAAATTGGTGGGAGAAAACATATCGACGAAGTCTCGAAACGGGCGACAAGGCCGGGAAGATTTATCAAGATCCGAGTTTTCCCTCGGGCGGCGCTCAATCCGTCTCCAAGGTGCTCCTCGCTGCGCCGCCGACTGTTACCATCGGGAGCAACTATTCGGTATTATCTGGGCAATATTTTGAAATTGAGGCCGGGAAAACATTGAAAGTGGCTGCCCTCAGGACGAACATGATTTTTACAAGTCATGGCGAATTTAAAACTTCCGGGACATCGAGTCAGCATGTTACCATAACATCTGCTGCCACGACTCCAGCCCAAGGTGACTGGTACACACTCAGTCTCAAAGGCGGACCGAACAATATGACATACACAGATGTTAAATATGCGATATACGGCATCTACGTCAATAACACCAATGCCACTAACCTCATTGATAATTGTACTATGCAATACTGTTCAGGATATGGTCTATATTCCTACCTCACCTTAATCCAACCGAATGCGGTAAAAATAAAAGACTGCACTATTAAAAATAATGTTTGGGGGATGACCGCTGTCAATTCAAGGGTTGATTTTGTCACATCAGATCCAAACGACGCTACGAGAGGTATATTAAATAATAATAAACAGGGCACGGTCCAGTATGCTGGTGGCAGACTCTACCTCAGCGGTTTCCGTGTGGGAAACAATGGAAGTGCGGGCAGCTATCACGGTATGTATATCAGCGGAGCAACGGCCTACACTGTGTTCAGTCCAGATAGTAACGCAGCAGGATACAACTGGGTTTACGGCAATACGGGTGGGCAGATTGAGATTACCAGCTCCGGAGGAAAAGCGTTCTTGGGCGATGCGACTCGGGCTGGCTATAATCACATCTATGGCAATTGTGCATACATCAGCAACGGGACAGGGACGACAGTCAGTGCACAGCGTAATTACTGGGGTTCTGCATCGCCCCCCTATCAGTGTCCTCCCCCATCAAATTGTTTTACCGGACCAGTCAACTACTCTAATTGTCTCAGTTCAGGTATGGCTCCGATGGCAGTTCCGGTAGTCGTTTCGGATGATGGCGCGAGCGAATCCGATCACCCTAACCCGACTCTCATTTCGAGAAGATATGACGAGATCGGTGCTGTTCAAGCCAAAATGGATCGAGCCAAGTATGATGATGTACTTCTGCTCGCAAACACATTATTACAGAATGATTTATCGGATGAAGAATGGTTTTATTTCAACTCACAGAAAGTTCACGCACATATCGGGATAGGAGATCTCAATGGTGCGACAGTCACATACGAGGCCATGAAGGCACGAGGGGGTGATATTAATGCAGAGGCATTGTCATTCCTCCGTGAGACCATTGCTCTGGAGAGAGCCATTCGTGAAGCGTCATCTGAAAAACCGGGTCTCACCGTTAGATTAGCTGATGCCTTCTCAAACCCATATCCCTACACATTGGATCAAAATTACCCAAATCCATTTAATCCCGTAACCGAGATTAAATATGAGCTCCTGAAAGACGCGCACATAATTCTGAAAGTTTACGATGTCCTAGGGAGTGAGATAACGACACTTGTCGACGAATTCCAGTCAGCCGGGTATAAGACTGCGCCATTTGATGCTACTAAACTGGCAACCGGGGTTTATTTTTACCGGCTTCAAGCAGGGCAATATGTTACTCTGAAAAAAATGTTGTTGATCAAATGAGTGCCAAGCTAAGGTGCTGGCCTTCTTGTCCTATGCAATGCTGGGACTACGGTAATACCCTATCAGCCGTATAGCATGAGGTGATCGCTCGGCAGAAATGCCGAGCGATAAGCCACCTGACAATGTAGCCTGAAAAGGGCGCTATAATATCCTATGGGGATAAATTGTTTGTTGGGTCAAACAAGGGCGTTTATTTTTCATCAAACATGGGGAATCGCTGGGATTCAATCACCGATAATCTTCCGGGTCCAGCTCAATTAGTCTATTCGATGTCGATACAAAGTGGGGATTTATTTGCGGGAACCTCGGAGGGAATTTGGCGTCGTCCCATTTCAGATATCGTACCGGTCGATTACATCAATGATTACCCAGGGCCTCTTTCATTCAAATTACATCAAAACTGTCCAAACCCGTTTAATCCATCAACGGAAATTACCTACACCCTGCCGAAAGCCAGTACAGTTACCCTGAGAATTTTCGATATCCTCGGCCGGGAAGTCACAACGCTGGTGAATGAGAGAAAAGAGGGCGGGCGGTATACCATTGTATGGGACGCTGATGGTGTCCCCTCAGGAATATATTTCTACCGCATAGCAACCGGTGATTTCACAGAATCAAAGAAGATGGTGTTGATGAAATGAGTTGTCTGGTAACGCTCAAGGGCTTCCTTGACAAGCAGTTATAAGGATCATTTCAAAGTTCAAAGATCGTGATTGGTTATTGTAAGTAAGAGGTAACACCATAAAGGACTTGAGAAAAGAGTTTTTAAGCAGTATATTCGGACAATTAGGTCTTATTATCTATTACGATGCCTGTCATCTTCAGCAAATCATGTGAGTACGCCTTGCAGGCTGCTCTCTACCTTGCGCAGCAACCACAAGGTAAACCTGTTCTCCTCCGGGATGTCTCGGACCGCCTCAATATTCCTCATCACTTTTTAAGCAAAGTTCTCCAATCGCTCACCAGAGATGCGATCATTGTTTCCTCCAAAGGAGCAAACGGTGGATTTCAATTAGGTCGTTTGCCGAAAGACATTACGCTCGTTGATATTGTTCGCGCCATTGATGGTGAGAAATATCTCGAAGATTGTGTGCTAGGATTTCCTGGGTGCGGAGATCGTCATCCCTGTCCCGTTCACGATCAGTGGAAACGGGCAAAAGAAATCATTCTGAACATTCTTCACAAGAAGACACTGGCGGAGTTAAGCAAGGAACTCGATCGGAAATTGAACCTGATCGAGAAACTCGTCGGTTAGTAGCTCGCTAACTGCCAGGCTGTTCTTTCCTTTTTTCACTTCAATTTTTTGGGGGTCTTTCTATAGGATTTATTCTTTCAATCAGGAAGGAATACCTTATGAGTAAACTTAGTCGTCGCGATTTTCTTGAACAATCCGGCAAAGGCTTGTTGGGTGCTGCTGTGTTGGGATCGATGGTTGATCTCGAGCTGCTGCAGTTTGTCCGAAAAGTTGATAATCCACTGGCATTCTATCCAGATCGGAATTGGGAAAGCATTTATCGTGACCAGTACCGGTACGACCGCACCTTTACCTACATCTGTGCACCGAACGACACACACAATTGCCGATTGCGTGCTTTCGTCCGCAACGGGATTGTTGTGCGAATCGAGCAGAACTATGATGCGGCCGAAGTAATGGACATTTATGGCAACAAAATTCCGCCATCATGGAACCCACGAGGTTGTTTGAAGGGATACACGTATGTTCGACGGATGTATGGGCCTTATCGCGTAAAGTATCCGATGATCCGCAAGGGTTGGAAAGACTGGGCAGATGCAGGGTTCCCAACGGATGCAAACGGTGTTCCTGACAAAGCGTACTTCAAGCGCGGAGAGGATAGCTGGCTTCGGATTGCCTGGGATGATGTGTCACGATACACCGCTCTTGGGTTGCTTCACGTCATGGAGAAGTATCAAGGCGACGAAGGCGCACGCCGTTTGAAAGCACAGGATTACCCGGACGAGATGATTGAAGCAATGCACGGCAGCGGCGGGCAAGTATTGAAGCTTCGTCCGGGAATGTCTCTGCACGGCGCTCTGCGTATTCAAGCGGTCAAGCGATTTGCCAACATGCTCGCGTTGTACGATGCGGAGGAAGCGAAGAAACACAACCGTCAACCGTACGGCTCTCGCTCGTGGACGAATTACGACTGGCACGGCGACTTGCCCCCGGGACATCCGATGGTGACAGGCATTCAAACCCACGACGATGACCATAACAACTTCCGGCACGCGCGGCTCTTCATCATTCAAGGTGTAAACTTCGTAGAGAACAAAATGTCCGATGCTCACTGGTGGATCGAGACGATGGAGCGCGGAGGAAAGATTGTTGTCATCGCCCCTGAATACAGTCCCTCCTCACAGAAGGCCGATTATTGGATTCCGCTCCGCCCAGGAACCGATCCTGCTCTACAACTCGGTGTCACCAACATTCTTTTCCAGGAAAAACTCTACGATGCAGACTTTGTCAAGCGATTCACCGATATGCCTCTCCTGGTTCGGTTCGATACGCTCAAACTTCTTCGTGCTTCTGATATTTTCAAAGGATACAAGAATCAAGAACTGCGCGGATACAGCTCGACTGTTCAAAGCATTGATCAGGAAGCTCGCGAGCAGTGGGGCGACTTTGTTGTCTGGGATACAAAGAAGAAAAAGCCGATTGCGGTTACGAGAGAGGATGTTGGAAAACACATCGACGAGAAGAACGTCGATCCAGCGCTCGATGGTGCATTTACTCTAACCGATACGAGAGGCAAGCAGATCAAGGTCAAGACAGTTTTCCAGCTCTATAAAGAGCTCTGTGCTGAATACGGTCTTCAAACCACCCACGAAATCACCGGCGCTCCCAAGGAACTCATCGTCCGATTAGCCCGGGACCTTGGGACGATCAAACCTGCTGCCGTGCACACAGGCGAAGGTGTTAATCATTACTTCCACTGCGACATCACGACGCGTGGTACGTTCCTCTGGATGGCCCTCACCGGTAACATTGGAAAACCAGGCTCGGGTGTCGGACATTGGGCGGGCAACTACAAGTTCTGTGTTTTCGATGGGTTGCCGAAGTTCAACACGGAAGATCCTTTCAACATGAATCTCAACCCCGAGGCGAACGGCTCGGAAGTGAAGACCAAGAAGTACTACAAGCCCGAGAACCCGTGCTACTGGAACTACGAAGATCGCCCATTGATCGTCGAGACGAAGAATAGGCGCAAGGTGTTCACGGGCACATCGCACATGCCGACGCCCACGAAGGTCGAGTGGACGGCGAACGTCAACCTGCTCAACAATGCGAAGTGGGCATACAACATGGCGCGCAATGTCGATCCGAAGACGGAGATGATCGTCATCAACGAGATGGAGTGGACAGGAAGTTGCGAGTTTGCGGATATTGTTCTGCCCGTTGAATGCTGGGCAGAACTGACGCTTCCCGATATGACCGCATCATGCTCCAATCCTTTCCTGCAAGCATGGAAAGGCGGGGTCAAGCCGATCTTCGACAACCGGAACGATGCCGTGATTATGGCTGGGGTAGCGGAAAAACTTTCCGAATTAACAGGCGACCGACGATACAGGGATTTCTTCAAATTCATTCTTGAAGGAAAGCCTGAGGTTTACCTCCAGAGGATTCTCGACGGTGGGACAACGACGAACGGCTACAAGATTGACGAGTTGCTGAAGCGAGATGCAGCCGCCTTAATGATGTTTCGAACCTATCCTCGCATTCCCGGCTGGGAGCAAATCCACGAGTCAAAGCCTTTCTATAATAAGACTGGTCGGATTGAATTCTACAGAGACGAAGATGAGTTCATCGAGTACGGAGAAAATCTCATTGTCCATCGCGAGCCGGTGGAAGCGACTCCCTATCTCCCTAACGTCATCGTTGCATCACATGCGGCAATCCGTCCGAACGATTACGGCATTCCGATCGATCATCCCGGCGCAGATGAACGCTCTGTCCGCAACGTGAAAATGCCGTGGAAGAAAGTGAAGCAGACGAAGAACTTTCTGTGGGAACAGGGCTATCGGTTCTGGTGCCTCACCCCGAAATCCCGTCATACCAATCACTCTTCCTGGGCAGTGACCGATTGGAATTTCATCTGGAACAGCAACTTCGGCGATCCATATCGCATGGACAAGCGCATGCCCGGTGTCGGAGAGCATCAAATCAATATGAATCCCGATGATGCGAAGGAGCTTGGCATTAACGACGGAGATTATGTCTATGTTGATGCCAATCCTGCCGACCGTCCGTACAGAGACTGGTCGCCGGACGATCCCTTTTACAAAGTTTCTCGATTGATGCTGCGTGTGAAATACAATCCTGCTTATCCTCGTGGCATCACAATGATGAAGCACTCGGCATTCATGGCAACACCGAAGTCCGTAAAGGCGCACGAGACACGTGAAGATGGTCGGGCAGTTTCCGAAGATACTGGATACCAGGCGAGTTTCCGATACGGCTCGCAGCAAAGCATCACTCGCGGCTGGCTGCAGCCGACGATGATGACCGACTCCCTCGTGCGGAAGGATGTAGTCGGACAGCACATCGGTCAGGGATATGAGGAGGACACGAATTCGCCCAATACGTGTCCGAAGGAGACGCTGGTGCGCATCACGAAGGCGGAAGATGGCGGAATGAATGGCAAGGGTGTGTGGGATCCCGTGAAAACGGAGCTGACACCGGCAAATGAAAATGAGGCGATGAAGAAATATCTGAACGGGGAATTTTTGAAAACGTAGTCAGCCGAGAAACAAGGGAAATTGCGGATCGATGATAAACGTGAAAAGGATTTACGATCAACCACAGAACAACGATGGGTAAAGAGCATAATAATGCGGTTGCATTGATGGAGATGAGCCAACGACAACGAGGATGAGAAATGGAAGAACTTCACACAGAAGATGATCGTTCCGATTTTGAGTTGACTCATCATATCCTACCCGGCGACCCAGGCAGAGATCATATCGCCGAGATGGCAGAGGCGTTCATCATCGAGTTCAAACGGATGCGGTGGACGAATGAATCAATACTCGCAATGTTCCGAAATCCGTTCTATGCCGGTCCGTATTATGTTTATAAGGAACGTGGAGAGGAATATGTCCTTGATCTTCTCAACCGTTTGAGAACATAAAAGTCACTGACAAGGAGAACTGTATGCCCAAAGTTTACAACTGGCAGTTAGGCCGTGAGATGGACTATCCTTACGAAGGGAAGCGCTCCAAGCGACAATTCGCTGCCGTCTTCAATATCAACCGCTGCATTGCTTGCCAGACATGCACGATGGCGTGCAAGAGCACATGGACGTACTCCAAAGGGCAGGAGGCAATGTGGTGGAATAATGTTGAGACAAAACCGTACGGTGGTTACCCGCAGCACTGGGATATCAAAGCACTTGAATTGCTCGGTGAGCAGCCGGGCTGGGATATCAATGGCTCTTCGGAAGAAAAACCGTACGGCGTCTATCAAGGTGAAACACTTTTTGAAGCAGCAAAAACTCGTGCAACTGAAAGCGGCCAGCAAGCGCTCGGCTATTTACCGACCGAAAAGGAATGGCGCTCCCCCAATTTCTATGAGGATACGGCATACTCATCAATCGCATCCCGACTGGGGAAAATGGCTGATGGGGCCGTCTTGCCAGAACATAAAGCGTGGTTCTTCTACTTACAGCGTATCTGCAACCACTGCAGCTATCCAGCCTGCCTTGCAGCGTGTCCTCGTGGGGCGATTTACAAGCGACCGGAAGATGGCATCGTCCTCATCGACCAGAGTCAGTGTCGTGGATACCGCAAATGCGTGGAACAATGTCCGTATAAGAAACCGATGTTCAATCCCGAGACGAGAATTTCGGAAAAATGTATTGCCTGTTACCCACGTGTTGAAGGAAGTGATCCTCTTACGGAAGGCGAGCCGATGGTGACACGCTGCATCTCTGCCTGCGTTGGAAAGATTCGGCTGCAAGGATGGATCGACGATCCCAAGAGCCCTGTCTACTATCTTGTGCGTGAGGCGAAGGTTGCGCTGCCGCTGTATCCGCAATTCGGCACGGAGCCGAACGTCTACTACATCCCGCCCCGCTGGGCGCCTCGGGGATACTTGCGTCAGATGTTTGGTCCCGGCGTCGTTCACGCGATCGATGCATATGCAGATCCTGACCATGAATTGCTCGGTGTGCTGCAGTTGTTCGGAGCGACACAGCGGCTGGTCTACGGCTATTCAGTGAAGGATGATGAAGTCATTGGAT
>Ga0209342_10003007_pt1 | contig 17865 bp, 15 predicted proteins | sample RifCSP16_2_FD_184023 | JGI IMG/M metagenome (GOLD analysis project Ga0209342, IMG submission 184023) | Soil microbial communities from Rifle, Colorado - Rifle CSP2_sed 16_2 (SPAdes) (version 2) | ecosystem: Environmental > Terrestrial > Deep subsurface > Rock core/Sediment | place: Rifle... | reverse complement strand
CAGATGGTGTTTGCAGGCTACACCCGAACGTGAGGCCTGTCTACTGGCATTGTTCCTGTGTTTTCAGGCCGTATGACAGTTGTCAAGGTTGACCCAACTGAACGGTTACGAATGCCCGACGAATAACCGAATGAGCTTCAGCGCGCCAAAGAATTCGTTTATTCGTTGTCAATTCGTTGACAGTTTGCCTGACCTCCTTGAAACGCATCAAGAGCCATGAACAAAAGTGAACTTCGTGTCACTCCTTGGTCCCACGCCGAGCCGCCGACCGAATCCGCCATCCGTCGGATGTTCGACGCCGAACGACTGCGGCCGTACGCCTGGTCAAATGGTCCTGGCGATGTGTACAGCGCGCATCACCACGCCTATCACAAGGTCATCTACGTCGTCGCAGGCTCAATCACGTTTGGCCTGCCGGACGAGGGCCGGCAGGTGACGCTGAACACGGGCGATCGGCTGGACCTGCCGGCAGATGTCGTCCACGATGCCGTCGTCGGACCGCAGGGTGTGGTATGCTTGGAGGCACATCATTGACAAAGGACCAATTATGTCTACATTAGTGCCGAGCAGCACCGATGAGCTGGTGCAATGGACCTGGCCGCAAATCGAGCCGCACTATCGAGAACTCGCCGCGCGCCCGCTGAACGCCGCGAACGTCGGCGCGTGGCTGGCCGACTGGTCGCGGCTCGAAGAAGCCGTCAACGAAATGTACAACCGCCTATGGGTGGCGACGACCGTCAACACGGCGGACGAAGAGGCCGGGCGTCGCTTCGCCGCCTACCTTGACGAGATCTTTCCTGCCGCGCAGGCTGCCGAGTACGGGCTGAAGAAGAAACTAATTGCGTCCGGCCTCAAAGCGGAGGGCTTCGAGGTTCCGCTGCGCAACATGCGCGCCGAGGTGGAACTGTTCCATGAGGCGAACCTCCCCCTGCTGGCCGAGGAGAAGAAGCTGTCCACGACGTTCGACAAGATCGTCGGCGCACAGACGGCCACGTGGGATGGCAAAGAGGTCACTCTACAGCAATTGCAGCCCGTCTTCCTCGATCCGGATCGCGCGAAGCGCGAGCGCGCCTGGCGCCTGTCGATGGAGCGCCGCCTGGCCGACCGGGAGAAAATCAACGAATTGTGGACTCAATTCCTGCGCGTGCGGACGCACATCGCAGAGAACGCCGGCTACGACGGCGACTACCGCGCCTATCGCTGGAAGCAGTTGCTGCGCTTCGACTACACGCCTGCCAACTGCGAGACGTTCCGCCGCGCGATCGAGGAAGTCGCGATCCCCGCCGGCCTGCGCATCACCGAGCGGCGGCGCAGGCGGCTGGGCGTCGGTTCGCTGCGGCCGTGGGACCTCAATGTCGATCCGCTGAACCGCCCGCCGCTGCGCCCGTTCGAGACGATCGACGAGCTGCGCGGCAAAACCTCGGCCATCTTCCACCGCGTCGACCAGCAGCTCGGCGCGCACTTCGACACGATGGCGCGCGAGGGTCTGCTCGATCTCGACAACCGCAAGAACAAGGCCGGCGGCGGCTACTGCACCGAGTTCGCGACGGCCCGGCGCCCCTTCATCTTCATGAACGCCGTCGGCGTGCACGACGACGCGCAGACGCTGCTGCACGAAGGCGGGCACGCTTTCCACGTCTTCGAGTCGGCGCGCCTGCCGTACATCCAGCAGAAGCAGGTCGGACTGGAGTTCGCCGAAGTCGCGTCGATGGGCATGGAGCTGCTGGCCGCGCCGTACCTCAGCATGGATCACGGCGGCTTCTACGGCGAAGCCGATGCCGCCCGTGCGCGAGTCGAGCATTTGGAGAATGCCATCCTGTTCTGGCCGTACATGGCCGTCGTCGACGCCTTCCAGCACTGGGTGTACCAGAATCCCGACGACGCGCTCGATCCGGCGCAGTGCGACGCGCAGTGGGCGGCGCTGTGGAAGCGCTTCATGCACGGCGTCGATTGGAGCGCGCTGGACGACGTCCTGGTCACCGGTTGGCAGCGCAAGGGGCACATCCACCAGGATCCACTCTACTACGTCGAGTATGGCCTGGCGCAGCTCGGCGCCGTGCAGGTGTGGCGCAACGCGCTGAAGGATCAAGCCGCGTCGGTCGCCCGCTACCGGCGCGCGCTGTCGCTCGGCGGAACGCAGCCGCTCCCGAGGCTCTACGAGGCGGCCGGCGCGAAGTTCGCCTTCGACGCCGGCACGCTGCGGGAAGCGGTCGGCCTCATGGAACAGGCCATCGCCGCGCTCGATCCGGAATAGGGCTGATGCTATGGTGTTGCCCCTGAGAAACTACCACGAGCGCGAATTTTTAGGACGCCGATGAACGCGGATTACGCTGATTTTGATCTTATCCGCGTCCATCCGCGCAAATCCGCGGCTAAGCCTTGGTTACGGCGGGAGGTTGCACTATGACGCGCGTTAAGCGCTCGGCGCTCGTGATGTGTCTGGCCGCGCTCGCCGTGGGGTTTGCTTCGCTGGCGATCGCGCGCGCGCCCGCGTCTATCGCCGCCTCTGAGCCTGAAGTCACGCCCGCTATGATGGCCGAAGGTCTCCCGACCGAGGCCGCGCCCCGCCTGTACGTGCTGCGCGTCTACGTCCGCAACCCGGACGACGTCGCCCGGCTCACCTCCGGCGGCTGGGACGTGCTGGAGGCGCGAGGCCCGGACTACTTGCTCGTCATGGGCGACGACGTGGTGATGCGCCGGCTTCGCGCGCAGGGCTTCGAAGTCGCGATCGACCACGTCCTCGACGCCGTGTCGGCGATCCGCCCGTTCTCGTACTACGGCGGGTACCGCACTGTCGCCGAGCATGACCAGCACATGGACGACATCGCCGCCGCGCGCCCCGACCTGGCCGTCGTCGTCGATTACGGCGACTCCTGGCGCAAGGTCAACAGCCGGCCGGACGGTCACGATCTCAAGGCGATGTGCATCACCAAGCTGCGCGCGGGCGATTGCGCGCTCGATCCGGAGGCAGACAAGCCGCGCTTCCTGTTGATCGCGGCAGTTCACGCGCGCGAGCTGAGCACGGCCGAGCTTGCCTGGCGCTGGATAGACTACCTCGTCGATAACTACGACGTCGATCCCGACGTCACCATGCTGCTCGACTACAACGAGATGTGGATCGTCCCCGTTGCGAATCCCGACGGCCGGCACATCGTCGAGCAGGGCGGCAATTCGCCCTATCTGCAGCGCAAGAACGCCAACGACTCGCTCGGCAACTGCAGCGTTCCGCCCACCGCCTCAAATCATCACGGCGTCGATCTCAACCGCAACGCCGGCTTTCAGTATGGCGGCGCGAGCACGAGCACCGATCCGTGCGCGCAGACCTATCGCGGCACGGAGGCGGCGTCCGAGCCGGAGGAAGGCGCGCTCGAAGACCTGATGCGCAATCTGTTCCGCGATCAGCGCGGCGCGGCCATCACCGACACGGCGCCGCTCACGGCCACCGGCGCGATGCTCACGCTACATAGTTACGGCGACCTGGTGTTGTTGCCATGGGGTTGGACCGAATGCTTCCTGTCATGCCCGCCCAACCTGCGAGCGCCGAACGATGCAGGCTTGCGCTCGTTCGCGTTCCGCATGAGCTACTACAACGGCTACGACACTGGCCAGGGATCCGAGCTGCTCTATGCCGCCAGCGGGACGACCGACGACTGGGCCTACGGCGTGTTGGGCATTCCGGGCTTCACCTTCGAGGTCGGGCCGCGGTTCTTCGGATGCAGCGGATTCACGCCGCCGTATTCGTGCCAGGATAGCACGTTCTGGCCCGCGCAGCGCGGCGCGTTCCTGTATACCGCCAAATCGGCGCGCCAGCCGTACGCCGACACGCTCGGGCCGACGACGCTGTCTGTCTCGCTGAGCGTCACACACACGGTGGCCGGTAGACCGGTCACGCTCACCGCCGTCGTCGACGACAACGCCTACGGCAGCTACGGTGTCGGCCGGCCGGCCGCGCAGATAATCAGTGCGGTGGAGTACACCGTCGACGCGCCGCCGTGGGCAGGCGGTACGCCGATCGGCATGGCGGCGCTCGACGGGGCGTTCAACACGTCTGCCGAGACTGCCGTCGCGCAGGTAGACACGGCCCTGAGTGCAGGTCGGCATACCCTCTTCGTGCGCGGGCGCGACGCCGCCGGCAACTGGGGACCCGTCACTGCGCAGTGGCTATTTGTGATGTACGACAACAATGTGTATCTCCCACTCGTGACGCGCCAGGGTGAATAGCAGCTGATGAACTTCAAACTCCAAATTTCAAACTTCAAAGGGCGCTGATGACCAGGCTTGTCTACCCTGACACCCGTACCGTCGATCAAGTTGACGATTATCACGGCACGCTCGTCGCCGATCCATATCGCTGGCTGGAGGATACGGACTCGCCCGAGACGCGGGCGTGGATCGAACAACAAAACGCGGTGACGTTCTCGTTCCTGGAGAGCATCCCCGCGCGCGACGCGATCCGAAAACGCCTCACCGCGCTGTGGGATTTCCCCAAAGCCTGGGCGCCGCTCAAGCGAGGCGAGCGCTACTTTCAACTGCGCAACAGCGGCCTGCAGAACCAGGACGTGCTGCGCGTGCTCGAGGCGCTAGACGCCGAGGCTCGCGTGCTGCTCGATCCCAACACGCTCTCGGCTGACGGCACGGTGGCTATGACGAACTGGTCGGTCAGCGAGGACGGCCGCCGGCTGGCTTACGCGATCAGCGCAAGCGGCTCGGACTGGCTGACGTGGCGCGTGCGGGATGTCGATTCCGGCGAGGACCTGCCGGATGTGATCGAGTGGAGCAAGTTTTCCGATGCGGCGTGGCTGCCGGACGGGTCAGGCTTTTACTATTCTCGATACGATGCGCCCGAGGCCGGTCAAGCCTACGCGGGCGTCAACACCTATCACAAGGTTTACCTGCACCGCCTTGGCGAGCCGCAGTCGCAGGACAGGCTGATCTACGAGCGGCCCGATCAAAAAGAGTGGGGTTTCGGCGCCCACGTGACGGAGGATGGTCGATACCTGATTCTGTTTGTGTGGCAGGGCACGGATACGCGCAACCGGCTGTTTTATCAGGGCTTGCAAACAGGCGGGGAATTTGTCGAGCTGATCCGCGAGCTGGAAGCGGCGTATCACTTCGTGGGCAACGACGGGCCGGTATTTTACTTCCGCACCGATCTCGACGCGCCGCGCGGAAGGCTGATCGCGATCGACACGGCGTCTCCCTCGCGAGAGAACTGGCGGACACTGATTCCGGAGAGCGACGACGTGCTCGAAAGCGTGAAAATGGTCCACGATCAGTTCGTGGCGCTCTATCTCCACGACGCCTACCATCGGATCAGGCGCTTCGACTTGAGCGGCGCGCCGCTGGGTGAGATTGCCTTGCCCACGCTCGGCTCCCTCCTCGGCATCAACGGGCGGCGCAAGCACGACGAGATGTTCTTCACTTTTCACTCGTTCGTCTATCCGGCCACGCCTTACCGCTACGACTTCCAAACGGGTGAAAGCCAGCCCCTGTCGGCGCCGGCGATCGATTTCGACGCGCAGCCTTACGAGACGCGGCAGGTGTTCGTGACGAGCACAGACGGCACGCGCGTGCCGATGTTCTTGATCCACAGGCGTGACCTGGTGAAAGACGGGCGCAATCCGACCCTGCTCTGGGGCTACGGCGGATTCAACATCTCGCTCACGCCGAGCTTCGCGGTGAGCCGTTTGATCTGGCTGGAGCTGGGCGGCGTGCTGGCCGTTGCCAACCTGCGCGGCGGCGGCGAGTACGGCGAGGAATGGCACAAGGCCGGCTCACTGCACAACAAGCAGAACGTGTTCGACGACTTCATCGCCTGCGCCGAATACTTGATCGCCGAGAACATCACCTCGCCGTCCAAGCTGGCGATCCAGGGCGGCTCGAACGGCGGATTGCTCGTCGGCGCGTGCATGATCCAGCGGCCGGACCTTTTCGGCGCCGTCCTGCCTGCCGTCGGCGTGATGGACATGCTGCGCTTCCACCAGTTCACGATCGGCTGGGCGTGGGTGAGCGATTATGGCTCGTCCGACGATCCGGAGCAGTTCAAGACGCTGTACGCTTATTCTCCGCTGCACAACCTCAAGCCGGCCGCGCGCTATCCGGCGACCTTGATTACGACGGCCGACCACGACGACCGCGTCGTGCCGGGGCACTCGTTCAAGTTCTCCGCCGCGCTTCAGGCGGCGCAGGCCGGAGGCGCGCCGGCACTCATCCGTATCCAGGTGAAGGCCGGGCACGGCCTCGGGAAACCGACCTCGATACTGATCGACGAGCAGACCGACGTATGGGCCTTCCTCGTCCAAGTTCTGGAGATAGATGCAACACGGTTTCTACGGTGAATGACCGGTGGCTTGATCGCCTGCATCTGACCTGCGCCGCAACTTCCTACCTCACTTCATCCGCTCGTGATTCCGCGCTATAATATAGTTGTGTAGAATATGCGTTCGCAGTGTTGGGCGGCTGCGAACGGTCATGTACTGGTCGCGGACCAATCCCGTCATGACGATAACTAACGAAGAACGGCGTGTAGTGTTGTACGCGACTTCGGAAAAACCTACGGACCCGAGTTGCGTTACTCCTGAAACGCCGCTCAGTGAACTAAATCTGAATTGGCGTGAACGGGATTTGCCCGAAGGGGAACGCACTAAACACGTTCATCGCCTACATCCGTATCTGGGCAAGTTCATTCCCCAGTTAGTCGAGATATTCCTAAGAAAGTATTTCAGTCCCGGCCAAACGGTACTCGATCCTTTCGTCGGCTCCGGCACAACCCTCGTACAAGCAAATGAATTAGGCGTAAGCGCAGTGGGCTATGACGTTTCGGCCTTCAATGTCCTACTGTCACGCGCAAAGACCAATCGCTATGATCTGAGGAAGGCGCGGCGCGAGCTTTTGGATATCCTAGAAAAAGTCCGCCAAGCGACTCAGTTGGGTGCACGCCAGCTTTCTCTATGGGGGTCGAACGAAAAGTCAGAGCGCGTATCTCAATCGAATGAATATCTCCAGAAATGGTATGCGCCAGACGCACTCCAAGAGCTGCTGACCTACCGCGACTTGATCTCGAACTACGAAGATCAAGACATACTTAAAATCATATTGTCGCGGTCAGCTCGCTCAGCCCGCTTGACCACACACTTCGATCTGGACTTCCCGAAATCACCACAGACCGAGCCTTACTGGTGTTATAAACACAGTCGACTGTGCGAGCCTACGCGAGACGCCTTTCAGTTCTTGAAACGCTACAGCCTCGATACGATACAGCGGCTCGAGGAATTCGCGCGTCGCCGAACGAACGCTAAGACAGTTGTGAAGCATGAAGACAGTCGATATGCAGACATTCCAAGAGTGGACGGGGTTATAACCAGCCCGCCATATGTGGGCCTGATCGACTATCACGAGCAACATCGCTATGCCTATGAGTTGCTGGGGCTTGAAGATCGCGCCAACAGTGAAATCGGTGCGGCCAAGCAGGGAGCAAGTCAGAAGGCACGCCAAGAGTATCAGGAGTCCATCGCGCAAGTCTTCCGACGAGTATGCCTGCCAATGCCAGCGGGCGGGCATTTAATCGTCGTGGCTGGCGACCGGCATGGGCTCTATGACGAAATCGCCCGACTTTGTGACGTAGAAGTTGAAGCTGTGCTTCAGCGCCACGTCAACCGTCGAACAGGGCGCAGGGCAAGCGAGTTTTACGAGTCTGTTTTCATCTGGCGAAAACCATAACCCTGCATCGGGAAGATGCCAATGCCCCGATCGAAACAGACGAAAGCCGCCATCCAATCCGTCATTAGAGAGATGATGGACAGGGTCATGGAGAAAGTCCTTGTAGACGATCCGTTTCTTCCGGATGAACATCGAGCCAAGAGGCCACTCTACGCTGCTTTGGTGCCCGACGAGATTTTCAAAGGCTCTCACTTCGAGAGACGATTTGTGACTCCATTTGGCGGCGCGTGGGAGAAACTGGCAATCGTCGCCGCCACGAACGGCCTTGGTTACGGTGTAACAAACTTCAGTATCACGGGAACGGTCAAGGCTGAAAGGCTTCGGCGTATCGCCCGCGTTCTCGACTCGTTGGAGCATCCGCAAAGAGGTAAGCAACGAATAAGGCCAGATTGGCGCAGCGAACTTGCATACGTGCTTGAGGGCAAGGGCAAGGGAATCCCCCTAACCGTTGTATGCGATGTTTACGCTGAAGATCGGAGGACCCATCAGAAGTACGCCTTCGAGTTAAAAGCACCCCTGCCCAACAGCGATATCACCAAAGTCAGTAAAGAAAAGCTGCTGAAGCTCTACAGCATGGAACCTCGCCAGATCGACGAAGCCTATTTCGCGCTTCCCTATAATCCCTATGGACGCAGAGAGAGCTATTCCTGGAGCTTCCCCGCGCGATGGTTCAATATGAGGGAGGATGAGGTTGTTCTCATCGGGGACGAGTTCTGGGAAAAGATAGGTGGACTGGGCACATACAAGGCATTCATTGATGCTGTCAACGAGATCGGCCCGAAATACAAGGATAGGATTTACCGAGAGTTCTTAGGCATCGAGCCACCTGAGCGTAGAGACACCGGCAAGTTGTAAGAGCATCGTGGGTTTCTGCACGCGGTCCACGACCGGCACATTTATTCTGTCGGCCCGATGAAAGAGTGGCTGGAGTCCGATGTCTGACCCGACTCAGGCGGGTCGCTCTTCACATTCACCTGACATCCTCGTGATCGGCGGCGCGTCGCTCGACGTGCTGCACCTGGGTGAGCGGACTGTGACCGCCGCCGGGGGAGCCGGGCTGTACACGGCGCTGGCAGCCCGCTCCGCAGGCGCGAAGGTCTGCCTGCTCGCGCCGCGTTCCGATCCGCTGCCCGAATTGCTGCAACCTGCCGCGCATCAGCTTACGTGGATCGGCCCCCTCGTTCCGCCTGACCAATTGCCTCGCCTGGAGATCGCGCATCACGGCGGCGGGCGCGCCACACTCGTCAACGCCTCCTGGGGCGCTGTGGCGTCGCTCGCGCCCAATGCGCTGCCGTCCGATCTGTCCGGTGTCTCGGTGGCGCACGTCGCCGCCTTGCCGACCGCCGATCACCAACTGGCCTTCGTGCAAGCAGCCCGGGGGCGGGGAGTCGCGCGCCTCTCGGCCGGGACGTATGCGCGCCTGATCTCGACGGAGCGCGAGCGCGTGCGCGCCGTGTTCGACGCAGTCGATCTGTTCTTCATGAACGAGAACGAGGCGAGCCTGTTGTTCGGCGGCGTCGAGGCCATTCGCACTCGTTCCGGGCAGATCGTCTTTGTCACGCTCGGCGAGCACGGGGCCGTCGTGATTCAGGAGGGCCGAATCACACACGTGCCGGGTCAGCCTGCCCTCGACCTGGATCCGACCGGCGCGGGTGACACCTTCTGTGGCGCGGTTTTGGCCGGGTTGACGCGTGGAGACGATGTGATCGCGGCGGCGCGCAGAGGTGTGGCGCTCGCGGCGGAGATGATCGGTGCGATCGGCCCGGCGCGGCTGCTGGCCAGCTAGCCTCGTGACTGCCCAGCTTCGCCGTGCCGTGTCTATCCCGACGAGAGCTGGCTCGCAGGGATCAATTCGCCGTTTGCGGTGACCACGACGTCCTCTTCCACTCGGTTACATCCCACTGAGTGGGAATGGGTTCATCGAGCAAGTGGTCGTCACCGCGTTCTGCCATAGCGCGAAACTGCTCGTCCCAGCCATCGCGCGGACGCGAGGCGGGGCGAATGACGAGTTGATCGCGCTGCACGGCGATTTCTACTTCGTCGCCAAGCCCAACTTGGTCAATGAGCAACTTGGGGATGCGAATGCCCCGCGAGTTGCCGATTTTGATAATCGGCGATTTTATGCATCCGACGGCCCCGGTTGCCAATGCGTGGTCGCAGCCCAGTGCTCGGCGGCTAAGTAAATGAGATCGACCGCCGGGTCTTTCACTTCAGGATAAGTTTGCGGGTCAGCCAGATGTTGCGCCAGGCGACGCTTGAGTTCAGCGTAGGCCTCGGCCGTGGCAGGGTGCGCCCGCAGGTAGTCACGAAACAAGAGCGCATACTGTTGATTGGCTCGCCCCTGCATACGCACGTGGGTATGGGTGCGGCGCTGACCCGGAGGCGGGAGGAAAATCAACGAGGATTTTCAATATCTGTCACCCCATCGGCGTTCCCAGCCTGGGAGCAGAGGACTCGTGCAATGACAGTGTCCATCGGAATCGACCGGAGTCAAGCCCAACATGACGTGTGTTTTCCGGATGAGGCGGATAAGGCTACAGCGCTCCAGTCGCTTCGCACCTCACCGTTGCCAGTGACGCACGTACCGGTAGGAGACTGCTGGCAGAACAGCAGGTGATGTCTCCCCATGGAGCATCACAGTTGCATCTACGGCTTCGTGTCGCAACGACCGTGACTGGGCTGCGCCCGGCATGCGAGAATCCGAGACCACCTGGCGCGTCAGACAGTGTCTGGCTTCACGAACCGGAAATAGGCAAAGCCCAGTGCCAACAGAAGATATACCGCCACTGTAGACCAACCCAGTTGGTTCACGCCACCCACTCCCGCGAGTTGGCTGAGGAGGGCGATGATGAAGCCAATCCCGTCGCCCACCAGATTGGCGAGAACCACGATCTGTAGGGCTTGAGAGTCCCGGACACTTCGAGTCATCCAGTTCAGCACCCCAAAGCCGAGCAGGGCTGCGCCAAAGAGCTGCGCGACGAAAACTCCGCCGGGGTCTAGAGTGATATTGTAGAGGGATGTCAATTGCTGGGGAATCAGGACGAAGCCGAGACCGAAGGCAAAGGCGAGCAGTGAAGCGACGATGAGAAAACTGCGGAGTGTCATTGGTCTGTCTCTGACGAAACTCCTTCATTCAGTTCCTGCTGGCATCCCGAATATACGGAACTCCATCAGCCTAGTGCGCCTGGGATTCCCATGGTTAGATAGGATGACCAGCTTGACCCAGCGGGCGAGCACCGGAGTAGTCAGTTCGAACCCTTGGGAAATCTCCCCCTTGTTCAGCGAATAGGCGCCGATCTCTTCGTAGTCCAAATCCTCAGCCTTCCGCGAAATGTAGACTTGCACATCTCTGGCGTCCTGATCTGTCTCTCCAGTGCTCGTGTTATCGAAGCTGAATTTGGAAACCAAGAACTCGCCAGGTAACTCCACCACCAAAATCTGGGGGAAGTTCCCGTCTGCCGAGCACCAGCCAAAATCTGGCTTCCCATCTAGAATCCAGGATGCAAAACAGCCCTGGCTACTGAAGTTGACAACCTGCGCGCCTTGCACCGGGCTCGGCGGAAGCTGACCGAGGTTGAAGCGTGTCGCCTCATTATCTGTAGCCTTCGCAAAATAGCTTATAGCTCTCTCTTGATCCCCGATCGCTAGGTAGGCAGCGCCGAGGTTGTTATAAAGTCCGGGTAGTGGCACTTCCTCCACCACGGATTCGAGTAACGGAATCGCCTTGTCGAATTCTCTGGACTCGACAAAGGCCATCGCTTGGCGCAACATCTCAACAATACTGTCCGGAACATGTTGGCCTGAGACTTGCTCTGCCTGGTCGAGGATAATGGTCACGTTATTGAAAGCTACCTCGCCGTTGAACTGAGTCCCGGCGACATAGATCGTATCCCCACGGCCTGTATTACTCAGAATCAGGATCATCGCAACTATCGCTATTACCAGTAGAAGCAAGATAGCGATACCTACTTTAGGCAGTTTGACATGAATCTTGGGGCCGTGGACGACATCGCCGGCGATTTTATCGTGCCCGGCAATGTCGCCACCCGCTGCGATCTTATCACGCCCACTGATATCGCCGCCGACGCTCACATCATTCGCTGTGAGATTCGTACCTCCGGATCGATGCAAGGCGACCTCTTCAGAACCGTTGTTTCTGGATGTGCTTGGTTCATGTTTTGTAGACGCATCCATGTCTCATCCCCATAGTAGTGGGTGGGGGGCAATTATGCTAACGCTTGACGCACACCGTCGCATGTCAGGCCGGGCGGCACTGTCCAAAAGCTTGTCCTGCGAAGTCCCCGACCGAACCCCCGCACACGGCAGGCGAGGGCAGGCCCCCTGCAGGGGGCAGGTGGAGTGGGAAGCGCAGCCGAAGGACGTGCCACGCCGAGAGCGTCAGAACAGGAACATGGTCACCCGCGACCGCCGATGGGCCTCCGGATCCCCGACACGGGAGGTCTGTCTGACAGTGTACATCGGAATCGACCGGAGTCAAGCCCAACACCACGTGTGTTTTCTGGACGAGGCGGATAAGGCTACAGTGTTCCAGTCGCTTCGCACCTCACCGTTGCCGGTGACGCACGGGCTGGTAGGAGACTGCCGGCAGAACAGCAGGTGATGTCTCTTGATAGAGCATCACATCTACGGCTTCGCGTCGCAACGACCGTAACTTAGCCGCCTTTGTATTGAGTATTATAGTCTTTCATTGCCAGGGTTCAGGAAAGTTTCTGGTGACACCATCAATGTTCTCAAGGATTGAGCAAAACCCGCCAATCCGGGAAAGAGGGCCGCGTTATTCATATTCATGCGTTGCAGACTAAGAAGGATGTCCTTCTTTGTTTCTAAATCAGCGTCGATTGTGATCTTAACGAAATTAGCTTTGGACTCGGATTTCAGTTCGGATAGAAGTGCGATCAGGTTGCTCTCGAAAGTCTTAGATGCGTCCCCTGGGCACAAGAAGATTCCCTGTTGTATCAACAGCCTCTCGTTTAATCTGCGTGGAGTTATGGCACCTACCAGCGCGAGAGGTGGTTCTCGTGCGAATAATGCTTTGAAGGTGCTCGGTTCCAATATGGCTGGATCGCTTTTCCATACGTGCAGGGCATCTGGGTGCCGACTAATCACAGCTTCAAACGGTTGACGTACCCAGTCAGTATTGATGGCCCACACAGCGCACCCAGATTTGTCAGCGAACTCAATTGCAAAGTAAGCGGCTACGAAAAATGAATAAGTCCAATCAAGCAAGCGGGTCGGAGCTCCATAAGCCGCATCAAGGCCAACCACTCAAGTGAATCGTGGTCTTGAGGGACATTTGTCGTGTAGTGATGACATTGGCGCTTGAATCTTCGCAACAAACCACGTTCAATCTCAGGGGCCTTTTGGAGATCAATCCCGAATTCATGAATCTCTCGTTCAAGGCTGGATTTCAATCCCTGGTTATCGTTCTTCTGTCCCCGGAATATCCATTGGCTTCCAGTTCGGAAGCGCATTTCATAAAGGTCGTTAAGCTGTTTCCAGCCATGGATTCGTTCCACACTCAAGTATTCTTCGAGTTGCGTGCTCGCCATTTGTGTTCTCTATGGTGTGCAAGTTTGGCGGCTAATGGTCGCCATCAGCGGCGCGGAGCGAAGCGCAGCGCGTCGGCTGCATGGCGGGTGCGCGACCCGACAACTGAGTGTCCAACTGAGTGAGATGATACATGGAAAGGAAAATAATCGTCAACTCTCAGCCTTGAGGTGGACAAAGAGGTACACCACAAAGACGGCAATCACAACAACCATGCCGCGCCTAACCTGGTCTTACTGCACGCCCGCTGTCACGACCAGGAACACGGAACGCGGTATCAGTGACAATGACCCTTGCGACGAAGAGCCGTGTAAGTGCGAAAGCGTGCCCTGAGCGCAGCCGAAGGGTCTCACGCACGGCTCGGGAACGGCGGCGGAGCGGGCGCCCGCTCCGCCGACCGTGACTCTGCGACCAGTATGGATACGATGCGTACACATTGTAGTCCAGAAAAGGGCCGCAAAGGAGTGCTAGGCAATGAACCCCTAACCTAGACCCTGCGATGTCCAGGTGTCCCTACCTGAGCGGGCGACGGCCAAAGCCAACGTCCGAAGCCTCAGGGACAATGACCCAAACGCGGCCAGCCTCAGGCGGCTAAGGGCTAGGGAAGAACCAGACGGTTGAGCAAAAGCAAAGAGCTGATAAACCTCGTGATCGGCAAACAGCGACAGGAGGCCGATACGCTGTAACCAAAAGGGTAAGTGGGCAGGCCGTTCGGTGGTTACACGAACGGCGACATTCGTTGTCCCACCGGGGAATAGGCTCCAACCTCGCTGGTTCGTAACTCCTTTGTCGTCAACTGGGTAAACCCCATGTGCCCCGTCCCAGGACGGTATCCCAACCGCAAGGAAGGGGGACGGCGCAGGGGGTAGAGGATACCGGAGAAAGCGAAAGCCGTTCCGTAATAGAACGGATAGGGCTTGCCCCAGGGTAAGAGATACCCGACCTGAAAGGGTGCAGACTTCCGGTTGGTCTTGACGGTAAGCAAGTCCAGGGAGCGTCCCCATCATCGGAGATGTTAGGCAATGAGAATCTTCATTGAACAGACCGATGAACGCACGTTGTCACGTTGGGAACAGGTCAACTGGGGCCAGGTGACCACAAACGTCAGGCGTCTCCAAGAACGGATTTACCGCGCCACCGAGCGCCGAGAGTGGAAGACGGTGCGAAGTCTTCAGAAACTCTTGGTGCGCGCCACGTCGAACAAACTCCTGGCAATCCGACAAGTCACTCAGGAAAACCAGGGCCAGCACACGCCGGGTGTGGATGGGCGGGTGTACGACACGCCCGAAGCACGCACGGCTCTCAGCCACGAGAAGTTGTCTCTCCACGACTATCACCCCAAACCTGTCCGACGAGTGTACGTACCGAAAGCCGACGGCAAAAAGATGCGCCCGCTCGGCATCCCCACCGTGAAAGACCGGGTGATGCAAGCCATCGTGAAAGCAGCGTTGGAACCAGAATGGGAAGCCCGGTTTGAAGCCAACTCCTACGGTTTCCGACCGGGACGCTGTTGTATGGACGCCATTGAGCAAATCCACACCACGCTCAGCCAAGAAGGAAGCAGTGCGTGGATACTCGATGCGGACATCCGCGGTTGCTTTGACAATATCGCGCATGCCCCCTTGCTGGCAAAGATACCCGTCTTTGACATCCCCATTCGCCGCTGGCTCAAAGCGGGTGTGGTTGAACTCGGTCACTACACCGACACGGAAACCGGAACGCCTCAAGGTGGAGTCATCAGCCCCTTGTTGGCAAACATTGCCTTGGACGGAATGGAAAGACTGTTTGGATGCGAGACACCAGACAGTCAACCCATCCGGCCTTCCCGACGCAAGGGACAAAACAAAGGCATCAGCCTGTGTCGGTACGCCGATGACTTTGTGGTGATAGCCCCGACCCGCGAAGTTTTGGAAGAAGAGGTCATCCCACGCTTGAACCAATTCTTAGCCGAACGCGGCCTGACGCTGAGCGAAGCCAAAACCCGCATCGTCCATCGCGACGAAGGGTTCAACTTCCTCGGTTTCACCATCCGACGCTATGGGCACACGCTCCTCACACTCCCCCAGAAAGAAAAGGTGCAACGGCATCTGCAAAACGTCAAAGCACTGCTCGACGCTCATAAGCAGATGCCCGTGGAGCCAATCATCAAGTTGCTCAACCCCCTCATCCGGGGCTGGGCTAACTACTATCGTCATAGCGCGGCGAAAGATACCTACACCTCTCTAGCCCATCGCTACTGGCAAATGCTGTGGCAATGGGCCAAGCGCCGACATCCGAATAAGTCCAGCACCTGGGTGCGACAACGCTACTTCAAGAGTCAAGGCAATCGGAACTGGGTCTTTGGAACAGACACAGCAACCCTGCTGAATCCAATAGACATCCCGATCACACGCCACGTCAAAGTCAGCGGACGAAACAGTCCCTACAACCCGGTGCTTCGGGCTTACTGGACGAAACGCACCAAACGAGCAGTCGGGCGACAAACCCACTCGCGGCTGAAACTTCAAGTGTTGCAAGCACAGGACTACCGATGTGGGCAATGCGGCATCCTGTTTCAGCCCGATGAAGACATTGACCTGCATCATCGTGTTCCTCGTGCGAAAGGTGGATCAGATGGGGCAGAAAACCGAGTGGCTGTACATCCCTACTGTCACCACCAGCACCATCAACGACATGGCTACAAAGTGCTCAAGGCTTGAGCCGGATGAGCCGAGAGGCTCACGTCCGGTTCTTAGGGGGCTGGGGCGCAGCAATGCGCCCCGGCTACCCGGCAGGCGGCAAGAGTTCCTGTAGATTTCGTTGGAGTCTGCGTGGCCACGACTGCGCTAGCTTCAAGCGCTTCAATTAGTGAGCGAGCGTCAAGAGAGGCCATAGCTAGCACTTGACTTAGAATGCGGGTTGCATCTCCGCCATAGATGGCGCTGGCGAGTTGCCGAACATCGCCTTGTAGATTCTCCAGCCCCTCCGTGTATTTGATTTCGGTCGCTTCTTCCTTTGGGTAATAGCGTGCAGAAGGTGAAGTAGAAGGTGAAGGGGCACGAGCAAGCCTCGCACGTTGAAAGTGATCTTTTGCGTCATTTCCAACGTGTTCAGTTGATACAATTACTGGATGATTTGGTTGGATGATTCCAATCTTAGCCTCAAACGAGTATGCGTTGCCAAGATTGAATTCTTTGTCTTTGAGTTCGAAAAAGACCAGCTCACCGCTCACGTCGGCAAGCAAGTCCATTTCATCACCGCCTGCTTGATGTTCAATAAGGGTCTTCTCTATTGGGACGCCAACTGCTGCAAGTTCATCTAGCAGGATTATGGTGAGCCATCGGCTCCGATCAAGTAGTGTTCGCCCTAGCTCAGTGATTGTCAGTGCTTCCTCAATTCGTTCATCAGTAACTGGTCGGCCACACGCGCACTTAAGGCCTTGCTTGGATAGCGCCTGAAGAATCTCCATAGAAGGGACACGGGCGGTCTGTGCTTGGGTCTTGGAGCAGACGACGACAATCTCAGCACCAACGAGGCCGACTGACCTAAGCGCACTCTGAATATCATCAGTGCGATCGCGTGCATCGGCTGGAAGTTGTTTGGCTAGGTCACGTACCAGGAGCCCACCTGACGCTTTGATTGCAATGGCGAGAGCTCGGGTAGCGCGATTGCATAATGCTCTTGCACTCTCTAACTCAGTGGCCGAGGGTGCCGAGGGTGCCGCGCGGCCTTCTGCGATCAGTTCCTCGAACCGATTAGCTGAGTAGAAAAACGGCTTAAGTTCAACGCCGAACGCTTGGTTGATAGCTTGCTCGAATTGCCCAAGACGCGGGGAGTTTAGCTCAAGACCGATGTAGTAAGCCTGCAAGAGCGGTTCAGGCGGTTTATGCGTCTCTGCTTCTAGAGAAACTGTCCCCCTAGCGCGAGACCGGCGCACTGGCTCCTGTTCCACAAGTGTAACGACAAAGAGGCTTGTTCCATCAGTAAAGAGCTCTGCTCTTTGAGGCATACTACGCGAGGCCGGGGCAAGTTCATATTCATATACGCGCCTAGGCGGACGTCTCCGTAAGGTGTCCACGGGGAACCCAAGAATATCAGCCTGAGATGCCAGTGTAGGGGCAATCAAGGGGCGGAACGTACCGGGCATTGAGGAATTAAGTGTGTTGAAGACTTCAATTGCATTACTGGGTGCCGTTGCTTGTCGCATTTGAAGGATCGGCATGATAGCCTCCATGTCTGCTGAATTGCCGCCTAACGATAGAAATAAGGCGCGGGGGCAGTGACCTCCGCAAGGGGCCCGGATCTATCACCCGTCGCCTTCATTGACTTGTTAGACTGACCAGCTTCACTTCACAGGTTCCGCTTTCGAAGTATCGTACACGAACCTGGCAATCTGCACGAATTCTCTGCTGTCACGTATCTTATTAACTGACGATGCTATGGAGGAAATGAACGCCAGCGTTGAGTCGTCTGGTGCATCGGGGACTAGCTTGAACCCTGATCTTTACCCGGAACTTCCGTTCTACTAAGGTGTCGCGGGCTTTTCCGAGGCTTTTCACTGGCAGGCGGCTGCCTTCGCTGCAATGCGACGGCAAAACT
>Ga0209342_10003003_pt1 | contig 17890 bp, 19 predicted proteins | sample RifCSP16_2_FD_184023 | JGI IMG/M metagenome (GOLD analysis project Ga0209342, IMG submission 184023) | Soil microbial communities from Rifle, Colorado - Rifle CSP2_sed 16_2 (SPAdes) (version 2) | ecosystem: Environmental > Terrestrial > Deep subsurface > Rock core/Sediment | place: Rifle... | reverse complement strand
TTTGAATATATTGCTGAACTCCTCTGCCGCGTGGTCGGCAGCTGCCTGGCCGTGGAACCTTGCCACAATTTCCTTTGCAAGGGTCACCTTTGCATCCTTTGGATGTACGGTCCCGTTCTTTACCCCGTCCTTCAATGAAGTCAACTCCTGGGTTGATATATGACTGAGGAGTTCATAATAACGGAACATCAGTTCATCGGTGATTGACATTACTTTCCCGAATATCTCCTTAGGCGGCTCCGTTATGCCAATGTAATTTCCCAGGGACTTGCTCATCTTGTTGACTCCGTCGGTCCCTTCCAGAAGAGGCATGGTTATTACAACCTGAGGGGGCTGGCCATAATCCCTCTGAAGTTCCCTGCCTACCAGGAGGTTGAACTTCTGGTCTGTTCCCCCTATCTCCACATCGGCCCTCAGGGCCACGGAGTCATAACCCTGGATTAATGGATACATGAACTCATGGATCGATATAGACTGTCCCGCCTTGTATCTCTTATGGAAGTCTTCTCTCTCCAGCATCCTGGCCACGTTGTACTTTGCAGCAAGGGTAATCATATCCGAAGCGGTCATCCGGTCCATCCACCCGCTGTTGAACCTGACCTCCGTCTTTTCAGGGTCGAGTATCTTAAAAACCTGCTCCTTGTAAGTCTCGGCATTCCTCAAGACATCATCCCTGGTCAAAGACTTCCTGGTCTCAGACTTCCCCGTCGGGTCTCCTATCATGCCTGTAAAATCGCCGATGAGAAAGACAACCTTGTGTCCAAGCTGCTGGAACTGCCTGAGCTTGTGGATCAGGACGGTGTGTCCAAGATGAAGATCAGGGGCTGTCGGGTCAAAACCCGCCTTTATGGTCAGAGGTCTTCCCTCCTTGAGCTTTTTTATAAGCTCTTCCTCTGAGATGACCTCTACAGAGCCGCGCTTGATCAGCTCCAACTGTTCTTCAATGCTTTTCACCTGAAAATCTCCCCTAACCCCTCTTTGCTAAAGAGGGGGATATAAACTTTCCCCCTTTGCAAAAGGGGGATTAAGGGGGATTTTCATCCTCCCTTGAGACCGAAGGTCAGGATGTTTCATATCATTTATCCAGCTTCATCTTTACCCTGGAAATAGTTCTGCTTAAGCCGCTCTCGGCGTCTATCTCTATGATGACCCCGTTCAGTTCAATATCCTTATGAGGTATCTCAAACTTTCTCGGCATCTGGGTAATAAACTTCTCTATGGCCTGCGCCTTATCTATCCCGATGACTGAGTCGAGGGGGCCTGTCATCCCTGCATCGGATATAAAGGCAGTCCCCTTTGGCAGTATCCTCTCGTCAGCTGTCTGGACATGGGTATGGGTGCCGAGGACAGCGCTCACCCTGCCGTCAAGATACCATCCCATTGTCATCTTCTCGGATGTGGCCTCTGCGTGGATATCGACGAGGATTGCCCTGGTCTTCCCCTTCATCTTTTCCATCTCCTTCTCAACTCCCCTGAAGGGACAGTCTAATAGTGCATCCATGAAGACCCTGCCGTTTACATTGATAACGCCGAGGGTCTCGCCGGAGGGAGCCGAAACAAGTGTAGAGCCGAATCCTGGAACTCCGGGAGGGTAATTGGCGGGCCGCAGGAGCATCTTCTGGGTTGGCAGGTATGGAATTATCTCTTTCTTATCCCAGATATGGTTGCCCGTGGTTATGACATTGATACCCAGTTCAAACAACTCCTCTGCAATCTGGGGTGTTATCCCGAAACCGCCTGCGGAGTTCTCTCCATTGGCAATGACAAGGTCAAGGTTATTCCTGTCTATAAGACCGTTCAAAAGCTGTGATACAGCCTTTCTGCCGGGATTCCCTATTATGTCGCCTATAAATAATATCTTCATCCTAAAATCTTTTAACTCCCCCTAACCCCCTCTTTAGCAAAGAGGGGGAATGAATTCCTCTGCATTACTTTGCCACTTCCACTGCCCTGGTCTCCCTGACCACAGTAACCTTTATCTGTCCGGGATAAGTCATCTCGCTTTCTATCTTCTTCGCTATGTCTCTTGCCAGTATCTGCGAGGCCTCATCGTTTATCTCCGTGGGTTCGACCATCACCCGTATCTCTCTGCCTGCCTGGATTGCGTAAGATTTGCTGACCCCCTTGAAGGAGGTGGATATCCTTTCAAGTTCTTCAAGTCTCTTTATATACGTCTCCACCATCTCCCTTCTCGCACCGGGTCTTGCTGCAGAAAGGGCATCCGCAGCAGCCACGAGGAATGCCAGGACGGTCTGGGGCTTTTCCTCTTCGTGGTGGGCCATGATGGCATGAACTATCTTGGGATGTTCCCCGTACTTTCTGGCAAGCTCAGCACCTATTACCGCATGGGAGCCTTCCACTTCATGGTCCACTGCCTTTCCTATGTCATGTAGAAGTCCCGCCCTTTTTGCCTGCTTCTGGTTAATCCCCAGCTCTGCAGCCATAGCCCCGCAGAAAAAGGCAACCTCAAGGGAGTGGGCATACACATTCTGGGCGTAGCTCGTCCTGTATTTAAGCCTTCCTATAAGTTTCACGAGTTCCGGATGAATCCCATGCAGTCCGGTATCAAAGGTCGCCTGCTCCCCTGCCTCCTTGATGGAGTTTTCAATCTCCGTGGAAACTTTGGCAACGACCTCCTCGATCCTTGCAGGGTGAATCCTTCCGTCAGTGACGAGCCTTTCTATGGATACCCTGGCTACCTCACGCCTTACCGGATTATGCCCTGATATTATGATGGCCTCCGGAGTATCGTCGATGATAAAATCAACCCCGGTTGCAGCCTCCAATGCCCTTATGTTCCTGCCTTCCCTTCCAATGATCCTTCCTTTCATCTCATCGCTCGGTAAATGCACAACCGAGGTAGTCCTTTCAGCGACGTATTCACCCGCATATCTCTGGATGGCAGCGGAGATTATCTCTTTAGCCTTTCCATCGGCAACCTCCTTGGTTTCATCCTCGATCTTCTTTATACTCTTTGCAGCCTCGTGCCTGGCCTCGCTCTCCATGGCGGAAATCAGCATCTGTTTTGCCTCTTCAGAGGATATCCCGGATATATTTTCCAGTTTCTGCCTCTCCTCCTCTATCAGGGCTGTATACTTATTCTCTTTCTCCTGGACCTGGGTCTCGGCCTGAGTCAGGTTCTTCTCTTTTTTCACTACCTCGTTTTCCCTTTTTTCAACAAGTTCCTGTTTCTTATCCAGGTTTTCTTCCTTGTGTACGAGCCGCCGCTCTATACCCTGAAGCTCCTGTCTCTTTTCCTTGCCCTCCTTCTCAAAATCTGCCCTTGCCTGATAAAGATAGTCCTTCGCTTGGAGAAGGGCCTCCTTCTTTGTAGTCTCGGCCTCCCTTTTTGCATCATTCAAGACCTTTTCCGCAAATTTTTCGTCTGCCTGGATCTTGGTGCCCGCAACAAGCTTCTTCAGAAGGAAACCTCCAGCGAGACCTGTCAGGACGGCTATTACTGCCGTCAATATTAAAGATGTATCCAATTTTATTACCTCCTATGCTATTTACAGATTATAACCCTTTGTTCCGTAATGACAGCGTCAACCCTTATGTCGTGCTGGTGCATCGGCACCTCATCCAGTATCTGAAACTCATACGCCAGGGCTGCAATAAACGGGAGTTTTGCAACCTTACCCAGACTCCTGTCGTAAAAACCCCCTCCGTATCCGAGACGACCGCCTTTTGTGTCATAACATACGCCCGGTAACAGGAGTAGATCTGCCTCCTCTATAAAGAAGCTGCCTCCACCATTTCTGCATGGGGGCACCATAACCCCAAAAGGGCCTAACTCCAGCTCATCCCTTCCCTGAACTGAGAAGAAAACAAGGTCTTTCGTTTCCCTTCTGATACATGGGAACAAAACCTGTTTTCCGTCTTTAAGGGCCTCATCAAATATCAGCGACGTGGAAACCTCGTTATTGAAGCTCGCGTAAAGGCCTATAGTACTCGATTCCTGATAAATAGGCAGCTCCAGAACCCTCTTCTGGATCATGGCGCTCTTTTCCATCACCTCTTCGTGAGTAAGGGAGTTGCGCCTCGCGACCATCTCTCTTCTGATAACGGACTTCATAGATAACACCTAAATCCTGCGATCAACCACGGGGGACACGGGGAAGACCTTTAGATAATAGCCTTTTATAAAAAAACAGCGCACCAATTAAGTGAGAATTTATTATTCTGAAAACATTGGGTTTTGCAGTCCCCGTGTCCCCCGTGGTTAATAGGATTGCAGTTTTTAAGTACAGTTTTAGATTGGTAAAACAGGAGGGTAACTTGATAGGAAAATCTGAAAAAACGAGATTAAAAACGCTGGGGAAAAGGGCGGCGCATTGCTTCAAGGAGCCGGGAATATGTCCCATTATTCAGATACGCACTAAGTCCCTTTAGATCTTGCATGGGGGAGGGCGCCTTACCAACCACCTTCACTTCAAAAGGCAGACGTTCCTTTGCCATTACTACAATCGGTGTTAAGGCAATAATCGTCAATAAAGCTAAAAACATCAATCCCCCGTCCCAACTCTTAAATCCCGTTTTAGTATCTCGATTTCCCATATGCCTTGTGGATAACCCCACAAATACCCTTTTTGCATTCAAATAATGACAATTGAATGTCCGGGTATAATACCAAGTAAGCTTTCAATTTCTACTATAAATATTTGTTTGAAAGCAACTTGGTATAAAGCAAATCCCCCACGGTGCCGTGTGGGTAACAGATTTGAACCTGTAGGTTCAAGTGGGCGCTTTATCGCTGCTTAAGGCGTCCTCCTCTTTCGTGGAGGCTTGCTCACCACAGTTAGGGAAAGCTCCCAGTCTGTTACTGTTGGCTCAAATTTTTAACCCAATCACAAACACCGCAGGGGAATCATAACCCTCTATCTAATATATACCATTCTGAGAAATGAAATGCAAGGGGAAAATCAGACAGGGCAATGTTTTAATACAGTCTTCATGAATTCCTCAATATCACCCAGTCTTTTCTTCAGGATGCCAAAGACGATTTCGTTATCTATCTTTGCATAAGAGTGGACTATGAGGTTCCTGAAGGAAGCCATGTCTTGAAGTCTTTTTTCAAGGCTTTCCGAAATTATCCTATTTTCGCCGAGGACTTTGAATACATCCCTGTTGTCTTCAGGCTCCCTGAATCCCTCATCCGATATTATGTGATTAGCTGCATCGAGACATGCCTCTATTGCAATGTGAAGGGTTCTTTCCACAAAGCGCTGCAGTTTTACATCTTTTGCGTAATCGGCAAAAGTTACATCCTTGACCGACCTCAGGTCATTCAGATAGCCGTTTATCAAACTGATGAGTCTTTCCAATACCAATCGATCTACCAAAATGGTCTCCTAATAGCTTCTTTGCATTCTTTCCATATACTTTTTATGCCGTGGAAGAAAATCAAAGTAGTCCTTTCTGGCCTTGATTTCATACGCTATTCTTTTATGCCTGTCTCTTTCAAAGATGACCTTCCCATACTTTCTTATGTGGTATTGAAGAATGGGATCGACCCTGTCTATGAATACTATGTCAACCTCTCTACAAGACAAATCCTTTAGTTCTCCCATAAGCCTTAGTTTATAGTTATAATTGACAATAAGATCAAAATCTTCTTTCAGCAGAATTCCTATATCTATATCGCTTTTTTCTGTCGCCATTCCCTTTGCAGTGGAACCGAACAGATATACAGCGATTATCGGTTTTTCGTGGGATAGGTATTCGATAATCTTTTTCAGGGCCTGATTCACGCAAAAAAGATAGCATAGAAAGATAAGGATTACAAGTTGTTCGGGAATCTTTATAATCACCAAGGTGACATCAAAGTCCTCTGGTGGATTAAGCGAAGAGAATCCACCATCACTTCCACCTAAAAACTGCAATCCTATTAACCACGGGGTACACGGGGAGAGCAACAGGACTGCAAAACCCAATGTTTTTAGAATAATAAATTCTCACTTAATTAGTGCGCTGTTTTTTTCATAAAAGGCTTTTATCTAAAGGTCTTCCCCGTGTCCCCCGTGGTTGATTGCAGGACTTAGGTTCCATGTTATTTCAAGATATTCCTTTGAAGCTGTGTGACAATAATTGTCATACCCCTGACAAAAGAGGGCAGATTTTTACCTGCCTCCTTCGTCATATACCCGTTAATATGTTTATTATGTTTGTGATTCCAAGTAGTTAGTCATCCGGGGATAAAGTGGCACATCTATTGCTTCTTTCTCTTCGTGCTCGGTGAACTCTGTGATTAAAAATTTATCGTAAATCATTTAAGTAAGGAGGTGAGGAAGGGCTTATTTCTAACACTAACACTAAGGTCTACTAATTAAACAAGGAGGTAAAAGATGTTAAGCAAATTCAAAATGAAAAGCGAAAAGGGTTTCACCCTGATCGAGCTCCTGATCGTTGTGGCGATCATCGGTATCCTGGCGGCAATTGCAATTCCGCAGTTTTCGGCGTACAGACAGAGGGGCTACAACGCTGCTGCAACAAGCGACCTGAAAAACTTCAGGACGTCTCTTGAGGCGTACTATGCAGACAACCAGTTCTACCCGTAATTCTTTAAAGAGTTTAAAGAAGGATATAATCAGTTTAATTAATTCAGGAGGTGTAATTATGAAAAAAGTATTTCTTCTTACAGGGATTGTAATGTTGTATGCAGCTAGTGCATTCGCAACCGCCGCTGCTGTATATACTACTACTACTGGAGCGGCCACGACGCTTGGCATTACCGGTTTCGCCCAGTCAAAAAATGTAGGTTCTGCCTATGTGTCTGGAACTGTTCTCGGCTCAGGATTTGCGTACTATGCGATAGCCACAAAACATACTAGTGGAAGTAAGAAATTTGGCGCAATAAGCACCGATTCAGGTACATATGCGCTGGACTCTGCTGCTGCGGTGATTGTAACTGGTGATCTACCTACCTTGCCAACAACTTCTACTGCGGCAGTTACTGGCTGGACTTCAATGTAAATTCCCTTTGGGGATAAAAAGCGGAGTGTGAATCTTCACACTCCGCTTTTTTATTTTGTATGATGGCAACCAGGCTAAAGATGATATTAATTAAAACAATAAAAGATAAGGGGTTTACCTTAATCGAACTTTTAATTGTGGTTGCCATTATTGGCATACTTGCGGCAATAGCCATCCCGCAGTTTTCGGCATATAGGCAGAGGGGCTATAATGCCGCAGCAATGAGCGACATAAAACACTTTAAAATGTCTATTGAAGCGTATTACACTGAAAACCAGTACTATCCATGATGCGGCCTATTTATATTGTTATGCTGCTGTTTTCAGCGACAGCAGCCCTCTATTATCCTTCCCTTCTTGAAATATTCCTTAAGCCCAACATCTTCAACATTGACGACACCAACCTGATGGATTTTATTCGCTGACACCATGAGCTTTTTTGTCCGTAGCCATCTGATTCTTCGCCTAATCTTCACATCTGCGGCATATCGCGTCTGCAAGGCACCCTCACTCCACGCTCCGCAAATACTCTATCTCCTCCGCCGCGCTCCATTCAAGAAACCGCACTGGCCGACCACAGCATTCTACCTCTCCCATCGCATCTTTTGAAAAGACGAGCGCAAACGGCGCATCGGGGTATTTCTGCAGAAACTTTCGTATCCCGTCGGGGACAACAGGTCCGGGAAGGCTGTATTTCACCTCCACTGGCACAGGAATCCTGTTCTTGAGCAGGATGAAGTCCACCTCGTCACCTTGCCGGGTCCGCCAGAACTTTACCTCCATGTTAACCTTCAACTGCTTGATCACCGAAAGCGCCACAAACGATTCGATGATCGTGCCTTTGTCCCGACGGTCATCCAGCGGGGAATAATCGTTCAGGATGCAGTTTCTGATCCCGGTGTCGTACAGATAATTTTCATGGTTACAATTCTAAACCACTACTTTGGAATTGTAAAGAGAGGAAAATATTTGTCAGCTATCCTTATCTTGACTCAAAAGGCTTTCTTTGATAACGTAAACATCACGGAGGATAGAATAATGCAAAAGACCATAGAAGCTGTATATGAACACGGTGTCTTAAGACCCTTACATGTGCTTGATCTCAGAGAACATGAAAAGGTAAGGATCACACTTGAAAAGTCTGAGAGTGTCGCAAGGGCTTCAAGCGGGATAATCAAAGGGCTTGATGATAAGACAATAGATGAGATTGCCCTTTCTCCAGAGTTTCTTCCCGAGGAGGCATAAGATTGATTCTCTCTGATATCGAAGATAAGACAACTATATTTATTGATGCCAATATCTTCGTTTATTATTTTTCAGAAAATTCAAGATTTAATCCCTCTTGCACCGAATTTATTGAACGCATAGAAAAAGGGGAAATTCAAGGAGTTTCCTCAGCATCGGTAGTGCAAGAAACCACCCATAGAATCATGATGGAGGAGGCATCGCTTGCTCTTCCAGATGTAAAAGGCAAGGATATTATAAAATACCTCAAGAGTCATCCTGAAACCGTTGAGAAACTGGAAATAAACCGTGAAGTTCCTGACAGAATCGCCTTACTCAAAATTAAAATTGTTCCTGTTGACATGGGGATCATCAAACGGAGTCAACAATTGAAAGCCCAGTATGGCCTCCTATCGAATGATGTCCTTATGTTGCAAGTTATGAAAGATTCCAATATTTCTCGTCTCGCATCTAACGATTCCGACTTCGAACGGGTTGATTTCATTACCACCTACAAACCTTTTCCGAGCTAAGATATCTATAAAAAATAAACATACCGGATACTTTAAAAAGCCTTGAGGGCAATAAACAGGGGGGGTCAAATATTTCAATGTTACACCATAATCAGGGTGTCCGACAAAAAAGTTGGTAGAGCATTTAGCGATTGGTACAGTAACTTGTTGAACTGACTGGCAACCTCCGAAACAGTCTTCATAACGCCCCCTAACCCCTTTGTATCTTATTCTGATTCGCAATCAAGTTGTCATCCCCGAATGCTTCTATCGGGGATATGGTTTCTATCAAAGTTATAGAGTAGCGTAAATTGGAAATGATATGATAATTCTGAAAGAAATACGTCCCGTTTATATTGCCATGCTGCTGTTTTCAGGAGTTGTGGCACTCTATTATCCTTCCCTCCTTGACATCTTTTTCCATCCCAGCGTCTTCAGCATTGACGACGCCAACCTGATGGATTTTATCCTGAATCATGACCTGCAAATTAAAGAGGTGTTTAGTGCGAGGGGCTCGGGTAAATATTTCAGACCATTTTTAGAACTTACTTTACTCATTGACCAGCGTATATGGGGAGCCGATGCCTTTGGTTTCCGTCTGACAAATTTATTCATTCATGCCTTTAATACCATCCTTGTTTATCTGACTGTCAGACTGATATTGAAGAACAATGACCGCTCTGAGGAGATATCTGCTCTGTCAGCCATTATATTTGGAATTCATCCCATTGCCGTAGAATCTGTAGTATGGATATCCGGTCGAACGGATCCGCTTGCTACCATGTGGGGATTATTGGCTTTATGGTTGTATTTATTATATGCAACAACAGATGTTTTTTCCCACCCTCACCCCAACCCTCTCCCTGAGGGAGAGGGAGAATGCTTATTGTTCCCTCCCCTTCAAGGGGAGGGTCAGGGTGGGGATGGGCAGACACCGTTATTTATGACTGGACATCACGTCGGGTTATATAACAGGTGGTACCTCTTACCTGTATCCCTCTTCTGTATCTTGGCATCAGCCCTGTCAAAAGAGGTCGGTTATGCAATCCCCATTATTATTGCTGTGTGGGAGATAGGTTACTCACGCATGTATTGGAATGCGATGCAGGGGAGGCAGAAAATTATTTTTATCCTGTCTATCGCCGTTATCCCTGCATATATTTTGTTGAGAAACATATTCTTCGATGCTAAGGATATGAGTCTGAGACTCATTAAAAGCGGCATATCTTCCGACATCACCTCGTCTTCTTTAGCATTTCTGGCATCTTTCGGGTTTTACATAAAAAAGTTCCTTTATCCTTTCCCGTTAGAGCTTGTGATAGAAAGCATAAACATCCCTATTTATACTATTCTTGGGTTTGCAGTTATTATATTCTTCGTTATTTCCATCTTCATTAATAGCTTGCGAAAATACAGCTTTTTCCTTTTTTGGGCCTTGCTTGGAATAGGGCCTGCTGCTTTAATATCGTTTACTGATATCGCCTGGACAAGATGGGCAGAGAGGTATCTTTATTTTTCCCTTGTTCCCTTGAGCGTCATAACGGCAATGGTATATTTTGAGCTTACTGATAAGCTGACCTACGAAAAAAAAAGGATTGTTTCAGTAATCGGAATCTGCATACTTTTGTCCCTTGCCTTTGCGACTTATCATAGGAGCAGATTGTGGAACGATAATCTTAAATTCTGGGAAGACGCATACAGTAAGTCCCCTGAGTCAATAAATGTCTCGGTTCAATATGCCAATTTACTGGTCCAAAAAAAGAAGATTGATGAGGCCGGCAAAGTACTTGACCATGCAATGGGCCTGAAAGGCCCGAAGCACCAGGTTTTATATAGTCTTGGCCATATCAGCCGGAACAGGAAAGATTTTGAAAAGGCAGAGGGATATTATAAGAAGACACTGGACGAAGCAAGGGCTGACAGTCGGTTTGTGTTGGAGGGGGCGCGATTCAAAAGCAGGATATTATTGTCTATCGGCGAGCTTAAGATCGCTGCATCAGGTAGAATTACTGATGATGAACAGAGAAAGAATTTATATCTCGACGGCGTCAACTATTTTGATCTGGCGTATAAAGAGAATAGATCGGACACTTTTCTGCTTTACAGGATTGCAAAGGAGTATCTGAGCATAGGTGAAAAGGAAAAGGCGATCATCTACTTTAAACAATACATGAAGGTTTCCGGGGATAATATTTACAGACAGACTGCTGAGAAGTTAATAATGAAGCTTGAATGAATCGCCTTGCGTATGACAGACTATTTGAGTATTATGTTCCTATGAAGACCATAAGTATGGCAACGTTGTACTTGTCATCTTAAAATCCCCCTCAATCCCCCTTTTCCAAAGGGGGAAGTAATTTCCCCCTCTTTGGCAAAGAGGGGTCAGGGGAGATTTTCAGATAGATGTCTTCATTACCTATGAACTAATTAGTAAAGAGGTGGATTTAGAAAATGGCATTGATTGAAATGAATGCATTGACCAAGGTGTATAAGAAAGATTTCAGCAGGAAAGAAGTTTATGCTCTAAAATCCCTTACCCTCAATGTTGAGGAGGGTGAGGTCTTTGGATTTCTTGGTCCAAACGGCGCTGGGAAAAGCACTGCAATTAAGCTTCTCCTCAACCTGATCCGCCCAACATCAGGAACGGTTTCCATAAATGGGAAGGATGTCTCTGGCAGAGACGTCCGACGAAATATAGGCTTTTTGCCGGAGAACCCTTATTTTTACGACCACCTTTCGGCAAAAGAGCTTCTATGGTTCGGTGGAAAGAGTTGCGATATGGATGCTGCGGCAATTCAGGAGCGTACAGAGACATTACTGAAGGAACTGGATCTGATAGAGGCAATGAACAGGCCCCTGAGGTCTTATTCAAAAGGTATGGTTCAGAGGGCAGGACTTGCCCTTGCCTTAATCCATGACCCTAAGATACTGATCTTGGATGAGCCGATGAGCGGCCTTGATCCTATGGGGCGCAGGAAGGTCTTTGAACTCATCCTCAGCCTGAAAGGTGAGGGGAAGACCATCTTCTTCAGTTCCCACATCCTGCATGACATAGAAAGACTTTGCGACAGGGCTGCAATCCTCATAAACGGAAGCTTGAAGCGGTTAATTAGTGTGAAAACAGAACTCCCCGCAGGGAAGACCCTGGAAGAAGTCTTTTTTGAGGAGGTAGCAAAGGCAGGAGGTTTGAGAGAGTGAACGCTATATGGGGTCTTGCTTACATAACTTTTAAGGAAGGGATAAAGAACAGGGCCATATTCGGCATTTTCATCATGGTTGTGCTGATGCTTGCCGCTGTGGTGACCCTTACCAATCTCTTCATGAGAGACATAGTGAAGGTAGCGGCAGACCTGAGCCTTGCAACCATCTCTTTTTCGGGCCTGCTGATGACCCTCTTCATCGGTACCAATCTTCTGGCTAAAGATATTGATAAGAGGACCATCTATATGGTCATTTCGAGGCCAGTTTCGAGGGCTCAATACCTGATAGGGAAGTTCTTTGGGCTGTTTCTTCTGGTGTCGGCTGCCGTTCTATTCCTCGGCTTTGTTTCTTCGTTACCTGTTTATTTTGCCGGCCTTGGTTATCAGAACCCTCAATCCATCTTCAAATGGCATGTCTACTTCACTGCCATCCTCTTTATTGCCATGAAGCTCACACTGATTGCCTCGATTATAATATTCTTTTCATCCATCACCTCCACTTCATTTATAACCCTGGTATTGACCATTGCCACTTACCTGATCGGCTCAACCAATGAGGTTGTAAAGGGGATATTGGAAGCCAAGATAGAGGGAGTGACTATTTCACCTTTGATGGGAGGGATCATCAAGTTTGTCTATTATGTCTTCCCCAACCTGTCCGCCTTTGACCTGAAAATCCAGGCTGCCCACGGTATTGCAATCCCTATAGAGTATTTACTCTGGGTTTCTGCTTACTGGCTGCTTTACATGGGCGTTATGATTTCAGCAGGCGCTCTGATTATACGACGCCGGGAGTTTCCATGAAAATCGGCAGGGGAACCCTGATCCTCTTAATCTTCCTTATGGCAAGTTATGCCCTTATCTTCCCATCCTTTGAAAAGGCCAGGAGAGAAGTGAAGATAGGTGAAGTCAAGGGACTGAACCTTCCTCCGCATGTCATAAAATTCATGGCCTTTGAATTCAAGTCAATTGCAGCAGACCTGCACTTCGTCCGGGCCTCCCAGTTTTACGGCGGGAGGGTGGATAGACTTGATAAGGCAACCAGGGATGACTGGGCATGGCTGTATACCAATCTCTGGCTTGCTACTGAACTTGACCCATACTTTCAGGACCCGTATTATATGGGGAACGCCTTCCTTACATGGGACGCTGGGCTGTACGTTCAGGCAAACAAGCTGCTGCAAAAGGGTATGGAGGCAAGGACGTGGGACTGGACCTTGCCCTTTTTCATAGGTTTTAATAAGTTCTATTTCCTTAATGAACCTAAAGAGGCCGCAGATTATCTTCTTAAGGCTTATGAGCGGCCGGGGGCAATCCCTTATCTGCCTAACTTGGCAGCGCGGCTTTATCAGCGGGAAGGAAGGACGGAGGCGGCCCTGGCGTTTCTAATAAACTTCTGGGAAAACGAAAGGGACCAGAAGCAAAAGAAGGCTTATGAAATAAGGATAGACGCCTTTAGAAAGATTCTTTCCCTTGAAAAGGCAGCGGCTGCTTACAAGGAGAAGAATGGTAAACTCCCCGAAAAACTGGAAGAGCTTGTCAAGACAGGACTGATAAAAGAGATTCCCAAAGACCCTTATGGCGGTACCTTTTACATAAGAGGCGACGGCGTTATTGAGACTACAAGCAAGCTTGCCCATCTATCAGTGGGCAACCCTTGACATGGTTAATATGATGATATATGATTTAAGCATATCATATAAGAGGGAGGATTGGGTAGGTATGGTCAGAAAAACTGTTTTAATGGATGAGGAACTGGTTCAGCAGCTGTCGGTATTATCTAAGAAGGAGGATAGGGACTTCTCCGGCAGTCTTCGACATGCCCTCAGGATCGGACTCCTGGCTCTTCAGAACCCTGAACTTACAGCAGAAGAAATAGAAGACATATTAGAGGCCAAGGCTGAGCTTGAAACGGGCATGGTCAGGGAGCTGAGCCTTGAAGGTTTATGAAACGTCGAAATTCAAAAAGCTGAGAGAAAAGCTGAAAAGCGACGTGAAAAGAGAAGCTCTGGGAAAGGCCATACATGATATCATCAAAGACCCTTTTGACAGTAAAAAACTTAAGGGGGAGTTTAAAGACTTTAGAAGGCATAAATACAGCGTTCACGGACACGAACAACGGCTTATTTTCAAGGTTGAAGGGGATGTGATTTATTTTCTTTCTTTCGGCCCACGTGAAGGTATTTATAAATGAATGGAAGATACAGTGCCAGGCCCTTAGATACAGCCTTCATGAAACATGGGAATTAAACCTTACATAAAACTCCTTCGTCCAAGTCAGTGGATAAAAAACCTCCTGCTCCTCTTTCCTCCATTTTTTGCCGGGAGTGTATTTAGTAGTTCATCCCTGGGAAATGGGATTCCAGCGCTCATTGCATTTTGCCTGGCGGCAAGCGGCAGTTATATAGTAAACGATATCAAGGACGTTGAAGTCGATAGAAATCATGCCGCAAAGAAAAGCCGCGCTATAGCAAATGGCGATATCTCTGTCTTAACAGCGATATGCATTGCTGTTGCACTTTTCGTGTTAGCAATCGTTATATCCTCGCAGGTATCATCGAGTTTTTGGCTCTATACAATGGCTTATCTTCTGATTTCCCTCTCATATACATTTCTCTTTAAAGATATAGTTATATTAGACATCTTTGTAATTTCGGCAGGCTTTCTTGTCAGGGTCCTGGCTGGAGGAGAGGCATTTAGCGTGACTGTCTCGAACTGGCTCTTCATGACAGTATTTATGGTCTCTCTATTCCTTGCAACAGGTAAAAGGATGGGAGAGTTGATACATCTTGGTGCTGTTGCACACAACCACCGGAAAAGCCTTGCATCATATTCACCTTCGTTTCTCGATGGGATACTTTGGTTTTCCGCATCTTCAGCCCTGGTAATGTATTCCCTGTATACCATTGAACAAAGCAGCGGATTGTTCTATACTGTGCCATTAGCCGCCTTTGGTCTTCTAAGATATATCTATATCGCCAAAAAGGGGAAGGGTGACCCAACAGAAGCGCTGATTGGGGACAGGCAGGTGATGGTCGTGGGAATTGTGTGGTTTTTAGTGATATGTATCGTTACTTATTCATAAGTTAACATACAGAATTTAGAGTGGATAGAACTTGAGAGACGCTGTTTTAAGAGGTTTATACAGGCTTTTCCCCTTCGATTTAATGGGAGACTGTGACGTCCCGCCATCACGTGATGGGATAAAGATTTCTTGCATGGTGAGTTTTTATGGACGTCTCGATCTATTGTCAGGTGTTCTTTTTTGTCTTGCTGAACAGGACTTCCCCAGGGAATTGTTTGAGGTGATACTTGTCGAGGATAGAGGCGGAACAGACGAAGGGAGGGCCATTGCCGAAAAGTTTTCAGGGAGATTGCAGATAGTTTATGCCCCACTTGATGAAAACTTTGGACATATGGGGTATTCCAGAAACTACGGCTTATTAAAGTCAAGAGGTCAGTATGCCCTTTTCCTTGATGATGATACAGTTATCCTGCAGAACGATTTTCTAAAGCGACTTGTAGAATTGTTTGAAAGTAATCCGCAAGTAGATGCGTTATTACCCTTTGGATCGGCCAGTTACGCATTGATAAAAGGCAAATATGATTATCATGATCCATATTTCATGACCAATCGCTGCCTGGCATATAAGCGTGAAGTTTTAATAGAGCTTGGAGGGTTTGTATCAGATTTTATAGGGCAGGAGGATGTGGAGTTTGCAATAAGATTTGCAGTGGCCGGGAAAAAGGCGATAAGAGCATCCAAATTGTGTTATATGCATCCTCCATTAATTGTTGATTCACTGAACAAGCCTAAGGCTGTGGGTGCATCATTTTGTAGATTAAAACAAAAGTACTCCCTGTTTATCTGGTTGTTGGCATTACTGAATGGTTGCAGATGGATACCTTTGGTTTTGTCCCCTTCCTTAAAACACAGGATGCAGGGGAAGTTCGGTCTTGGATTTGGGGTGGGTGTATTTGGAAAAGGGAATAATTATACATAACAGTTACTTTACAGGTCGTATCCATCTCCCCGGTTCGCAAAGGATGTTTTTCTTTTATATAGAGGATGCTGATTGAAAAACAATTTATTACTATTGATAGACTTCATAAGAAGGTTGTATAAAAACCGCTACATGATCAGGGTTATGGCGTTGAGAGAATTGAAGGCAACCTATATCGGAAGTCTGTTCGGTTTTTTTTGGGCGGTAATAAATCCACTTTCACAGCTTCTGATCTATGGGATAGTCTTTGGCATATTTTTTAAGTCAGTCCCAGACCCAGTTTATGGGACGGACAGCTTCCTCCTGTTTCTTCTTTGCGGTCTTATCCCATGGCAGTTTTTTTCACAAACGATAGCTTCATCAACAAGTGTTATTGTATCCAATGGAAATCTGATTAAGAAGGCAGTTGGGTTTCCTTCAGAGGTGTTGCCTATCGTAACGATGCTTAGCAACCTGATAAGCCATCTTATTGGGGTCATCCTCTTGATCCTGATACTGATATTGTCTACCGGCACGGTAAATATTTATTCCCCTTTAGTCTTTGTATATCTTTTCCTTGCAGCCGTTTTTGCCGTTGGGCTCGGTTGGATGTTGGCCAGCTTAAATGTCTATTTAAGAGACGTCCAACAGATGATAGGAATGATTCTAATGGGTTGGTTCTTCTTTACACCTGTTTTTTACTCGCCTGGAATTGTCCCTGAAAAGTTTCTGTTTTTTATGAAGTTGAATCCTATATATCATCTGATCGAGGGATACAGGCTGGCCCTTTTATCTGGTAAATGCCTGCTTATGCAGGATTTTTTGTATCTGGCAGTCATTTCGTTCCTGACCTTCTTGCTTGGAGGGGCACTGTTCAGAAAGCTCAAACCGGGATTTGCGGAGATATTGTAGAGAAACTATGGATGACATAGCTATATCGGTTAAAAACCTCAGCAAAAGCTACCGCATGTATCCTACCCCTAAGGAAAGGCTAAAGGAACTTCTGCACCCTTTTGGAAAGAAATACCATCAGGAATTCTGGGCGCTTACTGACATATCGTTTGAGGTCAAAAAGGGTGAGTGCGTCGGTATAATAGGAAGAAATGGCAGTGGAAAGTCAACCCTTTTGCAAATTCTCTGCGGAGTAATTCAACCTACTGCCGGAGAGGTCAAGGTCAATGGCCGTGTCTCCGCCCTCCTTGAACTCGGAGCGGGGTTTAGTCCCCAGTTTACAGGCAGGGAAAATGTCTATATGAATGGGGCTTTAATGGGGTTTACGAAAGAGGAGATGGATGAAAGGTTCAATGCCATAACGGAATTTGCCGACATTGGCGAGTTTATAGACCAGCCTGTAAGGACGTACTCAAGCGGGATGTATGTGAGGCTTGCATTTGCGTGTGCGGTGAATGTGGAGCCGGATATACTGGTTGTGGATGAGGCGTTGGCTGTGGGGGATGTGGGGTTCAGATCTAAGTGCTATCTGAAGTTCTCCGAACTGGCGAGGAAATGTGCTGTAGCTTTTGTGTCCCATGACGTGGCACAGATAACCAAACTCTGTGACAAAGCTGTTGTGTTGGATCGCGGCAGAGCACATTTTTATGGCCCTCCCCTGGAAGGGATAGAAGTATACAATTCCCTGACCAGTGACAAGCAGACTATATCGGCCGGTTCCGGCGAGGCTAAGATAGCCAACCTAAGGTTATTGGATGGAATGGATAATGAGACGGATATATTTGAATACAATACCCCTTTGCAGATTCAATTTGACTTGGAGGTTATGGCGCAATACGAAGAATACATCGTCTCATTAACCGTCATGGGTCAGGGAGGGGACCTGATCGCGCAGTGCCATTCCGAATACAACAAAATAGCGCTTAAAAATGACGGGCTCAGGCGCACCTTAAAGGTAAGAATCGATCAGCTCCAGTTAAACCCGGGGAAATACTTCCTGAGTATTATCGTATTTGACAAGTCAAACAGCAGGCATCTGGCATGGCTGT
>Ga0209342_10003002_pt1 | contig 17892 bp, 16 predicted proteins | sample RifCSP16_2_FD_184023 | JGI IMG/M metagenome (GOLD analysis project Ga0209342, IMG submission 184023) | Soil microbial communities from Rifle, Colorado - Rifle CSP2_sed 16_2 (SPAdes) (version 2) | ecosystem: Environmental > Terrestrial > Deep subsurface > Rock core/Sediment | place: Rifle... | reverse complement strand
AAGTCGGGTTAGGCACTTTCTTGCCCTCGGATGCGAACATATCTGGATAAGTGGAACGTGGCCAAATGTACATCAGCGTCTACAATCTGAACCGGCTCATTTTTAATGAATGAAGGCACTGACTTTGGATTAAGAACCCACACTCGTTCTTTGATTGCCTTTGGCATCGGTTCGACAAACCATCCCGGAAAGACAAGGACAGGCTTAACTGGCAATCGTTTCCCAGTGGTCGCAGTTAATAAGTTACAAAGCCACTTTGCTTCTGCCTCTGACTGTATTATCGCGTCATTGCCCGAAACGCGTCCTCCTATCACTATGTTATCTCCGTCAAAATCTATCTTAGTTCCATCTCGCTTGCTCACTGTCTTAGTCTCGATAGTAAAAATACCATGATAAGACAGCACGACATGATCAACGTTGAACCCATCGCCAACAATGTCGTGCAAGACTGCATATCCATGCTCTCTTAGTTTGTCGAGAATCTCAGCTACCGTTCTCTCACCATCTCTGCCCATCTTGAATTTACGTATCTTACCACGAATCTGCCTGAGGCGGAACACGGAATAGGCTACTGCACTTCCGGCAACAATACTTATCGGAATTGGATGGAAAGTAGCGACTGTCAATAAGCGTATCCATTCAAGAATAGCGATCACAAAAAAAGTGCAACCATAGACAAAGTACGCCGTCTGTTCTTCAGCAAGGAGATATTCAATCGCCTCATCTGCGGACTGACCTGGAACACGTAGTGGTTTCTCTTTTAGAGGAGAGTACTTGCCTTTCATAAAAATCCTTCCATTACCAAATGATTAATCTGCCTAACAATGATTATACAGTCTGTATAAAACGGCAACCACGGACTGTCTCGATATATTTAAGAAGTTGCCGTGTCTTCTTGTCAAGCATTGTAACTACTTTCGCATCAAGCTTTTTCTGCATTTAAATGGAGAGATGATAGGAAATTGTTTTTGCTTTAAAAAGGATGATAATACAAAAATGAAGAAGATTGCAAGCTTTTTTCGGTTTTTTCGTGTGTTTCGTGGGCTTAGATAACTTTGAATTTCATTAAATTGGGCGGTGTTTACGGCGCCCAGAGGTACATAAAAGACGGCGTGCCTGACCTGACGAATGTTTTCAGGTCGATAGTGAGGAGATTAATTGTCCCAAAACCAGAATTGCCGAGTTGTGAATAAATGTTGTTCTTGTAAGCACCCGGTCTGTGATATACAACGACCCGTGCTGTCGTGAGTCCTGCCTCTTGTTTTGCCAATGTGATGGCTTCATCCAGATAGCCAATCTGGTCGATAAGTCCATTTTCCAATGCCTGCCTGGCAGTATAAATCCTGCCATCGGCAAGCAACCTGAGTTTTTCCTGGGTCAATTCCTTTCTGTTCTCTGCAATGACTGACAAAAACCTTTCGTACATATTGTCCAGTACGCCTTGAAATATCTTCCGTTCCTCATCCGTCATCGTTTTCAGGGGAGAACCCATGTCTTTGTGTTCACCTGTCTTGATGGAGGTATCTTTGACACCGATTTTCTGGAGAAGTCCTTCGACACTAAGATTGAGCATGATGACGCCAATACTGCCCGTAACGGTCGTAGGGTGCGCTACAATCTTGTCTGCTGAGACGGCTACGTAATAACCACCCGATGCCCCCAAATCCATAATACAGGCAATGACCTTGTTCCCTGTTTTTTTCTTAAACTGTTCGATTTCATGATAGATCATATCTGAGGCAGTAACCGTTCCACCCGGACTATTAATGCGCAGGATAACTGCTTTCACATGCTTGTCTTTGGCTGCCGTTTTGAGTTCTTCCTTGATGCGTGCTACCATATCCGGTTCCCCTGAGAGACCGGCAATGCCGCGCTTTTCCTCCTCTGAAATAATGCCGGAAATTTCTACAATGAGTACCTTCTCTTTTCCCTTCCCCATAACTGTTGTCTCCCTGAGCGGCTGGACGGGCGGGACGAGGGAGACAGATATGAAACTACAGCCGGAAGCTAAAAATAGACACAGACCTAAAATGCAGGTAGAGATAGTTAAAAAATATTTGTTTTTCATCTTTTTCATGATGGATAACTGTGTAGGAGATGTCTCCTGACGGCGATTGGCAATTTACACCGGTTTGCAATTGTTACAATGTCGCCATTAACGCTGTAGCGCGACTTTCAAGTCGCCTGTTTCATCTGCTTACCTTTTTAGCCGCCTCAGGCGAGATAAATCTCGCGCTACAATTACGTAACATTGAAATTCATTACTATTTAATCTCGCAGGGTTATACAACCGCCACAAGCTGGATATCGAAAGTCAGGTCTTTGCCGGCCAGGGGATGGTTTCCGTCTAACGTCACATCCGATCATTCAATTTACCTGCATAATGAACTTTCACGGTGTCGCCGTGTTTTGCCTGTGCCATTTTCCACTACTTTCTTTTTGAGACGTATGCGGAGTTGCGTATTGATAAAAACCTACAAACAGCAGTATTATACAGGATAATGCGAAAAAATAAAGGCGCTCTGATGCGTGACCAATAATAAGGGCACTGTCACCGTGCTCCCGTGACCTTCGTACCTTTGTGACTAATTTTGAAATTCCTGGACATTAAATTAATCCCCCTTAGAAAAGGGGGATTGAGGGGGTGGTGTTTTTTTGGGCTATCCCCGTTTTCACGAGGACAAGTTTACAACCCCCTAGCCCCCTTTTTTAAGGGGGATTTTTTGTCTGCCACTACCAAGAACCCGCTTAAATACCTATACAATCAAGCTATGCTTCCGTTTCAAAGAGCGGTATCAACTCTCTATCTACACCTTTTCCAAATTTCGTCCAGCAGTTTTCGTGAAAGATTAAAGCAATCCAGTCATTGTCTCCTTCCTCCGAATAAACACCTTTGTTAATACTTGTGTATTCTTCTCTGTCCTTAATCTTTTTCCTGCAAATAAAGCATTTAGCGTCCATTTTATTGCTCCTTCTCATCTTGCTGTTTCCTTTTTTATGGCGGGTTCTATCGTGATATTCTTACCTCTGATTTTGATATCTTGCATGGCATCCTGAACATCTTGTGCATATTCTACCGGCACTTCGACAAAGGTAAACTTGTCGAAGACGTCGATGTCTCCTATTAACCTGCCAGAAAGACCTGTTTCCCCCGCAATTGCACCCAGAATGTCTCCCTTCCGTATTTTCTGCTTTTTGCCGACATTGATAAACAACCTCACCATCCCAGGCGCAGCTCCCGTGTCGCCAAAGTCTTCCTTCTGTGCCGATGATTCTTTGCCGTTTTCACCCATGACCATTTTTAACAGAGATGCGGCAATATCCAGGGAAGTATACTCTTCCTCGATCAGCCGTTCAACCCAATTCGTGTATTTACCCAGATGACCTTCATCGATAGATTTTTTTACTTTTTCTAAAAGCAGATTTGTCTTAATTTCTTCCACATCGCTGACAGAGGGAACCTCCTGAAATGTAATTTTTGTCTTTGCGTATCGTTGTATATCCCTTATCTGATAAATATCCCTGCCTACCGCGAAGGTAAATGCTCGCCCTGTTTTCCCCGCCCTGCCTGTTCTTCCGATCCTGTGCACGTAATATTCCTCGTCATGCGGCACATCATAATTGAAAACGGCTTCTATATCTTCGACATCGATTCCCCTGGCTGCCACATCAGTTGCAACTAAAATCTCAACAGTGCCTTTTCTAAATTTGGACATGACCCTATCTCTCTGCGTTTGATTCATGTCACCATGAAGTCCATCAGCCATGTAACCTCTTGCCTGAAGGTGACCCACCAGTTCGTCCACACGTTTCTTTGTATTACAAAATACCAGTGATAATTTCAGGTTGTAGGTGTCGATCAAGCGAGATAAAACCTCTGGCTTTGCCCGTTCCTTAACTTCATAATAAAACTGCTCGATACTGGGAACCGTCAATTCCTTATGCACTACTTTTATAAATTCCGGGTTTTTCTGATACGTTTGCGCCAAATCTAAAATAGCCTGCGGCATGGTTGCAGAGAAGAGAATGGTTTGTCTTTGTCCCGGAATTTTCTTAAGAATAAATTCAATGTCTTCCCGAAACCCCATGTCCAACATCTCGTCCGCTTCATCCAATATGACTATTTTTACACTATCCAGTTTTAAAGTTCGGCGATCTAAATGATCCATTACGCGCCCAGGAGTGCCGATAATAACTTGCACACCTTTTTTTAATCCATTAATTTGGCGTTCTATAGGCTGACCACCGTAAATGGGTAATATCTCAATACCCTTTTTATATTTTGAGAGTTTTTTCAGTTCTTCTGCCACCTGAATGGCTAACTCTCTTGTAGGACACAAAATTACCGCTTGTACTTTCCTGCTTTCCGGGTCTACCATCTCTAACGTTGGAATCCCAAAAGCAGCAGTCTTCCCCGTGCCTGTTTGTGCCTGACCAATGATATCTTTTCCTTTCAGAATATAGGGAATTGCCTGATACTGAATTGGGGTAGCCTCTTCAAAATCCAGCCCAGTGACTGCTTTCTGCATTTCTTTCGACAGATGCAAATCTTCAAATCTCAATTTTTCCATAGTTAAACTATCCTTCATTTTAGTGATTTCTTATCTCCCTTTCTTCCAAACACCACGCACATAACAATAAACCCTAACGCAACACTTGCGAACGTAATATATGCAGCAATCAACAACTTTCCATACAATCCACCCATGTTACCCCCAATCTGAACAAATATATTTTTAGATTTACGATTTAAGATATAAATCGTAAATTATAGATTCTTGTCGAGTTAATCCCCCTTAGAAAAGGGGGAATCAGGGGGTTGTGTTTTTCCCGGGCAATTCCCCATTTTCATGAGGACAAGTTTACAACCCCCTAGCCCCCTTTATTAAGGGGGATTTTTATATCCACTATCTCCTGATCCGCATAAATAAAATGAAAATTCCTATACAATTAAATTACACCTACATCCTTTTTCTGCAGCCAACCCTTTCTTACTTCTTTACTTACCTTTTCCTCCGCGCCTGTTTTTGATTCGGTATCTTGTTTCACACCCACATAAACGTACACATTATACCAATCATCTCTTTCTCCCTCAATCAGACATTCAGCACCGTCATGTATTTCGAACTTAGGTTCGTATTCTTCTCCCGGCCCATACCGCACCTGGCATTTTGTGGTAGTGATTACTCCATGATTTACGCCCTGCTCTCTGTAGATTTTAATACCCACGGATACCACGGCAATGAATACACCGACAGCAAAACCTATTACGAATCTCTTGAGCCATCCGTATTTGAGGATGATCAAGAAGAAAAGTAACGTCATTAACACGACGTAAAGGGACACGGCTGCTACGATTAATTCATTTACACTCAATAGGAAAAACCAGAAAAACATCCTACGGATTACCAACGGGATTTCGTTTGGTAATTCTTTATCTTCCGTGGAATTTTTTGCCAGTCTCAGGTTGGCATTCAGATCCGCATTTCTTGGTATAAGCCGCTGGGCCTTTCGGTAGTTTAAAATGGCCCTGCCTAATTCTCCCATACGGTAATAGGTATTTCCCAGATTATAAAAGATTTGACCATGCTCGAATCCGTGTGTTAATATGGTTTCGTATTGTGATACCGCCTCTTTTAATTTTATTTCTGCCTCTTGATTATTTCTTGCTGCAATATTCTTTGCAGCCTGCAGATATTTCTCATTCGCATCGGTAAATAATTTTATAGCCGCATCTCTTGAGATTTTGGATTTTGGATTTTGGATTTTGGATTTCGGTTCTCCGATCTGAGTCGAGGACAGATTTTGGATTTCGGATTTCGACGATCCGCAAAATGCATCCCTTATTCCGCAACCCAAAAAGAGAATTATCAATAAAAAAAGAACCTTACCCCAGTATAGCTTCAGCCCAATCACCCCTCTTAATTCCCTTTTTGCGAAGGGGGGAAATGGGGGGTCAATAGCTTGATGTTTAGAAATTTCAAACTTTTGTGATTCCCCTCTAGAAAGAGGAGATAAAGGGGTGTGTAAGTTTGTCGGAACACACCCCCAGCCCCTCTTTCTAGAGGGGAGATTAAAAGTCGCTACCGAAGGCAACCTAATTAAATAAGAAAAAAACCTTTTACAAAGTGATTGCACAAGGCATATTTTCATTATAATTGCCTCTCCAGTTTTGTAATGAGTTGTTCTGCAAGCATTAAAGAATGATCCATTTCTTCCTTTGTTCCGCCATCTTTCGAAAAGCGTCGATAATCAAAATCAGTCAAACAGCGTGAAACCTCTCCAATTATATCATCATCAACCCCTCGTTGTTTTAATAAAATGCCGACCTTATCGCCGATAGCGCTCGCAGCAGAAATATTAAATTTATCCGCAAGGTATTCTGCCATTGATTTAGAAAGAGATGAATAAAACTCTTCAGGAACGTTCCGTGAAAGCGCAGATTTTGCCAGCACCAATCTCTTTTTTGCTATTGCATGCGCCCGTTTATCCCTGGCATATCCGATATCTGTTTGCAACCTTTCTTTTTGTCTCGTTACAAAAAAAGAGGCTATGACTGCAATTGCAGGAATAGAAAGACACGCTATAAAAAACGGGTTCGTATAAATGTGGTCTCCCTGGTTTCGCAATGAAGATAGATTTGTCATAATAGGCAGGATATCCTGGGTTAGTATTTGAGCTTGTTGTTTTGTAGAAGCGATAGTACTCCCTGAAAGTGTCAGTTGAATTGGCATTTCCTGTTCACCTGCTTCGACAACAATGGGTATCGGTCCTTTGGTAATCGTCCTGTACTGTCCTGCACGCGGATCAAAAAAACTAAACACAATTGCAGGAATAGATTTCAAATCCTTCTTTTGCGGTTCAATAACTTTGCTAAACACCTTTCGTCCGCGAATCAATTCCTCCCGATTGGTGATCTGGGTATTAGATTCTGCTGGATATAGTTTAAAATCCTTTTCATTATTCAACGCCAGTAAAGGCTCATTTATTGTTTGGATATTCCCTTCACCGTATACCGACATGGAAAGCGTTATTGGGTCTCCTACTTTTACCTGCTGTGTCTTCATTGAAACATCCATGTTATAAGCGCCAACCGCACCATTAAATTCTTTGGGTTTCCCCTGTTCGGGTAACGGCTTAACCTTTACGGTAATCGACCCTGTTGCCCTCTCAACGGGATACCTTTTCTGCCCCCTGCCAAAGAAGTCATCGAAAAATGCATCTGAAAAATAACTGTCCAGCGGCGAATCCCGTTGTTCTCTTCGCTGTTGCAGAATCAAATTACATTTCAATTTTGCCGGTGATATCGGAAGTTCTCCTGAAACCATCGGGAAAAGGGCTGTGCGTAATTCCAATACATTGTACACAATCCCATCCCGAATTTCTTCGTACTGCCTTTGGTCTCCAAGCTTTTCTTCCATAAAATTTTTTGTGCCTGGCGCCACATAATCTATATCTGCAACTGGCAATCCCTTTTGAAAATAAAATCTAAACGATAGAATAACCTGCTCGTATATATAGGCTTCATTCTTGCCGGTACGCAGCTCAACAAAAACAAGCTTGCCAAGGTCTGGAGCTTGTGAATCCGGTGAGGAAGATGCATCAACCACTTCCACGGTTACAGGGCTGGAAGAATAGACCTTCCCTTTGTATTCAACCGCAGACGGCCCGATTGTAAACCTGCCTTTTGCTGCAGGCTGCAACACATACGTATATCCTTTACTGACGGAAACAACGCCGTTGATAATACTTGTCTGCGCTGAAATTTTTGGACCGAATAACAAGGTAAATCCGTCAATGGCTGGAAATGAAGGTGGCGAAGTGTCCTGCGTCCCGTGAATAGTAAGAGTCAATTGTAATCGATCGTTTAATGTTAAGGAATTCCGATCAATGGTTGCTATTAAACTAATATCCTCTGCAAATGTCTTCTGAATACATCCAAAGATTATTGCAATTCCGAACCATAGACTAAAAAACCTTGCGTATTTTACCATCTTACAACACCTTTCTAAAACAGTAACAATTTAGTTTTTTGAAAAATTTATCAATCATGAGCTCCGTCAGGAGCAACCTGTTTGTAGCGAGATAGGATGCCATAACAAATATCAGCTCCGTAGGAGCGGCCTGTCTGCCGACAGGCAGGCCGGTTTGCATATCAATCATATACAGGCCGCTCCTACGGAGCTGATCATATATTAACAATTAATTGCTACAAACAGTACGCCCTTAACAGGGCTTAATTTTTCCAAAACACTAAATTGATACCTAAAACAAATTACCAGTCCTTTTCAACTGACTTGTGCTGGAAATGCTGTGTATCTCTTACCATAGCCCTTGCCTCTTTTTCTGACTGATTCAAGGCATCGAGCAATCGTTCCGCCTCCTCTTTCGACATCTGTTTCATTTCCTGGGGTCGCCGCTGTTGCTGCTCATCGGGCTGGTCTTTTTGTTTATCTTTATCAGACTGACTGTGTTTTTCATCTTTCTCGTTTTCGTTCTTTTCCCGCGTATTTTCCGGCGCGGGCTGTTGTTTATCCTTTTGTGATTCTTGTTTTTCTTTGTCCTCGCCCTTCTTTTCACCGGACTGTTCGTCTTTCTTATCCTGGTCTTCTTTCTGCTGTTGATCCTTTTGATCCTGATTTTGCTGTTTCTGCTGCTGTTCTTTCATCTTCTTTTCAACGTACTCATAGTTATATTTGGCATCGTTTTTTAATGCATCAAGTTCGCCCGTAGTGGGCGCTGTTTCGTTAATAGAATCCACCGTCTTTTTATAACATTCCAGAGCCTCTTTCATTTTGCCCTGCCGGTACAGTGTGTTGCCCAGGTTAAAACCTGATTTTGCCTTCATTCCTCTATCATCGGATTTTATTACCTTTTCAAATAATTGAGCAGCTTCGCTATGTTTGCCCCTTTTGTACTGAACGTCGGCAATGTTAAAATCCAATTGAGGTGTTTCCGGGGAATCTATCTGTGCATTCACGTATTTATCCAACGCCCCGTCATAATTACCATCCTGGTAAAGCTGATTTCCTTCTCTTATTTTATCGGACAGAGGGTCTATCCAGCCGATGGATGACCACCCAAGCAATAAGGTCAGAAAAAAACTTAATAATTTGTATCTCTTATTCAATATGTTCATGTACAGGAATTTCAATCTTTTGTGATTCCCCTCTAAAAAGAGGTGGATAAAGGGGTGTGTAAGTTTGCCGCAACACCCCCCCAGCCCCTCTTTCTAGGGGGGAGCTTAAAAGTCGCTGCCGAAGGCAGCCTAATTCAATGTTCAGGAATTTCAAAGTTGCGGTTGTAGAGCGAAGAGCCTCTTCGCTCTACATTGAAAAGTCGCTGAAAGCCTAATTTATAAACCTGCATTCTTCGTTTTACATGCCTTGGCAATTCTATTTCCATTTTTTCTATCCATCAAAAAACTTTCCAGAGCGATAAGAACAATTGCAACAAAAAGAGGCATTTGAAAACGATTTATATATCTTTTTACCCTCTGGGTCTTATACGTGGACTCTTCTATCTTTGCAATGCTATCCTTGTAAACCTTCTCCAAACCCCACTGTGTTCCGTACGCTGGCGTGTAAAGTCCACCTGTTTCCAAAGCAATTTTATTTAAGGTAATCTCGTCCAATCTTGATTTGATGACCTGTCCCTGCCTGTCCTTCAGTAACGTATCATTACCACTTTCATCCTTAATCCTGATGTAGGAACCGTCTTTCCTTCCAACTCCCACCGTATAAATAACAATACCCTGTCCTTTTGCCTGTATGGCTGCCTTTATGGGGTCATCCTCATGATTCTCGCCATCAGTAATCAATATGATAGCCTTATGATTTTTTGAATTTGCCTCAAAGGTGGAAATACTTTTTCTGATTACCTCTGCAACGGCAGTACCTCCCAGGGGAATAATATTTGTGTTTAAATCATTCAGGAAAAGGCGAAATGCACCGTAGTCTGACGTTAATGGACAATAGATAAATGCCGAACCTGCAAATGCGACCAGACCAACCCTGTCTCCTTCCAACACATTCAACAAATCTTCGACTTCCCTTTTTGCCATTTCCAGCCTGTTGGGTTTCACGTCATCAGCCAGCATGCTCCGGGAAGTGTCAATGGCAATCACAATATCAATTCCCTTTTTCTCCACATCTTCCCAATGATAACCCCACTTGGGTTCAATGAGCGTAAATATCAAAAAAAGTACTCCCACGATCATCAATGTAGCCTTGAGCCATTGTCTCTTCCGGCTGATTGAAAGTCCGGCTTTTTGTAATAACTCGACCCTTGCAAACTCATTCAAATCCTTCATCTTTTTACTGAAGACGAAGACGTATCCAAGAATTAAGAGTAAAATTATCGGAAGTAAATAAAGATAGTTAAGGTTTCCGTATTTCATATATTAATGTCTGAACGCAGATTATCAGGTAAAAAAGGTAACTACTCAGCATATTGAGTAACTTAATTTTAATAAATAACATATAACAAGAAATGAAAAATGTTTAAGTGTTTTTTTACTTTTTAATTATTCATTTCTTGTTATATGTTATTCATTTTTTTTGTAGTCAAAAATAACACCTGATGAGCAGTAACTAAAAAAGTAAGAGTATCTGCGAAAATCTGCGTCCCATCTAATATTTTTTTAAAAATGATTTTGACATTTTTAGCAAAAAATGTAGCGCCGATCCCTTGTGGTCGGCCAATGCCTGCCTCGTACTTGATACAGGGGCGGGGGATAAACCACCCGCGCTACGGATTACGACTCGTTCGGGTTAAGGTATTTTCCTGTATCTTGTTTTGGTCAAACCCAATTCAAATAGTAGTAACCAGAAGGCTGGCAGTAAAAAATAATGAAACAATTCGTTGTATTCCGTGTAGTGCGTTACCTCTGATTCTGTTTTTTCGAGTTTGTCTATCTGGCTGTATATCTCCTTCAGAGATTCAGTATCCGTCGCCCTGTAATATTTTCCATCTGTTATTTTTGCAATTTCCGTTAGGGATTCATCATCTATGTCAATTTTCACCTGTCTCATCACCTTGTTCCCGAAGAGGTCTACCGCAGGGAACGGGGCAAGCCCTTTTGTACCAGCGCCTATCGTATACACTTTAATACCAAAGGTTTTTGCTATTTCTGCGGCAGTAAAGGAATCTATTTCTCCCGCATTGTTTCTTCCGTCTGTCAGGAGAACAACCACCTTACTCTTTGCCTTGGTACCCCTGAGCCTATCCACAGATGAAGCGATACCCGATCCTATTGCCGTGCCATCTTCAATCATCCCGATCTCCACCTTCTCCAGAAGCTGCAATAACATCTCATAGTCAAGTGTCATGGGACATTGCGTATATGCCCGTCCGGCAAAAACTACCAAACCGATGCGATCGTTTATGCGCCTCTGAATAAAATCTTTTACCACCTGTTTAATGACATAAAGTCTATTATACCGTTTGCCCCCCATCTCAAAGTCTTCCGCCAGCATACTCCCAGAAACGTCCACAGCAAGCACAATATCAATCCCTTCGGTCGTTACCTTTGTTTGTTCGTTTCCATATTGGGGTCGCGCCAGGGCAACCACGAGCAGCACAATGACTGCAGACCGGAGTATAATCAATACATATCTATAACGCTGAAAAAATGAGGGTTTTAGTTTCTTTAGCGTCTCTAAAGAGGGAAAGAGAACCTGGTTTGTTCCCTTACGGCGGAGATAAAAATAAACTAAGGGCGGAAGAATAACAACAATTAATAAAAGTATTAAGGGGTCATGAAAAATCATTGAGCGCGATTATTATCTTTAAAATACTATACGGTTGATAGATGAATTTGTTCACCTTTTTCAATGGCATTCCATATATCTGATTCTGAAAGTTCTCTATCTATGAGAATATCAACCATCGCATGGAGCGCATCGTTGGTGGTTTTAAGAAGTTCTTCTATACCTCTCTCTGGTGTAAAATACCTGTTCGTAATTATCCTGTCTTGTTTATATACTCGGGCGCCCGCTAACTCTTTTCGATCACCCATGTCTAACTCGTATTCCATTAAAATACCCTTATCCATGAAACCTATATTTAAACACACATTACTACCGTCTATCGTCAAAAATTTAACGTCCTGTTTCTTAGAAAGGATTTCTTTAATCTCCGGTGTACAATAAATACCCCACATTGTCTGCAAGTTTTGTTTGAGTCTTGCAAGTTCTTCATCTGAAACCTTACGCATTTGTACCCTTGATGACTTTTTACCTGTTTTACCTGCAACACCTTTTCCACGGCTCATATACTTATCTAAAAATTCCTCTGGCGCTTTTATCATTTTTTTCCCCTTTCAAAAAAGGTTCAAGTTAATCCTACGCAGTCCCCCTTAATAAAGGGGGATTCAGGGGGTTGTGTTTTTTCTGGGCTATCCCCGTTTTCACGAGGACAAGTTTACAACCCCCTGGCCCCCTTTTCTAAGGGGGATTTTACGCTCCATGCTACCCTGTAATCCGCATAAATAAAATGAAAATTCCTATACGATTAAATCATGAAAATATTCACACAAAGACACAAAGACCACAAAGATAGAATGTAGAAGAAATTTTTCTACTTTCTATCATCTTCTTTGTGCCCTTCGTGCCTTTGTGTGAAAAAAGGATTTTCAGGTGAAATTGAGCCGTAAAAAAGAAGCAAGAGCTTCTGGTACAGGCGCGTTCCCAATCTGGAGCTTGGGAACGAGAGAACAACTACTCATTCACGACTTTGACAGTTATCTTCTTCATTATGCCCCCGGCTTTGAACGTCACCTTTGCCTTCCAGGTCTTCTTTTTTGCTGTAATCGTGAAAGCAGCCTTACCGTTTTCGTCGGTTGTTTTGCTTGACGGGCTGATCCCTATACGCTTCTTTCCGGCGCCCTTGATCTTTGCAGATACCTTCACATCTGCCACAGGACAACCGCCGCCATCGGTTACCGTCACGGTAACAACCTTACTCGCCAGTTTTAAAAGCTCAAAGTCACCCGTATCCGTTTCAACAGTTTTTACCTCTCCATCACACCCGGCAGAGAGATTACCGTCCAGCTTCGAGATAAAGACATCATAATAACCACCATTGTGAGACGTATCATAAGCGCCGGTTGTGGTAGGAAAGTCTGATGACAAAGTCTGCCCCGTCACATAGACGTTCCCCCCTCCATCTATGGCAATTGAATGACCTTCATCCCAATCATATCCGCCCAAGAACGTGGATGCCAGCAGGGGGTCGATGATGAGGGGTTTGGTGCGGTCGTAGGAGGCGACGGTGAAACCGTAAGTGTGTGAGACGTGGCCGTTGTCCGTGTCCGTTGGCAGGTGTGCTTTTTCGTGACCGTTGTCCGTGTCAGTGTTTGATTTACCCACCCCTGACTCCCCTCCCAAGAGGGGACTTTTATATTCCCCTCTCGAGAGGGGTAAGGGGTGTGTTATTCCTTGTTCTGCATTTTGCATTTTGAAGTTTTCAATTTGATATGCAACGTCTACATAAACCCTCTTCCCGTCAATCTCCTGATACGCTGTTGGCTTGGTAAATTTCACAGGACCAAGTTCTGTTTCTGCCACAAGCTGTCCTTCCTCATTTACCCACAACCCGCTTGCCCCCTTTTCTAAGGGGGATACCGTTAAGTCCCCCTTAATAAAGGGGGATACAGGGGGTTGTTTTTCCTCTATCATGGGCGTTTCAGTGGATTGTATGCCACTCAGACTGATCCTAATTTGTTCAGGATCTACGCCTGGCTTTACACAAAAGAGTTTTTCTACATTATCCCCATATGCCTTCAGTCTTAATTCTATCCCCTTATAAATCTCTCCAAGATTCACATAATCATAGGTTGAAACGTTTGTCTTCCATTTCGACGGGTCGTTGCCCTTGAAGTAGTTGACCTTTGTGACGGAAGGGTCTTCACCCTGTATCGCATTGACTTTTGCACCGACAAATTCCTCACGGAGGGCGACGCCCGATTTTAGATTTTGGATTTCGGATTTCGGACTTGATTGTTGGGTGCGCTCCGCTTCACCCAACCTACATGCTGACTTCTCCGTCTTCGGCAATGCGTATACGATTTCGCCGTCCTTCGTCACGAACACCGTCCCGCCGAAGGTCTTTGCGTAGAATTCCACCTGTTCGTCTACCTGACCATTATTGGCGATGAAAGGCATCTGGAGTTTCCGGGTTTTTTGGGCGAATGATGCCTTATCCAATTCAAGTTTTGGATCCCCGATCGAAGTCGGGGACAAGTTTGATTGTTGGGTTTCACTCCGTTCAACCCAACCTGCCCCGTCTGATTGCATGTCAGGCGCATTTTTTTGAGGTTTACACTTGTCCCCGACTTCGATCGGGGAAAGGTACGCCATGCCAGATATCACGGGCAAAACCAGACAAATCCTGGATACAATAAATACCGTCTTCCACGTCTTTATCTTATTTCTCCGCTATTAATAAATGAATAAAATGAAAATTCGTAATAGTTCAGCTATCTTAGAGACAGGATGAACAGGATTAACAGGATTAAAAATAGGTAGAGACGCCCCGGCGGGGCGTCTCTACAAAAATTAATTTATTTATATTCGGCAACCACCACCTTCTCTTTTAAACATTCCTTCGTTTCGTCTATAAATCGCTTTGCTGCATCATAGGTTTCTTTAACCTCCAAATTGGACGGCCCGTATTTAGCATATTTTACCATATCGCAACGCTCGAGGAATTCCCGGATCAATATTTTATGAGTATCGTCTAATTTATTTGTATGTGCCATTTCCGTAAGAAATTCTTCTGTTGTACGCTCAGGCGCTAATAAACCAAATCGATCCTCAATATAGTGTCGCACAATATCGGTTATATGATAATAATACTCCCTGACGAAACCTTTCGCAATCAAATCCTCCTTTGACAACCTTTCCAGTAACTCATAGGCAGTCTCATGAGGCATTCTTTTGATAAACTGATGTTCCTGAATTTTTGATCGCTTTCTAAATTTATAGACCAATCCATAAATAACACCTGATAACAATAGCGCTCCCAGACCAACAGAAACCCACACAACCAACCGCTTGAAACTCGTCGGTATGCCGACAGGAGGAAGAATGTCTTTTATATCGCCCGACATTTCTCCTTCTTTTATAACCCCCTTGATATCAATAATTACTTCATTTGCAGCAACTTCACCATCGCCCTGGCTGCTCTTGTATTTTATTTTCAAAGAAGGGATCGTATGACGACCAATTTCATATGAACTCAATACGTAGTCTCGTTCAACAACCGAATACCCGTCTTTTTCTCTTTTAGATGTTTCTGCAAAGCTAGTTTTTTTTATAGCAAATACACCAATTTGCCCATTAACTTCAGGGAATTGTAAGGTAATATCGTCCTTATATTTTACCCGAATTACAAATTTTATTTTATCGCCAATCGTTACTTCATCTTTATCAACACTTGCAATCGCCTCTACCAACACCCTATTTTCCGTATCATCTGATTTCTGAGCAAAAGCAGTGTCTTTTGAAAGTACCAGTGTATATACAACTAACACCGAAATCAATAGTTTACTAAATATCTGATACCCTTTTATTGCCATGTCAAATAAAGATTGTTTTTTCCGAGTTAATCCCCCTTAGAAAAGGGGGATTAAGGGGGTTGTGTTTTTCCCGGGGTTATTCTACAACCCCCTAGCCCCCTTTTCTAAGGGGGATTCTCAATGCCATACATCGTATAACCCGCTTGAATAAAATGAAAATTCCTATACAATCAAGTTGCAAATATTCTATGTTTTTCCTTTAATATCTCTTTTCCCGCATCCTGAAGAAACGGACAATGGGCTCTACATGATGTCTGCTAGTATTGATCAGAATTTCATCAACGCCCATTGATCGGAACAATCTCGACTGCTCCTGCCTCCGACGGTTGTTCAAAGCGCCAAATTCTTTTCTTGCCAGCGAGTCTGCGGTGTCAAGCAGCAGTATCTCGCCTGACTCTGCATCTCTTAATTCAATAAAACCCACGTTAGGTAATTCCTGTTCTCTGGGGTCTACAATCGCAATTGCAATCATATCATGCCTTTTATTTGCAATACGCAACGCATGCGCATAATCATTTGCTATAAAATCAGACACAACAAACGAAATTGTGCGCCGGTGGGTTATCTTGTTTAAATATTCTAAGGCAACGGAGATATTTGTTCCCTTGCCGGTCGGTTGTGAGCATAGAAGTTCGCGGATGACTCTCAGCACATGTTTTGGGCCTTTTTTAGGTGGGATAAATTTCTCAATCTTGTCCGTAAACATAATCATGCCTACTTTGTCGTTATTCTTTATGGCAGAAAACGCCAAGATTGCGCAGATTTCTGTTGCGACCTCATTTTTCAAATGTTTTATTGACCCAAAGTTTCCCGAAGCACTCACATCGACAAGAAGCATCACCGTTAATTCACGTTCTTCTACATAACGTTTAATAAAGGGGCGGCCCATACGGGCAGTCACATTCCAGTCAATCGTCCGGATTTCATCGCCAGGCTGATACTCACGCACTTCATCAAACTCCATACCCCGCCCTTTGAAAACGCTGTGATACTCACCCACAAACGCCTCATTGACAAGACGTCGGGTATGAATCTGTATCTGCTGGATTTTTTTTACTATATCTTTTGAGATCATAACTTATATCTTATGGCACTTCCACGTTGTCGAATATCTTTTGTATAATTCCCTCAGAATTTATCTCCTCTGCCTCAGCCTCGTATGTTACGATTATACGATGACGAAGGACGTCCATCCCTATGGACTTAACGTCCTGAGGAGTCACAAATCCCCTGCCTTTTATAAATGCATGTGCCTTGGCGGCAAGCGTAAGATAGATTGTTGCACGTGGAGAAGCGCCGTATTCTATGAACTCTTCCAATTCCAGGTTATAGGCCTTTGGATCCCTCGATGCGAATACGATGTCAATAATGTAATCCTTGATTTTGTCGTCTATATAAATCTCATCAACTAAGGCACGAAGTCGGAGAATATCCTTGGGAGAAATTACAGGATTCACATGAAAATCCTTTTTGGTTATTGCCATGCGTTCCATAATCTCACGTTCCTCCTTCTTATCAGGATACGTAATATTCAATTTAAACATAAAACGGTCTACCTGTGCTTCGGGTAACGGATATGTACCTTCGTGCTCAATTGGATTTTGGGTAGCCAATACAAGAAACGGGTCGTCCAATTTAAATGTCTGATCTCCGATTGTAACCTGCCTTTCCTGCATTGCCTCCAGGAGTGCGCTCTGTACCTTTGCGGGGGCGCGGTTAATCTCATCGGCCAGGACAATATTAGTAAAGATAGGGCCCTTCCTCACCGTAAAATCACCGCTTTTGGGATTATAAATAAGGGTGCCGATCAAATCGGCAGGGAGTAAATCCGGCGTGAACTGTATCCTCTGGAAACCGGCTTGCAATGCTTTGGCAAGCGTCACAACTGACATCGTTTTTGCCAAACCAGGAACACCTTCCAACAATACATGTCCGTTGGAAAGGATGCCGATTAACAGTCTTTCAATTAAATATTTCTGACCCACAATTACCTTGCCAACCTCGTACATGAGGGTGTTCACAAAATCACTTTCTTGTTTTACCCTCTCTGTGATCTTTTTAACATCCGATTCCATCTACCCCTCCACAACAAATTAAGTCCTGCGTTGTCCCCCTTAACAAAGGGGGATAAAGGGGGTTGTGTTTTTCTCGGCAATTTTACAACCCCCTTACCCCCTTTTCTAAGGGGGATTTTATACCATCCTGAAATCCGCTTAAATAAAATGAAAATTCCTATACAATTAAAACATGCTTTAACATTATGATTAATTCCATTAAACAAAAAACGCTATAGAATTTGTTCCACATTTTAC
>Ga0209342_10003000_pt1 | contig 17896 bp, 19 predicted proteins | sample RifCSP16_2_FD_184023 | JGI IMG/M metagenome (GOLD analysis project Ga0209342, IMG submission 184023) | Soil microbial communities from Rifle, Colorado - Rifle CSP2_sed 16_2 (SPAdes) (version 2) | ecosystem: Environmental > Terrestrial > Deep subsurface > Rock core/Sediment | place: Rifle... | reverse complement strand
CGTCACCCCAACCACGGCGACTCTGGGAAACAGGAGCCGGGTGGTGCTTTCGACCCGGGTGCGAAAGAAAGCTGCAACCTCGGGCCGATTGTCGAGGCCGAGCGCCTGGGCGGCGATCACCACCACCGCCAGAAGGCCGATCTGCAAGGCGTTGGAGGAGTATTGGGTGATGCCGTCGGCGGGGACCGGATCCGGCAGCGGCACCTCGACGCCACCGAAGCGCTGGATGATCTCTGCCAGGTAACGGGCCGTGAGCGGGCCGATCAGCCCGAAGAAGAGGAAGATGCCGAAGAGGACGATCCACCTCCTGGTCCTCAACATACGGAGCCACTCAAGCCTCAAAAGGGTCATCCTTTCTCCTCCATCAGTCTGAGGAAGCTGGACTCGAGGTCGGGGGGTCGGAAGCTGACCGCCACCACCGAGGCATCCGCGGAGGCGAGAAGGGCAGCGACCTCCCTCGAGGCTCTCGCCACGTCGGTCACCTCGGCCCGAACGATGAACCCCTCCGAGGTGATGCTCCTGGCCCACCCCGCCCCGGTGAGGGAAGCGGTCACTGGATCGACCGGGGAGGAAACTTCGATCATAAGGCGGGCCCCTCCCGCTCGGGTCCGCAGGTCGGACAGGCTCCCCTGATAGCGAAGCCGACCCTTGGAGAGCACCCCGACCCGATCACAGACCTGCTCCACGTCATTGAGGATGTGGCTGGAGAAAACGACTGTGGCGCGGTCTCGAGTTGCCGCCAGCAGATCGAGCACCTCTCGTCGACCGATCGGATCGAGAGCCGAGGCCGGCTCGTCCAGTAGCAAGACCAGGGGATCCCCCACGACGGTGGCGGCCAGACCGAGCCTTTGCAGCATGCCTCGGCTGTAACCTCCCACTCGGCGAGCGGCCACATCGCTGAGGCCGGCGGTGTCGAGAACCTCTTCAACCCGGCTCGCCGGGATGTCCGGGTCGGCTAGGTGACGGGCAAGATCAACGATCTCGGTCCCGGTGAGCCAAGGGTCGAAGGAAGGAGTGTCGGCCAGCACGGCGATGCGGTTGGGCGGAGCATCAATCCTGTAGTCGCCACTCGAAGCGCGTCGTAGGCCGGCCAGTATTGCGATCAAGGTGGTCTTGCCGGCGCCGTTCGGACCGACCAGCCCGAACACCACCCCTTCCGGTACCTCCAGGTCGACGCCGGCGAGGGCGGTGGTCGATCCGTACTGCTTGGTGAGCTGGGAGGTCCTGATCACCGCTCGAGCCGGCCGACCAGTAGGTAGACCACGCCTCCGAGAGGTATGGAGAGAACTATCACCAGCGCCCATCCCCATTTCGGGAGGACCTTCACGTCGTGTTGGGAGAGGTCATAGAGGCAGTAGACCACCAAGCCCAACGCCACCAGCGCGAATGGAACAAGCGCCAGGATTAGGGGGCGCGACATCGTCAGACCGTTGATCCGGGCCCGTCCATCCCCAACTCGGCTTGGGCGGCAGCGAGCCGGGCAACGCGCAGGCGGGGGGGGGAGCACGAGACATAGTCGAGCCCCACCTCGCGACAGAAGGAGATGGAGGCTGGATCTCCGCCGTGCTCGCCGCAGACACCGATCTTAAGGTCAGGCTTGGTGGCCCTCCCTTCCGCGGTGGCAAACCGAATCAACCTGCCTACTCCGGCGATGTCGATCGTCTGGAAGGGATCGAAAGTCAGGATGTCCTGTTCGAAGTACTCGCGGAGGAAACGGCCTTCGGCATCGTCCCTCGACAGACCGAAGGTCATCTGGGTCAGGTCGTTGGTTCCGAAGGAGAAGAAATCCGCCACCCGGGCGATGTCCCCGGCGATGAGTGCAGCTCGGGGGAGTTCGATCATCGTGCCTACAGGCACATGGAGGGGCCGGCCGCAGCGCTGGGCGGTGGCGGCCACCACCTCCTCGACCATGACCTTCATGCGGTAAAGCTCCTCCGTGGTGGAGACCAGGGGGATCATGATCTCGAGGCGCGGGTCCCCCCCCCGTTCGAGCCGCCGAACCACCGAATCAAGAGCGGCCTCGACCTGGATCCGATAGAGGTCAGGCACGATCAAGCCGAGACGCACCCCCCGGAGGCCGAGCATGGGGTTGTGCTCCTCCCATTGTCCGACCGCCAGCTGAAGGGATTCGAGGTCCGCCGTCGGGCGGTGGGCGCGGACTCGGGCGACGATCTGGTGTTCGAGATCCAGGCGGGAAGGGAGAAACTCATGGAGAGGTGGATCGAGCAGCCGCACGATCACCGGCAACCCGTCCATGGCTTCGAGAAGCCCTTCGAAGTCGGCGGTCTGCATGGCCTTCAGGTCGAGCAACCGGTGCCGTTTCTCGACCGGGTCCTCGCTCAGGATGATACGCTGCACGATGGAGAGCCGTTCTCCGAGGAACATGTGCTCGGTGCGGGCAAGGCCGATGCCTTCGGCCCCCCGGGCCCTGGCGATGGCGGCGTCGGCGGGCGTATCGGCGTTGGCCCATACGCCCAGTGTCCGGATCTCATCCGCCCAAGCGAGGATCTTCTCCAGGTCGGGAGTCGGCTTGGGCTCTTCGAGCGGCACGGCACCCACGAACACCATGCCGCTGGTCCCGTCGATGGTCAGCAGATCGCCCTCTTCGATCGTCGCTTCGCCTGCGACCGCATTCCGATGAGAGAGGTCGACGGACATGGTGTTGACCCCAGTCACCGCCGGTTTTCCCATCCCCCGGGCGATCACCGCCGCATGGGACGTTTTGCCACCCAACGAGGTGAGGATGCCTTGCGCGGCGTACATGCCGTGGATGTCATCGGGGGTGGTCTCCGGTCTGATCAGAATGACCTTTTCGCCGGCGTGGGCTCTTTTCACGGCTCGATCCGAATCGAAAACGGCTACGCCCACCGCCGCCCCGGGTGAGGCCGCCACCCCTTGAGCCACTGGTGGTGGAGCCGTGCTCGGGTCGAGGCGCGGGCGTTCGAGCTGCTCCAGCGATGCCGGTTCCACTCGCCGGACCGCCTGCAACTTGTCGGTAAGACCGGATTCGGCCATTTCCACCGCCATCCGAACAGCGGCCGGCGCGGTTCGCTTTCCGATCCGAGTCTGGAGGATCCACAAGACTCCCCGCTCGATGGTGAACTCGATGTCGCACATGTCTCGGTAGTGGTTTTCCATCCCCTCCATGACCGCGAGCAGTTCGGTGTGGAGGCCCGGATGGAGTGTTCCGAGCTGGGCGAGGGTGAGAGTGTTGCGAATGCCGGCCACCACATCCTCGCCCTGGGCACGGGGTAGGTAATCCCCGAAGGGGCGTTTCTCTCCAGTGGAGGGGTCGCGGGTGAAACAGACGCCGGTGCCTGAATCGTCACCGAGGTCACCGAAAACCATCGTTTGCACGTTGGCGGCCGTGCCGAGGTCGTCCGAGATGCCATGGATGCGGCGGTAGTCGCGAGCCCGGCGGTTGTTCCATGAGTTGAACACCGCCGACACGGCTGCCTGGAGTTGCTCAAACGGGTCATTGGGAATGCCACTCCCCCCCGACTTGGCCACCAAGGCCTGAAAACGCCTAGTCGCCTCTTCGAGGTCGGCGGTGGTCAAGGCCGAGTCGTCGGGGACCGATCGCCGGCGGCGCAGGTCGGCCAGCATCTCCTCGAATGGGGCGGCATCCATTCCCCGGACCACCTTGGCGAACATCTGCACGAAACGCCGGTAGGCGTCCCAGGCGAAGTGCTCGTCTCCCGACCAGCTGATGAGATCGGCCAGCACCTCGTCGTCCATGCCCAGGTTCAGCACCGTGTCCATCATCCCCGGCATGGAGAACTTGGCGCCCGAGCGCACCGAAAGCAGCAGCGGTACGGGGCCCCCCCCGAACCGTCGGCCTACCGACTCCTCCAACCGCTTAACGGCAGCGGCCACCTCATCCCACATGCCGTCAGGAACGACTCCGCTCTGCATGACGGCCCGGCAGGCGTCGGTGGTGACCGTGAATCCGGGGGGTACGTGGAGACCGATCCGGGTCATCTCGGCCAGACCTGCTCCCTTGCCGCCGAGCAGGTCCCTTTGTCCGGCGTTGCCTTCCGTGAAGTCGAAAACGAACCTGGGCATGCCTCGAGATGCTACGGCAGGCTCAAGAGATCCGTCGACCCGTGATGTCCTGGGGGCGAATCCGCACCCAAACGGTCGGCTGGACCTCAGGAACCCAGCCGACCAGCCCGAGCCCTTCGAGGGCGGCAATCTCCTTTTCGTTGTATACCTCTTCGGCGTTGCCACGCACGAGGACGCTCCACCCTGTCCTGGTCGCCGGGTACCAGCCGTCGATTTGGAAGGCGGCCGGGGACCGGAGGACCATGGCGTCGAGTTTTTCTCCCGTGGCGGTGCGGAACACCACAGTTCCCTCATCGAAGCGGTAGTTGACCGGCAGGATGAGGGGTTCACCTGCGCTGATCAAAGCCACCCGGCCGATCTCGGCCAGACCGAGCAGCCTTTCGCACTCTGATCTGGAGAGGACCTCCAGGCCGCGGCGGTCGGTGGGGAAGGGGTTGATCATGTGCAACCTCCGAGCATGGTCATCAGGGTCACCTGAGGAAGGGGTACTTGTGGACCAGACCCGTGTGACTCCAGATGGTCCCGAGCCCGAGGACATTGCCAATGTTCATCATCCCCAAGCCGGTCAGCAAGATTGCATATATCAGGCGATGGTCCATGAAGGGGTTGTCGGCGGGCTGAAGGGTAGTGGCCCAAATCATTAGCAGCAGAACGGCTCCTCCGGCGGCGGCGATGCGGACCCCAATCCCCAACAGGAGTGCTAGCCCGATCCCGGCCACGCCGATCATGAAGAGCCAATCCACCCAGGTCTGGCCGGCCAATCCGGCCAAAGCCTCGCCGAGTCGTCCATTCGTCTCGGATCTGAGAAACTCGGTGGTGGGGGATCCCCCGTTGATCCAGGCCGCAGTGACGTCGACGGTGCCGCCGGCTTGGCGCCCGGTGGGGAATCCGAGGGCGAAAAACCTGTCCAGGAACGACCAAAGGAACACCCAACCCAGGCTGATACGGGCGAGCGCCCACACACCCAACTCGACCTTGGGTAGGAGTGGGTGACCACGAGCAGGTCGCCTTCCTTGGAGCCGGTGAGAATCGTCACCTCGCGCCTCCTCTCTAGGCCCGGCCCCCGTCCGGGTCATGTCGGGTCTGCGCGCCAAACATGCCATGAGCGGGGACGGTGGTGAAGGGACCTTTGGCCCCTGCGGAGAGCCGGGCCTCCCGGAATGACCAAAGGCCGTCCGCCTTGGGACCAATGCCCATGATCGCTGCACCGAGGGTTCGGCGAGAGTGCAGCTCAGCGTTCTTCTCGGAGGTGTTGTTCGTGGCGGAACCCGGCGGTTCAGTCAACGTATTCGATCGGTTCGTGGTGGGTCTGACGGTGATGGGAGCACTCATCGCAGTCACTGCCCTGGTGGGGGTGCTGCGCCGCCCGGGAGCGGCGGCGTCCGGGTCTGCCGAGACGACTCTCGCCAACATCGAGCTTTCCGACTTCGCGATCACTGGCAATCTGGCTGTGCCGGAGGGCCCCCTCACCCTGCAAGTCACCAACCGAGGTGCAACGTTCCACAACCTCGGTGTCGGTGAACAGAGAACGCAGGACTTGGCGTCCGGTTCATCGGAGCGCCTCGAATTGGGGGTTCTCGAAGCTGGAACCTACGAGATCTTCTGCTCGATCCCCGGACATCGGGAAGCGGGGATGGTTGCCGACTTGGTAGTCGGGGGAGCCGGAGCCGCCGGTGCGGAGGGCGACGAGGAGATCGACTACGCGGCCATGAGCAGAGCCATGAACGACTCCATCGCATTGTTCCCCGCCGCCACCGAAGGTAGAGGCAATCAGCCGCTCGAACCCGAGATCCTCGACGACGGCACCAAACGCTTCGACATAGTCACGTCGATCATCCCCTGGGAAGTGGCGCCTGGGACCTTCGTCGATGCCTGGACATACAACGGACAGGTGCCGGGACCGGTGATCAAGGTCGAGGTCGGCGACAAGGTGCAGGTCGTGATCGACAACCAGCTACCGATGGGCACCGACGTCCATTTCCACGGGGTCTCTCTGCCCAACAACATGGACGGCGTGGCCCCTGTCACCCAGCCACTCATCGAGCCAGGCCAAACCTTCACATACGAGTTCGTGGCCGAGAAGCCCGCCATAGCCATGTACCACGCTCACCACCATGCTCAGATGCAGGTGCCGAACGGCTTGTTCGGCACGATATTCATCGGCGACGTCGCTCTTCCCGAGGGTTTGATTGTGAGCGGCGTGGAGATACCGGACGACCTCACCATCGCCGCCGAGATCCCCATGGTCCTGAATGATGCCGGGGTGATCGGGTTCTCGCTCAACGGCAAGTCGTTCCCGGCCACGGATCCTTATGTGCAGAAAGTCGGAGATTGGGTGCTGATCCACTACTTCAACGAGGGTCTCCAGATCCATCCGATGCATCCCCACCAATTCCCGCAGCTGGTTTTCGCCAAAGACGGAATCCCACTCGACAGCCCCTATTGGGCTGACACGCTCAACGTCGCCCCTGGCGAGCGGTATTCGGTGCTCATGCACCTCGACCGGGAAGGCGTCTGGGTCTGGCATTGCCACATTCTCAACCACGTCGAGAGGGAGAAGGGCATGTTCGGAATGGTGACCGCCTTCGTCGTGCAGCCCTGACCGAGGCTGCTCACGACGCCTGGCCCTCTCAGACGATTCCCAGGTCCGGGTCGAGATCGAGGGCTTGGGCCGCCTCGGCCTCGGCCTCCATGCGCTGGAGCCGCCTGTAGTAATCGGGGTACTCCCGCAGATGGGCAAGTGCGATCTTGCCGGTCACCACCGGATCGTCGTGCGTGACGTCGGTTTCAGGCGATCTGGTTCCGTGCTCGAACTCGACGTTCACTCCACTCCAGAAGTCGGTGAGGTCGAACTCCTCTTGTGCAAACTCGATTCCGAGCGTGGCGGCGATGCCGCCGGCTTGAACCTGGTCGATTGTCGTCATACTGACCTCCTCGTCATGGAGCATGAGATTGACGGGTCCCGGCTGCCAGAGCCCAACGACCCGATCGTCGTCTCCTGTGGCGGGGGCCCGGAGCCCTTCGCCAAGCGTCGGCGGAAAGGAAGGTCAGTCATGAGCGGGGGTAGGTCCGAAGCGGTTGGATACGCCACCCCGAAGGTACCGATCGCCGAACCCGGAGATACGGCAGGTGAGATCCGGAGGAGGCTGGTCGGTGTCCGGTATGAATCGGTCGAAGAGGTGGCAGTGTGCACCGGCGACCGGCTGGTAGGGCTGGTGTGTCTCGAGGATCTGCTGGCGAGCGATGATGGAACCATCATCTCCGACCTCATGGATGCCGACCCCCCCACCTTTGCCCCGGGGGCCGACCAGGAGGTGGTGGCTCGCAAGGCGGTTGAGCACGGCGAAGGCAGTCTGGCGGTAGTCGATGCGGCTGGTCGGTTCGTTGGGCTGATCCCTCCCGCCCGGTTGCTGTCGGTGCTCCTCGACGAACACGACGAGGACCTCGCCCGGTTGGGCGGTTACCTCCACAGTACCGAGTCGGCGCGGCGGGCCGCCGAAGAACCGGTTACGGCGCGCTTCCGGCATCGACTTCCTTGGCTGCTGATCGGATTGGTCGGAGCACTGCTGGCTGCGGTGATCGTCGGGCGGTACGAGGCGAAGCTGTCCGAGGACCTCATCATCGCCTTTTTCGTGCCGGGCATCGTGTATCTGGCGGACGCCGTCGGTACGCAAACCGAAACGCTCATGGTGCGGGGCCTTTCCGTGGGGACCTCTGTGCGTACCACGGCTCGCAAGGAGGTCATCACCGGCGTTCTGGTCGGAGCCACCCTGGCGGCCGTCTTCATCCCAATCGGCCTGCTGGTCTGGGAAAGGGGCGATGTCGTGGCGGCGGTGGCGCTGGCCCTATTTGCGGCCTGCTCGGTCGCCACGATCGTGGCCATGTTGCTGCCGGCGCTGCTGGCGCGACTCGGGACGGATCCGGCCTTCGGATCGGGCCCCCTGGCCACGGTGATCCAAGACCTCCTCTCCATACTGATCTATTTTGCAGTCGCCACCGCGATCGTTGGCTGAGGCCGAGCGCGGCCGGCCCAGCCCTCATACAGGCTTGACCACCAACACGTCACAACGGGCCAGATGTAGGGCGCGGTGGCTGGTGCTGCCCAAGACCAAGGCGGCAACCTCGCCACGTCCGCGGGTGCCGATGATCAGCCGCTTGGCGGTCACGTTCTTGGTGTAGTCGACCAACGTGTCGGGCGGGTAGCCCTCCAGGTCGACCTTTTCGACCACCACGCCTCTTCGGCTCAGATGGGGCTCGAGTCGAGCCCACAAGGCCTGCCGGGCCTTCTCCATGATCTCGGCCGTGTTCAACGGTTCTGCACCAAACGCCATGAAGTAGGCGGTGGGGAGGTGGGCCACGTGCACCACGTGCAGTTCCGCCCCAAACCGTTCGGCTTCCTCCAGCGCCTTGTCGAGCACATATATGGCGTGGTCCGACTCATCGACGCCAACCACGAATACATCGGCCATGACGACCTCCTCTCTCGGCAGCTTGCCTGAATGCGGCGGGGCGAGCAAGGGGAGAACGGCCCACTGGTGAGGTTCGGGGGACCTTCGACCCTGGTTGCGGTGGGGGAGTAGGTCGACGATGGGACCAACCCAGCGGGAGGTAACAAGTGGAGATTCGTACGCTGGTGGGTGGCGCCGTCGCCACTTGCACACCCAAGACCAGCATGTCGAAAGCCGCCGAGGTGATGATGGCGGAGTCGGTCGGTTCGCTGGCCGTCATGGACGGGCGGAGGTTGGCGGGAATCATCACTGAACGTGATTTCCTGCGGGCGGCGGCCGTTGGAGCCGACCTTCACCACGCCTCGGTCGACGAGTGGATGACGCCGGACCCCGACGTCGTCGAACCCGACCTCGACGTGACGGAGGCCGCCCAATGGATGCTCGCCACCGGGTATCGGCACCTGCCGGTCATGGAAGACGACCGGCTCATCGGCATCGCCAGCATCAAGGACGTGCTCTGGGCGGTAACCGAGCCGGCGGCGGATCGGGACTGATGCCGGCCGTCCATCTCGCCGCCCAACTAACGGTGCCCTTTGAGGGGTTGCGCAACGCCCTGAGCTCGGACCCGGTGGCCCTGGCGGGCAGCCCGGACCGCGCCTACTTGCTGAGTTCGAAGGTCGCTGGAGTCGTGGTCGAAAAGCCGATCACCATCACCATCGGCGAGTACCTGGAGTCGGAAGATGGTCGTGTGTTCGCCATCCCCGTGCGCTTGGCGGCTGCGGATCATCGGAGATGGTTCCCTTCGCTCGATGCCGAATTCGAGTTCACCCAGACCGCGACGGGAGCGGTGGAAGTGGCACTGGAGGGCCACTACCGCCCGCCCGCCGGACTGCTCGGGGCTCTGGCCAACCGCGCCGGTCTGCGCCGGTTGGCGACGGAGTCGCTTCACGGCTACTTCGAAGCCGTGGTCGATCGTCTCCGCCGGGTCGGTCGTGGTCAGGAAGCCCTGAAGGGCGTTCCCTACAGCTGACCTTGGACTCTGTTGCTGTTTCCGACCACGCGAGATCATGTGTGGCGCCGGTCGGCGAGGGGTCGCCACCGGTGAATACGAACCCGGAGAGGAGGTGCAGGAAATGGAGTTGAAGTTGTGGTCGCCCTTCTGGTCGGCCGAGCGTGAGATCCAGACCCTCTTTAAGCGGCTAGAGCGCGCGTTCGGATCCGAGCCGGACGTCATGGCCTGGAAGATCGTCACCGACATGTTCCGCGACAACGGCAACTTGGTGGTCAAAGCCGAGATTCCGGGCATCGACCCCGAGAAGGACGTACAGATTGCGGTTGAGGGGGACGTTCTCCACATCCACGGCGAGAAGTCCATGGAGAAAGAAGTCTCCGGGGATGACCGCTTCCTCAAGGAGCGGGCCTACGGATCGTTCGATCGTCGTATTCCTCTCCCTGATGGAGTCGACGCGGACAAGGTGGTCGCCACCTATGACAAGGGCGTGCTGACCGTCAAAGTGCCGATGCCGGCTGCGGCGGAGCCGCCGATCAAGAAGGTCCCCGTCATCATTAGCTGATTCGAGGGGCCCGGGCAGGAGACTCCCAGGGCGCGCACCTTCTCCTCCCGGGCCCTTCGAACACCCCCCAAGGCGCGGACCAAAGTCGTTCCCACGGGGTCCTTCGACTCTGTGGCGGGCCGCATCCAGACGCCAGTCTTCCGCGCAAGGTCCGCCGGATGGCGGAAAGGAAGGTCCGATGTTCAAGAGGATGCTGCTGGCGGTTGACGGGTCGGATTCGAACCTCCACGCCGCCGATCTGGCGGCTCGGCTGTCCGCCGAGTGGGGCGCCGAACTGACTCTCGTTCATGTGGCGCCTTCGAACCGGGGGGTGACCAAGGAAGGAAAGGAGATCCTGGCCGCCATTCGACAGCGGATCACGTCGCAGGGCGGAACGGTCACCCGGGAGAGTATCCGTGTCGCCGGCATCCGGGGATCCGCCTTGGAGATCGTGGAGGCCGCCAAGGAAGATGTAGCCGACCTCATCATCACCGGCTCCCGAGGCCACTCGGCCTGGGCAGGGGCGGCGTTCGGAAGCGTCAGCCAGCGGATCCTTCATCTGGCGCCCTGTCCTGTCCTCGTCGTGCCGGGGGAGTAGCGGGGGTTCACCATGGCCGACCAATCGAAACCGGCTCCCGTATTTGTCTACTACTTCGCCTACTGCTCGATACCGGCCGCCGAGGTGGACCAGATCGTGGCCGGCCAAAAAGACAACCTCTCGGTCTGGGCGGAGAAGGCCTACCGGCAGGGCGAGGACTTGGTGGCGCGCTTGCGACCTGCACCCAGCCTGGGGTTGGCTGCGGAAGTCGACCTGGAGCTAGGGGAACCCGGCCACCGCAACGGGAGCGTCTTCCTGCCTCTGCGCTGGACCGCGCGACGACCCTACCGTCTCTTTCCGGAGATGACCGCCGAGCTGGTCATTGACCCTTTTGGAGCTGATGCCTCCCAGCTCACTTTCCGAGGAACGTACCGGCCCCCTTTGGGGGCGATCGGTCGCGCCCTCGACCGAGCCCTTATGCACCGGGTGGCGGAGCGGATCGTCAAGAGTTTCGTAGATGACCTGGTGGAACGAGTTGAGTACGTGGGTCATCCGGGTAGCGGCAGCGAGATGTGAAGGCTCGTCCCTTGGCCCGATGACGATTCGATGCGGAGCAGCCCGTCAAGTTCATCCACCCGGCGAGCGATGTTGAGCAACCCCATGCCCATCGGCACCGCCGCCGGATCGAAACCGACTCCGTCGTCGACCACCGCCAGGGTGAGGCGGCTGTCTTCGGAAGCTACAACGATCTCGAGGCGGCTAGGGCGTCCGTGGCGCACAGCGTTGCTGGAGGCTTCCCTCACTATCTGAACGATGTGGTCGGCCACGGATTCGGGCAGCTTCAGCTGGGGGGGGGAAACCACGACGGAGGTGGTCAGGTCGCGATCGTGGGTGACGGCGCCGACAGCGTCACCAAGCTGGCTGGCGAAATCAGATCCCTCGGTTATCCGCCGCAGCCCGAATATGAAGTCTCTCAGAGTGCTGATGGCGGCATCCAAACGTACCACGGCATCTTCGACGGTCGCACCGATAACGGGGTCATCCGTGCGCAAGCTCGCTGCCTGGAGTTGCAACCCGACCGCGAAGAGGTCTTGGATGATGGAGTCGTGGAGATCGCGGGCGATCCGCTCGCGGTCTTCAACTATGGCCAGCCGGCGGAGACGGTCCGCGGTCCGTGCCCCAGCCACAGCCGCCCCCACCGCCACCGCCACCGCTTCCACCAGCTCCTCGTCTTCGGCGGTGAACCCCCCCGGCTTGTCGGTGAGGTAGAGGCTGCCGAATACTTCTCCGCCTACTCGGACCGGGACTCCCAGGAAGGCTGTCATGGGCGGATGATGGAGCGGAAATCCGACGACAGAAGGATGACTGGTGAGGTCATCGAGGCGGATGATTGACGCGTCTTTGACCATCATGCCCAAGAGGCCTCTTCCGCGAGGAAGCTGACCGATGGCCGCAGTCTGTTCAGCGGAAAGGCCTTCGTGCACGAATTCCGCCAGCTCGCCATTGCTTCCGACGACGCCAAGAGCGGCATAGCGGGCGCCGGTCACGTCCTTAGCCGCCCGGACCGAAAAACGCATCACAGCAGCCAGGTCACCACGTCCCGAGACGCTGGCGGCATGATCGATCAGCTCCGCCCAATGCTTGAACTCGATCGCCACGAACCAATGCTACCGAAGCTCACGAGGGGTCCATTCCGGGGTTAGTGTTCCCTCGATGACCGATCCGATTCGGATTCTCCTCGTTGACGATCATGCTGTCGTTCGGGCGGGGGTCCGTTCCGTGCTGGCCGGCGAGGAAGGTCTGGAGGTGGTGGGGGAGGCCGGTAATTCCGCCGAGGCGATCCGGCGGGTCGGGTACGACTCACCGAACGTGGTCATTCTGGATGTGCGGCTTCCCGACGGATCGGGCGTGGAGACCTGCCGGGAGATTCGCTCACGCTTTCCCGACGTCAAGGTCTTGATGCTGACGTCGTTTGCAGATGAAGAGGCTCTGGTTGCATCGATCCTGGCTGGCGCCAGCGGATACGTCCTGAAGCGCATCGATACCCGGCACCTGGTCGAGAGCATTCGCCGGGTGGCGGCCGGGGAGTCGCTCCTGGATGGCGAGATGACCTCGACCTTGTTCTCTCGATTGCGGGGGGGAAGGAAAGAAGATCCGCTGCTGGCCCGTCTGTCGGACCAAGAGAGGCGAATCGTTCACTACATCGCTTCTGGGCTCACCAATCGAGAGATTGCCGAACAGATGTACCTGGCCGAGAAGACAGTCAAGAACTATGTGTCCAACGTGCTCGCCAAGATGGGAATGAGTAGACGGAGCGAGGCTGCGGCCTACGTGGCGCGCCTCGAGGCGGCGGACCAGACGACGCCCCCCGCCGAGGATTGGGGCGATGCGAGTCGCTGACGTCATGACCTCTTCGGTCGTGTCTGTCGAGAAGTGGACGAGCTTGAAAGACGCGGCTCGGATCATGCTGGCGAAGGGCGTGAGCGGGCTGCCGGTGGTCGACGACTCCGGAGACCTCGTCGGCATCATCACGGAGGCCGATTTCGTTGCCCGGCAGGTGGCTCACATCGAAGGGAGACGGCGGCTCCTCGACGTCATGATGAGGCGCTCCGAGCCGACCCCGGACACCGCCACGGTGGAAGAGGCCATGACCAAGGGCGCTATCACGATCGACCCGGATGCCACCGTCAATGAAGCCGCCCGTCGCATGGTGGCTGCCGGCGTCAAACGTCTGCCGGTCATCGACCTGACGGGCCGACTGGTGGGTATCGTCAGCCGGGGCGACATCATGTCGGCGTTCGTTCGGTCCGACGAGGCCATCGAAAACGAGGTGCGTGAGGGCATACTCACTCGGTTGCTGTTTCATCCCGCGGATGCCGTCGGCGTGACTGTGAAAGACGGCGTCGTGACGCTGCGAGGCGAGCTCCCGAACCGAAGTGACGTGCGGCTCCTCGTAGCCCTGGCCGACCGGCTGGACGGCATCGTCAAGGTCGAGGACCACCTCACCTGGCGCTACGACGACCAACCCAGCGGACCGCAGTAACGGCGAACCCAGGGTTCAAGGTAGTACCCAGTACTACCCAGCGCCCACAGATGAACCGTGGGCCAGATGGGGAACCGGTTCGGCGCCTCAGCCGATTGGCGACCGCCGCATCCGGACGGCCACCTCCAGCGCGGCTCCTGCTACCAAGAGCCCGGCGCCCACCAGTAACCAATCCGATCCTCGCAACGGCACCGAGTCGAGCACGCGGTTGCCGAGCGGAGTATGAACCACTGCGATCTGGAGCAGGACCGAAGTGATCATGGCGAGCTGGAGGAGCCGGTTGCGGCCCGGGCGGCCTCCTTCTTCGACCCTGACCCGAAGAGCGAATATCAGCTGCGCCAATACAAGAGTGGTGAACCCCATGGTCCTCACCCGAGCCGGGTCGTCGCCGCCGAGGGCATAGACCGTCAGAACCCCGCCGGCCATGGCCGCGCCGTACACGACTAGCCGAAGCTGACGGCGAAGGTCGAGCAGCGAGCGCTCCTTTCGGGGGGGGCGATCCATCAGACCGCTCCCACCAGCATCCATGCCCAGGGCCAGGGCGGGAAGACCGTCGGTGATGAGGTTCACCCACAACAGCTGAACTGCGCGCAACGGTTCACCGAGGGCTGGAAAAAGCAGTAGGCCTCCGAACATCGTGACCACCTCGCTCACATTGGCGGCGAGCAGGAACGTGACCACATTGCGGAGGTTGGCGAATATCCGCCTTCCGTGGCGTACCGCTCCGACGATCGTGGCGAAGTTGTCATCGGTCAAGACCAGGGCGGCCGCCTCTCGGGCGACGTCGGTACCGCTGCCCATGGCGATTCCGATGTCGGCAAGGCGGAGTGCCGGGGCGTCGTTAACACCGTCCCCGGTCATCGCCACCACCGCTCCCCGCTTTTGCCAAGCCCTCACGATCCGCACCTTGTCCTCCGGGTCGACCCGGGCGAATACGGCAATCGCTTCTACCTCGGCGGCCAGCTGCTCGTCACTCAGCTCGTGTAACTGCCGACCCGTCATCACTCGGCCGGTCAACTCGAGGTCTTGGGCGATAGTGCGGGCGGTGACCTCATGATCGCCGGTGACCATGACCACCTTGATGCCGGCGGCTCGGGCCTCGTTGATCGATCCCGGACTCTCTGGTCTCAGCTCATCGCGCATGCCGGCAACTCCCACCAACACGAGCTTCACCTCGGCCTCACCGAGGTTGGACGGACGCTCGCGGAACTTCCGGTAGGCCAGGGCCAGGGTGCGAAGCCCCCGTGACGCCATCTCGGCGGCGACCGCCAAGGCCCGTTCGGCCCGATCCGAGGGGAGCGACTCGATCCCGCTTTGATCGAGGAACTCGGTGCACCGGACTATCACCGACTCGGGGGCCCCCTTGACCATGAGCACCCACCCGCCGTTCTCGGCATGAAGGGTCGACATCAGTTTCCGGTTGGCGTCGAAGGCCACTTCGTCCAGCCGGGGACGATCCCGGCGGATCTGATCGACGTCGACGGAGGCGTCGATGGCCCGCCGCAAGGCGATCTCGGTGGGATCGCCGGTGTAGCCGTCGGCAGTGAAGGCAGCGTCGCTGCAGAGCGCGGCGATCTCGACGAATTGCCGGATGCGGGGGTCTGTAGTCAACGCGTCGAGGCTGCTCAAATGAAGACCGGCGAACTCCGCCTCCTGAAGCCAGATCTCGTTCCTGGTCAAGGTGCCGGTCTTGTCGGTACAGATCACCTGCGCCGAACCGAGGGTTTCAACTGCATACAGCCGGCGGGCGATGGCCTTGGCCTTGGCAAGTTCTTGAACCCCCCGCGCGAGGCTCAAGGTGACAACGGTCGGCAATCCCTCGGGTATGGCGGCCACCGCCAGGGCCACCGCCACGAGGAAGAATTGCTCGACCGGCTCCTGGCGGGCGATCCCCAGGATGAAGATCACCGCTGCCACCACGAGGGCGGCGGCGGCGATGCGCCGGCCCACTCGGGCCAGCTCCTTCTGGAGCGGAGTGCTCGGCTCCTCTTCGGCCAGAAGCGACGCAATGCGCCCCATTTCGGTGGCGGCGCCGGTGGCGACCACGAGCGCTCGACCCCGCCCAGCCGATACCGAGGTCCCGGCGTGCACCGTCGAATACCGCTCGGCGACCGGGGCATCTCCCCTGCTGGGTTTGGTGTCCTTATCGACGGGCAGAGATTCCCCGGTCAGTGCCGATTCGTCGACGCTCAAATGAATGGACTCGAGGAGGCGTGCATCCGCTGGGGTGCGGTCGCCGGCCGCCAGGAGGATGAGGTCCCCGGGCACCAGCTCGACGGCCGGAACCGACTTCTCCTGTGAGGCCCTTATCACTCGGGCGTAGGGAGGGCTCAAATTCCGAAGGCCGGCAAGGGCGGTGGCGGCTCGACCTTCCTGGGCGGCGCCGATGGCGGTGTTGAGGGCGACGATGGCGACGATGGCCGAGGCCTCTATCCACTCACTGAGGATGAAACCCGACACCGCGGATGCGACCACCAGGAGGAGTACGAGCGGGTCGGCGACCAGGCGGCCGACAATGCGCCAAAGGGACTCGGCCTCGGGTTCGGCTATCTCGTTCCGACCGAATTCGGCCAGGCGGGCCCTGACTTCCTCAAGTGTCAGCCCGGCCGAGGCATCCGCCCTCAACCGTCCGGCTACTTCATCAATCTCCAGGTCATGCCACACGATCCAAAGGAACCGCCGTCGCAAGGCCCACCAAGTCAATCGGCGGGGCCCCTTGCCCTTCGCCGCTGGGCCTACTCGTCGGGGTTCACCCCTCCAGTCTGATCCGAAGTCCGCTGAGGCTAATCGGGTGACATTGCCGACGTTCGACTCTGCCACGTGTGGGTACTCCCTTCTACCCTGGCGCGCAGGGCTTGTGATCGCGCCCGTTCCAGACGGAGGTTCATCGGTGATCGTTGTAGGTATCGACGGGTCGGAAGGCTCTCGGGCCGCGCTGCGCTGGGCGCTGGAAGAAGGTCGCATCAGACAGACGCCGGTCCGGGCGGTCATGCTGTGGTCGTATCTCGATCAGCATGACGTCCACGGTCGGTCGCTCTTCCATGCCGACTACAAGGAAGAGGATGCCCACGCTGCTGCCGAGGCGGTGCTGAAGGAATACCGGACCGAGTTCTCGGATGTGCCCATGACCGCGGAGGCGGTCCTCGACCTTCCCTCCCGCGGCCTGATCGAGGCGTCTCGAGACGCCGAGATGGTGGTCGTGGGGGCACGGGGACTGGGCGGATTCGCCGGATTGATGTTGGGCTCGGTCAGCCAGCAAGTGGCGGCGCACGCCGCCTGTCCGGTCGTGGTGGTTCGGTCATAAGGCCGCCCCGGCCGCCAACGACATCGCGACCACGAGCTGAAGCCGCACCGTCCCTTTGAGCAACGGGATAAGGTCGGCACTCTGCGCCCCGGAGGCGGTTCGGAGCAGCGGTGCGGCCAGCGGCAGCCAAAAGCAGGCGATGGCGGTGGGGAGCGGGGTCCAGTCGGCGGCAGCGAAGGCGGCGATGCAGCCGAAGGAGGTGCCGATGATCAGCTGGTACAGGCGGCGGGTGCGCGGCTCGCCGATCATGACCGCCAGCGTTCGTTTGCCGGCCCGGCCGTCGGTGTGGATGTCGCGCAGGTTGTTGGCGACGAGGATGGCGGCGGCAAACAGGCCCATCGGTATGCCGAGGAGGTAGGAACTGCCCGGCGCGCTCCCATCGTGCACCATCCTCGACCCCACGGTGGCGACCAGTCCGAAAAACACGAACACCGCCACTTCGCCGAGGCCCCGGTAGCCGTAGGGAATCGGACCCCCGACGTAGGTGAGCATTGCCAGCACCGAGGCGAGGCCGATGACGATGACCGGCCAGCCGACCAGCGTGTAGAGGTAGGCGCCGGCCAGCCCCGCCACCGTCAGGGCCGCCGCCGTCGCCCACCACATCCAGCGGGGGTCGATGACGCCACTCGCCACCATGCGGGGTGGGCCGACGCGGTCGGCGGAGTCGGCGCCTCGTCGGGCGTCGGAAACGTCGTTGGCGTAATTAGCCGCGACCTGAATCGCCACGCTCGCCAGCAGGGCGGCCAGGAAGGCGTCGAGCCTGAACGCCTTGTCTCCGATAGCCAGGCCCCCTCCAACGAGCACCGGGGAGACGGCCGCGGGAAGGGTACGCGGCCGGGCTCCGGCCAGGAAGGCGGCTCCCCTCGAGGATGGGCGCTCGGTGGGGGGCACGCCCCCCACTAGTGCACCGTCTGGGAAATAATCGAGGGGTCTCGCCGGCCCACG
>Ga0209342_10002999_pt1 | contig 17898 bp, 18 predicted proteins | sample RifCSP16_2_FD_184023 | JGI IMG/M metagenome (GOLD analysis project Ga0209342, IMG submission 184023) | Soil microbial communities from Rifle, Colorado - Rifle CSP2_sed 16_2 (SPAdes) (version 2) | ecosystem: Environmental > Terrestrial > Deep subsurface > Rock core/Sediment | place: Rifle... | reverse complement strand
CCCCCCCCGCCCGGCACTATGCAGTTGTGTTCGGCCTAGCCGAAGGCTGCCTCGGACTCTGCCTGGATCCCAGCAAGAATCGCATCGACGTCACCTGGATTGGCGAGCCACGCCTGCAGGCCGCCCCAGATTCCGGCTCCGCCCGTTGCGCCGAGCGCAGCGGGAACGAGGTCGGACCCGTCGAAGCGGAAGTTCTCCGCATTTGCCAGACCTGCTGCAGCACGACGCGTTATGTCGTCGGGGTAGATGGCAACGTCGACCTGCCGGTTCATCGACGAGAACCCGCCTTGGGAGGCCCAGATCGAAGCCGACTCAGGCCCGGCGAGATACTGCATGAACGCCATCGCCGCCGGCGTCCCGGTGAATGTCACAGCCACATCGCCACCACCGATAACGGATGGTGCCGAGCCATTGATGCTCGGGAAATCGAAGAAATCGAATCCCGTGCCGGCAACCGCGTCAGTCTCGCCGAGGATCACCCCTGCAACGAAGTCACCTTCAAAGACGGTCGCGGCCTCACCTGCTGTGAACACGTCGGTGATCGAGTCGACAAACCCCGTTTGGAGGGCATTCACCGATCCGCCGTTTATGAAGTCCTCAGTGAGAACCTCACCGAGCACGGCGAGCGTGTCCTTGACCGACTGGTCCTCCCACGACAGTGTGCCTGAAAAGAGCGCGTCATAGTTCTCGGGGCCAGCCACGCGGATATATGCGTTCTCGAACCAGTCCGAGAGGGTCCATCCGTCGGCTCCACCCACCGAGATCGGCGTGATTCCAGCGTCCAACAGAGCCTGTGAAGCGGCAACGAACTCATCCCACGTCGCCGGTGGGGTAACCCCGGCAGCGGCGTAGGCGGCGACGTCGTACCAGACGGTTGCCTTGTTCGAACCCTTGAACCACACGCCGTACAGCGTTCCATCGACCGAACCGAGATCACGCCACACCGGCGCGTAGTTGGCGTCGACGATCGAGCCCAACTCGGGACCGATATCCACCAGTGCGCCGCGAGCGACGAGGTCGATCATCAGGCCGGGCTGCGGCAGGAACGCGACGTCGGGCGGATTGCCGCCTTCGACTCGAGTCGACAGCACCGTGGCCGAGTCAGTCGAGACCCCGGTGTAAGTGACGTCGACCCCGGTGTCGGCCGCGAATTGGTCGATCACCATCTTGAAGTTGGCGCCTTCGGTCCCATCCGGAGCCCAAACGGCGAAGACTTCGAGAGTCGCGCCCTCAAGGCCCGCTGCCGCCGTAGTGGTTGTCGTGTCTTGTGTGTCGTCGTCGCCGCAAGCGGCCGTGACCACCAGAAGCACCGAGACTGCGGCGAGCAAACGCCATTTGATGGGTTGCATATATCCTCCCAAAGTGTGCAAAGGGTCGAAACGACCCAGAGAGACCTTACACCCGCGGCCGATTCGGTGCCAGGGCCCGAGCGGACATCCAGGGTCAAGCGAGCGTTATGTCGACGCGGAGGACTCCGCCGGCTCTCATCGATATCGCTGCGGTCCCCGGGAGCCCGGGTGCGTCGACGGTGTGGGAAAAAACGGACCGGGTGACTTTCCCGCACCCTGCGGATCACCTACGTCACGTGTCGGGGCACTAACCCTGCGGGTACTTCTCCAGGAGACTCCCCGCCAGGGTCACGAGGTCGCTGCGGGTCTGACCTTCGAACCAGCCTTCGCCGACGGAGTCGTAGGCGCCGCACAGCCGGATCCGAGCGGCCCCGGCGATCATCTGATCCGCCATGGTGAACAGCACCATGTCCTCCTTGCCGATGTGGCTCCGGATCAGGTCGACGTAGCCCCGCCCGGCGGCCCGCAGCACGGCCACGGCCGCGGCGTCGCCCCCGCGGGCGTCCTTGATGGAACCGGCCATCTGTCCGACGTAGGCGCGCCCCTCGCCGTGCTCGGCCAGCATGACCGCGATCGGACCCCCGTCGCGCGGCAGCCCGTGGTTGCCCAACTCCGGGAACAGCAGGCCCTCCTCCTTGCCGTGGTGGAAGGCGTCGACGAACAGCCGGAAGAAGGAGACGCAACGGTCGGCAGTGGCGAAGTCGAAGTCGGCCCCGCGTTCGGCGGCGGTCACGATGTCGTCGAGGACCCCCGCCACCTGCAGGATCAGTTGGTGCTCCTGGCGCAGACGCCCGGTGGGGGTTTCCTCGCTCACGGGTGCATCGTAGGGGGAATCCTGTCTGGAACGTTCGTTTCAGAATCTCCGTCACGAGTCGTCTTCTTCTCAAGAGCGGGAACGCACGACACGCCCTAGACTGTTCTCGGGCGTTAGAACGATCGTTCTGGGAGGACCGATGTCCGAACGCTATTCCTGGCGGTTGACCGAGATCGGCGAGCCCCTGGTGCGGACGCCGGGCGCCGGCACCGCCCCCGGGCCCGACGAGGCCACCATCGCGGTGGCGGGGTGCGGCGTCTGCCACACCGACCTCGGTTTCTTCGACGGGAGCGTCGCCACCATCGGCCGGCTGCCGCTGGTACTGGGGCACGAGGTTTCGGGAACCGTGGTCGAGGCCGGGGTCGACGCCGCGTCGTGGCTCGGCCGCCGGGTGCTGGTCCCGGCGGTCATCCCCTGCGGCACCTGTGATCTCTGCCGCCGCGGCCGCGGGAATGCCTGCACCCGCCAGGTAATGCCCGGCAACGCCATCGACGGCGGGTTCGCCTCTCACCTGACGGTACCGGCGGGGCACCTGACCCCGATCCCCGACCTCCCCGAAGACCTCACCCTCGCCGACTTCGCCGTGGTCGCCGATGCGGTCACTACTCCGCTGCAGGCGGTGCGCCGCGCCCGCGTCGGCGCCGGGGATCTGGCGATCGTCGTGGGCACCGGCGGGATCGGCAGTTATGCGGTTCAGATCGCGGCCGCCGCCGGAGCGACGGTCATTGCGGTGGATCTCGAACCCGCCCGGCTCGAGCCCCTCCAGGGTCGCGGCGCCGCCGAGGTGATCGCAGCCGGCGGCCTCTCGGCGCGCGAGGTCAGAGACAGGGTGCAGGACCTGGCCGCCTCCCACGGAGTCCCCCGCTCCGGTTGGAAGATCTTCGAGTGCTCCGGGCACCCCGCAGGCCAGGAGACCGCCTTTGCGATGCTGGTGACCGCCGCCACGCTGGCCGTGGTCGGATTCACGCGGGAGAAGGTCGCGCTCAGGCTGTCCAATCTGATGGCCTACGACGCCGACGCGTTCGGAACCTGGGGCTGCCCGCCTCACCTCTACCCGGAGGCAGTGGACCTCGTCGCCTCCGGGAAGGTGGCGGTGCTCCCCTTCACCCGCAAGGTCCCGATGGACGACGTCAACGATGCCCTCGCCCAGGCCGCAGCCGGAACCGACCCGCGCCGGATCATCCTCGTTCCCTGAAAGGAAGTGACACCATGGAGTTCGTCGATCACGACCTGGCTCCCGACCGGGTCTTCATCGAGATCGGATACGAGGAGAAACGGGTCCTCGACAACGCCGGGACCCCGGTCGCGGGCCTGCATGCCGTCTGGATCACGCTCGACAACCCCGAGCAGCTCAACTCCTACACCACCGCGACCGTCAAAGAGGTGATCCTGGCATTCCGCCGGGCTGCGCTGGACCGCGCCGCGGTGGCGGTGGTATTCACCGGAGCCGGCGACCGGTCGTTCTGCACCGGAGGCAACACCGCCGAGTACTCCGAGTACTACGCCGGGAGGCCCGGCGAGTACCGCCAGTACATGCGGCTCTTCAACGACATGGTCTCGGCAATCCTCTCCTGCGACAAGCCGGTGGTCAACCGGGTCAACGGCATGCGAATCGGCGGCGGCCAGGAAATCGGCATGGCCTGCGATTTCACGCTGGCGAGCGACCTCGCCCGGTTCGGCCAGGCCGGCCCCAAGCACGGCTCGGCGCCCGACGGAGGGTCCACCGACTTCCTCCACCTCTATGTCGGATGGGGCCAGGCCATCGCCAGCTGCGTGCTCTGCGACCCGTGGAGCGCGCACGAGGCGCTGCGGCTGGGGCTGGTCAACGACATCTTCCCGGTCTTGAAAGTGGACGGGAAGTTCGTCCCCAACCCCACCGTCGTGACCGACCGCTATCTCGACGAATGGGGCCGGCCGGTGCTGGGACGACCGAAGGAGGGGGCCGAGTTGGAGGCGGGCAAGGCGCTGCTGCGTTCGGGCGAGATCGACCTCGCCCTGCTCGACGCCGGCGTCGACGCGCTGGTCACCAAGATCCTCTACACCATGCCCGACTGCACGATCAAGACCGTCGAATCACTCCGCAAGAAGAAGCTGGAGCACTGGGACGCCAACCGGGAGACCAACCGGGCCTGGCTGTCGCTCAACATGATGACCGAGGCCCGGGCGGGGTTCCAGGCGTTCCACCGCGGATCCCGGGAGCAGGGCCGTGAGGTCGACTTCATCGACCTGCGCCGCCGTCTGGCACGGGGAGAGAGTTGGGGGGAGGACCTGATCCGGGCGATCTCGCCGCAGTACCGGGGTGAGCCGTGAGCGGGGAACATCTCCGCCATCACGTCTCCGACGATGGGGCGGTCCACACCCTCACGATGGACAGGCAGCCCGGCAACGTGATCGACATCGCCCTCTGCCGGGAGCTGGCGGCGGCGCTGCATGAGGCGGCCGGGGAACCCGACGCCAAGGTGCTGGTACTGCGCGGCGCCGGGAAGCACTTCTGCTTCGGCGCCAGCATCGAAGAGCATCTCCCCGAGACCGCCCCGGCGATGCTGCAGGCGGTGGGCACCGTGGTTCGAGGGCTCATCGGGTTCCCCTACCCCACCATCGCCGGCATCCAGGGACGCTGCCTCGGCGGTGGTCTCGACCTCGCCCTGTCGTGCGGAATCGTGATCGCCGAGGAGGAGGCGATCCTCGGTGCCCCCGAGATCCGCCTCGGGGTGTTCCCCCCTCCGGTGACGGCGCTCCTGGTGGGGCGGGCCGCCGAGGAGGTGATTCTCACCGGACGCGACCTGACGGCGTCCGAGGCGCGAGACCTGGGCATCGTCAATCGGGTCGTGGAGACGGGAACCCTCGACCGCTCGATCGACGAGTACACCACGGCGCACTTCGCCTCGCGCTCTGCCGCCTCGCTGCGCATCGCCACCCGGGCGGTGCGCTCGGGCCGCTTTGCCGAGGTCGAGCAACGCCTGGCCACCGCCGAGGCGCTCTACGTCGACGAGCTGCTGGCGCTCCACGACGGATCGGAAGGAATCCGAGCCTTCATCGAGAAGCGCCCGCCGCAGTGGAGGAACTCGTGACTCCCTCCGGCGGCCGGGCACTGGTGAGCGGAGGCCAGGGCGGCATCGGGCGGGCCACCGTCGTCGCCCTGGCGGCCGACAATCACGTCGTCGTCGTCGCCGATCTCGACGGAAGCAGCGCACCACCCGGAGCCGTGGCAGCGATCGGTTGCGACCTGCGCGACCCGGCGGCCTGCGTGGCCGCCGTCGCCCAGGCTGCCGCGACGCTCGGCGGGCTGACGGTGCTGGTTCACTCCGCCGGGATCACCCGGGATCGGGTGACCTGGAAGCTGACCCCGGAGGACTGGGATGCGGTGATGGAGGTCAACCTCGACGCCGCCTTCCACCTGACCCGCGCCGCGATACCGATCATGCGCGAGAACGGCGGTGGCGCCTTGGTGTACGTCAGTTCGATCAACGGAGAGAGGGGGAAGTTCGGGCAGAGCGCCTACGCCGCCTCCAAGGCCGGGCTCCACGGGTTGGCCAAGACCGTGGCCCGCGAGGTGGGGCGCTTTGGGATCAGGGTCAACGTGGTCGCCCCCGGGATGGTGCGGACCCCGATGACCGACGCCCTCCCCGAGGAGGTGAAGCAGGCGGCCCGCGACGACGGCTGCCTGGGACGTCTCGCCGAACCCGAGGACATCGCCTCGGTGATCGCCTTCCTGGTGTCGCCCGCCGCGGGACACATCACCGGGCAGGTGATCCGGGTCGACGGAGGCCAGTATCTCTAGGTTCGGGGGAATCCGGTGAACCGGCCCCACCCAACCGCAGCCGGGAGCACCGGGAACGGCGCCAACCGCGCCGACGCCATCCTGGCGGGGGCCGCCCGGGCCTTCGCCGCCAGGGGTTACGCAGCCACCTCGATGCGTGCGGTGGCCCAGGCGACCGGAGCCAGCCTGGGGTCGATCTACCACCATTTCGGGAGCAAGGAAGGCCTGCTCCGGGCGATCATGACCACGAACTTCCGGCGGGTCCGGGTCGCGCTCGAGGAGCGTCTCACCGAGGCCGTCGATCCCCGGGCCGCCATCGAGATCTTCGTGGAGAACCACGTGGGTTTCTTTACCCGCGACCTGGATGCCATGAAGGTGATGTCGCACGAACTGAGCACGCTGCATGGTCATGCCGGGGAGGAGGTGCGGGCGCTGCGCGACGCCTACACCGAGAGAGCCCGGGGCTTCCTCCGCCGGCTCCGCCCCGATATGGGGAGGGACGAACTGGAGGTGGCCACGCTGTGCTTCTTCGGCATGCTCAACTGGACCTATCGCTGGGTCCACGCCCTGCCCAGCACCACCAGCGCGCAGCAGCTGGCGCAACAGATGGCGCGGCTGTTCCTGGAGGGGTTCGCCGCCGCTCCAGGGGACTAGCGGCTGACCCCGGCGGGGCGGGTGAAGATGGCCAGGTACGACCGGCAGGCGCTCGTGGCGCAGGTGGTGCATGCGTCGCCGAAGCTGGCGGGGTCGAGACCGGTGACCCTGGTCTCGAACCCCAGACTGGAGTAGACCTCGATCAGCTCGTCGATCCGCGTCTGGTCGGTGACCGTGCGGCGCACCCACCCCTCACCCTCCAGCTCCGACCCACCCAGGATGGCGATGCCCTCCGAGCAGTAGACCGGAGCCGACGCGTTGGTCACGCCGGGGCCTCGACCCGGCCCCGGTCCTCGACCCGGATCTTGTCCAGGCGGCGCCGCCCGAGGATGGCGCAGCCCAGCGCGGATACGAACTGGACCATCTCCGGTTCCGGGACGTTCACCTGAGATCCCAGGGATTCGCTGATCGAGCGGCCCATCGTCTCGAAGCGGAGGATGCCCCCGATGAGGGTGTACTCCGGCATCAGACCCACCCGCTTGATCAGCTGCACCGAGCGGGTGGTGAGGGACTCGATGGCGCCCTGCATGATGTCTGCCGGGGCGGTGCCCTGAGAGAGGTGGTTGATCACCTCCGATTCGGCGAAGACGGCACACACCCCGGAGATGGGCACGGGACCCTTGGAGGTGGACATGAGCGGTCCGATCTCCGCGGTGGTGTAGCCCATGTACCGGGCCGTCTTCTCGAGGAAGGCCCCGGTGCCGGCGGCGCACTTGTCGTTGAGCCGGAAGGACTGCACCTGACCGAGCTCGTCCACCCGGGTCGCCTTCATCGTCTGCCCGCCGATATCGAGGATGGTGCGCGTCCCCGGGAAGAGCCGGCCGGCTCCGCGGCTGCTGGCGGTCAAATCGGTGACGTGGGTGTCCTTGAAATCGACCTGGTGGCGGCCGATCCCGGTGGCGATCACGTAGGCGACGTCATCCCGTCCCATCCCAGACTCGTCGAGCGCACGATCGAAGGTCTCGATGGCGATCTCCCTGAGCCGGAAGCCGGTGGGCGACACCGTCTTGGCGAGGATGGCTTCCCCATCGTGGATCACGACCTTCGTGTAGGTCGATCCGACGTCGATCCCTGCGGTCACCGTCATGACGTCACCCCTGCTCCGTGCCTGGTGGGAGCGCGGCCCGCCACCACGTGATCGTGGGCGAACAGGGCCGCCCCCAGTGCGCCCATGTAGTGGCAGTCCTCGCTGATGTTGAGCTGCTTCTCCAGGCGCTCACCGAGCGCCTTGACCATCCCGACGTTCAGCGAGACGCCCCCGGTGAAGGTCACCTCGTCTGCGATGCCCACCCGGCGCATCAGGGCAACCGACCGCGAGGCGATCGACATGTGGACCCCCCACAGGATGTCCTCGATCTTCTTGCCCTTGCCGATCCATGCCAGCACCTCGGATTCGGCGAAGACCGTGCAGGTGGTGCTGATCTTGATCGGCCTCTCCGACTTGAGCGAGATCGGCCCGAGGTCGCTCAACGAAAGGCCGAGCGCGGCCGCCGCCGCTCCGAGGAAACGCCCGGTACCGGCGGCGCACTTGTCGTTCATGCAGAAGTCGCTGATCTCGCCGTCGGCGGTGACGCTGATCGCCTTCGTGTCCTGCCCCCCCATGTCGAGCACCGTCCTGGTGTTGGGGAACAGATGGACCGCTCCTCTGCCGTGGCAGCTGATCTCGGTCACCTGGGTGTTGCCGAAAGTGACTCGATACCGGCCGTAGCCGGTGCCCACTACGAACTCGACCTCACGCTCCTCGATGTCACCCGCCTCGAGGGCGGAGACGTAGGCGGACTCGGCCGCCTTGACCACGTTGGCACCGGTGTCGAGCAGCGACCGACCCACGATGTTGCGGTCCTCGTCGACGATGACCGCCTTGGTCTGCGTCGAGCCGACGTCTACCCCTGCTGCGTAGGCCATGCCGTCACCTCATCCCTTCGTTTCCGCGGCGGCCTGGCGCCAGCGCGAGCCCAGGCCCTCGAAGAAAGCGTCGACCCGGTTCTTCATCTGTGCTTCGGAGACCACCCGCCGATCCATCATGTCCGACTCGATGAACAGGCTGGGGATGCCGTGCTTCTCGGTCAGGAAGCGGCGCCCGTCGGCGAGACCGGTGGACACGGTGCGGCAGCTCTTGATGGGGTGATAGATGACCCCGTCGGCGGAGAAGTCGCGGACCATGTCGACGAGGACTTCGTTCTGATGGAACATGGCGTCCATGGCCTGGCGCACGCTCACCAGGACGCCCTCGGCGAGGCTGGAGAGCGGGTTCGACAGGTCGTACTCGAAGCCGCGGTTGGTGCCACCGGAGGCGAACCAGAGGTAGGTGGAGTTGACGAAGGTCCCGCCCCAGTCGGTGAACAGCTCGTTGAACCGCCGGAAGATCGGATAGCAGGGCACCCCCACGAAGAGCAGGCGGTACTTCTCCTCGATACTGGTGCCGATGCCGTTGGCGGCCTTGTACTCCATCTCCTCGACGAGGCGCTCGAAGTACCGGGCGCCGGCCTCGGTCCCCCGGAACCCATTGGCCACGCCCATAAAGATGGTGCCGTCGGTGAGGGCGTTGAAGAGCGATGGGGTCGACCGGTTGAGCTCCAGGATCCGGCTCCACGACCGGCTCATCACATTGGCGTAGCCGAGCACTTCGCGGAATTTGTCGACGTCGAACTTCCGCCCGGTCACCTGCTCACACAGGGCGATCAACTCCCGCAGCTGCACCTCGACGTACTTGCGGTCGGCCTCGAAATCGGAGTCCCCCGCCCAGGTCTGGGTCCCGGCCTGGCGCGTTCCCGGAATGTCGATGGTGAACATGGGGGTCCGGTACATCCGCTCCCAGATCTCGGCCCACTTGATGTAGGTGTTGCAGGCGTTGGTGAGCACCGAGAGGGAGGGACGGGGGATCCGGCCCATGGGATGCTCGCCACCGCGCAATTGAACGGCCACGTCGGCCTTGACGTAGCCGCAGATGTCCGGGGAGTATCCGTGGTCCTCGGCCTCCTCGAGATACTCGTGAGCCACCCGGCGCACCGCGGTCTGCAGCGAGTTGATCTCGGGGAACACGACGGGCAGGTCGAACGACTTGAGGATCTCGTTGATGCTCCCCATCACGAACACGTAGGCCGCCTGCCCGCCGCTGGCGGCGGTGGTGTCGAGCTCGGCAAACCAGTCCCGGAACAGCGCCGCCCCTTCCTGGTTGCCCCGCCCGACGATGTTGGTGGTGGCCGTGGTGGTGCTCATGACCGTCTTCATGCGAAGAGGAGGTTCTCGACGAAGGTTTCCAGCTGCAGTTCCAGCTGGTCGAACGAGCTCATGTTCTCCTCGAACTCGTTCACGAAGTAGGAAATGCCGGCCTCATCGAGGGCGTGGGTGTAGCTGACCTGCTCTTCGAGCCCGGGCTCGCACATCTTGGCCGCAGCCAGGATGGCGGCCTCGGCCCGCGCTCCCCGGATCCGCTGCAGCAGCATCTCCTCTTTGGGCTTGCGCAGGTCGTGCTGCACCGGGCTGTACGACGAGTGCTCGGTGTAGGCCACGGCGAGAGAGTGCAGCGGATCGCCGGCAGTGGGCACGTCTTGCGTGATCCAGCGCAGGCCGATGAGGAAGTCGTCGTCGACCACGTAGGTGGTCCGCCCCAGCATCTGCACCAGATCGAACGGCGGTTGCTCGCAGAAGCCGCCCTCGAAGACGACCCGGATCCGATCCTCCTGCTTGTTGGTGCGCTGGCGGATCTGGGGCAGGAGGGCGCCGAGCAACTCGTTGTGCTCCTCGCGCGGCATCATCCCGGCGAGCGACACCAGCGCGTAGGCGTCTTCGGCGGCGATCAGCCAGGGCGTCTCGCGCTTGATCTCGTAGAGCTCCCGGAGCAGCCGCCGGTTCTCGTTGAACACCACGATCGAGTTGCGCAGGTCGTCATCGCCGATCTGGCGTCCCGCCACCTCCTGGACCACCCGGCGCATCCGGTCGTACTCGTGACGGAGGTACTCGACGCTGCCCGCCGAATTCGGGTTCTGCGGCAGATAGAGGATCTGACAGGGGTGGTCGAAGTTCCGCCCCCAGATCGCAGCCAGATTGCGGGCGGCGTCGCAGATGGGATGCGACACGAAGAGATCGAATTGCACACGCTTGCTCAGGGCCAGTTCGAGCGAGGTCTTGAGGATCGAGCACAGGTAGGAGCCGAAGTGGGAGTCGGCCTGGTTGGGCTCGACTGCGGCCCCGCGCACCTTGAACGGCAGCATTCCGGCGGCGTGGATGATCTCCTCGGGGAAGTACACCTGGAAATGCCCCCCGACCTTCCCCCCGTTGGCGCGCCACCGGGACACGGTGACGAAATCGGGCGACTCCACCATCTCCCGGCACTCGTAGAGGGCGTCGTCGAGGCTCTTCTGCCTCCACTCCGGAAACACCCGCTCCGTGGTCATGCCATCACGCCCGCCGGAACTTCCGCCCCATCGAAGAACAGGCCGAGGACGTGATCGAGGCGAGATTCCGTGCCGCCCAGGACCCGGGCGGCGTGGTCTCCGATCACGATCTCGACCAAGGCCACATACGACCAGGAGAGGAGCCGGGGATCCGCCGCCGCCAATTCACCGGCGGCGATCCCGTCGCGCACGATTGCCTCGACCTGTTCGGGAAGCGCCCGCTGATACGCCCGGATCAGGCGGTTCCGGTCCTCGCCGTGGAACGTGTTGATGTCGCGTCGCACCAGCCTGATCAACTCCCGCTCCTCGTCCGGAAGGTTGAGGAAGTCTCTCGTCAGACGGGCCAGCCGGTCGCGGCAGGTCCCCTTCATGGCCACCGCCTGCTCGAACAAGGCCCGCTTGCCCTCGAGGTCGCTCAGCATCATCGAGATGTAGAGGAGTTCCTTGCTGGGAAAGTGGTGGTAGAGGCCGCCCTTGGTCACCGCGGCGGCCCGGGCGATCATGTCGGTGGTGACGTCGGCGTAGTTCCTGGCGAGAAAGAGGGTGCGCGCCGCGGCCCGGATCTTCGCGATCGTGGTGGCCGACCTGCTGTCCTGACTGGCCATCCCGGTTTCTTCTCTCCCCAGGGTTACCGACCGGCTGACCGGTCGGTTATGGGCGCATCATATGGCACCACCGGCGGTGCTGTCAATGCCTTCCCCCCATCCCCACGAGTTCGGTCGCGGAGGGAGTCGGGAACCGCCCCCGGCGGCACGGGTAGCCTCATTCCCGGAGCCGCCCGACCGGCTCCGGGGAGCCAGCGAGGAGGTCGGAGGAGGTCGCCCCGCCGTGCCGAGATTCCGACCGGACCTCGAGGCCATCCCGACCTACGACCCGGGCAGACCCCTCGACGAGGTGGCACGCCAACTGGGTCTGGACTCCATCGCCAATCTCGCCTCCAACGAGTCCCCCGTGGAGCCGTTGCCCGAGGTGATGGCGGCGATCGCCACCGCCGCAGCCCGCGTCAACCGCTATCCGAGCACCGATGCCCGCGAGCTGGTCCGGGCCCTGGCGGGTCTCTACGACGTCGACCCGGAGTTCGTATGGGTGGCGCCGGGCAGCACCGCCCTGCTGACCTCCGTCGCCTTGGCCGCCACCGGTCCCGGAACCTCGGTGGTCTTTGCCGATCCGTCGTTCGTGATGTACCGCATGGCGACCGCCATCGCCGGCGCCACTCCCCTGCCGGTTCCGCTCGACCCCCAGTGGCGTCTCGACACCGACGCGATGATCGCGGCCGTGCGCGACGACACCAATGTCATCTACTACTGCAATCCGAACAACCCCACCGGAACCCACAACCCCTACTCCGACGTGGAACGACTGATCGACTCGGCACCGGATCGGGTGACGATCGTGATCGACGAGGCCTACGGTGAGTACGTCACCGCACCCGATTGGTCCTCCGCCATCCCTCTTGCGGTGCGCGACGACAACGTCCTCGTCAGCCGCACCTTCTCCAAGGTCTACGGGCTGGCCGGAGAGCGGGTCGGCTATGCCGTCGGCCACCCCTCGCTGCTGCGCGCCCTGAGCCGGCCACAGCCGCCCTACGCGGTCTCGACCCTGGCCCAGGTCGCCGCGGTCGAGGCGCTGCGCCACCAGGATCGGATCGCGCAACGGGTGCGCGACACCGTCGCCGGCAGGGAGTGGATCGCCGCCCACCTGCGCCGATTAGGACAGTTCGCCATCGACAGCCAGACCAACTTCGTGCTCTGGCGACCGGCAACCTCCTCCTCCGCCGCCGCCGATGCTCTGCTGCCCAGAGGCACCATGGTGCGCGCCATCGGACCCTGGGTCCGGATCACCGTGGGCACCCCCGAAGAGAACGAGCGCTGTCTCGCCGGAATCGAAGCGGCGATCGGCGCCGGCCTGATCTGAGCACTGCAGGTTCCGCACTCCGAGCAGCGCGGCCTTGGCTTTCGGACTTCGGCCTCCGGCTTGCGGCACCCGGCTTCCCGCTTCCGGCTTCCCGCCGCCAACCGAGGGTCTCCAACACACGGCAGTCGACGGTCGACGATGGATGCTCGGCGTATGGACGTGGGTACGTGGTGCGTGGCACGTTCTTACGACAGGGGATACATCTTCTCGATCCGTTGGTCGTCCACCTCGAAGGTGAGGTGGCTGTCGACACGGATCACGCCGTCGAGGCGGCGGGTGAGCTCCTCCAGCAGGTGCGCCTCGGTTCGGTTCTCCAGCTCTCCGGACAGGGTGACGATGCCCTGGCTGACCGACACGTCGATGGCCTCCGGAGTGAGGAAGAGCAGCCGCCGGATGATGTCCTCGCGGATTTCGTCCTCGATCACGTCGTCGGGCTTGGTGAAGGCGTTGACGACATCCGCCCGGCTGATCACCCCGATGAGCGAGCCGTCGGTGCCGACCACGGGAAGACGCTTCACCCGCCGATTCACCATGATCCGGGCGGCTTCGCTCAGCGACGCGTCCGGCGCCACCGTGAGCACCTGCTCGGTCATCACCTGGCCGACCTTCTCGGCGTTGGGAGGCGAGGCCGGCTGATCGCCGAAGAGGGCGTCGAGCAGGCTGAACCGGTACGGCTGGTCGCGATTCGCCTCCTGGCGGAGGAAGTCGCCCTCGGTGACCATGCCGACCACCTTCCCGTTCTTCACGACGGGCAGACCGCTCACCTTGTGCTTCACCATGAGACGCGCCGCCTCCTTGAGCGGGGTGTCGGGTGTCGTGGTGACCGGATTGGTGGTCATCAGATCCCGTACCTTCATGTTCTCTCCTCTTGATGGCGCACGACGAGCACGTCGCACGGAGCATGGTTGACGACCCGATGGCTCGTGCTGCCGAGCAGGAGCGATGCGAGATCACCGCGGCCCCGGCTGCCGACGACGAGCAGGTCGGCATTCACACCGACGGCATGAGCGACGAGCGCATCTGGGGGATACCCTTCGAGGTCGATCCCGTGGACCGTCACGGGGGCGCCGTCGATGATGGGGCGCATCCGGTTCCACACCTGGTTGCGCTGCGCGGCGGCAAACTCGTCGCCGACGGTGGGCACCCCTCCCATCGCGGCGAGCACCGTCGCCGGGACGTGGGAGACGAACACGGCGTCGACCTCGGCTCCCAGCTTGCCGGCGAAGCCGATGGCGGTACGAAGGGCATCCTCGCCTGCGGGGCTGTCATCGAGGCCGACGACGATCTTCATTGCGGCCATTGCTCCGGAGGGTACCGGTGCTCCTTCTCGGCATCGATGCGCGCCGCATACGCTGCGGCCTCGCTACGACGGCTCATCTCCAGCTTGGCGAGCACGTTGGAGACGTAGTTCTTGACAGTCTTCTCGGCGAGGAACATCTCCTCGGCGATCTGTCGGTTGGTGAGGCCGGAAGCGATGTAGTCCAGGATCTTGCGTTCCTGCTTGGAGAGCCGCGACAGCAGTGGATCGTCCGCCTCCTCGCCGCGGATCCGGCGGAACACCCGATCGGTCATCTCGGGATCGAGCAGCGACTCGCCCCGGCCCACCTTGCGCACGCTCTCGATGAGGTCGTTGCCTTTGATCTGCTTCAGGACGTAACCGGATGCCCCCGCCATGATCGAGGCGAACAGGGCCTCGTCGTCGGCGAACGACGTGAGCATGAGCACCTTGACCTTCGGCCACCGGGTCCGAATCTCCCGGCAGGCCTCGACCCCGTTCCCGTCGGGAAGCCGCACGTCCAGGATCACGATGTCGGGGTCGTCGAATCCCACCCGGCGGATAGCCTCTTCGACCGTACCGGCCTCGCCGACCACCGTGATGTCCGGCTGGGCGTCGAGCATGGCCCGGACACCCTGCCGGACGACCTCATGGTCGTCGACCAGTTCGACGCGCAACCCCTCGCTCACCAGGCCACGATATCGCACCCGGGAGACGCAAGCCGCGAGCGAACGGCACCGGCCCCGGGCCGAAAGTCCCGAAGTCCGGAGGTAATAGACTTAGTAGCGCGTGAGCGAGTTCACCCCCCAGCGGATCCGCGATCTCGTCGAAGCTGCGGCCGGCGTGGCAGGACAGACCGATCTCTCGTCCCTCCTCCGGGCGGCCGTTGCCACGGCGATCGAGCTCACCGGGGCCCGCTACGGCGCCATCGGCGTCCTCGGTGAGCACGGCTCGCTCGTCGACTTCATCCCGCTCGGCATGGACGAGGCCGACGTAAAGCGGATCTCCCACTACCCCCGCGGCACGGGCGTGCTCGGAACGATCACCAGGCAGGGCGTGACCCTGCGCATCGACGAGATCACCGATCACCCCGAATCGGTCGGGTTTCCCGAGCACCACCCCGAGATGCACACCTTTCTCGGCGTGCCGGTCCGGGTCGGCGATCGGATCTTCGGCAACCTCTACCTTACGGAGAAGCCGGGCGGTTTTACGGTGGAGGACGAGACCATCACCGAACTGCTTGCGGTGACCGCGGGTGCGGCGGTGGCGACGCTGCGGTTGCAGGAGCGCCTGCGCCGGGCCGCACTGCAGGAGGATCGCGAGCGTATCGCACGTGACCTGCACGACTCGATCATCCAGGATCTCTTTGCGATCGGGCTCGGCCTGCAGACGGCCGTGGGCCACATCGACCAAGACACCCAGACGGTGCAAACCCGCATCACCGACGCCGTGGATCGGCTCGACGAAACCATCTTCTCGCTCCGCCGCTACATCTTCGACCTGCGCCCTCCGGTGTGGGCGCGTCCGAGCATGTCGACCGAGATCCGGCGATTGGTGACCGACCTGTCCGAGCCCTACGGCATCGAGGTCGGAGTCGACGTCGACTGCCCGCCGGACACCCCGGAGCCGCCGCTCAGCGATCACGTTGTGGCCGTGGTCAAGGAGTCGGTGAGCAACGCCCTGCGCCACGCCCAGGCGCGCACCATCGACGTGAGAGTGGCGTGCGACGGCACCCGGGTGCTGGTGAACGTCGCCGACGACGGCGCCGGGTTCGATCCCGACGCCGAGCACGGTGGCCTGGGGTTGCGCAACCTGGCGCGTCGGGTCGGAGCGGTCGGCGGGGAGTACGTGCTGGACACCGCACCGGGCAAGGGCACCGTGGTCACGGTGTGGTTCCCCCTGACCTAAGGCTGCCCGTCTCGGGACGGCCGGCCCTGCCCCGTCGCCCCGCCGGGAGGCCAGAATGGACGCCTATGACCTTCGCTTTCGATTTCGACGGCGCCCACGAGGCCGACAAGGCGCTGCTCGGCGGCAAGGGCGCCGGTCTCGCCACCATGACCCGGATCGGGCTCTCGGTCCCGCCGGGGTTCACCCTGAGCACCGAGGCCTGCCTCCGGTCGCTGGAACACGGCGCCCTTCCCGACGACGTCTGGGCCGAAACCATGGCGGCGGTCCAACGCCTGGAGGCGCGCACCGGCCGCCACTTGGGCAGTACCGACGGCACCCCATTGCTCCTCTCGGCGCGATCGGGAGCGAAGTTCTCCATGCCGGGGATGATGGATACCGTCCTCAACCTCGGCGCCACCGGGGGTGTGATCGACCGGCTCGCCGCGTGGTCGGAGGATCCACACTTCGCCCGGGATGCCGCCCGTCGCTTCGTGCAGGCCTTTGGCAACGTGGTGTTGGGGATCGACGAGACGGTCTTCCAGCAGATCCTCACCGAACTGCGGGAGCGGCGCGGCACCACCGACGATGCCGGTCTCACCACCGAGGACCTCGAGGAGGCACGGCTTCGCTTCGGGGAGGCGATCACCGCGGCGGACGCGGTGATACCCGATGATCCGCACGATCAGTTGCGGGCTGCGGTGTGGGCCGTGTTCGGCTCGTGGCACAACCGACGGGCCCGCGAGTACCGCCGGCTCAACGGCATCCCCGACGACATGGGCACCGCATGCACCGTCCAGATGATGGTGTTCGGGGATCTCGGCGAGAACTCGGGCACGGGTGTCTGCTTCACCCGCGACCCCTCTACCGGAGAACGGGTTCCCTACGGCGACTACCTGGCCAACGCCCAGGGCGAAGACGTCGTTGCCGGGATTCGTAACACACTCTCGCTCACGGACCTGGCCACATACCACCCCGAGCGGCATGCCGAACTGACCCGGGTGATAGCGACACTGGAAAACCATTACCGGGACATGTGCGACATCGAGTTCACCATCGAACGCGACAAGCTGTGGATCCTGCAGACCAGGGTGGGCAAGCGCACCGCCGCCGCCGCAGTGCGGATGGCCGTCGAGATGGTCGGCGAGGGTCTCATCGACCGCGCCGTAGCCATACGACGGGTGGAGCCCACGGCACTCGAGCACCTCCTCCATCCCCGCATCGAGGGCCCGACCACGGCGACGCCGACCACGGCGACGCCGATCGCCATCGGACTCAACGCCTCGCCCGGCGCCGCCCGGGGGCAGGCGGTGTTCGACGCCGATCGCGCTGCCGACCTCGCCGCGCAAGGCATCCCCGTGGTCCTGGTGCGCCGGGAGACCTCCCCGGCCGACATCCACGGCATGGTCGCATCGGAAGGGATCCTCACCAGCCACGGGGGGCTCACCAGCCACGCTGCGGTGGTCGCCCGGGGCATGGGCACCCCCGCGGTGACCGGCGCCGGGAGCATCGACGTCGACGAGGACCGCCGCCGGTTCACCGTCGGCGACGTCGTCGTCAACGAGGGCGACGTCATCACCCTCGACGGCGCGACCGGCAAGGTCTACCTGGGTGGTCTCTCCCTGACCACCCCCGATCCCGGCGCTGAACTCGAGATCCTGCTCGGCTGGGCGGATGCGATCCGCACCCTCGGGGTCCGCGCCAACGCCGACGACGGCGCCGGGGCGCGTGAAGCGGCCCGCTGGGGTGCCGACGGCATCGGTCTCGCCCGCACCGAGCACATGTTCATGGGAGACCGGCTCCCGGTGGTGCGCCGGGTCATCCTCGAGGACGAGCCGGGGACGGCGCTC
>Ga0209342_10002998_pt1 | contig 17909 bp, 15 predicted proteins | sample RifCSP16_2_FD_184023 | JGI IMG/M metagenome (GOLD analysis project Ga0209342, IMG submission 184023) | Soil microbial communities from Rifle, Colorado - Rifle CSP2_sed 16_2 (SPAdes) (version 2) | ecosystem: Environmental > Terrestrial > Deep subsurface > Rock core/Sediment | place: Rifle... | reverse complement strand
CGGCCACCGAGACCACGAGGATCGGCAGCACGCGAGAGCAGGCCACGGGCGAGGTCGGCGGCGTATAATCCGAGGCAACAAGACTCCGCATCCCAGAGAATGCTCGCGCAGGGCAGCCGCACCGGCCCGTTCGCGTTCGTCTACCCGCTGGGCGCCGCGGGGATGGGCGATGTTGGCCGCTGTCGACCGGACCCCAGGGGTCGATAGCAGGTTCCATGCGTCTCGCTCCCGGCGCCCGTGTCGGTCCCTACGAGATCCTCGCCCCGCTGGGGGTGGGAGGGATGGGTGAGGTCTACCGCGCTCGCGACACACGGCTCGCGCGCGAGGTGGCGATCAAGGCGCTGCCGGGCGCGTTCGCCTCCGATCCCGAACGCCTACGTCGCTTCGAGCGCGAGGCGCGCGCGGCCTCCGCCCTCAACGATCCCAACATCCTGACCGTCCACGACGTCGGCACGCACGAGGGATCGCCCTATCTCGTGACGGAGCTCCTGGAGGGCAAGACGCTGCGGGAGCTGGTGCGTGAGGGAGCGCTGCCCGTGGCGCGGGCGCTGGACTTCGCGACGCAGATCGCGCGGGGCCTCGCCGCCGCGCACGAGAGGGGAATCGTCCACCGGGACCTGAAGCCGGAGAACCTCTTCCTCACCCGCGACGGAAGGATGAAGATCCTGGATTTCGGCCTGGCGAGGCTGGTGCAGCCGGAGGCGCTGGGGCAGGACTCGAGCGAGGCGTCGACGCTGACCAAGGCGACGGAGGCCGGGGCGGTGATGGGGACGGTCGGCTACATGTCGCCCGAGCAGGTGCGGGGGGAGCTGGCCGATGTCCGCTCGGACGTCTTCGCTTTCGGCTGTGTGCTCTACGAGATGCTGACGGGGGAGGGCGCGTTCGCGCGGCCGACGGCGGCGGAGACGATGACGGCGGTGCTGCGGGACGAGCCGAGGCCGCTGGCCGAGACACGGCCCGAGGTCCCGGCGATCGTGGGGCGGCTCCTCGAGCGCTGTCTCGCCAAGCCTCCGGATACGCGCTTCCGGTCGGGGCGCGAGCTGCTGCTCGTTCTGGAGGTCGCGGGGACGGCTCCGGCTGCCCCCCAACCCCCCGGGGCGGTCGGGAGGGGGACGGTCCGCGAGCCGGCCGCGAGGCGCGCGGCCCTGGGCTTGCTCATCGCCGGAGCGGTGGGAGGGGCGGCGCTCGCGGGGGCTGCGGTTCTCGGCCTGTTCCCGAGAGGCGAGACGCGGGCGCGGACGGCTCCGATCGTTGCTTCGTTGAGCCTTCCGCCGGGTACGGGCTCGCTGTCCTCTCTCGGTGGAACGAGTGACATCGCCCTCTCCCCCGACGGGTCCCAGCTCGCGTACGTGGGACTGGGCGGGGACGGGAGGCGGGCGCTCTGGATGCGCGAGCTCGACTCCACGTCCCCTCGCGAGCTGCCGGGCACGGCTGACGCGGAGAATCCGTTCTGGTCGCCGGACGGCCGCTTCGTGGGCTTCTTCGCCGAAGGCAAGCTCAAGAAGGTGGGCGCCGACGGCGGTGCCGTCCAGACGCTCTGTGACTGGAGCAGCGCCTTTGGGCTGGGCGCGACATGGAACCGGGACGGTGTGATCCTCTTCGAGGAAGGCGGCTCCATCCTTCGAGTCTCCGCCGCGGGGGGCGCTCCGCAGGTGGTGCTGAGGCGTCACTCGGTGGAGGAGCTCGCCCTGCGCTTCCCGAGCTTCCTTCCCGACGGTCAGCGCTTCCTCTACTTCGCACGCCGCCTGAAGGGGCCCCACCGCCTCTACATCGGCTCGCTCTCCGGGTCGGAGGCCCCGAGGCTGGTGCACGAGGGCCATTCCCGCGCGGAGCTCTCGGCGACGGGTCATCTGCTCTTCGTGCGGGACGGTGTCCTCGTCACTCAGCCCTTCGACGAGGGGTCGCTACGGCCGTGGGGAGACCCGAAGCCGATCGCGCCGCGGGTCGCGAACCATCCCGGGAACGGACGGGCGAGCTTCTCGGTGTCCAGGCACGGCGCGCTGGCCTACGTGGAGGCGGCCGGCACCCTGACCGAATTGGTCTGGAAGAACCGCAAGGGACGGACGCTCGAGAGGCTCACGGAGCCGGGCCGTTACATCGGAGTCGCGCTATCCCCGGACGGCCGACGGGTGGCGGTGGAGATCGAGGACGACGAGACCAATCAGCATGTGGTCTGGGTCCTCGACCCCGCGCGCGGTGTCCGCTCACGCCTGACGAAGCCGCCCCACGACAGCCACCACCCGGTCTGGTCGCCCGACGGGCGGGATATCGCCTTCTCCTCGGACCGCGCGGGACGTTGGGTAACCTATACCCGGCGGGCGGACGGTCTGGGCGAGGACGTTCTGCTGGAGCGAAGACCCGACTTCGCCTACAGCTACCCTCGCCAGTGGCTCCGGGAGGGCAACACCCTCGTGGTGGCGGCAAGGAAGTCGGATGCTGAGGGCCAGCATCTCTGGCTCCTTCCGCTGGCCGAAGGAGAGCCTGCGCGCCCGCTTGTGGAAGGGACCTGGGGAGCGGTGTCGCCCGACGGGCGGTGGCTCGCCGTGGCCGCGCTGGCGGCGGGCCGCTCGCAGGTCTACGTGCTGCCTTTCCCCGCTCTCGACACACGCTGGACGCTCTCGGTGGACGGGGGGAACTGGCCGCAGTGGCGCGCGGACGGGCGAGAGCTGTTCTATGTCTCCGACACCCGCATGCTGATGAGCGTCCGGATCCGCGAAGCCTCGCGTTTCGAAGCCGCACCCCCCGAGTCTCTCTTTCCCCTACGAGCCGCGGCGGACACCGGACCCGGCTACCCCGGCGATTACGCCGTCGCGGCGGACGGCCAGCGGTTCCTGATCTGCCAGGTCCCGGAGCATGCCCCCACACGTTCGGTCACTCTGATCACCGATTGGGAGGGGTTGGCGGCGAGACGGTGAACGAGCCTGCACTGCGTCACCGCGCCCTGTCGCTACTTCTGGCCGGGGAGTGTCCGCGTGTAGCCGAGGGCCTGCTCCACCCATTTCCTCAGCGACGCGGCGGTGCGAACTCCCGGCGGGGCGACGTAGACGTAGCCGGTCAGCGGTCGGCCGGTGAAGTCCATCGGTCGGGCGTACGGGCGAGCGAGCGCCCGCTCCCAGGCCTTCGGGCCGACGCGGGCCATGAGGTCGCTCTCGATCACCCCGCAGAACATCTTGCCGTCGACGAGGAACGCCAGTCCCCCGAACATCCTCTTCTCGCTGATCCCCCGGCGGCGCCTTAGAACGGCGCGGACACGATCGGCGAGCGCTTCGTTGTAAGCCACGCGCTTCCTCTCAGTCTCGAGCCGATGGTTCGGCCGGGCCCACGTCGACCCGCGCGTCGTTGAAGCGGGCCCCGCCCGAGACGGGCGAGACCTCGTCCGACACGAGCGCCGTCCCCACGCTGCCGTTGCGCGTGTGGCGGTTCCACATCCCCTTGGGCAGGTTGACGACGCCGGGTCGTAGGTCGGGGTTGAGCCTAAGCGGCACGACGACCTCACCCAGCCGGTTGTGGACGCGCACGTCCTCGCCCTCCCGGAGGCCTCGCGCCGCCGCATCCTCGGGGTGCAGCTCGACGTAGCCGAGATCGGGGCTCGTCTCGGCGAGTGTCGAGCAGATGGTCCGGTCCGTCGCGGGCGAGATCAGCGCGAGCGGGTGATCCGGATCCAAAGGTGGCTCGAGGAAGCGGTAGGGGTCGTCCCCCAGCTCGGCCGGCCAGAGGTGCACCTTGCCATCCTCCGTCTTCGGGAAGACGGTGGCGAACTGGACGGGGCTCTCGCCGGGGAAGTTGAAGCGCAGGACCCGCTCCTTGCGCAGGCGCTCGAGCCGCCGGTCGCCCTCCCCTGATCCGGCGAGCGGTCCCTCGATCGCGGCGAGCGCCGCCCGTAGCCGCTCGTCGCCATCCGGGCCTGCGTCCCGGATCCCGAGGCGGGGGAGCAAGGCGCGGAAGACCTCGTCGTTCGGCCTGGACTCGCCCACGGGAGGGATCACCGGCTCCGAGAGCATGACGCCGTACGTGCCGTACGACACCGCGAGGTCCGTCTGCTCGAGGAAGGTGGTCGCCGGCAGCAGGACGTCGGCGAAGCGCGCGGTGTCGGTCATCACCTGGTCGAAGACGATCGTGAAGAGGTCCTCGCGCCGGAGGCCCTGCCGCACGCGGTTCTGGTCCGGGAGCGTCACCGCGGGGTTGCAGTCGTAGACGAACAGGGCGCGAACGGGCGGGTCGGCCTCGAGGAGCACGCGGCCGAGCTGCGACATGTTGATGTGGCGGGTGCGGGGCTCTGCGATCCCCGCGAGGCGGTCGGCGTTGACGCCGTAGGCCTCGGAGGCAGAGAGCGCATAGCCTCCGCCGGGGCGGCCGAACTTGCCCGCGATCGCGGGCAGGGCCAGGACCGCGGCCACGGCGGCCTCGCCGTTGCGGTTCCGCTCGAGGCCCCATCCGCAGCGGATGAGGGCCGGGTCCGAGGCGGCGTACGCCTCGGCCAAGGCGGTGATCTTCCGTGCCTCGACGCCGCAGACCGCCGCCGCGTGATCCGGCGGCCACTCCCTCGCCCTCGCCAGGACGCGCTCCCATCCCGTCGCGTGGGCCTCGAGGAAGGAACGATCGACAGCCCCCATCCGCTCGAGGTGATGGATGAGCCCGAGGGCGAGGGCGATGTCGGTCCCCGGGTAGACGGGGAGGTGCTCGTCGATGTACGCGGCGCTCATCGTGCAGCGGGGGTCGATCGCGACGACACGGCCGCCCGCCTCCCGCGCCTTCTTGAGGTACGGCATCAGGTGCACGTTGCCGTGCTTCGGGTTGGCGCCCCAGATGACGATGAGCCGGGCCCGCGCGAAGTCGGGGAGGTCGACGCTGGCCATCTTCCCGTACAGAGCCTGGTTCACGGCGCCCGTCTGAGCGGCGCACACCGTGCGGTCGAGCCTCGACGCGCCGATCGCCCGGAAGAACCGCTCGTCCGCCGTGCCCTGGGCGATGAGGCCGTTGGACCCGCCATAGGCGAAGGGCAGGATTGCCTCGCCGCCGTGAACGTCGCGGATCTGCTGAAGCCGCTTCGCGACGAGATCGAGGGCCTCGTCCCACGAGATCGGCTCGAACCGGCCCTCGCCCTTGGCGCCGACGCGCCGGGCGGGATGGAGCAAGCGGTCCTTCGCGTAGACGCGTTCCGGGTATCGCCGGACCTTCTCGCAGATAAAGCCCGCCGTCACCGGGTTGACACGGCTCCCGTCGAGGGCGACGACGCGGCCGTCCTGGACGCGCACCTCGAGCGAGCACCGGTCGGGACAGTCCAGCGGACAGACCGAGTGGTGCGTCGCCACGCTCGTGGTGCCGTCCGTCATGGAGCAAGCCTATCGCACCCCGGCCAGCCCCTTCATCCCATCCATCAGATTGCGCGGCCGGGGCACTTCGGATAGACTTGGTACCTTTCAACCCTTTAGAGAGGAGCGAGAACATGCGTTCAGACCGAATTCGGTGGGGAGTCATGTCTCTTGTCGGTGCCTGCGCCCTGGCCCTGGCGGTCGCGCCCGCGCGCGCCCAGGACCCCGTGAAGGTGGCGGGCGAGCAGTACAAGGTGATCTCCGAGAACGACAGCGTCCGGGTGCTCGACGCGACGTTGGCCCCGGGCGCCAAGGCGGCGATGCACTCGCATCCGGACCTCGAGGTCGTGGTCCTGGAGGGGGGCGCGGTGAAATGGACGTTCGCGGACGGCAAGTCCAGGCTGTCGGGGCCCGAGATGAAGCGCGGGGCCGTCCTCTTCATGAAGGGCGAGGCGCACAGCGCTGAGAACCTGGGAAAGACGACCGTCCATGTGGTGCTGGTCGAGTTCAAGAAGCCGGCGCCGGAGGCGGCCAAGGGCCGTAGCCCCTCGCTGCCGATGCCCTACAAGCAGCTCGCGGACGACACCCATGCGCGCGTTTTCGAGCTCACGGCCTTGCCGGGCGGCAAGGTCTCCGAGCACACCCACGGCGACCACGTGATCGTCTCCCTCTCCGACTCGACCGCGGACGTCACGGACAAGGACGGCAAGAAAGAGACGATGAGCTTCAAGAAGGACACCGCGCTGGTCGGCGGGCCCGTGACCCATTCCGGGGTCAACACCGGCAAGACACCCCTGAGCCTGATCGTCGTCGAGGTGAAGTGAGCCGTCCGAGATAGAGCCGCCGTCAGCCGCGCCCGGCGAGGGCTACGTCCAGGGCCCTCCGGAAGGACGCGGGATCGACGGCCGGATACCGGTAGAGCCGGGGCGCGATCACCTCGAAGAGCTCCCGCAGACGCCCCGGCTCGACCAGGCCCCGGTCCAGCAAGGCGGCGACGTCCGCGACGTCCTGCGTGTGCCCACGCTCGATCTTGGACAGGGCCTGCGCGTAGGGATCGTAGTGGAAGAAGGAGACGAGCCCCTCGCGCCCGATGAAGATCGACCGGCCCTGCTCACGAGACTCCCGCCGGGGAGGGCGTCCAGACGCACGCTCAGTGGGGCACGGGTCCGAACGGGCTCCGCCGCTGGTAGATCTGGTAGATGTGGTGGGCCTCGTGATGGGCCATGTACTCGATGCAGAAGTCGTCGAGGCCGGAGGTGAGCCGCGGGACGTCGTCCGCCTGGTCGCGTAGCCGTTGGGTCAGGCGCAGGTGGGTCGCGTGCTTGTCGGCGTGTGTCATGGATCCCTCCGGCTACGCCAGGTCGGCGGGACGGATGGGCAAGCGACGGACACGCTTGCCGGTGGCGGCGAAGATGGCGTTGGCCACGGCGGGCGCGATGGGCGGCAGCCCCGGCTCGCCGGTGCCGGTCGGGGCGGCCTCGCTCTCAACGATCGCCACCTCCACCTCGGGCGTCTCGTCGATGCGGAGCAGCTCGAAGTCGTGGAAGTTGCTCTGCTCGCAGCGGCCGTCCTTCACGGTGATGGCGCCCTTCAGGGCCGCGGACAGGCCATAGACGATGCCGCCCTCCATCTGCGCCTTGACGCCGTCGGGGTTGATGACCCGGCCGCAGTCGACGGCACAGAAGACCTTGTGGACGCGGACCCGGCCCCTCTCGACCGAGACCTCGGCCACCTCGGCCACGTAGGTGTCGAAGGAGAAGTGGCCGGCGATGCCGCGGCCCCGCCCCGGAGGCAACGGCGAGCCCCATCCCGCCTTTCTGGCCGCGAGCTCCAGCACGCCCAGGAGCCGCGCCGTGGAGAGCACTGACTCCGAGGCGGGCGGGAGCTGCACCATGCGCGGCTCGGCGAGGAGCCGGCGCCGCAGCTCGAGCGGATCGACGTCGGCGGCCGCCGCTAGCTCGTCGAGGAAGCTCTCGACGACGAAGGCGTTGCCGGAGTGCTCGACCGAGCGCCACCACATCACGGGCACGCCGGTCTTCGCCGGCGAGTACTCCATGCGCACGGACGGGATCGCGTAGGGCAGGTTCACCGCCCCGCCGATCTCGCTCTCCTCGGGCTTCACCCGGTCGGGCGGGTCCCAGAAAGACGAGATGGAGGTCGAGGCCATCCGGTGCCGCCAGGCCGCAGGCTGTCCCTTGGCGTCGAGGGCGGCCACGAGATGGTGCCGCGAGGCGGGACGGTAGAAGTCGTGCTGGATATCGTCTTCGCGCGTCCAGACGACCTGAACCGGCGCCCCGACGGCCTTGGAGACCTGCGCCGCCTCGACGGCGAAGTCGGTGTGGTAGCGACGGCCGAAGCCCCCGCCCATGAGCGTCGTGTGGACCTCGACCTTGTCGGGCGTGAAGCCTGTCGCCGCCCCCATGACCTCCTTTGGCCACTGCGGTCCCTGGCAGGGGAGCCAGGCCTCGATCCCTTTGCCCCTGACGTGGGCGGTGGCGTTCATCGGCTCCATCGTGGCGTGGGCGACAAAGGGCAGCTCGTAGACGGCCTCGAGCGTCCTCGTCCCGGCGGCGATCGCGGCCGCCGCGTCGCCGTCGTTACGGACGACCTTCCCCTCCCGGCCCAGCAGCTCCTCGAACTGCCGCCGCAGCGTCTCGTTGCTCTCGGCGGCGTTCGCTCCGTGGTCCCATTCGATCGTGAGCGCGTCGCGGCCCTTGATCGCCGCCCAGGTGCTCTCCGCCACGACCGCGATTCCGCCTGCGGTGAAGGCCCCCTCCTTCACGGCCGGGATTTCGACGACCTGCTTCACGCCGCGCACGGCCTTCGCCTTCGCGGCGTCGAAGGTCTTCACCTTGCCGCCGAAGGTCGGACAGCGCGCGACCACGGCGTGGAGCATCCCCGGGACGCGCACGTCGAGGCCGAATCGGGCGCTGCCGTCCACCTTGGGCGGGATGTCGAGGCGGGGGACCTCCGTCCCCACGACGACAAAGCGCTTCGGGTCCTTGAGGGGGACGGTCTTGAAGTCGGGAAGCGGGCGCTTGGCGGCGGCCTCGACGAGGTCACCGTAGCTCGCCTCCTCGCCGGCGGGCCCGAGCACGAGGCCCTTCTCCGCGCGGCACTGCGCGGGCGCGACCTTCCACCGCTCCGCCGCCGCATCGACCAGCATCGTGCGCGCCGCCGCCGCCGCCTGCCGCAGCGGGGTGAAGGAGGTGCGGACGCTGGAGCTGCCGCCCGTCGCATGGTCGTAGACGCGCGGGTCGGTCGGGGCCTGCTCGACCCTGACCCGGGACCATTCCACGTCCAGCTCCTCGGCCAGGATCATGGGCAGCGACGTGTAGACGCCCTGGCCCATCTCGGACTTGGCCAGTATCAGCGTGACGCCACCGTCCCTCGCGACGCGGATCCAGGCGTCGAAGGGATTCGGCACCGGCTTCTCGCGCTCCGTCTGCGCGAGAAGCTCCTCCGGCCCGAGCCTGAAGGCGATCACGAGGGCGACGCCCGTCGCACCGCCCGCCTCGAGGAAGCTCCGGCGGGAGACATGCGACATGGGATTCGGGGGCCTCATCGCGCACCCCCCTTCGCTTCCGCCGCCGCGCGATGGATCGCACGCCGGATCCGCGTGTAGGTGCCGCACCGGCACAGGTGGCCGCCCATGGTGGCGTCGATGTCGGCGTCGGTCGGGCTCGGCTTGCGCGCCAGCAGCTCCGCCGCCGTCATCAGCATCCCCGACTGGCAATAGCCGCACTGCGGGACCTGCTCCGCGATCCAGGCCTTCTGCAGCGGATGGCTCCGGTCGGTCGAGAGCCCTTCGATGGTCGTGATGCGCTTGCCCTGGACGCTCTCGACGGGAGTGGCGCAGGAGCGGACGGCCTCGCCCTCCACGTGGACCGTGCAAGCGCCGCACTGCGCGACCCCGCAGCCGTACTTCGTCCCCGTGAGGCCCAGCGTGTCCCGCAGCACCCACAGGAGCGGGGTGTCCGCGTCGACGTCGACGGAGCGTGCCTGGCCGTTCACGATGAGGGTGATCGCCATCGGCCCCTCCCCGGGCGCGCGCCCGTGCCCGAACCCACGAAGGCTACGCCCCGACCGCCGCCGGCGTCAATGCTTCAAGGATCCGAATCCGGGTCATGGGGCGGGGGGTCCACCGGACCGGCGGCATTCGGTGGCCTCAGAAGATGTCGCGCATGCTGCGGGCGTAGCCCGTGAGCTCGACGAAGCCCTGACCCGAGACCGGGCGCGTCCCGGCGGTCCCCGTCACCGCGACCGCGCCCTCCCAATAGATGAAGGACGTCCGCATCTCCTGGGCCCGAAGCCGCGGCTCGACGATGAGGTCGAGGCCCTCGCCCGGTACGCGCAGCCGCCAGCGCGAGGGATAGACGGCGCCCGTCTCCGGGCTGCGCCAGCGGTCGAGCACCTCGAGGGCCACGTCGGCGCGCGTGAGGCGGCGCGCATCTCCGTCCCGCTCCACGAGCGTTCCCCCCGACATCGTCTCGACGCTGCCGTCCTGCTTCCGGATCTGGAAGTACATCACCTCGCGCTCGTCGCCGAGCTGAAGCGAGAACCAGTCCCAGCCCACGGCGCCCGCGCCCAGGGCGCTCGTGCTCCACTCGTGGTCGAACCACGCCTCGCCGCTCACCGGGACGTCCTGGCCGCCGGCGACGAGACGCCCGCGCGCGGCGAGACGCGTGTAGCCGACGTAGTAGGAGGCGTTCCCCGGCTCGGCGCTCTTGGCGGAGAGGCCGCGATCGCCGTGGGCGACGAGGGGCTTCCGCGCCTCGAGCGCCAGGTCGAGGGCGATCGGCCCGTCACGGGCCACGAGACGCACCGCGCTGCCGTCCGCGTTGGCCGCCCCGGCGCGCCAGTCCTCGAGCCAGACCGCGAACGGCTCCGATTGTGCGCCGGCGAGACCCCCCGCGCCGCGGGCGAAGCGTTCGGCGAAGGCGTGGCGACGGGTGTCGACGTCGGTGATCGCGAAGTGGGCGAAGTAGACCTGGTTTGTGGAGAGGCCCGCCCCCGCCGGTGGCGCGCCCGGGGTAAGGCCGCGGCGGAAGAACGTGAGCTGGAAGGCGAAGCGCCGCCCGTCGGCCGCGAGCAGGTTGCTCGTGTAGTACCACCACTCGGTCTGGTACTCGAAGTGCGGACCGTGGTCGCGCGGGAGCTCGAAGCGGCGCGGCGCGGTCGCGCGCGCGAAGCCGCCGGGACCCGGCTCGGCGCCGAGCTCGAGGCGCACCCGGCGGTCGTCGCCGTCGGGCCGCGCGGAGGCGAGGGTGGCCACGCCGGCAAGGAGGGCGGCAATCCTCACGCCGCCGCTCATTCCGACCTCAGCGCCGCCGCCAGCGACCTTCGGCGCAGGCGCAGGACCGGATAGACGGACGCCAGCATCGCCGCGGCGACGCTCACCGCGAGGGCCTGGGCGAAGACCGTGGGCTCGGCGAGCAGGCGCATCGTCCAGCCGAACGAGCGGACGTTGATCACGTGGACGAGGATCGCGGCGAGGAGCCAGCCGAGGGGGAGCGAAAGCATTCCCGCCACCGCCCCCATGAAGCCTGTCTCGAGCATCGTCAGCGCCCACATCTGCCCCGGGGTGAGGCCCAGGACCTCGAGCGTCGCCAGCTCGCGCGTGCGCTCGACCTGCAGCGCCACGAGGGCGCTCCAGACCCCGATGAAGGCCACGACCCCGGCCAGCAGCCGCAGGGCCTGGGTGACGGCGAAGGTCCGGTCGAAGATCGCGAGGGCCCGGGCCCGCAGGGCGCGGTTCGGCGTGACCATGAGCGCGGTGCCGGCGAGGGCGGCGCGAAGGTCCCGGGTCACCTGCTCCACGGAACGGCCGGGAGCGACGTAGACGCCGAGGGACGAGACGCCCCGATCGTCCCAATGCCGCTCGTAGACGTTGCGCGCCATGAGCACGAGGCCATGCTCGGTCGCGTAGTCATAGAAGACGCCCGCGACCGGAAACGTGCGCGGCCCTCGATCGGTCAGAAGCTCGACCGCCCCGCCGGTGGGTGGCAGGCGATGGCGAAAGGCGAAGGGCTCGCTGACAATGACCGCTCCTTCGCGCACCTTCTCCCAGACCGCGGCGGGGTCGCCTTCGGCGAAGCGGTAGAGCTGCGTGCGGCGAGGACGGCGGGGGTCGGCGACGCTGAGCCGGACCTCGCCGAGCGGGCTCGAGACCCGCGCCGCGCGGAAGGTCTCGATGTCGGCCACGCCGGGCACCGCGGCCACCCTCGCCGGCACGTCGGGAGAGAGGGTCGCGATGGCTCTCAAGCCTCCCGCCGCGGGAGCGGCGACGAAGATGTCGGCGCGGAGCGACAGCTCGAGCCAGTTCTCCACCGTCGAGCGGAAGCTCCCGATCATGAGGCTGACGCCGATCGTCACCGAGACCGCCACCGCGAGGGCGGCGATCGCGACCCCGGTGCGGCTCACCGACCGCGTCACCGTGCGCACGGCCAGACGGCCGAGAGTGCCGACGACAGCGCCCGCGGCAGGCGCCGTCAGGGCGGTGGAGGCGACCGTCGCCAGGGGGGCAGCGAGGGCGAGGCCGAGGACGATCGCGAAGAGGCCGCCGAAGCCGAGGACGAGCGAACGGGCGGAGAGGACGAGGAGCGCCGCCCCGAGGAGAGCGAGCAGGGCGCCGGCGGCAGCGACCTTGGGCACGAGCCGCCGCGCCCGGCCCTCGAGCGTGCTCGGGCGGATGGCCTCGACCGGCTCCACGCGCGCCGCCTCGAGCGCTGGGGCCAGCGCGGAGAGGAGCCCCACCCCCAGGCCGAGGAGGAGGCCCTTCGCCGCCGCGACGGGGGTGAGGGGGGCGCCCGCGACGGCGACGACGAAGTAGAGGTCGTTGATCGTCCGAGTGACGAGGCGGACCGCGCCCTGGGCGAGCACCCAGCCCAGGGCCAGGCCGAACATGGCCCCGACCGCCGCCGCGGCGGCGGTCTCGACCAGCACGAGCGCGACGACCTGTCCTCCGGTCGCTCCGAGCAGCCGCAGGGTGCCGATCACGACGCGGCGCTGGACGACGCTGAACATGACCGTGTTGTAGATCAGGAACCCCCCGACCATGAGGGCGAGGAGGCTGAGCGCGGTGAGGTTGAGCCGGAAGGCCTCGGTGAGCTGGCCCGCGGTGGACGCCTGCTCGCTCGCGGGGGCGAGCCGGAGGCCGGCGGGCAGGAGCGCGGCGACGCGGGCGGCTTCGGCGTCGGCCGCGACGAGATCGAGCCGCGTCAGGCGATCGCCGAGGGCGAAGAGTCGCTGCGCGGCGCCCACGTCCATGAGGACGAGGCCCTCGAGCGCGGCGGCCTCGGCCGGCTCCTCGGCGTGCACGAGACCGACGACCTCGAGCGTCTCGATGCGGTCCCGGACGCGCAGCCGAAGGGGACTGCCGATGTGGAGGCCGTAGCGGTCGGCGAGGGTCGAGGCCACGAGCGCCGCCTTCGGCTCCGTGAAGAAGCGGGCGAAGCGCGGGTCCGCCATCGAGGCGCCCGTGAGAGGGGTCCGGAACGGACCTTCGGAAAGCGGGTCGAGACCGAGAATGCGCAGCGGCTGTCGGTCGAGATCGAGGGCAACCGCGAAGTCCTCGACCACCGGCGCGCTCGCGCGCAGGCCGACGTCGGTGCGGATCCGCAGCAGCAGATCCTGCGGCACGCCCGCCGGCCCCCCGAGGACCTGGTGGGTCGCACGGCCGACGACCGTCTCCGCGCTGCGCTCGAAGCCACGGCGGGCGGCGGCGTTGGCGAGGTCGATGGCGACGACCACCGCCACCCCGAGGGCCACGCCGAGGACCATGAGGCCGGTATGGAGCGGGCGGCGCACGAGGTCGCGGAGGCCGGTGCGGAGAAGCGTGCACGTGGGCACGGCGCTCAGCCCTCGGCCCCGCGCTCGGCGGGCGCTATCGCCACCAGCCGGCCGTCCTCGATCGTGAGCACGCGGTCGGCCAGACCCGCTACCTGCGGCGAGTGCGTGGCGAGGACGAGCGTGCGGCCGGAGCCGCGGGTCAGGCGATCGAGCAGCTCCAGGACCGATCGCCCGGTGGCGTCGTCGAGGTTGCCGGTCGGCTCGTCGGCGAGCACGATCCGGGGCTCCTGGACGAGCGCACGCGCGATCCCCACCCGCTGCTGCTCGCCGCCGGAGAGGCGGTCGGGGAAGGAGCCCTCGCGTCCGGCGAGGCCAACCTCGGCGAGCAGCGCCCGCGCCCGCGCCGAAGCCTGCTCCCGCGGCCGCCCGCCGAGCTCCGCCGGAAGCCGGACGTTCTCGAGGACGGTCAGGGTGGGGATCAGGTTGAAGAACTGAAAGACGAAGCCGACGTGTTTGCGGCGGAAGAGCGTGCGCTCGCGCGAAGAGAGCCGGCCGAGGGAGAGGCCGTCGACCCACACCTCGCCCGCCGTCGGCGCGTCGATCCCGGCGATGAGGTTGAGAAGTGTCGTCTTGCCGCTGCCGCTGCGCCCGCGGATGGCGACGAGCTCGCCTTCCATGAGCTGCATGCTCGCCTCGCGCAGCACGTGGCGGGTCTCGTCCCCTTCGGTGTAATCCTTACTGACGCACTCGAGCCGGATGAGCGGGATCTTCGCCATGCGGACAAGGGAGTATATTCAAGTCGTGAGCGTGACGGAGACCGAGCCCCTCGACATTCCCGCCGACTGGCTCGCCGACTTCGAAGCGGCGGGCCGCCGGTCCCTGGAGACGCGCTTCCGGTACTCCTTCATTCGCACCTACAAGCCCGTACTCGACGACGCCCCGTACCGCGCGTTCGACACCCTGGACGACTACCGCCGCTGGTGTCAGGAGAACCTGCCGGACTGGCTCGGCTATGGCCGCGTTTGAGTACCGCCAGGCGCAGGAGATCCGGGATGCCCTGAGCCGGCACCGCGTCCGCTATCTCTTCATCGGGAAGTCGGGCGCGATACTCCTTGGTTTTCCGGACACGACGCAGGACGCCGATCTCTACGTCGACCGTGCCCCCGGCAACGGGCGGGCTCTGGCCGTCGCGCTGCGTGAACTGGGGTTCGCGCTCACCGAATCCCAGGCGGGGGACATCGAGAGGGGGAAGGACTTCGTCCAGCTCAAGAACGGCCCGTTCGACCTCGACCTCGTCTTCGCGCCGGACGGGATCGAGCGCTTCGAGGACGCCTGGAAGCGAAGGGTGGAGGTCGAGGGCTTTCCGGTGTGCCACATCGACGACATCATCGCCAGCAAGGAAGCCTCGGGCCGGGTCAAGGACCGCGAATCCCTGCCGCGGTTGAAGTCGTTCCGCGAGTACTGGCTTCGTCAGCGTCGCTGATCAGCGTCTCTCCAGGCGAGTGGGGCCGCGCGGAAGTGCGCCCTAGCCGCGGGGCCGCGCGAGCCAGGAGCGCCAGACGTCGCGAGCCGGCCGCGCCGTCCCGTCGCCGCGGTAGAGCCCGGTGTCCTTCCAGAGTCGGAGGAGGGGGGCGATCGGCAGGTCCCGGAGCTCCTCGTCCCACCAGGCGTCGTAGTCGCGCGTGAAGAACCAGCAGACGAAGGCGGCGCGGAGGCGTGCGGCGTCGCTCAGCAGCCGCTCGAGGTAGAGCCGTTGCGTCTCCTCGGTGGCGGGGATGAAGGCGGGATACGGGGCGGTCACGTCTTCGCCGGGCCAGGCGGTCTCCGCCACCGTGAAGGCCTTGCCCGGGGCGAGGGCGGCGAGGGCGTCGAAGTGGTCGGCGCGCAGCGCCCGCGGGTCGGGCTGGCCGACGTAGGGATACGAGCTCGCGGCCACGAGGTCGGTGAAGGGGAGGACCTCGCGGATCGCCGCCGGCTGGACCTCGGGCGACTCGTGCAGGAAGTCGACCTGGAAGGTCAGGAAGACGGGCAGGGTGGGGTGGGCGGCCTTGAGGCGCGGGTAGACCTGCGCGGCGAGGTGGACGAAGGCGGGCCACTTCTCCGGCGCCAGCGTGCGGAGCATGTTCACCTCGATGCCATAGGCGACGTAGTCGGGGGAAAAGGTGGCGATCATCCGCTCGCAGTGCGCGGTGAAGGCGGCGACCACCGCCGGGTCGTCGAAGCCGTAGGCGTCCCACGGCGGATGGAGGGGCTCGCTGCCGCCGCCGCCCCGACGGGGCGCGAGGCGGTCCCGCTCGAAGGAGATCGGGGTGAGAGCGAGATAGCGGACGTGGCCCGGCGGCTGGCTCCGCGCCCTGCGGTCGAGGTCGGCCTGGTAGGGGGCGGGATAGGGCGACCCGGCCGCCGCTTGCTCCCACGGCACCCCGTCGTCGAAGTGCATGACGATGAGGTCGGCGTCGGCGCGGATCACGCCGAGGGCCGCCTCGATGGCCTCGAGGGACCGGGCGTGGGGGAAGTCGGTGAAGCCCAGCGCGAAGGGGCGTGGGTCCATCTGCGCCGGGGGTTGGCCCGTCTCGCCGCCCCCGCAGGCGTGGGCGCCGACGGCGATGAGGGCGAGCGCGACGCGGGTGGACACCACCGGAGGATACCGCCTTGGACCCGGCCCGCCCGGGACTTGACATTCCGGCGAATCTGTACCAGATTGTCCAGTATGAAGGCACGGGTCGCCTGCGCCTGTTGTTGCCGGTGCGGTGGGCCCGTGCGCGCGGGCACCGTCCTGGGATAGACGGTCGCCCCTGCCCTCGGGCCCATCGCTTGGAGCGATGGGCCTTTTGGCTTTTTTGGGGGGGTCGGAGGGAGACGAAGGGATGAGCGCAACCGCCGCCACGGGTCGTGATGAGGCGGGCAGTGTCCTCAACCATGCTCTGCTCGGGCAGATCGGCCTCACCCCGCTCGTGGAGCTCGTGCGCATCCCGGCCGGCGTGCGGGTCTTGGCCAAGCTCGAGGGGAGAAACCCCGGGGGCAGCGTCAAGGATCGCGCGGCCAGGAGCATCGTGATCGAGGCGATCCGCTCGGGATGGCTTCCCTCCCGCCGGCTCCTCGACGCCACGAGCGGCAACACCGGAATCGCCTACGCGATGCTCGGCGCCGCCCTCGGCTTCGGGGTGACGCTGTGCGTTCCGGGGTCGGCGAGTCCCGAGCGCCGGAGGATCCTCCGGGCCTACGGGGCGGAGGTGATCGAGACGGATCCCACCGAGGGGTCGGACGGCGCCATCCTCCGCGCCCGCGACCTGCTGGCGGACAAGCCCGACCTCTACTACTACGCCGACCAGTACGGAAACCCCGCCAACCCGCGCGCGCACGAGGCGACCACCGGACCCGAGATCCTGCGCCAGCTCCGCGGCCGCCCCCTCGACCTCTTCGTCGCCGGGCTCGGCACGAGCGGGACCTTCGTCGGGATCTCGCGTTATCTTAGGAGGGCCGCGCCGCACGTGCGGCGGGTCTCGGTGGAGCCGGACGGTGAGTTTCACGGGCTCGAGGGCCTCAAGCACATGGCCTCGGCGATCGTGCCCCCGATCTACGACCCTAGCCTCGCCCACGAGCGCGAGGCGGTGGTCACCGAGGAGGCGCAGGAGATGACGCGGCGGATCGCCCGCGAGGAGGGCCTCTTCGTCGGCCTCTCGTCGGGGGCGGCACTGGTGGCGACACTGCGGGCGGCGCGGAAGACGGGGTCGGGAACCGCGGTCGTCGTCTTCCCGGACGGGGGCGACCGCTACCTCTCGGAGCGCTTCTGGGGGGCGGCTTGAGCGTGGAGGCGCTTCCCATCCGGATCGGGCACGACGTCCTGGCGGCGATCCGTGCCCAGGCCGCCCGCGCCTATCCCTTCGAGGGCTGCGGGGCGCTCCTGGGCCCGGAGCCCGTGCGGGTCGTGGAGGCGATCCCGATCCCCAATGTGGAGGGGGGCTCGCCGCGCACGCGCTTCACGGTCTCGGCCGCGGACTACATCGCGGCCGAAGAGCGCGCAGAGGCGCGAGGCCTGCGGCTCCTCGGGTTCTGGCACAGCCATCCCGATCATCCCGCGCGGCCCTCCGTGACCGATCGCGCCTTCGCCTGGGAGGGGCTGCTGACCCTGGTGATCGCGGTGCGCGGCGGCGAGGCCGCCGAGCTCACGGCCTGGGACCTGCCCGGGCCGGAGGCGCCTTTCCGCGAGCGGAGACTCCTCGTCGAGACCGAGGCCACCGCCGAGCACGCGGGGGCATGAGAAAAGGAGAGGGGACGATGTCGGTTCAAGTCCGAATCCCCACGCCGCTGCGGCGCTTCACCGGCGACCGCGCCGAGGTCGCGGTGAGCGCGGCGACGGTGGAGGGCCTGCTCGAGGCGCTCTACGCCGACTGCCCCGGCCTCGTCCCCCACCTGCGCGGCGAGGACGGACAGCTCCGCAGCTTCGTCAACGTCTACGTGAACGGCAGCGACGTGCGCGAGCTCGACGGCTTGAAGACCGCGGTCGCCGACGGCGACCGGGTGATGATCGTGCCCGCGATCGCCGGGGGATCCCCTCCTGCCGGGCCCGTGTCCGCCGAGGCCTCCGTGACGCCGCTCGGGAAAGAGGAGATCCGCCGCTACTCGCGGCACCTGATCATGCCCGAGGTGACGATCGAGGGGCAGAGGCGCCTCAAGCGCGGGCGCGTACTGCTCATTGGGGCGGGCGGCCTCGGGTCCCCGGCCGCGCTCTACCTCGCCGCGGCGGGGGTGGGCCGCGTCGGGCTCGTCGACTTCGACGTCGTCGACGAGAGCAACCTGCAGCGG
>Ga0209342_10002996_pt1 | contig 17915 bp, 26 predicted proteins | sample RifCSP16_2_FD_184023 | JGI IMG/M metagenome (GOLD analysis project Ga0209342, IMG submission 184023) | Soil microbial communities from Rifle, Colorado - Rifle CSP2_sed 16_2 (SPAdes) (version 2) | ecosystem: Environmental > Terrestrial > Deep subsurface > Rock core/Sediment | place: Rifle... | reverse complement strand
GAAATCAAAGTTGTCTATGTCGTAGTCCATATACCAGGCTTGCCAATTCTGCCGGTAGGGGATCTCCATATACTCGAAGATTGTCATGCTTTCCGGGATGTGCTGTAGGGAAAGCGCAAAGAAGTAACAGGAGATCACCCACGTCTCGGGCCTTCGCACGAAACAGATCCTTGGCACCCCAGGCCATAGCCCATCCCAGGACCAAACTGGTAAGTGGATATTGATGTATCTTTGCCCACAGAGAAGCCCGGCGTACTCACGTAACTCTGCTTGCGCCTTTTCTCTATCGTGATACAGGATCGATTGCCCATCATAGGTAGGAGTGGTCTCGAGAGGGACTGCTACCTGGCGACCAAAGGAGGCATTCAGGTAGCCTCCTAGTGTGCTTGTACCCGTTTTGGGGATTTTGACCGATATGAGATCCATGCTAAACTGCCCGTAGGATGGCCCAGGATTTTTGGAGGTGCAAAAGCATACCGTATGACCTATTTTGGTGGTAAGGCACCCTAGCGGTCGTTTCCTGGTCAGGAGAAGGCATTCTACAGCCCTGTGAGAGCCTTTAGGACCAACTCCCAAATGTCTACTCCAGCCGGGATAAGAGAATGAGTAACCACCTGCCAGGCGATAGACAGGAAGATTATCAAGGCGATCTTTTTAGGACCCAGAGACGCAAGCATGTCCCAAAGAGAGTGCTTGTCTTCGTCTTTTATGTGCTCTATCGTAATGCGCTCGAAGGCAGAGGATTGATCCAACTTGCGGTCAATGCTTTCTAGCCTGCGAAGGATCTCCTCTTGCCTGCTTTCTTGACGTGTGAAGCTATTGATCAGGCCCTCCTTGCCGTTCCCCCATAATGCTTCTCCCACGTTCACCATCCTCTTCTCTAAGAGACCTAGCCGGTAATCGAGCATATTGAGATCATGTTCTACCATCACCACCTACCAAAGGGATATCTGCTAGAAGCGCCGCTTCTGTGAACGGCACCCCCGCCTCTACCAACGTTCTCATTCCTTCGGCTTTCTCGATAAATCCAATCGGGAATATCTCTCGTTCCTGGAAAGAGTGCTCTAATTCACCCCGCTCATACGTGCCAATATTGCGCCACAGGCCCATGCTCTGGCCCATGGTCAAGGCCATTTGATCGGCCCGGATCAATCCTTGCTCGAGGTTGGCCCTGGCCTCCAATGCCCGGTCGATTGCATCGCTTAGGAGCAAGCGCACAGCCCTACCCGACAGGCTGCCCTGCTCTTTCATCTTGTAGTAAGCCAGCTCGGGTAAGTCTTTCTCGATCTCGCCCATCATGTCCTGGAGGATAGACAAGGCATCCCCGTAACGAATGTCAGGAACCATAGTGTCGATCGAGCTGTTCCCAGGCAACCGGATAACGTCATCTTCCGACAGATCATTGGTTAGAGGCTCCTTATTGGGTAGAGAAGGGGGCGGCAATGGCCTTCCGGTAGGATCCATTCCGTTAGCCTGGAGAGCCCATAGGGGCTTGTTGTACCTGAATAGCATTTGGTGTAACCTGGTTGCCATTCGGTTTGCTTCATCGATCTTATCTAGGGCATGAGTGTAAGCCCCGAAGCCCCGTTTCTCCCCAACGTCCCTAAACTTGACGTGTACGTAAGGAACGAAATCAATACCCAACTCGGAAGTGAAGCCGAAATCAACCGGGCCACCCAACTGGTTCACCGGTGTGTTCTTGCCGAATGAGTGCTCCCAGATCCAATACTCCTCAGGTGTCCAGTATTCGGTGTGCAGACGCCCGTTGCCGATAGAGACATCGATCCTGATCTGGATAACGTTGCCCCGCTCATCTTCCTTCCAGTCGGTGATTACCTGCGGTCTGACGAACTGGAGATATACCCGGTTCATCTCGGGGTTGCTGTTGGGGTGGATCCACAGATCTCCGTAGATCGATAGCCAGCGAACAGCCGTTGACTTCTTTGCAGAAAGGTTTGTCCACTTCCAGATCCTATGAATAGGATCGACAATACGATCGTTCTCGGTCATGATGGGCAAGGCGCTCGGGAGAACACCTGGCATAACCTTAGATACAAAAAACTCCACAGATCGATTAGCCGGGTTGCGGAGAGGCTGCATGGCCTCGTGCCACTTATCCAGATAGAAGGATGCGCTCATTAGGGCATCGTACAGCCCGTTGGATCCATAGTAGGAGTAAAGCTGGTTGTAGAAGGCTTCAGCACTTGTCATCTCTGTAGTCTTCACTCCAGAGAAGATCCTTTTGCCTCTCTCGAAGATGCTATTTAGCATGTATCACCTCTCTCTTGGCCTGGTAGCCCTCTGCCAGCAGGTTGCTCAAGAATAAGACAAGCTGAGCAAAGGCGTCTAGCCTGTCTCGTTTAGGGACGTTCGGAGCATTGAATAAATCATCCTCGAAGTCATAGAGCCATGGCGTTTCCGGGGATGGTTCCGGCAAATGGATCATATTGAGTGAGCACCACACAGCCGCCTCTGACCATCTGACTACCTTGGGCTCTCTTGGATTGTATCCCTGGATCAGGGGCTTGAGCCACTCCTCCGAGGACCGCTCGAGGGTCTGTATCAGGCTTATTCCAGAGATCTTGCGCTCGATTACTACGCCTCGCAACATCCCGTTGTCATAGTGGCTAGAAGCGACTGACTTCGTTTGAGCAACCAGATCAGGGAAGCCTACCGGGTGAGACCAACAGTAAACCAGCCTGAGCGTATAGTCGGGCATGAGATCTCCGATAACCACAGAGCTGTCTGCGCTCCCTTCGCTCTCTGTTAGACCGGTGTCGAGGGAAATCCACCTTCCAACAGGTCGATGGTTCTCCCCGAAACGATATCGGTTCCTTCCAGACCACCACTCACGCTTGAATGTTGATCCAGATGGATCGGTGGGATTGCCCTGGTAAGTGGTCTCGAAGATGTGCGGAATAGTAGTGTCCTTCAACTCCAGGACCTCTTCCAGGGATCTCATATCAGGCCACAGTACTCGTTGCTCATGCAGGAGCTTAGTCTCTAACATTGGGCCTCCGAATATAGGCATAGAATTTCCCGTCTTCACTTTCGGACAATAATGGGACATGGCAAATCGTCCAGTTCTTGCCGTCCTTGCGAATATGGGCGTATAGGTCATCGGCGTTCCACATCGTTCCAATCAGGACTACTCGACCAACCATGGATTTAGCTCTTGACAGGAAGGAAGTCTCGAACCATTGCTGAGTGGTAATCCGTTGGTGCTTCGTGCGAGTATTGTCGAAGTCTAGGAGATCATCCCCGAGGATAAAATTGGCTCTCGAGCCGATGATCGATGATCCTGTCCCGTAAGCCCTCATGGTGGGGTGTAGCCTACCTGGAGAAGTATTATTTCCTTCCGATAAAGACCATTCTTTTTGCTCCCATTTCATCTTGACATCCGGTAGGACGCTTGGGAAACAGGCCCTCCACATCGGGCTGGTCACCATGCCACGCAAGGACACAGATCGCTTTTCGGCAACGTCATCACTTACAGCCCCGATGATTACAGACTGTTCTGGATAGAAGCCTAATCGACAGCCCAGATAGGCATTCACAAGCCAGGTGGTCTTGGCGCTCTCGGGAGGGGCAATGATCAATAGTTTCCTAATGCTCTCGTCGCAGACCAACTCCATCCACAGTTTGTGATGGGGAGCCGGTTTGATCGGCAGGCCATAGTCGTCTTCCAGGATCAGGCGAGCAAACTGGTAGACCACCTCTGGGGAGAGGTAGCCGATAGACTTAGCAACCCGAATACGGTCGGTTGCGTCGTTTGCTATCCTTATGGCTTGCGTCATCAGGTCAGTTGTCATCGTCACCATCCACGAACTTTTTGAGCTCCTCTTCACTCTTGTCCCTTATCAAATCCTCGATACCGTCTAGTAGGTTACCGCTCACATTGAAGCTTTGAGTGGGAGGCCCAAGCAAGTAATCGGACAGCCACTTGCGAGCGTGACGGTCTCCCTTTTTGGCGTCTGTGATAGCTCTCTGTACAATGGCCTCCCAATCAGGGATAGACAGGCAATCCTTGAGGGCAATGAGATAGGGCTCATTCTTTACTTTAGGAGGTCTGCCTGCCGGGTTGCCGGATTGTCCTGGTTGAAATCTTGTCATATCGACTCCTATGCGGCCACGTAGAACACTTCGCCTATCACTCTTTTTGTGCCGCTGGCCGTCCAACTCGTTACAGCACCACCAACAGTCTTTCGCCAGCTCAACCGGTCATCATTAGGGTCAAGAACCAATTCTCCTGTACCGCCCACTCCATTATCGACATTACGGTGAACGACACTCCAAAACATAGTGGCAATATTCACGGCCACAGGGATACCATTGACTTCTGTGGTGGTTGAGTTGCTCGTGCCGTTGATATCGAATAAAACCCAGGTCAACTTCCCAATCTGAATAACATACACCATTTGCTTCGTGAAACTTGACCATCCTGTATAGGACACAATCCCGGAGTAATCCGTAAAATCCAGGGAGTAGACTTTGCCATCACTCGTAATCCTGAGGCGTTCTGTCCCTGTGAGCGTGGCAGCATTCGCAGCAGTGTAGAAACTGATAAGGGTAGAGGCGTTGAATAGGCCACTTCCACCGCCAACACGAACCTCGTTGATCCCGCTCCGATGATAGCCAAGTATTGAAACAACAGGCTCTTCATCGATGTCATAGGCCGGTGTTATAAGCCTCCCTACTTTGTCTACGTTATCTCCACTCACATTGGCAATATTGATCCCACTCCCAAGGATATCCAAGGGATAGACAGGAACCATGCCGATACCGACCTTGGAAAATCGGTGCAGCTCCTTGGTTTCTAGTTGCTCAAGACGCCTTTCCAGGCTCTTGATGTACTCCATGTCGGATCTATTCATAGCGGTTATCCATCTCGATCCGGATGACTTCTTTCCTGCCCATAAAGGACACCGACGTAGCCACGATCTTAGGTGTGGCAGATACCCCTTCGAACTCAGCACTCACGATATCACCAAGGAAGTAATCCCTACCGTAAACGCTTGCCGGTGTCTGGAGTACGTCGAAGGTGAACTCCTCGACAGCCTTGAAGCCCTTCAGTCTCTCCGCTCCCTTGGCAGTGTAGTAATCGTTCCCACCTTCCTGGTTCTCTCGGGCATCCACGTACACTTCGAAATCGTTGCTCTGCGAAACGTAGTTATCGCCGGTGACTGTGAGATATTCCCTGACACTCTCTTCTCCAATACCCCAAACGGTTGCGACGGTTTTCTCTCGGGCTCGTGACCTCTTCAGGAGAGGATTGGTCATGTTGCCACGCCCCATGGAGAATAGGACGGTTGCGCTCCGGTCAGCCCCCAACTGCCCGTTGTAGGTAGTGAAAGTGAAAGTGGGTGTATAGTCGGTCAACACCACGTTGAAGTCAACTGCCCCGATAGAGGCTATCTCTTGGCACTCTCCAAGGATGGGTCTGCCGTGATTGCCCCTGTCCAGTGTGTTCCCGTAAGGACTGCCCCCGATAGCTACGCTGGAGAAATTCGGAATGACACCCGCCCTCTTGCGCCCATTGCCAGTCGTAGCACTTGCCGCAAGGTTATATTCTGCAATCCGCTTCAGGATGTACTCCGCTTTCTTGGCATCGAAGGTAGTGATGTTCGCCGTATTGGATGGGAAGTTATTCACTCTCCAGGTCAGGAAGTCATTCAGGCCGTAAACCACCACGCTCATTCGTAGGGACTTCTTGACGTACTGCAAGCTATCATCCCTAAGGAGGCCAACGAAGTCTCTGGTCCAATCGATCCCATACAGATCATTCTTTCGGTGAATCTCCACAATCGCCTTGTCTATAAGGTACTGTCTGGCCGGGTGGTTGCCTCTTACGGAAAACGTGCAAACGCCCACATCATTTACAACGTTCTGGTAAGCCAGATCGGTGAAGTCGGTGAACTCTGCTTCGAGGGCACCCGTATCGTAATTCCGCACACGAACCTTATAGACAGCAGCCATTATTCAGGCCCTATGGCGAGCCAGGAAACATCCATGGCTATAACTTGCGTTGTCGTATCACGGGTAAAGGTTACCCTAAATCCGCTGGCAGTTTCGTTTGTGGCAAATAGCACGCCTTCGTGAGAGCCACTCGCTATCAGGTCAAGAGGGCTTACGATAACAATAGGAACATTCGAGAAGGCAACGGGGAATGTCACATCTATGCTGTCCACCGCATCTCCGGGCCCAAGAGAGATTTGCCCTGTCACTCCCGCTTGCATCCTTACTGCGCCAGGGGTGTAATTGTTTGTTCCTCTTACATTCCAGGCGCTCGAGCTCCCGCCCTCCCTGCGAATGAATTGGGGCACCCGATCCCCCGCCTTCGTGTCATCAACAGCGTTGTTCTGGATGTGGCTCGTGGATACTGCGTTATTCGCCAGTTCGCTTCCGGTCACGGCGTTGGTAGCGATCTTTGCCGAGCTTACAGCTCCATCCTGAATTTTCACATTGGAGACCGCATCCGTGGCAAGCTTCAGGGCACTCACAGCTCCAGTAGCAAGCTTCGGGTTGGTGACATTCCCATCGGCTATCTTTGCATCTGTAACAGCCTCAGCCGCCAGCTTCCCTGTAGTAACGTTGAGATTGGCAATCTTGTCTGTAGTAACTGCGCTGCTAGCTATCTCACTGGAGTTGACGGCACCACTAGCAATCTTATCTGCCGTGACTGCGTTATTGGCAATGCCTCCCTCGAAAACCTGACCAAAGCCCAGAGCACCAGATCTCCTGCGGAGCACATACTCGTCGGCACCGGCTGCGATATCGGCAGGATCACCGCCTGTGGCTGCGCTTCTACCAATAACAGAATAGGCAGCACTGTCCCGTAGGTTCGCATTAGCAACAGCGTTTTCTCCCAGCTTTGCCGTTGTGACTGCCGCATCCTCAATCATGTCGGTTTTCACCCGAGTAGCAAACCGGGCATAGCTCCGAGCGTCTGTGACAGTGATAACTCCGCCCGTTGTGATCGTAAAGGTAGCCAGGGAGATCTCCCAGGTGGTCCCTGCGCTTTGTGTCAGAGCAGGAATAGCCGCAACTCCATCGGCGCTCATATTCACAACGATCCTGACCGTCTGTGCCGTCCAATCGGCCTGGAGAACCACCCGACCGCCGGTCGTTCCCACAACCGGTGTGCTTACGGCCTTCTCTACGGGAGCAGTGTTCTCGTAAAAGAAGCCGTACACCTGCGCTGCCCCTTCCGCAACGGTCAGGGGAGTGGCCGTCCCCGTTACAGCCAGTTCGTTATCAACATTCTTCAGAACACCTTCGGCAGCTGCATCTGTTGGGGTAACCAACTTCGCCAGCCACTCATACAGCCGTTGCTGAGAATACCCAGAAGCAGGCCCATCGCCTACATCGTTGGTTTCCCAGAAAAGTGAACGCTCAGTCATTCTTGCCTCCTAGATCCCTAGATACCGCTCAAGATAGCGGATGATTACTTTCGTGTTGCTGTCCGATCCCGTCCCTGTAACTGCGATTGGGTTGGATCGGGAGGTTTCGTAAATGCGCTTGTGTTCCAGGTGGAAGGTTGCCAAATCGCTGTCCGCAACCAGATCTGCAATCTTGTTGACTCCGCTTCCGTCAACCACGGTCTTGAAGCCGTAACGGGTATCCACGATCCTTTGCTCTCCGGAACCCAGGCTTAGACCGGTAAAGTCCAAGACCTCATCCGTGGCCTCATTGGTCAAGGTTACATCCTCGATAGGGCCAACGATGGTGATCTTTGGATATTCGATCCATGTCCCTTCGTATTGGATGTTGTGAACGTCCTCGATCGTACTCCCACCCACGGATATAGGAACCATCAAGGGGATCTCGAAGCCACCTCCAGACCCACTCGTGAATGTGAGTGTCCTGACAACCGGATCGTAGCAAGAAGGATCCGGACACTTCAGGGTGACCACCACTCTCAGGTTGCCCCATGATCCCGGTTGCCACGGCATAGAGATCCCATCCAAGAAGAAGCACTCAAACACCCGGATACCCTTATTCATAGAGAACTTGAGCCTAGGGCTATTGTTGGGATGAAAGAGCTCCATAAAGGGCTCCCTGGCATCATAGAAGCTGTCCAGGTTTGGGTTGTTCACCCTGAATACCAGGTTGCCTATCCTAGGCTCAAGGAACTGGCCTTCATCGGTATCGCCGTGTTGTAGCGGCCCCTGACTGGCAACCCTGGTAGATACGGGCATTCCCCATCCATCATGGGCTATCAGGTGCCCGTAGGCTCCATCATCAAGAGAGTATTCCCGGTTGTCAATGATTACTGAAAGCATCGCCTAACTCCTCATCAACCTGAGACGATCTAGGTGCTGAGTGATGGACATTTCAGAACTCGCCATGCCCGTATAGTTCAACTGGTAAACGTTCGGGGTGACATCAACACGTTCTCCGGAGGTTACACCCATCAAGAAACTGTCGTTTGGGAAGCCCGGAGGTACGATGAAACTGCCACCATGCTGAAAGCCAATGGGTTTCTGCCCCTTTTGTGGCATTGACGGAACCTGCCCGTGGGTCTTCACCCAGATGTTGACGTTGTAATCGCCAGCCGCTTTCTCAGCTGCATTCTTGAGGGCGAGTAGCGCCGCCGTGTATCCGCTAGCAGCTTCGTCGGCATCGATCAACCCATCTGCATTGGCATCGAACTGCTCTGTAAGGATAGGCAGGAGAGTGTTGAGTGCAACTGTCTTTTCGTCAACTAGACCCAACTCTCTCCCGAAGGCCAGGGCCGCTTCTGTGCTAAGGTGCTGAGCCGCTTTGTTGAATAGCAGTTCGTCGGTGAACTTTTTGGTGGACTCTGATACCTCGTCAATCAACTTGCCATTCTCGTCAGTTGCCTTATTGAGATCGTCCACGGCTTCTGTTGTCTGATATAAACCAAGACGCCAGTCCTCGTGTGCGCTCGTGACACCCTCGACCGCAACCTTCACATCCTCCTGGACACTGCTGTAATCATCCCCGGCGATCACGCCCTTGGCAAAAGCAATGTTGGCCTCCAGGGTAGTCATGTTGCCTTCGCTTGTAGCCTTCGCAAGCTCGTTCCACAACCCTAGCACTCTACCCTGTTGGACATAGAACTCTCCCATGACGGGCAGAGTACCTTGCCCAAGAATAGCCTTGGTGTTTTCTAGCTCCGCATTGGCAATCCTGGTCGCATTGGCGCTCTCTTTGGACGTGTTCGCAAAGTCACCCTGGAGGTCATTCGTCTGCTCCAGTATGATTGCCATGGTTGATTGCGCCTTGGCGTAATTGTCGATAGCGCCCTTGCCATCCCACAAGCCCATCTCGACAGCCTTGGCTTTCACCCTAGCAGCATCCAAGGTAACGCCATACTTACGGATCGGCTCAGATTGCCCAATAAGAGCACTCTTGACAGCACTCATGGCGTCTCCAACATCCGTGTTGAAGATAGAAGCCATATCAGCCGCACGCTGCGTAAGACCAATCGTGCTCCCGGCTGCCTCGTCAAGCCCAAACCCCATCCCCTTCAGGACCGAGCCTACCTCAGCTCCCATCTGGTGAAACTCTGCCCTGGATAAACCGGCATTCCTGGCCGCAGAATAGCCCCAATCCTCCATAATGCCAGAACTGGACTGGAACACGACATTGGAGGCATTTAGGGCCTCATTCAGGTCGGAGGCAGATTTGTTTACTTCCTTGAGGCCCTTGATCGCAATCCCGACAACTGCCGCTCCAGCAAACGCCTTGACAGCACTCGAGGCAAGCTTCACGCCTCCCTCAACGCCCTGTACGGAAGCCGTCGCATCCCTAGACGCCTTTATAAGACCGGAGTTATCGCCCTGTAAGTACCACTTCAGGATCTCGATTGTCATCCCTAATGTCTCCGTTTCCTGTCCATGCCGGTAATAGCCCTAAACTTGCGCTCGATCGTGTTCCAGTCTGCCAATCCCATATCGTTCTCTTTAGCTCCTACGAGAGCTTGATCCCTACCCGGAATAAAGTCGAATGGGGTGAACGGATCAGACCTGACTTTCGGGTTACGGTAGATATTCGCCATAAGCGACATCTGACTACCCGCTCTCAGCCAGTTCTCACCCTCACCCCAAGGCTCTAACTCGTAGAAGGCTTTCCATTCCGTGATCTCTTGGGAAGTCACAGACTGTAGTAGCTCTGCCTTTGTCCTCCCCAATGCCAAGGCTAACCGGAAGATAAACCGCCGTTCTGGATTGCTAAAAAACCTTCCTTAGCCTGCTCCTCAAGTTCAGCACCAAGGCCAGATAGCTTACGTGCCACGGCATAGAGCTTCCGCAGCACCGTATCAGGCATAGCCTTCAGGATTTCGGCATCCTCTAAGGAGAACATCCTGTGTCCCTCTGCATCAACCACAGAAAGAGCTACAACACGTACTCGCCAATTTGAGGAGAACTCAGTATCAGGCAAGTTAGCCCGTTGATCCTTATAGGTCAAGGTGTCCAGAACGTCCCTCGAGTATCCGTCCAGCTCTTGTACCCGGATACTGCCTTTCCATTCAGGGACCTCGACAGCTTCTGACCGCAGTACGGAAGCCTTCAGGATATCTTCCCGGCTGAGAAACTTGGCTGCCATGTTACGGTGCCGGTGTGTAGGTAGGCTTGCCGGATCTCTGCATGGTGATATCAGCCGCCCTGAGACCCTTTACGGGGCTTTTGTCAGAGAAGATCGTCACTATGGCATCGAACTCGTACTCGTCTCCTGACGAGCCCTCTAAGCGCCAGCTCTCCTTCGTGCGATCAGCCGCAAAGTCCATCATGTCCTCGTAAGCTGATCCTGCCGGGTTGAACAGCAACTCGAAGGTGAGCGTACCTGGGTTGACGGTTGTACCAGCGAACTCCTCCCATCCCTCAGGAGAGCCGTGGTGAGTAGCGTCCTCGACACCCGCCGTGATCGTTGGGCCAGCAATATCTTTGATCCCACCAATCTCGTCTCCCACAGAGCCGGAAGTTGTGTTGTATAGCTTCGCTCCAAAAGCAGAAACTCCATAAATATCTTCAGCCATTTCATTGCTCCTTGAAGTAACCAGCGTACTCTGCGACAACCTTCAGCAAGCCAGTCTCCGGATCGTTCCCGTCGAACTGGTTACTCTTGAAGAGGGACTGGATGTTGCCGCCTGAATAACCGCTCAGGATCACCTTGATCGACTGAGCAATGGATCTACATTCTTCTAGCGTTCTCGCATAGATAGATAATTGCACAGCGGCCCATTCGGTATCGTTGCCACTGTGATGGTATTCCGGGAGTGTGTTGATCCTCTGGAACGTGGTAGCAGGAACCTCAACCCCTTCCGGGAGAGTAAGAGGATACAGCGTGGTTACGCCATTTAGTAAAACGATGATCTCTTCTTCCATCAAAGCTTCACCTGCGCCTTCACTCCATCGACCAGGGTTTTTACTAGCCCAGGATCCCTGCTGGCGTTTCTGAGAAACGGTCTAGCTGGCATCCGGGATGTACCAAATTCCACAGCAATGGCATGAGCCGCATTGTATATGACAGCCGCCCCATCCCCGTCTTGCTTGACATCACCACTGTCCCTCAGCTCCCCCGTGAGTACAGGGACGGTCTTCTGAGACCTGTCAAACACAAACATAGCACCGGCCATACTTACCTTGCCCAGGTTCACATTCTGGAGTTTCTCCATCTGCTTCTCGAACCTATCCATCCCCTTTGCGCTCATGGTTGCACATCCCTCAACATCAAGAGCAGGTAAGTTGGTCTGATAAGCGGATCTCCATTCATGGCGTATTCCAATGGCGGTGACAGAGCGTTCCCTTTCAGGTGAGTAATCTTGAAGCGATCGACATCCAAGATGGACGTACCCAGGGGAACTCTCGCCGTAGCATCGAAGACCCCTTGAACCATCTCGAATGTCCTACGCTCTGTGGAACTGCGGGGATCGTAAGCACAATCACCTGGAGAACCAGACGTATAGTTGTATACAGGAGTGTTGAGATCCCCAGGAGAGCCAGAAGTGCGAGCAAGCACCACGCCGGTGTCAAACATGCCGGTCTCCGACTGCTCGACCATCCGCTCCCACTCAGCCTCATGGATCGATCTCATTCACGCATCCTTAGATATTCGCCAGGCTCGTGGAACTTGTAGGGATCGTTCGGATAGGCAACCTCGGAGAACTCTGCCTTGTAATCGGGAGAGTAGAGCAGGGCGTCCCAGACAGCCATTTGCCACATCGTCTTGCAGTGTTCGAACATCTGTCCCCTATCGAACCTTGCGCCAGCATCCGAGAAGTTGTAATCCCCGGCAACGGTAGCCATGGCCGCATACCAGGCTTGCGCCTTGGCAAGCATTCGGATCTTGCGGTCGTCACTTGCCCCGGAAGCATCCGCTATCCCTTCGTAGTCTAAGACAGCCTGGTTGACACCCTCAACGATAATGTCACTCGCCTCAGTCAATCCAAGGGCCGCTCCGGTTTCTCCTAAAGTGACCGCCATATACTCCGCTAGGGTCTCATTCGTGTATGGCATACTCCAGCTCCTGCATGAGTAAAAGGGGAGGGTTTGTAGTCCCCTCCCCTAGCGTCAATCTTAGAGAGCGTCTGCCCAGGTATCGCTTGCGATGTAGAGCACCGAACCATTGGTCCGGGTCCAAACGCCGATACCGAACTCTGCCTCGAAGTATTGTGCCTGAAGCGGATGGGTATCGATCTCAGCCGCCAGGCGAAGGCCCTGGAGTGTGTTCTGAGACCTCTGCCGAAAAGCCAGTGGCTTCCGGCGATCAGCCGCATCGTAGCAGAATACGTAGTTAGCAGGGATCCAGGACTTCACCCATACCTCAGCTGCGCCCAGGAGACCGATCGCCCGATTGTCAATCCTACTGATATCCAGGCGAGAGCCAGGCAGTAGATTGGATCCATCGAGAGACGGGTAAACCAGGCGAGGATCGGCATAAGCAACAAACCCGGTGTAGCCTCTCACGGCTGCCTCGGAAGCCTTGTTGATGCACAGCTTCACACTGCCGCCATGCCCATGCTCCACAACTGTGCTGATAAGCAAGAGGTAGTCATCGACATCCTCCGCACTCTCGGCATAGTAGTGATCGTGGGAAGCACCTGCAAACTCTTCACCGTTCGGGCCATTGGGGATGACCATGCTGTCCGCATTCACGAACCGCTTCACTGCCAGGTCAACATTGTCAACCAGGTAGTCATTGAAGGTGTAGTTAGTGATCCGGAAGATCGCCCGTTGCATTTCCAGGGTGATAGCTTTCTTGTGGGCAACCTCAGCATCCAACTGCCGCTTCGCAAGATCGGAAGGAGTTGCGGTCTCCAGGAACTTTGCAGTCCAGCCAACCGCATACTGCTTCAGGCGAAGAGGAAAGCCAACAGTGGCACCCGCAGGTACAACCTGAGAAGCGGCACGACCGTATTCGTCCACGTCGGCCATAGTGCCCACGCTAGAAGCCCCATAAACCCTGAGAGCATCCGTGGTAACTTCGCACAACTCAGCGATCATGCTGTCCACGATCGCATTGTGCGCTTCCAAGTCGGCCCTGAGCACCGCAGCAATGGTGTCAACGCCGAACTGCTTTGCCGACTGAGCGGTTGCAGCAAGCAGTGTGCTGATATCGTAGGTTCCAGTATTAGGCATCAGGTCACCTCCTGCTTACCATTAGCCCGGATGATCCTGATATCCGTGGCCGTAAGCACTTGGGCAACCCCTACATCGTCAAAGGCTGTTGCGCCGTCATCTAACCGGCCAGCCGTTGCACCGACGTAGAACTTTGCACCAGGGGTAAGACTTGCGCCGTACTGGAAACGAGCACCTTCTCCGAAAAGAGTAACCGGCTCCCCGCTGGCAACGGCTCGGGCAGTGAAACCTGCTACTGCGCCAACCTCGCCTGGAGAACCGGAAGTCGAGCCACACATATAAACCAGGCCATCCGTGTCGATCAAGCAAGGGGATACAATATCCAGCGCCTCGCCAGCGATCAACCCGGTGATCTGGTCACAAAACATGGCCGAAGAGGTGTCGATCCCTGCACGAGCGGATCTCGTTACAAGAGTCACTTCAACCTCCACGCCCCCCACCAAAATGGGAGGCTACAAAGAGTAATCGCCTGTCTGAGCCTTGCGCTTGATAACATCATCCAGGTTTGTCTCTGGAGTGACACCATCTGGAACAGGCTTTACAGACTTTTGTTGAGATACATTCTGGGTGAATTCGGCTGAGTTGGTCTCCAGCCACTCGAGTTGGTCTAGCGGGTCAAGCTTCTGTACGAGAGCCCTAACGCTTTCGGGTAGTGCTTCCAGTTGCTTCTCGAGAGATTTGGTAATCCGCTCGTGATACTTCTGGTTGCTCTCTTCCAGTCCCTTGATCGTGTCCTGGAGTTGCTTCTGTGCGTGACCGCTTGAGGTCTTCTCACGCTCCAGACGTTCCTTCAAGACAGCTTCCAACTGCTCTTGGGTGAAGGTTTTTGGCGCATCCGTTGGTGCCGGTGGAGTTACCGTGGTGCCGCCTTCGCTATTCGATTGATCAGACATTTTGGACCTCTGCCGGGTGTTGACCGCCCCCGTTGGCGTCATAATGACTTTATCACATTCTGCATTCGATGTCAATCGTCTCCAGTAAAGCAAAAGGCGTCAGGGGAAGTATATCATACCCTGACGCCTTTTCGTGCGTGATCGTGCGTGCGTGCGTGCAACGTGCGTTTTACAGGTCTTTGGAGACCTCTTCCTCTAGCAGGGGGGTGCTGTGAGCGATCAACCCATGCTTATCCAGGAGCTTCCAGAGCATCCTCTCCCCCTCCGGAGTGATGTCTGCCCCTTGCCGGTTGTCTTTGTCACTCTTCCACTCGAACCAGCCACGCTCTACCAGCTTAGGCTGCAACCTACGAAATTGCTCTACAGACAGTGGCCTGCCCCCGCCAGCGAAGTTGCGCTCCGAGAGCGTCTTCCTGTCTGCCAGCATCCCGTAAGCCACTTCGAGCATCTGCTTCTCTGTAACCGGGAAGCCAGCCCAATTCTGCGGAACGGGTACGTTGCCGTAGTTGGTCATAGGCACATCGTTATCGAATACCCGGTTGCCTACAGCTCCATTCCGGTTTAGGTCAATCCCTGTCCAGTTCTCTACCTTCGTATTGACAACTCGATTGTAGAAGACAAAGAGCAAGAGCCCAAACAAGGGGATCCATAGGATAGGGAAGCCGATCAGTAGAATGTCACCCGGATCTCCCCACTCAAACCGCCACACGATCATGGAAGCGGTTGCAGAGAGAGCACCCGCTACGATCGAGGGCACCGACAGCAACCACTTCATACTCTCCCCAAAAGGAGGCAAGTTGTTATTCATCTTTCACCCTCGCTTTCCAGTTGTAGGCCGAACGTTCATTCAGCCCGTATCTTTCCTGAAGTTCTGGTACCGTAAGCCTCGCAACTAACTCTCTCTCTTCCTGCGGCAACTTTCTCCAATCGGGCTTACTTACAGTGTAAGTTGCAGTAGGACTTGCGGTAACTTGCACCTTTCTTGCAGTCTTCTTACCTGCCCTTTCAGCCTTTCTTTCAGCACGTTCCCTCTCGTGTTCCTGCAACATGCGCTCGTGATTGGACCTCAAGGCCAGCGTAATTGCACCCGGAATAGAGAGAGAAGTCAGTAAACTTTCAGCAACCTTGTGGATCACCGGCTCGTCTCCCAGGATAACGTTCACCGTAAGAACGATGATCAGGTAGAAGGCCGATACCCCGATAGCCACAAAGACGGGAGACTTACGCTGGCTCTTGCCCTTGCTCTGGTTGTAATCCCACAACTTGAAGACCGTACTTACGGTTACGAGCCCCAACCCCTCGATCACCAACCCGCCCGTAACACTCAACCAGATCGGGAACTCCAGGATGGTGGACATCTTGAAGTAGGCTAACCAGGCTGCAATCGTGGGGGCGAACCAGGGCAGGGTTGCCGATACATTGTCTACCAGCGTGGCCTCTAATACCCTGGTTACATCCCGCCAGCCCTTCATAAATCTCACCAATCGATTGTCTTCCATGACGCCTCCATATCTGCTACAATAAGAACGGCAAAGGGCCACGTTGATGGCCCGATGCTCCCCTCCCCTAGATCCACCCCGATGCTAGGGGAGGCCGTTGTCTAGCTCCTGCATGAGCACATTCACTCACGTTCCTCACGATACTGGTTTTTCCACTCGATGTATCTGTCCAGGCTTTCCGGATCGACCAGATAGACCTTGCCCCCAATCAGCCTGGCTTTGATCCTTCCTTCCCGGATCAACTGCCTTACCCTGGATACATTCACGCCAATCCGCTCGGATGCTTGTTTTACGGTCACGTCTTCGCCATTCATTCTTGCCTCCATTCGTTATCTATGATCCATAACGCCCTGTCAGCGTCTTTACGCATTCTCTCAAGCCGAGCCCTTCGTTTCATGATCTCTCCCACCTCGAGAGCAGCCCACAGTATTACAACAACGATCAATAAAGCAATTGGTTGATCCATGATTTTGTATTTCCTCCAGAGATAAGTATACACCCCTTGACAGCATAAGTCAAGAGGTAGTATAATTGCCGTTGGGTCACTAGGCATGGCCCACTCCTAAAGGAAAGAGAGAGAGGCTTTTATCCACCTCTCTCTCGTTTCGTTCCCTGATACCCCTTTGTTTATCAGAAAGACATAATGTTCCTGTACCACCACGAGATGAACCTCTGCATAGCCAGGATCCCAAAGCGTCTCATGATGAATGTAGCCAACAGCATTCGTATCCTGGTCATTTCAACACGCCCGGCAAGCCGTAGACCCCTATCCCGTATTCATCCTCTTCTACTTTCAGCCTTCCCATCTTTAGCATGAAAGGGATTGCTTCAACGATCCTATAGTTAGCAATCTCTCGGGTAGCCAATGACATTTCGCTCGCCTTCGAAGGCCCGTTCTCCTGAATGTAGCCTGTGATGTATTCCTGAGTGCTCATGCCGTGATCCTGTTCTGGTAAGCAAACGCCCCATGGACCTCTCTGGCCCTCTGGTTGTAGGCTTCAGCAGCCTGCTCGATCGTGTCGAAGTAGCCGATGTGACAAGTGTTCCCCATGACCTTGATGAAGGCCCTAAACCTCTTCCTGTAAACCTGTACGCCCCTATAGCCGCTCGTGTTATCTTTCCTCATTCTGGAGTTGGCCTGGTTCTGGGACTGAGTTGCCTTGCGGAGATTGCCCCTGCGATTGTCCAGCCGGTCCCTGTTGATGTGATCGGATTGCAGAGGATCCCCATAACCCAACCCTAAAATGTGCCTGTGCATGTAGATGATCTTTTGCTCCCCCTTGACCCTTGTCTTCCGGTAAAAATATCCCCGCCCATAGTACCATTCGTATTGATCCAGTTCATCGAAGTCTTCCCAATCGACCATCGTTAGTGGCCCGTTGGTTGCCTGAATGTAGGCTTGCTCGTCTCCCATGGGGAGTAAACTCGGAGTGCTATTCATTCGATTTCCTTTTTTTTGTTGCAATCGATGTGTCACGTTCGTCTTCTTCCGAGCATTCATCAAAGGGATCTCCGTGCTCCTCTAACCACTGGTTGTTTTCCTCCCAAACATCCACAATGTCAAACCTGTGACGGTATCCACCACCCCCATTATTCGGCACTTTCTCGATCGTAATAAGCCCATCACCCAGAAGGGCCTTCTTAGCCTTGACTATGGTTACGTGACTAAGCCTTGCCAATCGGGAGAGCTCCTTGGTCGTAGCGACGAAAGCGCCGCCGTTCTCGAAGTACATCGACTTCAGGATGCTGTATAGCAAGAAATCAGATTGCCGCCTTATCAACTTCGCAAAGACCATACTCGGAATAATACTAACTGGACCAAGAGTGGATAGCTTCGAAACCTGATACTGCCTCTCCTCGCTGGCACTGTGGATAAATACTTTCGTCATTTCTCGCTCCTCTTGACCCACTCTTGGTTG